>Ga0209558_1000441_pt1 | contig 37132 bp, 25 predicted proteins | sample SaaInlV_150m_DNA_3_FD_184674 | JGI IMG/M metagenome (GOLD analysis project Ga0209558, IMG submission 184674) | Marine microbial communities from expanding oxygen minimum zones in the Saanich Inlet - Saanich Inlet SI074_LV_120m_DNA (SPAdes) (version 2) | ecosystem: Environmental > Aquatic >...
TGAGGTGGCGCGCGTCGCCGGCGCCCTCCGGGTGCCCAACGGGTTGGCTATTCGCGGCGGCAAGCTGTTCATCGCCGAACAGCACCGCATATCCTTTTGGGCGGGCACCGATGATGGCGGCGCACCCCAAGCCCTTGATCCGCTGACCACCATCTTTACCGGCCTGCCCGACAAATCCTGGCATGGCTGGCGCTATGCCGGCTTTGGCCCTGACGGCAAACTTTATGTGTCCGTGGGCGCGCCCTGCAATGTCTGCGCCGGGCAAGGGCTGGAAGGCTCGATCATCCGCATTCGCGCGCAAGGCGGGCCAGCCGAAGTTGTTGCCCATGGGGTGCGCAATTCGGTCGGCTTCGACTGGCACCCGAAAACCGGAGAACTGTTTTTCACCGACAACGGCGCCGATCGCATGGGCGATGACGAGCCGGCGGACGAATTGAACCATGTCACCAGCGCCGGCCAGTTTTTCGGCTTTCCCTATTTTGGCGGGGGCCGCATCCGGACGGCGCAAACTCAGCGCCAGGCGCCTCCCGCTCACGCCCAGGCCCCGGTCATTGAATTTCAGGCCCACACCGCCAATCTCGGCATGCATTTCTATCGCGGCAATCAGTTTCCGGGCGAATACAAGGGCGATGCGTTCGTCGCCCAGCACGGCTCGTGGAACCGTTCCAGCCCGGTCGGTTACCGCATCATGCGCATCCGCTTCAATGGCAAGGGCAAAGCCACTGGCAAACAGGTGTTCGCCGCCGGCTGGTTGCAGGGGGCCAATGCCTGGGGTAGGCCAGTGGATATCAAGATGATCACGGATGGCTCGATCCTGGTCAGCGATGATTTCCTGGGCGCCGTCTACCGGATTAGCTATGGGGGGAGGCCGAAATGAATAATCAAGATGAAGCGGTATCGGGCGCCGAATTGGTGGCGCGCGCAGCCGCCCTGGTTCCGGCGTTACGGATGCGCGCCCGCGCCGCCGAAGAAAACGGGCGCATCCCGGAAGAGACGGTAGACGATTTAAAGGCCGCCGGATTGTTCCGCGCCGTGGTGCCGAAGCGCTTCGCCGGCTACGAGGTGGATTTCAAATACATCCCGCAGATATTCCGCGAATTGGGGCGGGGATGCACCTCGACCGCCTGGGCCATGGGCTTCCTCATCTATCACAATTTCCAGTTCGCTCATTTTTCTGAGCGCGCCCAGGAAGATGCCTGGGGAGGGCGCGGTTATACCATGGCGCCTGGTCAGGTGATGCCATCTGGTTTGGCCGTGCCGGTTGACGGGGGCTTCCAGCTATCGGGCCGCTGGGGCTACGCCACCGGTATCCAGCACGGCGATTGGATGCTGTTAAGCGCACCGGTTGAAAATGGCGATATCCATCGGTTCTTCCTGCCGGTATCCGAATTCACCATCCTCGATACCTGGCACGTCGCCGCCATGCGCGCCACCGGCAGCCACGATGTCACTTTGGAAAATGTGTTCGTGCCCGAGCACCGCTCCATCCGGGTTGCTGATTTGCGTGCCGGCAAGGCGCCGGGAATGGCCCTCAACACCGGGCCGCTCTGGCGGGTGCCGTTATTGACGCTAATGTGCTTCGGCGCGGTCGGGCCGTTGCTGGGCGCTGCCGAAGCGATGCTGGAACTGGTCGCGGAAATTTTGGCCACCAAGGTAGGCGCCTATACCGGAGCGAAAATGCAGAACGTGATGCCGGCGCGCATTCGCCTCGCCAATAACAAGGCCCGGCTGGATGCGACGCGGGGCTTGTTCGACGCCAAAATCCAGATGATCTCGGACCGGGTCAACGATGGCGGAACCTTAAGCAGTGAAGAGCGCGCCGAGATGCGCCTCGTGGTTTCCTACATCGCCCGCGAAAGCCGCGCCATGGTCGATGAACTGGCGCTCATGGCCGGTAGCCGGGCGACCTTTTTGGATTCCCCCATCCAGCGTTTCCAGCGCGATATCAACAGCCTCGCCGGTCACGCCATCTTCGAATTTGACCACACCGCCGATCTCTATGGCGGCGTCATGATGGGTGCCAATTTTCCCGATAACGCTATGATTTAATGGGTATATTCAGCTCGTCCAGGCGGGCTGCGATATTCCCAGCCACATCCGTCCAGATGTTTTCGCGCCCCTGCCAGAAGCGCTCCACCGAGGCGTAAAGCGGGATCGGCTCGGCGGCCATTCCCCAATACCAAAGCGGCGTCACCTGCAAAGCCAGCAGACACGGCTTGGCCAGCGCGCCAGCGAAATGGGCGGTGACGTTGGACGTGGTGACCACCAGATCAAGCCCATCGATCAGCGCCGTCAGCCCTTCGAAATCATTGAACCGGTCGATCTCGGGGTCGGTATAGATGTCGGCACCGGTGGCACGGATGGCGTCGGCGATCTCCGCATCGGTCTCGCCATATTGCAGATTGACGAACAAAGCGTCCCGGCGTTGAAGGATCGGCGCCCATTCTTCAAGAGGCATGGATTTCCACGGTCCCACCTTATGGCGCGAGGATCGCCACGCGATGCCGATCAGCGGGCGGCCTTGCGCCGCATCTTGCAGGCGGGCCGAAATCTCGGCGGCGCGTTCCGCATCCGGGCTCAGAAAACGGCCAAGGGGATATTGGCCCGGCCGGCGAATGCGGCTTTGCAAGGTCAGGCTGGCGGCGGCGATTTGGAAATCGAATTCTGTTTTATGGGTATGTCCAGCGGCCACAATTTCGGTGCCGGGGTTTGAGCGGGCGAACAGCGATACCAGCCGCTCGTCGCATTCGAAAACGCAAACGCCGCCCGTGTCGGCAATCAGCGCCGGCAGCGATCCTAGATAGATGATGTGATCGCCGACGCCTTGTTCGGCCCAGACCAACAGGCGCTTTTGCTTCAAGTCTTCGCCCTGCCAACTTGGCTCGGGCCGGTCTTGAAATTCGCTCACGAAGGTGTCCGAGGCCCAGCGGCATTCGTAATCCTCCGCTGCGCCGGCGAAGTCACCCTTGGCGAAGCGGCATAGGCTGCGCTTATAGATCGTGTCGGCGTTGTCCGGGCCCAACAATAGGGCCTCATCGAAAAGTGCCATGGCTTCGTCGATGCGGCCCCGGGATAGGACGACGCTGGCCAGGCTGACGGTGAGCCGTGCGTCCGGTTCCGTGCTTAAGCCTAAGGCGCGGCGCATGGCATCCTCGGCCTCGGCAAAGCGGGAAAGATCGCGCAAGGTGACGCCGAGATTGCTATGCGCTTCGGCCAGGCCGGCATCGAGGGCGATGGCGCGGCGAAAATGATCGGCGGCTTTTTCCAGATCACCGGCCATCTGCAAGGCGGCGCCGTGGTTCACATGGCCGTGCGGGTTATCGGGATCGAGGCGCGTCTTGTCGCCCAGGAACCGCAGCGCCTTATCGGCATCGCCCAATTGGATGGCGGCCATGCCTGCCAGTTGCAAGCCGTCCAGATGGTCTGGTTGGGCGCTCAGCAACTGCTCCGCCAATTTCATGGCATCGCCTGCGCGGCCATCATTGTGCCGCGCCAGGGCTTCGGCGAACAACGCATCGGGGTCCCGGCGTCCTGCGGCCTTCTTTTGCGCCCGCTCTGCCCGCCGGCGTTCGCCCCGGTTCATAGCCTAGCGCACCGATATGGCGATGGGGTCCGCCTGATTGAACGGCTCAAACTTGGACAGGAACTCCGTAACCATGGCGCCGTCGCCGCCATCTAGTTGCATGCGATGATCGGCAAGGGCGTCTTCGACGCTGATCTGGCCGAACATCCATTCGGTCAATGTGGGGCGATCGAATTTAAGCACCCAGTCGGCGCTATCGGGCACGGCGTCATGAAAGCGGCAGATGCCGCGCCGGATTTCTAAGGCGCAAGCCTCACCGGTATCGCCTGCTTGAAAGCCGAGGGTGCGGTGGTAGTCGAATGTATTCTCGGCCATCAGGCGCACGGTCATGATTCGCATCACGCCCTCCAGCGGATAGCCACTGACCTGTTCCGGCGATCCCAGCACCATGCCGGCGGCGGCCATATCGAGGGTACCTTCCAGCTCCATCGCCGAGGTCAGCGCCCAATTGCGCCAGGTGGTGTTCTTTTGATCGTAGCCCCAATGGCGCAGCGCCCGGGCCTTCAGGGTGCGGGCCTCGGTATCATCCAGATCGGCGCGAACCAGCCAGGTCGCCAGATCGGCGGTCCAGCGGCTGTCGCCGTCGGCCAGGGCTTTTTCCGCTGTCTCCAAAATATTGTCCCGCCCGCCCATCATGGCGACATAGCGTTCCGCCCGCTCCACCCAGGGGAGCGGATCAAGATTGACCGGATCGCCATCGAACCAGCCCAGATAACCGGCATAGACGGCGGGAATACCGTGCTTGTAGGAGCCGTAATATTCCCCCAGCCAGGGATGCGATTTCAGGTGGTCGGGCATGACCACCCGGTCCTTGATCTCGTCCGGCGTCATGCCCTTGTTCATCCAGCGCAAGGTCTGGTCGTGCAGGTACTGGATGGCGTCCCGGTAATTGACCAGCACATCGTCGACGGCGCCGGCGCCTTCCACGGGACGGCCATGATGGGGGATCAGGGTTTCAGGCCCGAAGCCGCGCAAGGTTTCCATACCGTCGGCCCAGACCATGGGATCGCGAAAGCGGGTGCCGCGCAGCGCATAGATATTGGGAAAGGTTTCGCCCTGCACCGCATCACCGGACAGCAGCACCTTGTCTTCGGGCACCCAGACCATGCACTGGTCTTCGGTCTCCGACGGTACGTGATGGATTTCGAGCGCCACGCCGGCGATTTCCAATTTCAGGATTCCGGTAAAGGTATCGGTGGGCGCAATGAAGGTGCGTGTGCCCGGCCGCTGCGGCGGGCCGAGGCCGGCGCCCAAGGTGCCGTCTTCGCCAATGGGCAGGCGCATGCCGAACTGATAAAGGGCGCGCCGGCCGAGCACCGGCGCAATCAGTCCGACATCGCGCAGCACATGATCGGTAAGATCCTGATGGCCATATATCTTGACCTTGCCGGCGGCTACATCGTCTTCGGAAACGAAGGCCTTGGCGCCGCTCACATGGTCGGCGTGGAAGTGGGTGTAGATGATGGCCTTGATCGGCTTAGGCGTAATCTCGCGGAAGGCGGCGGCAACGGTTTCCGCCGATTCGACAGATGTCAGGGTATCCACCAAGATAACCCCGTCATCGCCTTCGATCATGGTGCAGTTGGATACGGCATAGGCAAACGCCATATGGTAGCGCCCGCCAATGGAATAGATGCGCTTTTCCATGGCCGCCTGATGGGCGGCGAGTTCGGGGTGGACGCTTGGGCTTGGGTCTTGAGCTGGCATGACGGAAACCTCGCGGGCGGTCAGGCCTCTGTCATAGCAATTCCGGCGGCGGTTGACGATATTTAATGGCAGGGACCGAGGTTAACCCTGCTGTCACTTGCGCGCACGGCTCAACAGACTATCTAATAGAATGTGCCCCTGGTCGCCTGTGAATAGGATGGCTCAATCCGATGCTTGGCGATATTTAGGGCCTGGTGAGAAGCCGGCTGCCGAAAAGCGTAATAAAGCGTAAGGAACCGTTAGGAATAGTAATGAAACGGTATGGTCGTTTTTCGTAAAATTTGTCGCAGCCATGTGTTCCATGGCGGGGCGGCATACTAAGGGTGGTGGGCCGGGCCGATATTGCATTGATCACAGCAATTCGAAATCGCCAAGGCAGCGGTATAGTTGCGCGGCTCAACCTTATTGAACTACAGTTACGGCAATAAAAAATTCCAAAATTAACTTCGAACAGGGAGACAGCTATGAAAATGTTAATTGGAACGGCGCTTGGCGTCGTCGCCGTTGCGGCATTGGCGGTCCAGCCGGCCGAGGCCCAAAAATCGAAAAACACCCTCCGCACCGCGCTCGCCTCGCCGATCAAGGGCGTTACCTATTATTTGGATCCCAAGCCCGCTACCGCCATGGAGCAGGGCGCCGTCTATGATGGCTTGGTCTGGTACAATGGCGAGACCAAAAAGATCGAGCCGCTGTTGGCCAAATCCTGGAAGCGGATCGATGCCAAGACCATCGAATTTGTGCTCCGAGATGACGTCAAATGGCACGACGGCCAGGCCTTCGATGCCGACGATGTGGTCTATACCTATAATTGGTTGACTCACCCCAAGACCCGGATGCGCTTCAAGCGCAATTGGGCGTGGGTGGCGAAGACTGAAAAACTCGGGCCCCACAAAGTTCGCATCACTGCCAAAAAGCCGACGCCGTTCGATATGGTCCGCCATGCGACGTTGACCGCAATCATGCCCGAACATGTGCATGGCCCGTTGAAGAAAAAAATTGCCTTCGGCCAGAAGCCTGTGGGCACCGGCATGTTCCGGGTTACCCAGGTGGACGCCAACAAGGGCATCATGATGGAGCTTAACCCGGGCTTTAAGCATGGCGGGCCGGGCAAACCGGTGACCAACATCAACCGCATCCACTTTGCCTTCATGCCCGATATCGGAACGCAAGTGGCCCAGTTCCTGGCCGGCAATCTTGATGCAGTGCGCAATGCGCCGCTGGATCAGGCCATGTCGATGGCCAAGGCGCCGGGCGTGGAGTTGGATTTGGGCGCTTCCATTTCCTATCAATATGTGGCCATCGACGCCAAGGGTCGGTCCGGCAACAAGCCGTTGCTGGATATCCGCGTGCGCAAGGCCATCATGATGGCGATCAACAAGGACGCCATCGTCAAGCTTGGCGCCGGCCCGTTCCCGATTGCCCGGCCGGAAGCCATGTGCTGGCGTATTCAGGACGGTTGCGATTATTCGGTGGCGCAGCCTTCATACGATCCCGCCGCCGCCAAGCGTCTGTTGGCCGAAGCCGGGTATGGCAATGGCTTTAAGGTTGAACTGACCACCTTCGTTTCTCCGGCGATCAGAGGCTCCGCCGAAGCCATCTCGGGTATGTTGGCGAAAGTTGGTATCGCCGCCACCGTCGATGCCCGCCAGATCCAGTCCTACCGCAAGAAGCAGCGCGACGGCAAAATCCAGATCATGGTCGGTGGTTGGCCCGCCGGCGGCATGGCGGACGTGGCCGGCACGCTGGGCTTTTTGTTCTCGCCGCCGCCAAGCCGGGATTATCACGGCGACGCCACCTTGAAGAAAATGGCCAAGGCCATGGGCGGCATCATGGATCCGGTGGCGCGCCGGGCCCAGGGCCGCAAGGTCTTCAACCGGGTCATTGAGCAGCAATATTTCATGACCCTGATGGCCAACCCGACCAGCGTCGTCCACAAATCGAACGTGACGGTGAAGATTGGCTCGCTCAATGCCTTCGCCATCGAAGCCTGGGACTTCCGCTGGAAATAAGCGCGGCACGCCCAATGTGGGGGGCGGCCTGGTGCCGCCTCCCGCACCGGGAAAATTTAAGGGGGTGCTGATAAATGTTATCGGTAGAAGACAATGAACTGCTAACCAAAGTCGGGCCGGGATCACCCATGGGTGATCTCTTACGCCGCTTTTGGTTTCCGGCCATGTTGGAAGAAGAAATCGCCGCGCCGGACAGCCCGCCGGTGAAGCTGCGCTTGCTGGGCGAGGATTTGATTGCGTTTAAAGATACCGATGGGCGCATTGGCATCCTGGATGCCTATTGTCCGCACCGGCGGGTGCATCTGTATTTTGGCCGCAACGAAGAATGCGGCCTGCGCTGCGTCTATCACGGCTGGAAATTCGATGTGGACGGCAATTGTGTCGATATGCCGTCCGAGCCGGAGGAAACCAATTTTGCGCACAAAGTGAAGCAGACGTCCTATCCGGCGGTGGCGCGGGGCGGCATGGTCTGGATCTATATGGGTCCCAAAGAGAAAATACCGGCCTTGCCCGATTTCGAATGGGCGTATCTGCCCCAGATGCAGCGCACGTCTACAAAGCGATTGCAGCAATGCAATTGGGCGCAGGCGGTCGAGGGCGGCATCGATTCAAGCCATATCTCGTTCCTGCACTCCTCCACCGATGCGCAGTTTACGGCCAATAAAAATCTTCCGCGCCGCAACAAATACCTTGGGATCGACCGGCACCCGGTTTTTGATGTCAGGGATGTGGACTATGGCGTGCTGATTTCGGCTCGGCGAAATGGCGAAGAGGATTCCTATTACTGGCGCATCACCCAATGTCTGATGCCATTTTATCAGATGATCCCGCCGGTGGTGCCGGAAGATGATACCTCGAAGGCGTCCTATACCGGCCATGCCTGGGTGCCGATCGACGACGAAAACACCTGGACCTGGACTTTCAGCGCCAATCCGCATCGGGACTTCACGCCCAAGGAGGCTGAAGTCTCGGGCGGCGCCGGCGGCATGTGGGGGCCCATCGACGAAAATTACCGGCCCGTTCAGAACCGGGACAACAATTACATGCTCGACCGCGCCGCCCAGAAAAATGACACGTTCACCGGCATCAGCGGCATCCCCAATCAGGACGCCGCCGTGCAGGAAAGCATGGGGCCCATTGTCGATCGTAACCGGGAATATCTGGGGCAATCGGATAGCGCCATCATCGCCTGGCGGCGGCGCATCATCGAGATGGCAAAAAATTTGAGCGCCGGCGAGGAGCCGGCCGAGGCGCATCATCCGGAATGGTACAATGTGCGCTCCTGCTCAACATTGCTGAGGCGGGATGAAGACTGGCAGGAAGGCACCGCCTGGCTGCGCGCCGGCGGCGAGGTTCCGAAAGCTGCAGAATAAAATCCCGTAGAGCTAGGGCTTGTTGCCCGGCTTACCGGTCGCCTCCGGGTCCGGTTTGCCGTCATCCCAATAGGCAAAGGCGGCGATGGCGACCGGCAAAAGAAAAACCGAGCCGCCTAAAAAACTGCCGGCGCCGAACAGCATGATCGCCATAAAGGCGGAACCAAGCACCAGGAGCCCAGAGAAAAAAGGCTCGATCTGCTTGGCAATGACGCGCGCACCGAGGCGGTCTGCCTGTTCTTTTTTCTGGATATCAAACATCGATTGCGCTTTTGCTTTCTTGGCCAGGGTCCGGAATTTATAGACCAATTTCAGGAATTGTGCACCTTGTTCGCAAAAAATTGAGACATCCAAATTTCTATTGACCGGCATCAAGGCGGCATTTTTGGCTTGGTTTAATATCACAATCGATAGGCAAGAGGAGTAAATACCATGCTTGAAATCGATGTCGGAAAAATCACATTCATCATCACCAAGGCTCGGGAATTTGAAGCGCAAGGACCGGCGCCGGCCCCGGATGGTATCGCCGATGAGGTTTTCGATGGCAACGTGGCCGACGCCGAATTTCGGGAAACTCCAGAGACCGATACGGAGGATGCCACCTATGAAGAGCTGAAAAGCTGGATCCGCGCCATCAATCACGACGATCAATGCCAGATCGTGGCGCTGGCCTGGGTCGGGCGCGGCGATTTCGGTAAGGACGAATGGGACGAAGCCCTCAAAATCGCTCATGATGAGCACAACAACCGGACTGCCGAGTATCTTCTGGGCATGCCGTTGCTCCCAGATTATCTGGAAGATGGGCTTAGCCAGTTCGAAATGAGCTACGCGGATTAGCTGCCGGCGCGGCGGGCCAGGTCGTCCGCGACACGGGCCAATACGCCGGTCCAGTCGCTGGGACGGTCCTGGCGAAACAGACGCAGGCTGGGATACCACGGGCTATCGTTTCGATTAAGCAACCAACGCCAATCGGGCGCAAAAGGCAGCAGTAGCCAGCATTCCTTACCGAGGGCGCCGGCCAAGTGGGCGACCGCCGTATCCACCGAAATTATCAGATCGAGACCGGCGATAGCCGCCGCCGTGGCGGCGAAATCCTCCAGCACAGGAGCCAAATCGGTGATGATGCTGTCCGTCATGTCGCTGCCAGCATCACTCACTTGCAACGAGAACAGACGCACGGTCGCTATTTGGCCGAGGGGCTGGAACTGGGACAAAGGGCAGGACCGGTTGCTGTCGTTTTTATGACTCGGCCGCCCCGCCCAGACGATGCCGATTTTGGTATTTGTTTCGATATCGAAATTACCGAGACCCGCAGGTGCTTCCCGCGGCGGGTAGAGATAGGGAATTTGGGCCGGAATGGTATCCAGGGTGGTGGCAAAAAGGTGCGGCAAGCTCAGGATCGGGGCCTCAAAATCCACCTGCGGCAGCGCCGCGCCGCGCGCCACAACCAGATCCACGCCGGGCGCGGATCGCATCAGGCGGACGAGGGGCGGATGGGTTTCCAGGATTACTGTTGCCCCCCGTTCCGCCAACAGCGCGGCGTAGCGGATGAACTGGATGGTATCGCCAAACCCTTGCTCCGAATGGATCAGGATCGTCCGGCCAGCCAAATCCTCACCGGTCCAGGCGGCTAAACCTGAGTGCCGGCGGCGAAATTCTGGCAACCGCCAGCGCCATTCGTAATCGGCAAAGCCGGTTGCCAGATCACCGCTCAAAAGTTGCGCCAAGCCTCGGTTCCAATGGGCATCCGCGTGGGCCGCATCGGCTTTTATTGCGTCATCGAAACAAAAATTCGCGGCAGCCAAATCACCGGCGGCCTGATGGGCGCCGCCAAGATTGGCCAGATAGTCCGGATTGCCAGGGCTTTTGCCAAGCGCCAGGCCAAACTCGGCGATGGCGGCTTCGAGCATGCCGAGCCGGGTCAGGATGTTGCCAAGGTTGTTGTGGGCATCAGCGAGGTCGGGGTTTTGTCCCAGCGCAAGATTGGCCATTTCCTTGGCGGTCTCCAGATCACCGATGTCATAAAAGACGCTGGCCAGGGAATTGCATTGCTCCGCATTGCTGGTAACACCATTTTGGGCCAAGCGGGCATGATCGCGGGCGCTACCAGCATCGCCCCGGCGGGCTTCCAGGCGCGCTAGGTTTATGCGTATCGACGTATCTTCGGGCGCCAATGCCAATGCCGCCTTGAGGCTACCGCCAGCCGCCTTCCAATCGCCCCTATCGAACAACACCGCGCCCAGGTTACCATGGGCGGCGGCCAGGTCCGGCGCCAGCATTGCAGCTTTGCGGCAATGTTCCAGCGCCGCATCCAGGCGCCCAAGGCGGCGCAAGGCATCGCCGAGATTGGTCAGCGCTTGCGGCAGATCCGGGGCCAGTTGCAAGGTCCGCTCATAGGATTTTACCGCATCCTCCAGCCGGCCCCGGGCTTTCAGGATATTGCCTTCGGTATTCAGCGCCGCGCCGTTGTCCGGGTCCAGCGAAAGCGCGCGGGCATTGCAGCGCTCCGCCTCGGCGATATCTGCAGCTTCGAAATGCAGCACCGCCAGCATTTGCCAGGCGTCGCCATCGTCCGGATTTTCTTCGATTGCTTGTCCGAGAAGCGTTAGCGCCGCCCGCAAATCACCCTTCATGTGGGCGGCGGCGGCTTGTCTCAGGGTTTCCACGGATTTTCAGGTCTCAAAACGCGACCAGGGAGGTTTGTAACGCAACCGCAACAATGCCGATCAGGTAAAATACCGCAGCAATTCCGACAAAGAAGAAAATATTGGCGGCTGTGCGCAGGGGATAGCGGTGCTTTTCGTGGGCGCGGCGCTCGGTACTGCGCTTTTCCTCGCCGCCGACCACGGTCAGGAAATAGCGTCGCCCGAGACCGGGTAAGGAGAAGCGGATATTGATCGGATGCCGGCCCCAGGCATTTTCCTCGGCGGCCTTGTAGATGGCTTCTTTTTGTTCCGATGAGAGGGTGTCGATCACCCATCCCGGTAGGCGCGAAAACAGCCATTCGCCGCTCATGACATTGGTGGGCGTGGAATCCATCATGGCTTCAAATCTCCGGTCATTACATTACCGCCGGGTTTGAATATGGTAACTATCATCGCCTACGTCTAGCGTGATTAACCAATTGGTAAGCCCGGATGCGGTTTTCTATTGATCGGGGTGGGTGAAAACCGCAATTTACGCACCATATTTGTTTGTACTAAGACTTTTTGGACCAGCGCTTTTAACCGTAGCGGCTGGGACGTTTATCCAACCCTGGAATTCCGGGTATGGGGGAAATTTATGAACGCGACCGATAACAAAGCTCGCAACCAGATTTTGCGTCAGACCAGTAATGAGGCGCAGCGGCTGGCCGGCAAGCGCGGCGCCAAGCTCGCCGAAAAATTTGTCCGCCAATATTACGAACATGTTTCCACCACCGATTTGGCCGAACGCAGCCATGCGCGCTTGGCCGGCGACGCGATGGCGATGCTCAAGTTATCGGGGCGCCGCAAACCAGGCCAGATCATCATCGATGTCCGCGATCCGGGCGGCTTGGATGCAGGCAACGCATCCCTCCACAGCGTGGTTGATATTCTCTCCGACAATATGCCGTTTCTTCTTGATTCGAGCAGCGCCGAGTTAACGCGCCTCGGCCACTCAGTGCATTTGATTATCCATCCGGTGTACCGGACGCGGCGCGACAAAACCGGCAAGCTCCAAGATTTCTTTGCCGGCAACCAGACCGGCGCCGGTGTGCAGAACGAATCGATGATGAGCATAACCATCAACCGCCAGGATGATCCGGCGCGCATTAAGGAAATCGAGGCAAACCTCCAATCGGTCCTGGGGGATGTCTATGCGGCGGTCGAAGATTGGCAGGCCATGCGCGCCAAGGTTCAGGGCATCATCGACGAGTTTAAATTGCGCAACTCGGAAGGCGCGGTTGCCGATATCGCCGAAGCTCAGGATTTCCTGCAATGGGCGCATGATGACCATTTCACCTTCCTCGGCTACCGCGAATATGATTTTGCCGGCCCCGGCAAGGGCGCCAAGGCGCGCATCGATTCCGGCTCGGGTCTCGGCATTTTGCGCAACCCGAAACGGCTGGTGTTCAACGAATTGCGCCATCTGCAACGCGCCCCGTCCGCTGTGCAGCGTTTGGTGCGCCGGCCAGATCCGCTGATCATCTCCAAGGCCGATATAAAATCTACCGTTCACCGCTCGGTATTGCTCGATACCATCGGCGTCAAAAAATTCGACGCCAAGGGCAAGGTGATCGGCGAGCGTCTGATCACCGGTCTATTTACATCGGTGGCCTATTCTTCCAGCCCAAGAGATATCCCGCTTCTCCGGCGCAAACTTGATAGGACCATCGCGCAAGCCGGGTTCGCGCCAGACAGCCACGATGGCAAGGCGCTGCAACATATTCTCGAAACATTCCCGCGCGAAGAGTTGTTTCAATCGCGCGATGCCGAGTTGATGGAAATGTCCATGGGCGTTCTGCATTTGCAGGAACGTCAGCGCGTGGCTTTGTTTGTGCGCATGGACGATTTTGGCCGCTTCGTATCCTTGCTGATCTATGTGCCGCGCGACAGCTATACAACGACGCTGCGCCACCGGCTGCAGGCTATCGTCGAAGACGCCTATGGCGGCGAGGTATCGGGCTACGATGTTGAATTTTCGGAAACGCCGCTGGCGCGCCTGCATCTGGTGGTATCGCTCTCCGGCGAAAAAACCACCAAAGTCAATGTCGCGGCCTTGGAAGCCAAGCTGGCGCGCGCCGCGCAGTCGTGGACCGAATTGTTGCGCGATGCCTTGATCCAAGCGGTAGGCCCGGCCAAGGGCCTCCACCTTGCCAACATTTATGGTCAAGCGTTTCCGGCCAATTATACCGAGACCATCGATTCCGCCGAAGCGGTTTCCGATATTGAACTAATGGAAAGTGTCGCGGCCAATGACGCGGTGATGCTGAACCTATACCGCCCGGCCGGCGCCAATCGGAACACGCTGCGTTTCAAAGTTCTGCACCCAATGACACCGCTGCCCTTGTCCGATGTTTTGCCGATGCTGGAAGATATGGGGCTTAAAGTCATCGACGAATTGCCCAACGAAGTTCATCTCGCCAACAAGGCCATGCCGACCATCATGATTCACGATTTCGGGCTTGTTACCCGGGACGGGGAAAACGTGTCCCTGGATGGAGTTCGCGACAATTTCCACGAAGTGTTTCGCCGCACCTGGGAAGGCGAAATGGAAAGCGATGGCTTCAACGCGTTGGTGTTGAGCGCCGGTCTCGGCTGGCGGGAAATAACCGTGTTGCGCGCTTACGCCAAATACCTGCGCCAGACAAACGCGCCATTTTCGCAAGATTATATGGAGCGCGCACTCGGCAATAACCCGCAAGCGGCGGGGGCTATCGCGCGCCTGTTCAGTGCCCGCTTCGATCCCAAAGCCGAGAACCGGAACCGCCAGGTGTCGCGCCTGACGCAATCGCTGAACGATCTTTTGGACAAGGTGGAAAGTGCCGATGAGGATCGGATTTTACGCCGCTTCTGGAACGGCGTGGCGTCAACATTGCGCACCAATTTCTTTCAAAGCAATGCCGATGGCGGACCGAAATCCTACCTTTCCATCAAGCTAGACAGCGGTGCCGTCGACGAGCTGCCCCTACCCCGGCCCTTGCGCGAGATATTTGTCTATTCGCCGAGGTTCGAAGCGATCCATCTTCGCGGTGGTCTGGTGGCGCGCGGCGGGCTTCGCTGGTCGGACCGGCCCGAAGATTTTCGCACCGAGATTCTGGGCCTGATGAAGGCGCAAATGGTCAAAAATGCGGTCATCGTTCCGGTCGGATCGAAGGGCGGCTTTGTGGTCAAGAATCCGCCCACGACCGGCGGGCGTGACGCCTTCATCGCCGAGGGTATTGCCTGCTACAAGCTGTTCATGAGCGGGCTTCTCGATATCACCGACAATTATCAGGGCGCTAAGATTGTGGCACCCAAGGATGTTGTCCGCCACGACGACGACGATCCCTATCTGGTGGTCGCCGCCGACAAGGGCACAGCGACATTCTCCGACATCGCCAACGGTATTGCTGACGATTACGGCTTCTGGCTGGGCGATGCCTATGCGTCGGGTGGCAGCGTCGGCTACGATCACAAGAAAATGGGTATCACCGCGCGCGGCGCCTGGGAATCGGTAAAACGACATTTCCGCGAATCCGGCAAAGACATTCAGAGCGAAGAATTCAGCGTCGTCGGTGTCGGCGACATGTCGGGCGACGTGTTCGGTAACGGCATGCTTTTGTCCAAGCACATCAATCTTTATGCCGCCTTCAACCATATGCATATATTTGTTGATCCCAATCCTGATGCGGCGAAAAGCTTTGCCGAACGCAAGCGCCTGTTCGCCCTGTCGCGCTCGGGCTGGACCGACTACAACGCTAAGCTGATTTCCAAGGGCGGCGGCATTTTCGAACGCAGCGCCAAAACCATCAAGCTTTCGCCGGAAATCCGTTCCCGCTTCGCCATCTCGAACTCATCGGTGACGCCGAACGAGCTAATTCAAATTCTTCTGCGCGCCGAGATCGAGCTGTTATGGTTCGGTGGCATTGGCACCTATATCAAGGCGTCTACGGAAGCGAATGCAGATGCCGGAGACCGGGCTAACGATGCGATCCGCATCGATGGCGCTGAGCTGCGCTGCCAGGTGATTGGCGAAGGCGCAAATTTGGGCGCCACCCAGCGCGGGCGCATCGAGTTTGCCCTTGCCGGCGGCCGCCTGAATACAGACTCGGTCGACAATTCCGCCGGCGTCGATTGCTCGGACCACGAGGTCAATATCAAGATCCTGTTGGACTCGGTGGTTGCCAAGAAAAAACTCAACATGGGCCAGCGCAACAAATTGCTCGAAAGTATGACCAACGAGGTTGGCGATTTGGTGTTGCGCGACAACTATTTACAAACCCAGGCGATCACCCTGACCCGGTCCCGCGAATCCGATGTTCTCGATCTTCACGGTCGTTTTGTGCGCTTTTTGGAGCGTTCGGGGCGTCTCAACCGGGCGGTGGAATTCCTTCCCAACGACGAAGAGTTGGAAGAAAGGGAGCGCGACAAGATCGGTCTTACGCGGCCCGAGGTTTCGGTTGTCATGCCCTATGCCAAGCTTTGGCTTTACGATGAATTGCTGGCCTCCAGCCTGCCCGACGAGAAGCTTCTGCAAACCGATTTGATCGAGTATTTCCCGACGCCGCTCCGCCAAAAATACCAGCGCGAAATTCTTGGCCACCGCCTGGCAAGGCAGATTATCGCCACCTCCGTCACCAACTCGATGATCAACCATGTGGGCGGTACGTTCGTTATCAATTTGATGGAGAAATCCGGCGCCCAGCCGGTGGATATCGCGCGCGCCTATATCGTAGTCCGCGACAGCTTTGGTCTGGAAGCCATTTGGCGCGATATAGAGGCGCTGGACAACAAGATAGCCTCCTCCATGCAGGCGACGCTTTTGCAGGCGGTCAACCAACTCATCGAGCGGGCGACCCTTTGGCTGCTACGCGGGCTCGAACATCCTATCAATATCGGCGGCGCCATCGAAGAATTCCAGCCCGGTATCCAGCAGCTAAAGAAAATCATCAAGGATGTGGCGCCGCAAGAGGTTATCGAGCGGGTCGAATACCGGGTCCAGCGTTATGCCGGGGAAGGCGTGCCGGTCGATCTGGCCCGGCGCGTTGCCTATTTGTTGTTGCTGATCTCGTCTTTCGATATCGTCCGCACCGAAATGCTCTGCCACGTAAAAATTGCTGATGTGGCGCGCCTCTATTTCCGCGTCGGCGAGATATTCGGGCTCGGCTGGTTGCGCTTTGGCGCTGAACAATTGCCGGCCGAAAATCATTGGCAAAAATTGGCCTCGGCGGCGATGATTGAAGAGCTTTATACCCATCAGAAGGGCATAACTTTGCGTATCGTCAACGGCAATGGCGGCGGTAACGGCTCGTTGGAAGCCTGGATGAAGTCCAACCCCTCGCTAATGGAGCAAACCCGCCAGATGATGAACGAGTTGGAGGCCGCCGAGCAGGTCGATCTCTCCATGCTGGCAGTGGCGTCGCGTCATTTGAGCAGCCTCGCCAGCGGCGCCGGCTAGGCAAAAGGATTGCCGCTCAAGGATAAGCTGGGGATCGCCGCTTGGTGCTACTATGACTGGGCCAATTCGGCTTTCACGACGATCGTCATCACCTTTGTGTTCGCGACTTACTTTGTATCCGCCGTTGCGCCTGATCCCACGATTGGCGCCGCCCAATGGGGTTTTGCGATATCCGCATCGGCCCTGGTGATCGCGGTTCTTGCGCCGGTGCTGGGCGCCATTGCCGATCGCGGCGGCCGGCGAAAACCCTGGATAATATTATTTACCGCAGTTTCTGTAATTCTGACCGGCGCCTTGTGGTTCGTGGAGCCGGACCCGGCCTTTGTGCTGGCGGCGCTTATTATAGTCGCGCTTGCAAATGTCGGCTTCGAGTTGGGCATCGTGTTTTATAACGCCATGCTTCCAGACATCGCGCCGGCGCCGATTATCGGGCGGGTGTCGGGCTGGGCCTGGGGGCTCGGCTATGTCGGCGGCCTGGCTTGTCTGGTGTTTATTCTGGGCGCCTTCGACACCAGCAATCTGGATCAGGTTCGCCTGACCTCGGTTTTTGTGGCGGCCTGGTTCGGTGTGTTTACGTTGCCGCTCATTATATGGACACCGGATACGCCGGCGCGCACGATAAGCTGGCGGGTTGCCATTGAAGATGGCATTCGCCAGTTGATCACCACCTTGCGTCAGGTCAGGGGCCACGGCGATATCGCCCGTTTTTTGCTGGCGCGTCTGTTTTATAACGATGGGCTGGTTACTCTGTTCGCGGTTGGCGGCATCTATGCCAAAACCACGTTCGGCATGACCACTGCCGAAGTTCTGCAATTCGGCGTCGGCATCAATGTGACCGCTGGGTTGGGCGCCTTCGCCTTCGCCTGGATTGATGATTGGATTGGCTCCAAGCGCACAATTTTGATCTCGCTGGCCGGATTGATCATCGTCGCCGCCGGCGTTTTATCGGCCGAAACCACTTTGGCATTCCTGATCTGGGGATCGGCGCTGGGTATTTTCGTCGGTCCCGTGCAGGCGGCCAGCCGCTCGATGATGGCGCATCTGGCACCGCAAGGCTTGGAGACGGAAATGTTCGGGCTGTTTGCGTTTTCCGGTAAGGCAACGGCGTTTATCGGGCCCCTCGTCTTTGCTGCGGTAACGGCGCTAACCGCAAGCCAGCGTTGGGGCATGGCGACCATATTGGTGTTTTTCGCAGCCGGCGGCGCGCTCCTGTTTACGGTCACAGACGCCAGACGCGGCTAGAGCAATTCCGGAAATGCTCTGGGCAGCGTTGATCAGTCGGCGCCGGCTTGGTACATAATCACCTATGAGCTTTCCAGATACAAAATTTTCCGATGCGGGCGCCTATGTGGACGCCTATTTCGATCAATACGCCAAGGCGGCGAGAAGCGTTGAGCGTGGCGCCCTTGGGCTGGCGACCGAAATTCTTAGAAAAGCCTATGAAGGCGGCGCCACCTTGTTTGTGTGCGGCAATGGCGGCTCGGCCTCGATCTCCAACCATTTGGCTTGCGACCACGGCAAGCTGCTGGCCACCGATACGGATCTGTTGCCGCGCGTGCAATCCCTGGCCGCCAATGTCGAAGTGATCACCGCCATCGCCAACGATATTTCCTATGACGAAGTTTTTGTCCATCAGCTCAAACTGCAAGCCGGCAAGGGCGATGTGGTGATGACCGTATCGTCGTCGGGGGATTCGGAGAATGTGGTGCGGGCCGCCAGCTGGGCCCGGGACAATGGCTTGGAAGTGATTTCGCTGACCGGTTTTGAAGGTGGGCGCACCGCCAAATTGGCCAGCGTCAATCTGCATGTGACTGCCGATAATTACGGCATCATCGAGGACGTGCACCAATCGTTGATGCATCTGATGGGCCAATATCTTCGCCAGGCGCGCATGGATGAAGCGCTTATCGTCGAGCGCAAATTTTAACGCAAGGCGGCTTATCTCAATCGGTTTTGGTGACGCACCGCAATTGCGGTGGATTACCGTGGTCGCTAAGAAAAAAATTATCGGCCATAGGCTGGGCGCATTTGCCGGGTCCGGTCAATTCCCGGAGGCGGCGGGACATCGCTTCGTCGAGGCGTACTGGCCAAATCACATCGGCTTTGGTCATGGCCTTATCCAGACGCTCCGCTGCGGATGGGTTGCTGGAAGACGCCAGCGGCCAGCTAACGACGGCATGAAATTGTATGTTTGGAATGCCGGACCGGTAGCTGTTGGAAACCAAATAATAATGGACGACTTCCAAGATATCGGGGTTACCGCCCTGCTGAACCACCAAAAGATTCACTTTTCGATCGCCGAGCTGCCTTAAAATTTGGCCCATCTGTTTGGCCGCTTTCGGGACGCTGGTGTGGAAGGCGGCCACGTGCTGAAATTGGCGCGTCGACAGATCGGCGATGCGCCGGTCGATCTGGCGCACCTGCCAGACCGCCAACACTACGACCAAGCCGATTGCCAGGACGAACGGCAGCCGGCTTTCCAAAAAGTGCTTCAACCGGCTGCTTTCCCGGCCCAACACCAGCTCGGCGACATTGACGAACAACAACATCAATCCAATCAGGTGGAAGACGCGAACTGGAATGCGGGAATATCGCTGAATGGAGCGCAGATTATCGTCCCAGATTGTCAGATGATACCAGTTCAAGGCGGCGAAATAGACCAACAGGAATGCCAACAAGACGGCGATCACCAAGCGCCAGCGGGGATTGAAGGCGGCCGCGATCAGCCCAATCAGGGCTGCGATGCTGACCGGCGTTTTATAGGTGGCGGTGAAATCCCAAACGGCGCCGCCCACAAGGCGCGTGATCTCCAACGATTGCAGCGAAAAGGCCTTGGCAAACATTTCCGGTAATAAGACCGATGATGGCGAGCCGAAGGGCGTGCTCGAGCTTATGGACGATTTGAAGAGCACAATCAAAAGGACGCCGGGCAACAACGCCGCCGCCAGATTTTTGATCGATTGCGCTATCCAGTTTACTGACCCGCGGGCGGGAGCCAAAGACCCGGCGAAGAAGCGTTCGGCGAACGGTAAGATCACCGCCAGAAACAGGATCGGCGGCAGCAATGCCAGCGCCGTCACCTTGATAAAATACAAGATCGCAAAGGAAAGCCCGATCAGGAACGAAGCCCAGCTTTGGCTGACGCCCGGCAGAAACATGGCCACGGCCAACATCATGGTTACGCCGATACCGTAAATTTGCGGCGGTTCGACCAGCAAATTGCGCGCTACCAATTGGCCGGTGGCTTCGGCGCTGAGCAGCAACAAGACTATGAGCCAGGAATAAACGGCGCGCCGGGCAGCGGAAAAATCGCCAAAATTGATGAGTGTCCGCCCAGCGAGATCGAACACCAGACCAAACAACCCGGCATGCATCACCGCCGGCAAAAGCCCAACCATGCGCTCCTCGAATTGCCCTAACAGGAGGGCAGGGAAGCTCATTAATAGCGGCCAGCCGGGGGTATAGTCGGCCTGCAAGCCAAACATGTCTTCCGGCGCATAACCGCCGACCGCATTGATTTGTTTGGCGATGTTTATCCAGCCGGAAAATTCATCGCCCAAATAGGGCACGTAGTCGAGCGCGCCAAAGTTCAAGGCGACGATGCCGATCACCGCCGGCAACACGAAGGCCGGGTTAAAGGTATCTTCCAGAGATGGCCGGTTGCGAGCCAGGCGCCAGACGCCCAGCGCCAGCCCGGCCGCGGCTGCCGCAAATATGACCGAGACCGAGTGAAACAGCCCCAGCCCCATATTTTTGTGCAGCACGAACACCGCTATGGGTGCCAAGCCGATGCCCAAAAACAGGCGCAACCCCGGCGATGAAAATCCAATGCGTCCCGGTCCCGGCACCAATGCGCCCAAGCCGAACCCCAAAAGGATGTAGAGAAGATATCCAGGCATTACGCGGGCACGCCTAGGCGCTCCCGGCCGGTGGTCCGCCACAAGGCGGCGCCCAAAAACAAGGTGGCGATCCACCAATTTTGCCAGGCGCCGAAACTGGACAGCGCGAATACCAGATAAGAGACAATCATTCCAAACAAGGTTGCCTCGGCGGGCGCCAAGAACCTGAGACGGAGCAGGAATAACCCGCCGAACAGGGCGACGATGGCGGCGCCGACACCGCCCAGCTCGAGCCAGATTTGAATGGCTTGATTGTGCGGATGCAGAGGCAAAAGCGAATCGTTATAAAGCTGCTTTATTTTCCCGCTGCCGACGCGCGCGTCGTAGACGATAAATTTTTCGCCGCCGCCGGGGATCAGCCTCGACGCATTCATGCCCCAGCCAAGCACGGGTCTTTCCAGAGATTTCTTTGCCGCGAAGTCCCAGATAAACAGCCTCGGAATAATGGACTGAGGCAGCCGGCGGCCAAATTCCGAATTGGCCAGGCTGTGCAGATCGACGCCGCGGGTCAGTCGCTCCATCAGGAACGGACTGGCAAGCACCATGACAACAAAGCCCAGGGCCAAAAGGCGCGCCGTCCAAACCCGGCTGATGCGCCCCATCCCCCACGCCACCAGTCCGGCCAAGACGGCCAGAAGCGAAGCCGAATGGCGGAAGTAAAAAGCCACACCCATTATCAAGGCCAGGGCGACAATCGTCCACGCCCATTGCCGGCGCCGGTTCAGTATGGTGATCACCGGCCAAACAAGCAGCGCCAGGATGACGATGCCATTGTTAAGAAACGCATCCAGATTTTCGCCGATGCCTTCGATGCTGATGATATCGCGCCACTCCAACCCGCGAACGCGCCGGGAAATCCAATTGCCAGAAATGGCTTCAAAGGCGATGATCAGGTTGGCGGTGGCGTAGCCGGTCAAACACCAATTTGCCACTTTTTCCGCTCCCGCAACCGTTGTTGGGATCAGCCAGAGAAACACCATCCCGGCGATAATCAATGCGGTCAGCGATAGGATCGAAAAGCCCGCCGGCAGCGGGATCGGCGCCCAAGTCAGGCCCAGCGCCGCCCATAAAAGGAATATCGCCAATCCGGTGGCCAACAACGGCGACGGCATGGATTTTGGCCCGCCTTTTGTTATCTGGATCGCAGCCACGGCCACGAGGGAGATAAGCAGCAACGGCACCATTGCTTTTGGCGATACCGTGCCGATGGCCGGCATCAGGAATAACGTCGCGGCCAGAACGCCGGCAATATCGAAGCGAATGGTTTTGAAAACTGTCAAATGGAAGGCGGCCTTGCTTGGTTTGGTTGCGCCCCGAAGATATGGAGCCTGAATTCCCTTGGCAACGAGATTGTGGTAAGAGATAAGAATTGCTGGAATAGCGGATCCTGCTTCCCAATTTATAGTTTGAAATGCTACCGGCGCAAAGGCCCCAAGGCATTTGGTGCCGCCATAAACGGACATTTTACCATCGGGCGAAAGCAGCCATGAGCGTATTTATCACCGGCACCGCCGGTTTCATCGGATTTCACACGGCCAAAGTCTTATTAGCGCGGGGCGAGCGGGTTATCGGTCTCGATGATCTCAACGACTATTACGATGTGGAATTAAAAAACGCGCGGCTGGCGGAGTTGGAGGCCGATGCGTCTTTTACTTTCTATCATGCCGATATTGCCAACCGCGAAGATGTCGGCGGCATCATTGATGCCCACGGCGAGATCGAGGGCATTGTGCATCTGGCCGCCCAGGCCGGCGTCCGCTATTCGCTGGAAAACCCCTATACCTACCTGCATACAAACATCGACGGCCAGGTGACTTTGTTGGAAGCTTGCCGAAAATTGAAGCAGTTGAAGCATATTGTTTATGCCTCGTCTTCTTCGGTTTACGGCAGCAGCACTGATATGCCGTTCAGCGTCGATCAGAAATTGGAGCGGCCCATGTCGGTCTATGCCGCGTCCAAGATATCGTGCGAAATGATGGCCCATTGCTACGCCCATCTTTATGGCATGCCGTTGAGTGGGCTCCGGTTTTTCACCGTCTATGGTCCGTGGGGGCGGCCCGACATGGCAGCGATGATCTTCATCCGCAAAATATTGGCCGGCGACGCCATCGACGTGTTCAACAATGGCGAGATGAAGCGCGATTTCACCTATATCGATGATATTGTCGCCGGTGTGGTGAATTGTCTGGACCGTCCACCCATTTCAGATGGCACCGAGCCGCCCAGCAATATATATAATCTCGGCAACAATCGCGCCGAACAGTTGATGGATTTTGTGCATATCATCGAAAAAGAACTGGGTGCGGCCGCCAGTATCAATTATTTGCCCATGCAGCCGGGCGACGTCCCTGAAACCCTCGCCAATATCGATAAAAGCCGCAGTGAGCTTGGCTTCGAGCCGCGCGTTTCCATCGAAGAGGGATTGCCGAAACTGGTTGCCTGGTACCGGGAATATTACGGCAGCTAGCCGGCGCTAATGTTTTTGCCGATCGACCGATTGGCGTTCCATGTTCAGCCGCATTTGGCTGATCTGGTCGGATATCAAACCCAGAATGCAAAGGAACATACCGAAGATGGTAAGCACCACGGCGGATGTTCCAAGCGGGCCGCCCACCGCCAGTTTCAAATAGAGGCCATAAACGGCGCCCACCGCTATGAACAACAGCCCGGCCCGCAAAAACACACGCAAGGGCGCGACCAAAAGGACAATTCGGAATATCAGCGCAATCGCTGCTAGCCCATCATTGAATTGAACTTTGCTGGTGCCTTCGCGCTGGTTCAGGGTTACTGGATGGAAGCGGAGCGGCATTTTTCGGTCGATCATCAACAAGGTGCTGGTGGTGCTGGCGCTAAACTTATCAGAAAGCACGCCGAGATAAGGCAGAATGGAATCCCGGTGAAAGACGCGGAGGCCACAATTCATGTCACTGACCGACGATGCGCCCAGGCTTCTGGCGAGCATGCGCAAAAACAATTTGCCGCCGCTGCGGATGGCGGATGGGGCTGGATTACGCCTTGCGCCGATCACGGCGGCCAGTTTTTCCCGGATCAACAGTTCGACCATGGCGACTAGGTCTTCGACCCGGTGCTCGTTGTCGGCATCGAACCAGGCGAGGTAGGTGCCGGCGGCGGCGCGCATGCCGGTCTTCAGCGAAGCCCCATATCCCTGGTTGAAGGGGTGGCGCACCAATTTGCAGTTTGGAAACCCGGCAACAATATTGGCGGTTTTGTCGGTGCTGGCGTCGTCTACCACGATCACCTCGGCCCCCGGCAGGGCCCCATGAAGTGATTCCAGAACTTTGGCGATGCCGCCTTCTTCGTTGAAGGCGGGGATTATTATAGAAAGCGTGCTCTCCCAGTCATGGCGGGCCGCCTCGGTATTGTTTTCAGGTGATGTCGGCGTATCGTTCACTTGGCTTGCCAATCAGGTTTGAAATTTCGTTGCACGCTCCCGAAGGACAGGCATAATAGATTTCCCGCCCGCCTTTGACAAATTGCCCATTAAATATGTCGCGACTTCCAAAATATCTGCTCCGGCGCCCGAAATCTGCGGGCCAGACCATTTATGATCTGGCGCTGGCACCGCTGCGCATGCTTTTGCCGGACGAGGAGGCCGAGCGGTTCGGTCTGTCGTCTTTGCGCACCGAACGCATGGCCGTTGTTTTGCAGAATCTCAAGGGCCGCTGCCTGGATGTGGGCGCCCACGATAACGAGCTTTTGCGGACTTATGGCGAGATGTCCGGCGAGCTTGGGATCGATGCCTCGGCCGCCGGCCAGAGCGTCGGTGTCGATGTGGTCGATTGGGGTGCCGATACCCAGTTGATACAGGATTCGGCGCATCTGCCCTTTGACGACAGCACATTCGACTGCGTCGCATTTATCGCCTGTCTCAACCATATTCCGGAGCGGGCCGAGGCTATTGTCGAGGCGCGCCGAATTCTCGGCGATGACGGCCGGCTTTTGATCACCATGATTTCCAGGTTCGTTGGCGGCATCAGCCACCGGCTGCGCTGGTGGGGCGAGCATTCACACCGGGACGTACATGTGGATGAGCTGATGGGCATGAACGAGGCCGAGATCATGGAGCTCGCAAATGGCGGCGGGTTCGAGCTGGAACGGACCGTCTCGTTTTATTACGGCATGAACAAGTTGCATATTTTTAAGCCCAGGGATGCCGGTGGAGCTTGATGGCTCACTATCTCACGGCCGGTCCTTGGCATCGCCGAGCCCAAGTATTTCGCGCAACCGTGGCTCCAGCCAGCCAAACAGGCTTTGCAGTCCCTGCTCGTTTAAATGCACGTCCAGAATGCTGCCCGTCAGCGGCGCCCGTACCAGTTCCTTGGAAAACAAATCGGTCGTGTCGATAAATTCGCCGCCGCCGGCTTCGATGACGCTCCGGATTTGCGCGGTCACCGACGCGTGGTAATTGGCAAAGGCCGCGCCGGCTTTTTTACCTTCAACCACATAAGGCGCCAGCGCCGCCTGCATCGAAGGGGTTTGCAGAAATATCGGTTTGGTGCCGGCGGCCTTGGCGATGACCATCATGTCTTTCAATACGGTTTTGTAATCCGCCAAGTTGCGTTGGGTGCGCGGCACCTTGAAACTCTCTCGGGGGATGGTGAATACGCCCCACGGCAATTTAACGGTCATCGGTTTGTTCTGAATGTTTGGACCAGGAATTTTTTTGCTCCCGCTATAGAGAATTCGGAAGGGAAGGCCGTTTAATATGGATAGGGTCCAGGGATAATATTTATCGGCAAAGGGCATTTTCATCAGGCGCGGCCGGCCCAAATAATCCCGCCAATCGCCGCCGGTATCGCGGGTTTGGATATAGTGGGCCATCTTGGCAATATCGCGCGGTATGACCACGTGAAAAATGACAGCGCCCGCCTTGATATTGCGCCCGACGATGAGTTTCTTGAACGCATCCCGGTATTGGCCCGGACCCCAGGCCGGGGTGGCCATGGTGTAGGCGGCAATGCCGTTGCTCCGAAACAGATCGCCCAAATTCTTCTTTGTGTAGGTGCCGTCAAAAACCGACGCGCCGACAATGACCAAATCAACTGTCTTGCCAAGGGTTGCCGGATTGCGAAATCCGTCTCTGTCGATGAAGACATTTGTCTTATCGGTGCGCACCCGCATGCCGGCCTTACGCCGGAACAACAAACCACCGCCGCGCATATTGGATTGGGTGAGAAAGCCCCGGGCGGCGGCCAATTCCTCGCGCGCCGTTGCCGGCAGAAGCTGCAGCCAGGCGTTCGGCACCAGCGACGGAAAAACCCGGAATGTGATTTCCACCAATATCAATGTTGCGGCGGCTATGAAAATCGCCGCGTTGTTGAAACGGTTGAGGGCTTCGCTGCGAACCGACAGGACAAAATAGGCTGCCACCAGCGCCAACGCGGCCAACACTCCAAAGCGGATATAGGAAAACGAAAAAATCTGTTGAACTTCGGACGGCTTCCACAAAACTACGATCAGCGCCACCGACACTGCGGCCGAAAATATCGAAGGAAGGATTGCCAGCCAACGCATGGCTAACCTCCCAAACTTCGGCAGCGGCCATGGTTTCGCATCTGGAGCGTCACCCTAACCATCCGAGGATGCGCAATTTCTGCATAATCGCCGCCGCAAATTTCTTTGTTGCGATGGCGTTGGGGTGCGCATCTGTCGGGCTGACCCATAATGACGGCTCGTCATGGCCGCGAACGGCAACCATAAGATCCAGAAAATCGATGCCATTTTTCGACGCCGCCGATTGCAGCATTTGTTGTGACTGCTGGAACGGATAATCGTCCAGCTCATGAAGATCGGGATAGTAAACCAGCAACGCCTTCATCCCGCCTTGCTTGGCGGCGGCGGCAAACTCATCGATGCGTCTTGATGCCACCTTCCAGCCTTCGAATTCGGGGTTGAACAGATCGTTCAAATAGCGTTTCCAATCCCGCCGGACACGGGTTTGGCGCATGATCAAATCCAGGCGGCTGCGCAGATAGACATAGGCATAGGAATGCCGGTCCAGGAATGTCTGATTGCCGTAAGCGGGGGTGATTTCGGGATCGTTGACAAAGAAATTCAAAACAACGATATCCGGTTTGAAGCGTATCCCGGTTTTCAGGAAATATTCGATCTCCATGTCGGTGTTGTAATTGCCGACCCCGGCATTGATGACCTCGGTCGGATGGCCGCTTTTGGTCAACCGCTTTTCCAGCAATCGGGCGACCGTATTGTCTTCGGCCACGCCCCAGCCGAATGTGATCGAATCGCCCAGCATGAGGATGCGAATTTTGTCCCGGGGCGGCTCCAACCTTATGTCAGGGCCGCGCAGCCGATGGTTATTGATGTCAACATCGACGCCCATCAGGCGGGCTTGGCCGCCGGCCCTGTGTTCGTGCCCGAGGGTGGCATTCTCCGACACGAATTTGAGCTGGCGGGCATATTTCCACATTTCCAGATCAAACTGCATACCGTCATCGATGACGGTGCGGACAAACAGTTCCGTGCCGCCGCCAAGAAACGCGGCAACCAGCACCAACGTCATAACGTAATAAAGGGCTATTTTTTTCATGGCTACCAATTGGATTGGCGGGGCGCCCGACGGAGGACGGCGTGCAGGACTAAAACAACGTGTAGATGAACGGCGCGACGGTGGAGCCCTGAGTCAAAACGATCAAGCCGCCAATGAATACCGAGGCAAGCAGGATCGGCAAAAGCCAAAGTTTTTTTTGCTGCTTCAGGAACAAAAAAAACTCTTTCAAAAAATCTAGCAAGCGTGCGCCGCCCCGTTGCGTTTAAAAAATGGATCGATGCGGTGAAATCCGCTTCTGGAAATATCTAGACCAAGGCCGGTTTCAAGTAAAGTTCTATAAATTTAGTCTATTGGATTCTTGTATCAAGCTCGGTCAGCAGGCGTTTCAGTCGCTGGCTATAGGCGCCCTGAACCAATTCGCGCGCCATGGGCGAGGCGCCCTTCATTATCTCCGGCATATTCCAGCCGGACAGGGGTTTGATGGCCTCGACCAGATCCCTGGTGCGGCCGAGAAACTCAAACGGCGTTCGGGTCTCCAGATAGGCGTTGTCGTCGGTATTAATGATGGCCTCGCCGCCGGCGTCCAGATAGGCCCGGATATGTGTTGCATCCATGAGCAAATGGCCCAGTACGGCTTCGGGCGAGGTCATGCCGATGGAGGCGAAATCTTTTCGTATTTTCGGCAATTCAAAGCCCTTTGCGAATTTTTTGAAATCCAGGTGCAGCGGCCCTTGCGTGCCGACCATCAGCCCATGACCGCGTACATACCAGAAGGACGCGTTGGGAAAGGTTTTTGCAAATGTCCGAAGCGCCACGTCGAAGGAGCTTTTGGCGATGTTGTACATGGGCATCCATTGCAGAACCAATCCGCCCGGCTTGAGGCGCGATTTCAGCTGCTCGTAATATTCCCTGGTATAGAGATAGCCGACGCCGGTGATCCTCGGATGGATGGGATCGGCGGTGATCACGTCAAATTTGGCGTCGGTCATGGTCATGAAATTGCGCCCGTCATCGATGGTCAGGGTCAACTTCTGATTATCGAGAATGCCGCCGGTCAGTTCCGGGTTAAGCCGGTGCGCCTCGACCATTTTTGGGCTCAGCTCGATCACATGCACATTCTCGACCATGGGATTGCGTAACAACGCCGCCGTGGTGACGCCGAGTCCAAGGCCGACAACACCGATCTTTTTGGCATCCCCATGCAGAAGCGTCGGCAGATGCGCTTTCAAGATAAAATGCCGGCGTTGAATAAGCGACGTGTCGGCTTCGATATTGCCATTGACCATCATGATCGTGTGGCCCTTGGCGGAGCGCACAATATCGATGGTGTGGGCGACTCCCTCGCCGTGATAGATGCTCTCCGGCGCCGTGTTGTTTTGCAGATTATAATTGGCGACGATCTGTACCGGCAAAAACAAGGCCGCGCCGACACCGGCGGCGATCATCACGCCGGGCACGGCGATATGTCTCGGGCCTATCATCCGGGCCATGGTTTTGCGGTTGCTCCAGCCCATATAAATGGCCGCCGACAAAAACAGCAGGGCAATCACTTCCAGGCTCCAACGGCTGCCGAACGTCGGCAACAGCACGAAGCCGCCGAGCAGCGCGCCGATGATGGCGCCGGCGGTATTGGCGGCGTAAATGCTGCCGGTGCCATGGGCGCGGCGCTGAATATTCCCGGTGAAGGATTTGACCGCGACTGGGAAGGTGGCGCCCAACAAGGTGGTCGGGATAATGATGAAAATGCCGGCCACAATAAATTGGGCGGCGATGCTGGCGAAGGCGAAGTTCCCCTGCAATACGGTGGTAAGGCCCCAGGTCAGAGCCCCGAACAGGGACGGCGCGAAAAAGATAAATACCGGCAAGAGCGCCACCGAGCCGGCCAAGAACAACTCCAGCCGGATAAACTGAAGCAACGGCGCTTCGTCGTCGTCGATGCTCCTGGCCGCCTTGATGCTTCCCCAATAGATGCCGGCCAGGAAACAGCAAAGCATGATGGTAAAGGCATAGACCGTGGCGCTGAACGACTGCACCAATATGCGCACCCAAACCACTTCGAGGGCCAGGGCCGCCAGCCCGGATATAAAGATGGCTACCGCTGCCGCCCGCGCGCTGGATGACGATGCGCCCGGCGCTTCACTGGCAGCTTCGGTCTCCGTCTCCGCCTCGGATGTCCGGTTCTCGCCGCGGCCAATCAAGGCCACGCCGATCAGGATCGCGGTGACGCCGATCAGGCCATTGGCCGAGGCGGTTACCAATGTCGATGCTTGAATACCGATCAAGGGCAGCATGATAAAGCCGGCCAAAAAGGTGCCGATCAGCGCGCCGAGGGTATTGGCGGCGTAGAAATACCCGGCGCGGCGTCCCAATTCGTTCATGCGGTTGGCGAACTGGCGGATGATCAATGGCAGCGTCGCGCCCATCAAAAGGGTTGGCGCCAGTAGCGTCAGCGTCGCCGCAACGATGCGGAAGCCTTGATAGAGAAACGGATCGGTCTCGAAGCTGGATCGATAGATGATCCGGTAGGTGTCTTCCAAACCGAACAGAATGTCGCGGAAAAAGAGAGCGAAAATGGCGATCAAAATCTCGATGGCGCCATAGATGATCAACGGCCCCCGCACCCGGTCTCCGAAGGCGCCGGAGGCGAAGCTGCCGATGGAAAGCCCGCCCATGAACACGCTTAAAGTTATCGCTGCGGCAAACACGTCGGATCCAAAGAACAGCGACAGATGGCGCATCCAGAGAACCTGATAGATCAGGGCGGCGGCACCAGATATGATGAAAACCACGGTGATGATTTTCATATATGAGGCCGCGCCGGAGGCGCCGGATGTTGCGGATGGGTCTGGGCTATTCATGTTGGACGGACAGGTCCGAGGTCATGGGATGTGACTATTATATACAATTATCCGTCTTGCGGACCCGCTCCAAATATTACTCGGCGGGCTGATCTCTTTCACCAGGCGCGCCAATTTCGTTGTTCGTATTCGGGGTCCGGGCCGTTGGCTTTTTCGGGCCGAACAATGGCAGGACGAGACCTTTGAAAAGGATCACCGCGGACCGGCTGGCAAGAAAGAGCAAAAGCCTGAACACGGCCTTCCACATTTTCCAGCTTTTGTACCATTTCGAGTGCACCGATACGACGGTGCCGCCGGCCATGGAATCGGCAAACAGCATGTGAAATAGCACTTCGGGTCTTGCGGTGAAGCGCAAATTCGCCAGGAAGACAGCCAATACTAATTCGTTGGCGGTGGAACCCACCGGCGTATAGGGCAGATCATTGTTCGAGAGATAGTGCTGATTGGAACAATTGACCCAATCCTCGCCAATGTTCAACCGGCCCTCCGCCTCGGCGGTGTTGTAAAAGGCGGTGCCGGGATAGGGAACAGCGATGTTAAACCGGGCCCCATCCAAGGGAATACGTTTGGCGACATCGACCGACATTTTCCGGTCGGCTTTGGTTTCGCTAGGGAGTCCCAGGATCAGAGATGCATCTGCGGCAATGCCCGCGGCATGGGTCATTTCGATGGCGCGAATATTGTGTTGCACCGTTTCCGATTTATTGATCGTCTCCATCAGCCGTTCAGAACCGGTTTCGACGCCATATGCAATCGAGACGAAATTGGCTTCTCTCATCTTGGCTAGCAAAGCGTTGCCGCGTTCTTCGTTGGCACAAATCTCACGGGCACGGGATTCGCAAATAAAGCGAACTTTTTTATGGAGCCCGGCCGCGATGATATCATCGCAAAGAGCCATGGTTCGCTTTATATTGACGGTGAACACATCATCGACAAAAAATATCTTGGTCTGACCATATGTATTGGCCAACAGCTCTATTTTTTTGACCACCCGTTCATTGGACAGGTAGCGCATTTGCCGCCCGGAAATGATGCGCTGTGAACAAAAACTGCAGGCGAACGGGCAGCCGCGCGAACTTATGATGGTTCCGAAATCCGGGTAATGATGGATATTGTCCGCAAACATGTCATAGGGAAAGGGCGGCATATCGTTCACGTCCAGCAATTCACGCGCCGGATTGTGGTTCACTTGATCGCCGCTTCGGTAGGCGATTCCCTTGATTTGGCTGAGATCATCTTCGCCCGACATAAGGGTGGCGTAAATCTCGCTCAACGTCGCTTCGCCTTCGCCTTTAACAACAATATCGACAGGGGTCCTCAAAAAAGGCTCGTCGGGCACCGCCGTTGGATGGATGCCGCCCATAACAATGTGGGTTTCTGGATCAATCTCCTTGATCCATCGGGCTATTTCGTAGGCGCGTTTGGCGGTGCCGGTGAGAACCGAGAGGCCAACCAATTTTGGCGCATCCAGCGCGGCGAGCATAGACCGCAACTTGTCTTTGCTCAGGTAGTCAATCTGTTCGTCGTACAGCTCGACCGCCGCGCCATTTTTTTCCCGTAAATATCCACCCAGATAGCCGATCGCCGTTGGAAAGCTGGCATAGGTGAAAGGCTTGAAAACCTCGGGTTGGGTATCAGGATGCAAATCTGGATTTATGAGTAACATTGTCGACGTATGCCTCTCTGTTTCCGTAATGTGCATAGTATTTTTAGTATGATTCTAATTTATTCTGGAACCCACTTTTAGGTCTGCTCTTTTACAATGTCAAAGGTTGCCAATTTGTCGACGCCACCTGATCTATCGGAACACAGGTTGGTATACTTTTACATAACCTATATGGCGGGGCTTGTCTGGGAATCTCTCGAAAAAGGGAATGGAGGCGACATTTGCCAGGACAAACAGTGAGATGGCCAGCGCTGGCAAGGCCTGCATGCCCCGCGCCCGGAACGCCGTTGACAATAAAAACAAAAACAGAAACGGCAACAACAAAAGCGAAGAATAGTGCCGGTAATAGGCTTGGCCATTGATGGCATGCAGGACCAATACCACCCCATAGGCGAAGGCAACGGGGCCCAGATAGATCAAGATTTCAGCGACCGGAACGCGCCGATTTAGAACCAATGCGCCGGCCCATACCAAAGCAGCAACGGCCACAATAATCTCGCTTCGACCGGTGACGTAAATATGATGGAATAGTTCGCCCACCATGATCTGGATCACCTGCCAAGATGACGCATCCAGTGTAAAGTTTCTGAGCGTAATGCCGAGCGAGGTAAGTCCGTCGTAAATGAGGACGATATTCAGATATTGCAGCATAGCCACGCCGGTCACGATGGTCAGCACGGTAAATAATAGCCATTTGTCCATTATTTGCGCCCGTAACATCGGAAATCTTAAGAGTACGAATACAACGATGCCGGAGCCCAGCAGCACACCCCATGAATCCAACAGCGCCAAAAGGATGACGCATGCCGTCAAATAACTAAACGGCTGCCACAGTTTCCGGGGCAGGCCATCGCCGGTTTCCGAATAGTGCTGCAGCGCGAATATGGCGCTCGCGGCAACCAGGCTGACGGACAGCATGGCGCCGTAGGATCTAACTTCAATGAGATAGAATATCGACCAAACCGAGGTCATATTCAGTGACAGGAATAGCAGAAACTCCGCACGCCGCTCCGCGGGCCAAATTCGATAAGCCAAAATGGCGCAAATCACGAAAATTATTGGGTTGAATAGTTTGGCGGTAGCTTCGCCAAATCCCACTATCATGAACCAGATCCGTAGAAACATGTAATAGGTAAAGGGATGAGGCTCGAAATTTGCCCACCATCGGAATGATTCGCCGAAATCAAAGTCTGGGCTGGCAAATTTTAGCGAGATGACTTCATCGTGCCAGAAGCCATGGTCGAGATTGGTAAAAATGGTGAAGAAAAATACAGCTGCCGACAGAAATAACATTCCCGCGCCAAACCAAATCAAAGGAAATTTCATCGCGATAATCGTTCCTGCTTCCTGGCGCGGCGTAAATTTGACCATATTTGGATTAAATCAAGCGCCGTTCTAATCATTCCGAAGGGCCCCAATTTGGAATCGGTCCGGCCAGACCAACTTTCCAATGGAATCTCAACAATGCCGGACCAGCGCGGCAGGGTGGATGCCGCGGGCGGCGTTGTCAATCGGCCTATCAACTCGATATCAAAGGCCCAGCGTGATCGAAACTGTGTCGATAAGGCATTGCGGAGCTCGGTATTGCTACGGAAAAATTTTGCCCCGCATTGGGTGTCATAGATCGGTATGCGCAGTATCACGGCTGCAAGTGTCGCGAAAATTCTTCCAAGATAATGCCGGGTGCCGGACCGATCGATGGAATGTCCCAACAATCGGATGCGGGCGCCAATGACCGCGCGGTGATTTCCGGCCTCACCGATTGCCAGTAGCCGAATAATTTCGGATACCGGCGTCGACATATCTGCGTCAATATAGCCAACCCATCCGGCACCTAGGTCCAGGGCCACCGTCATGCCGGCGCGAACAGCTTCGCCCTTGCCGGCATTTTTCTCCAATTCAATGACTAGCCCGCGTTCGCCAAGCTGGCCGCAAAGTTCGGATAACTTGGCTCCCGTGGAGTCGGTCGAGCCGTCGTTCACGAAGATCAACGTGGCGTTGGCGCCGGCGCTCAACGCAATAAAATCGTCCCCATTCAGGCGGTCTGCTTCGTTGTAGCAGGGTACGACTATGAATTTTTTTGACATACCGCCCACCAACTAAGCCCCGGCGCCGAAATTCCAATCCGCGACAACAGCGCCGAAAACTTGTTGTCCGCAGAAAGTGCGGCAACGATCACGTTGGTTGCCAACGTACCGCCGTTCCATCCGCCAACCCCAGATTTACCCGGCCCCTTCGGGGCCCATTTTTCGCGGGCGCGCTGCATGGCGCGGGGCAGTATCAGCGAATGAAACAAACCGCCGGAACGCAGGATACGCAGCCCCTGGCCGGTAATAAGGGCGCGCGCTCCCCCCGGCGTATAGCGGCGGAAATGACCCAGGGCGCGGTCGTGGGCTGAAAACAAGGCGGGCCAGGCGGGCACGCTGATCACGATAAATCCATCCGCATCCAGGTTTCCGGAAACCAGTTGATCTAGAAATTTGCTATCAGTTTCCATATGCTCGAGCACATCCAGCATCAGTATCAAATCGAATTTCCCTTGCGGCCGCTCGCAAACATAATTCAACCCGCTTGCCGCGCCCATGGAATATTGATCCAGATCTTGCGGCGTATAGTTGATATCCCAACAGATAATTTTATCGCCGATGGGGATGGCATCCGACAATCCCTGGCTCACCCAGCCATCACCTGCGCCCACGTCCAGAATTTTGGTTTTGGCCCCGCCCCGCACGGTCTCCGCGACAATGCCGGTGAAAAAATTCCGCCGGCAAATTTCCCACGGGTGGCGCGGATTTTCCCTGTTTTCGACTTCCTTGAGATCCATAACACATAAATTATCAGGCTGGCGGGGCGTTTGCTTGCATATCATATTCGCCCCGGCAGTCATAGTCTCATCGCGTGGTTGAAAGGGCGAATGGCCCCAGCAACGCCACTGGATTTGCATTTGCCCGATAATATTCGATAATTAATTTTGTAGAATCCAAATTAATTTATCGGAACACAGGATCATGGACACAGGCGCGTTATCCATACCGCCGCAATCCCTATCAATTTCTGTTGTGGATCCGGTGCTGGCGAGCCGGTCCTGGGACCAATCGGAGAGCCCGGTGTTGCAGGATTTTGTCCATCTTATCCGCCAATTTGATTCGGCGTTGACGTGGGCGGGAATGAAATCGCCATGACCAAACCCGGTCGACTAATAGCAATCGCCGTCATTCTGATTGTAATTGGGGCGGCGTTTAAAATCCGGTCCGATGAGCAGGGCTATATCACCTATATGGGCGGCGACCCCGCCGCCGCAATTCCCGGTCTGGCGGCGCGCGCCGAACGTGGGGATATGCACGCGGCCATTTTGCTTGGCCGGATATTTGAATTGGACCGCCGTGCCGTTTCTCCCATTGCCGACCGTCAAAAAGCTGCGGCGTGGTATTTAAAGGGCGCCCAATTGGGCGATCTTCGGGCCGTGCACCTATTTATAAATTTACGCTTGGGGGAGGGCGCTTCCATATCGCCGGCGCGCCAAATGGATCGCTGCAAAATTTCCATCCGGCTTCTGAATATGGCGGCGGCGGCCGGCGATGCGGGCGCCAATATCGTGCTTGGCAGTATGCACCGGGATGGCAATCGCTGTGTGCAATCAAGTATTTTGAAAACCGCCCAATATTTTAATGAGGCGGCAAAGCTTGATCCGAAGCTTTCGTCCTTTATCGATAAGTTTGTTAAAACATATAAAAATATTGCGCGCGCCAACCTGGCCTCGCCGTTCCCGGGAACCGCCGAGCGGCCAACGCCGGCTCAGGCGCTGAAAGAATTTATCGCCGCAGCGCCCTCTCTTGGTGGCGCGGGACGGGGGAAATAGTCTGAATATGATTTGAGAAACCTAAGTGCACGGCCTTCAAGCCCGTCAAATTCGAAAGGCCGCAATTCCAAGCTATGCGCGCCAATTATGAAGCATTTTCAAACCAACATAAAAATATGCAAACAAGACAATGAAAAGGGGCAGAAGCGATCCGGTCATAACCGAAATGTTGGATTCTGGATAGACCAGCGGGAATATGAGCGTAAGGCCGATGACAAATTCCAAATCAGACATGCCACGCCGGTTAAACAGCGTATCGAGGAACGCCAGAAATACGCCCACCAAAAACATGCCAAGGACGGCCCCCCAAGGGCCGAAATTGGCCAGCAACTCTGTCAGCCAAGGGATGTTTACAGATGTTGTGCTGCTGCTGTTCGACAACAAGCCGTACCGTTGGCCGAAGGTGTGACCGCTTACTTCCCTTGGCTTATCCGGGTAGAGGACTCTCGGCACGAAGGATGTTATCAACGGCCGGTAGCTGAACCCGTCCCAATATGGGATGGGTGTCGGGCTCTGATCGTACACCCAATGGAATATCCAAATATGGGACATGCGCTTGACCAGGGGCGCAAAGCGGCCATCCGCGTAGGTGTTTTCGACATCAATTTCCGGATCGGTGATTTTGCCATGAAGCAAATTCTCTACGAACCCCTTGCCGACGATCTTGAATTTTTCCGCCGTGTCGTTGCTGAGGCTCCTGAGGTTGGTGGAGGCGGTGTATGCTAGAAGAACGATCAAGATAAATCCGGTCAGACCCGCCAGTATTTTCATCCGGCCTTCCCGCCAAAACAGAAAGATGAAAAAGACTGCCAGAAGAATGATGTCGGTCAGGAAAAAAACGCGAACCCGCGAAAATATTTCCAAGGGCAACAGAATAAAAAATATAGCCGCCGCGTCGAGCCGATAAGTTTGGCCCCGGGCCCATAACAAGTAATAGCCGCCAAAGCCGAGAAACCCGGCCGGGCCAAGCAATTGGCCAAGGGACGGAACCTGCCTTAAGACCGGCAGATACTGAAACGCTACATGCGAAACGATCAATCCAGCCAGCAAGATATTGATGGCCGGCGCCTGCGCCTCATTGGCAAATCGGAAGGCCCGCAACCGGTTAAACAGAAACGCCCGCGACATGTAAAAAGCGCCGACCATGGCGCCGATGCTAAGGAGTACAAGCGCCAGGACTTCCGGCTTAACAAACGTCAAAATGACCCGGTTGTACAATATAATATTGTCTGCACCGGTGTAGCCGAAGGGAAGGGTAAAGACCGGCAAGCCGAAAAATACGATATAGAATACGCCAACCGCCGGAAAAAACGGCACCGGCCCGCGCCCGATCCCTTGCAGATACAATATACCGGGAAGGGCCGCCGTCCAAATGATTGCCAAACCTAGCAATGCCGTATCCCAAGGCACGACGCGGCTGGCATAAAGTAAGACGCTGGCAACCAGGCCTAAGACAAGGATCAACAACACCGGACGTTGCAATCCGGGCTTCAAGGCAGATGCTGGGGCGTCAATGTTTTGCACAGGC
>Ga0209558_1000445_pt1 | contig 37049 bp, 36 predicted proteins | sample SaaInlV_150m_DNA_3_FD_184674 | JGI IMG/M metagenome (GOLD analysis project Ga0209558, IMG submission 184674) | Marine microbial communities from expanding oxygen minimum zones in the Saanich Inlet - Saanich Inlet SI074_LV_120m_DNA (SPAdes) (version 2) | ecosystem: Environmental > Aquatic >...
GTTTGGCACTGGAATTGGTGCTGGTATTCAAAAATATGCACTTCTTCCAGAAAGGCATACCGATATGATTTTTGCTGTTATTGGAGAGGAATTGGGCTTTATGGGGATGTTGTTTGTCTTGCTATCTTTTCTATTTATTCTCTTAAAAGGTTTTTCTATTGCTAAAGTTGCCCTCCAAAAAGGTCGGCAATATAGTTCTTATGTAGTCTTTGGAATCTGTACCTGGTTTGCAATGCAAATTACAGTTAATATTGGTATGAATTTAGGCCTTTTACCGCCCAAGGGATTTACTTTGCCTCTATTAAGCTATGGTGGCACCTCTATGATTTTTGCAATTATCTCTTTGGCAATTATTGTTCGTGTTGATATGGAAAATAGAACAAAATATTCAAAACAGATTAACTATGTCTAAAAAAATTCTCGTTATGGCTGGGGGAACAGGTGGGCACATTTTTCCTGCCCTAGCTATCGCCAAAGAGCTTCATAAAAGAGGTACAGTCGTAGAGTGGCTTGGAGGTAAAAATTCTATGGAAAGTAGACTAGTTCCAGAATATGGCTATAAATTCCACGGGGTCTACACTAGCGGTCTGAGAGGTAAAAATTTACTAACAATATTAAAAGCTATGTTTTTACTTGGCTTTGGGTTGGTTCAAACTGTCATTGTCTTCACAAAGTTTAGACCAAACAAAGTCATAGGAATGGGGGGTTATGCTTCTGGGATTGGCGGTTTAATTGCAAAATTTTCTTTTACACCATTAATAATTCATGAGCAAAATACTGTTCCAGGAACAACAAATAAATTATTAAGCAAGCTTTCTACCAAGTGCCTTCAAGCGTTCGAAAATACTTTCCATGAGAATGTAAAAGCCATAACAATAGGGAATCCTATACTGTTTAATCCAATCCCTAAAGTGGAACCTAAATCAATGAAAAACATACTTGTTCTTGGGGGTTCATTGGGAGCAAAAAAAATCAATCAAACTATACCTCATATTAAAACGTCCTTGAATATATGGCATCAAACCGGAGAAACTCATATCAATGAAGTTAAAGCTCTATATGACATCAGTTCAAACTCTAGTGCAAAAATTGAGGCCTTTATTGAAAATATGGCAGAGGCCTATGCATGGGCTGATTTAGTTATTTCTAGAGCAGGGGCAATGACAGTCTCAGAGTTAATTGCATCTAATACGGTAGCAATACTTATTCCATTTCCATTTGCAATTGACAACCATCAGAAAATTAATGCACAACACCTTTCTTTAAAGGGTGCTGGGATACTTATTGAAGAAGCAAATCTAAGCCCAGAGGCGATTGAAAATGAAATTAAACTTCTAAATTCTGAAAAAATTCATAAGATATCTACAAAACTAGAGGCTCTTAAAGTGTCAAATCCTGAGCAACTGATTGCTGATTATCTTCTTCATTGATTCCAAGACGACTAAAGAGTAGCTTGTCATTTGCGATTGTTGGGTTATCAGTAGTCAATAACTGCTCACCATAGAAAATAGAGTTAGCGCCAGCAAAAAAGCAAAGAGCTTGCATTCCCTCTCCCATATCTAATCTTCCTGCTGATAGTCTTACAACAGCTTTAGGCATCAAGATTCTTGCAACAGCGATTGTTCTGACAAATTCACTCTCACTTGGAGGCTTGACATTCTCAAATGGCGTTCCTGGAATAGGAACCAATAAATTAATGGGGACACTATCAGGGTGTTGTTCAAGGTTGGCAAGCGATTGCAGCATTGAAGCACGATCAGTCTCAGTCTCTCCCATTCCCAAAATTCCACCACTGCAAACATTGATATTAGCCTCTTTAACTGCCTCTAAAGTGTCTAAACGATCTTGAAAGTTACGCGTCGATACAACATTAGGGTAATGCTCTTTTGAAGTATCAATATTATGGTTATAGTAATCCAAGCCTGCCTCTTTGAGGGTCGATGCCTGTTTTGGTGAGAGCATTCCTAAAGTAACACATGTTTCCATGCCCATAGCTTTAACACCTTGGATCATTGGAATAACTTTATCAAGGCTTTTATCAGTAGGGTTTCTCCAGGCAGCTCCCATACAAAACCTAGAAGCACCTTTATCTTTCGCTTTTTTTGCCTGATGCAATACTTGATCAATCTCCATTAATTTTTCACGCTCAAGACCTGTGTCATATTTTGAACTTTGAGAACAATAAGAGCAATCTTCAGGACATGCACCAGTTTTAATATTTAATAAAGAACTTACTTGAACCTTATTTGGGTCAAAAGTTTCTCTATGAATGCTGTGCGCTTTAAAAAGAAGATCGTTAAAAGGAAGCTCAAATAAAGCTTTTATTTCATCTAATTCCCAATCATTTTTTACTTCAATCATCTGATTTTCTGTATTTAAGTTAATTAATTTTACCGCAACAAATAGTTCTAAAAAGAACAATAAAAAGCCGCGCATTGTGCGCGGCTTTTTACTCACTAATAAATATCTTAGCAGCTATAGTATAAATCAAACTCTAGCGGCTGAGGTGAAGCTCTCATTGCTGTAACTTCTTGCATCTTAAGTTCAATAAATGAGTCAATAACCTCGTCTGTAAAGACTCCACCTTGCTTAAGGAATTCACGGTCATCATCAAGCGCTTCCAAGGCGATGTGAAGCATTCCAGCAACTTTAGGAATAGAACCATCACTATCTTCATAAAGATCTTGATCTGCTGGCTTACCAGGATGAATTTTATTTTTTATACCATCAAGGCCTGCCATTAGTAGTGCTGAGAAAGCAAGGTAAGGGTTAGCAGTCGAATCTGGAAAACGCACTTCAATACGGCGCCCCTTAGGATTTTTAACAAAAGGTATTCTAATTGCTGCTGAACGATTCTTCGCAGAGTAAGCTAGCATTTCTGGCGCTTCAAATCCAGGAACTAAACGCTTATATGAGTTTGTAGAAGGATTAGTAAAAGCATTCAATGCCCTTGCATGTTTAATAATTCCACCAATATAAAAGAGCGCCATTTCGCTTAAGTTCCCATATTGATCTCCATCAAATAAGTTAACTCCATCCTTTGCAATAGACATATGCACGTGCATTCCATTACCATTATCAACCGCAATTGGTTTAGGCATAAATGTAGCTGTTTTGCCATATAGGTGAGCAACATTATGAACGCAGTATTTAAAGATTTGAGTCTCATCAGCCTTTTTAACTAATGTGTTAAATAACGCGCCAATTTCACACTGTCCTGCAGTTCCAACCTCATGATGATGAACCTCAGTAGTAACACCCATTTCCTCAATTGCTAGACACATTTGAGAACGAAGATCATGCAATGAATCAACTGGAGGAACTGGGAAATAACCACCTTTGATACCTGGACGATGACCTTTGTTTCCACCTTCCATATCGACTCCAGAATTCCATGCAGCTTCTTCAGAGTTAATTTCATAAAATGCCTTACCCATGCCGTGACCGGTGTCCCACTTAACACTATCAAAAACAAAAAATTCAGGTTCATTTCCAAAATATGCTGTATCACCAACTCCAGAAGCCTTCAAAAATTCTTCTGCACGATATGCAATAGATCTTGGATCTTTAACATAGCCTTTTAAATCACTTGGCTCAATAATATTACAGCGAATGTTTAGCGTTACTTCTTCTGTGAACGGATCAATAATTGCAGTATCGCAATCAGGCATTAGAATCATGTCAGACTCATTAATATCTTTCCAGCCCGAGATTGAAGATCCATCGAACATCTGACCATCTTCTAATTTTTCAGTATCAACTGTGTGAGCAGGAACACTTACATGTTGCTCTTTTCCTTTGGTATCAGTGAAACGAAAATCTATAAACTTAACATTCTGTTCTTCGATTATTTTCATTACATCTTTTGCAGACATAGATATACTCCCTATAAAAATAGTAAACTTAAAAAATGACAGGCATTGTCAGAAGTCTGCGCCGTTGCAAACGAATGTTGATCCCATTAGGAACAACACAAGATATTTCAAACGTGGATTATATCCTAGTTTTTATGACTTTAACCTAGAAAATTATTCAACTGCAATTGACCTTTATCAAACCCAATCTTTGGGCTTTAAAAAATAACTAGTTAATTTTTCTTCATTACTGTTTGGATCAATTTTGTGTTGGTATGACCACTTTACAGAAGGTGGTAATGACATCAAAATCGATTCAGTTCTTCCACCACTTTGAAGGCCAAATAGTGTCCCTCTATCTTGAATTAGATTAAATTCTACGTATCGCCCACGTCTGAAGAGCTGAAACTCTTTCTGTTTATCAGTATAAGAAGTATTCATCCTTTTTTTAACAATTGGAAGGTAAGCTTCACTGAAATGATTCCCAACACTCTTCATAAATTCAAAGCATTGATCAAAACCGCCTTTATTGAGATCATCAAAAAAAAGACCTCCAATACCGCGCTGTTCATCTCTATGATTTAAGTAAAAATAGTCATCACACCACTTTTTATAGTCTTGGTATGTTTTATCACCAAATGACATACAAGCGTTTTTTGCAGTTTGATGCCAGTGAATTGCATCTTCATCAAATCCATAATATGGTGTCAAATCAAAACCTCCTCCAAACCACCATATAGGGTCCTTACCTTTTTCTTCAGCAATAAAGAACCTTACATTGGCATGCGTTGTTGGAATAAATGGATTATCTGGGTGAAGTACCAATGAAATACCTAGGGCAGTGTATTTTCTTCCTTCTAACTCTGGTCTAAGGGTTGTTGCTGATTTAGGCATTTTATCGCCAGTTATTATGGAGTAGTTTACCCCGCCCTTTTCAAATAAACTTCCATCTGAAATAACTCGCGTTATTCCGTTACCTCTTCCATCTTCTCTTTTCCATATATCCGTATCAAAATTAGATATTGAATCTAATTTTCCAAACTCCTCGCATATGTCATTTTGCAGGTTTAATAAATATTTTTTTACTTGTTCAATCATTTGCATCAAATTTTAACGAATAAGATTAAAAAGAAATTTACCTGGATCTCACACCAGTTAATAAATTTATAATTTTAGAAGGATCTGAATTATACATATTTGGAGGAAGCTCAAATGCTAGGGAATTACCAAAATACCTTTTCAATTCAAGCTTTGATGTAGCAACTTTTCTACCCTGTAAATTAGCACTTGTTGAAATTAGTGCTGAGCCTGTATTTTCACAAAAGAAAGTGATTAATGGATCGGAAGTTATTCGAACTGCTAAGAGTTCATTATCCCCAGCAAGTAAAGGTGACAATTCATCTGACTTAGGGACCAAGTATGTAGTTGGCGTATCTGTTGGCTTAGCTAATTTTTGAAAAAGCTTACTACTCATATTAGAGTTAATATAAGGCATTAGAAAACTAATATCTGATGCCAGAAGAATAAAACCCTTAGCAATATCTCTTTTTTTTAGATTAATGATTGTTTGAATGGCACTAGGATTATTGGCTAAACATCCCAGACCATATATTGTATCAGTAGGGTGAGCAATGACTCCCGTTCTTAAATGATGTAAAGCAAGCTTTATTTTAGAATTTATGATCATTTTTTAGCTCTTGGATGAAACTCGTCATAGACTTTGGATAATTCTAAGAAATCAAGGTGCGTATAAATCTGTGTGCTTTTAATGCTTTTGTGACCCAAAAACTCTTGAACTGTTCTTAAGTCATGACTTGACTGCAAAAAGTGTGTGGCTGCTGCATGTCTCAGCATATGTGGATGAACATTAATGGAAACGCCCACTTGTAATGCTCTATTTTTTACAACATTCTGAACTGTTCTTGTAGATATTCTTATGTTTTTTTGATTTATAAATAATGCATCTGAACTACAATTAGGCCTCATCTCTAAATATCTTTTAAGGACATCAATAGTTGCCTCTCCTATTGGCGAAAACCTTGCTTTTCCACCTTTGCCCATAACCTTAACAAAACCCTCACTCAGATCAAAATCTGCAAGGTTAATACCAACTAATTCAGATACACGCAAACCACAAGAATACAAAAGCTCAATCACCAGGACTGAGCGCAACTCTTTGTAGCTTGATGTATTGATACTCATCATTCTTCTTAAGTCATCAAAGTCAATAGTTTTTGGTAAAACGCGCTCAACCTTTGGGGTTTGAACAGATAATGCTGGATTTTTCTGAATGATATTATTTTCAATCAAGTAATTAAAAAAAACTCTTATTGATGACAAATATCTTTTTAATGACTTTGCAGAAATACTACGATGTCTAAGCTCCATGACAAAGATATTAATTGCATCAGAGTCAATTGATACCCAGTTAGTGATACCTCGGTTATTCAAAAAAGAAACAAACTTCAATAAGTCACGCTTATAGGATGAAATTGTATTTAAAGCATAATTTTTCTCTACATTTAAATACTCAACAAATCCTTCAATTTGATTGATTAATATTTCTTGTTTGTACTTGTTTTTTTCGTGATTGACCATATCTTAACATTTTAAGTTAAAACGATAGGGGATTTTGAATGAGTCAAAAACAAACACATGAATTTCAAACTGAGGTTTCACAACTTCTAGATTTGATGATTCACTCTCTTTATTCTAATAAAGAGATCTTTCTCAGAGAACTAGTATCTAATGCATCTGACGCCATTGATAAACTCAAGTTTGAGTCGCTATCTAATGAATCTCTCCTAGAAGGTAAAGAAGAGCCAAGCATTCACATTGACATAGATAAAGAAGCTGGGAAAATTAGTATTAGAGATAATGGAATTGGAATGACTCAAGATGAAGTCATGGAAAATATTGGTACCATTGCCAACTCTGGCACTAGAAAATACCTTGAGAGTCTTGATAAAAATCAAACTCAAGATTCTAATTTGATTGGTCAATTTGGCGTTGGTTTCTACTCCTCTTTTATCGTTTCGAACACTGTAACACTACTCAGTAGAAAAGCAGGCGATGATAAAGTTAATGGAACTAAATGGGTTTCTAAAGGTAAGGGAGAGTATTCTATCGAAACTGTTGAGCTTAAAGATTATGGCACCACAGTTATTCTCGATGTTAAAAAAGCTGAAAAAGAATTCCTTGATGATTATCGTCTTCGTGGCATTGTTTCTAAATACTCAGATCACATCACTGTTCCTATTATGATGGTTAAAGCCTCAGAGGAAGATGAGAGCGAAATTGTTTATGAAACAATTAATAAAGCTACTGCATTTTGGATGCAAGACAAAAAAGAATTATCACAAAATGATTACGATGAATTCTACAAATCCTTGACCTATGACTTTGATGGCCCGTTAACCCAAATCCATAATAGAGTAGAGGGAAAACTTGATTATTCATCACTTCTATTTATACCCAAAAAGGCTCCCTTTGATATGTGGGAACCTAAAAGAAAAGGTGGCGTTAAGCTATATGCTAAGAGAGTTTTTATTATGGAAGGGAATGAGGAATTACTCCCTCAATATCTTAGGTTTATCAAAGGTGTAATCGATACTGCAGATCTTTCATTAAACGTCTCAAGAGAAATTCTTCAAGGTAGTAAGGTTGTTGACACAATTAAGAAGGCTTCCGTAAAACGTATTCTCTCTGAACTAGACAAAATGTCTAAAAATAAGCCAGAAGATTATGCAACATTTTGGAAAGAGTTTGGCATGGTTATTAAGGAGGGTGTGGTAGAAGACTTCGCTAATAAAGACAAAATTTCTAATCTTTTAAGATTCACCTCAACAGCTTCAGACTCTTCTGATCAAACGGTTTCTCTAAAAGACTACATTGATCGAATGAATAAAGATCAAAAAAATATTTACTATGTGACAGCTGATAATTATGACGCAGCAAAAGGCTCGCCTCATCTTGAAATCTTTAAACAGAAAGATATTGAAGTCTTATTGCTATCCGATAGAGTTGATGAGTGGTTGGTTGCTAATTTTGGTGAGTTTGAAGAACTTTCACTTAAGTCAATTGCTAAGGGAGATCTAGAAGATCTTGACTCCAAGGAAGATAAGAAAAAGAAAGAGAAAACTGTTAAAGATTATGAAAAAGTTATCTCAAAAGCGCAAGAAATTCTTAATCACCAGGTTAAAGAGGTTAAAGTGTCAAGCCGCTTGAGTGAGTCCCCTTCCTGTTTGGTTGCAGATGAAAATGAATTAGGTGGCAATATGGAAAGAATAATGAAGTCACTTGGACAGGATGTGCCAGACACTAAGCCAATTCTTGAAATAAACCCAACTCATCCCCTTGTTATGAAACTTAAAACAAAAGTGGACGAAGATGTTGTCAAGGTACTCTTTGATCAGGCCGTGCTTAGTGAGGGTGGTCAAATTAAAGAACCTGCTGAGTTTGTTAAGAGAATGAACAAGCTTATGCTAGGATAATTTTCTACTCTTAACTCAAAAAAGCCCGATTTTCGGGCTTTTTTATTTTTGGTATGGTTTAATTTTATTAAGAATACCCCTAAGTATTGCTACCTCTTCCTTTTCAGGAACACTCCTTCCAAAAAATCTTCTTAACCGTCTCATTAATAGGTTTTGTGGTTTTTTAGAGTCAAAGTAACCAAGATGCTCCAATGCCTGCTCCAAATGCTTATAAAAACTATTCAAATCTTCAAAATTTGCTAATTCTCCTAAAGTATTATCAAACTTTCCCTCAACAGTACTTACATAATTCTGATAGGCAAAAACTTGTATCGCTGAAGCCACATTTAATGAAAAATATTGGGGATTTCCTGGGATTGTCATTAGGATTGAACATAAGTCTAACTCTTCATTCGTTAGCCCTGAATTTTCAGTTCCAAAGACAACTGCGACTTCTTGATTGTTAGAGACAACTGAAGATTGTATTTCATTGCATGTTTCAATAACATCTAACTGCCTCCATTTAATATTTCTCTGACGAGCACTGGCACCAATAACTAAATTAACACCTATTAAAGCCTCCTCCAGGGATGAGCAGACAATTGCATTGGATAATACATCGTCCGCACCACTGGCTCTTGCTGTTGCAACAGCAGATGGGTAGTTAGATGGTGCTACTAAATATAATTGCGTTAACATCATATTCTTCATAGCTCTGGCAGCTGCACCAATATTGCCCGGCTCGGTAGTATTCACCATGACAATCCTTACTTTATCAAAACTCGTCAAGGTATAATTCGTTTCTTTATTTATTTGGCTCATTTACCATGCATCCTACCGTCAATATTGCAGTTAGAGCTGCCAGAGCAGCTGGTGATGTTATTTTAAGGTACCATAATCAGATCGATATACTAACCATTGAAAATAAGTCAATTAACGACTTCGTTTCAGAGGTTGATAAAACGGCTGAAAAAGCCATTATAAACGAGATTAAAAAAGCCTTTCCAAAACATTCAATTTTGGCTGAAGAGAGCGGCAAAACTCTTGGTGATGAGGATTTTCTTTGGATTATTGATCCATTAGATGGCACCACTAATTACCTTCATGGCTTTCCTCAATATGCTGTTTCAATTGCCCTACTTGAAAAAGGAGTTACCACCCATGCTGTGATATATGACCCTTTTAAGGAAGAGCTCTTTACCGCCTCAAAAGGTGAAGGCGCTTACCTTAATAATGAAAGAATTAGGGTGACTATATCAAATGGACTGAAGGACACTCTTATTGGAACTGGCTTCCCATTTAAGCACCCTCAACACCTTGACTGTTATATTGAAACTTTTAGAGCGATTCATCCTCACGTTTCTGGAATAAGAAGAGCGGGTGCCGCTGCATTAGATTTAGCCTATCTAGCTGCAGGCAGGCTTGATGGATTTTGGGAGATTGGACTTAATTCTTGGGACATAGCAGCTGGCGCTCTTCTAGTTAAAGAGGCTGGAGGTTTTATAGGCGATTTCTCAGGTAGAGATCAATATATGGAAACTGGAAACGTTGTCGCTGGAAACACTGACGTCTATAAAGAAATACTTAAGAAAATTCATCCTCATCTTAGTAGCGACCTTCAAAGATAAATTTAATCTGAAATTGTTAACTGCTCGCCATTAATTTTTGGGCTTGAGCTTGACAACAAGTGGACAATTGCCTGGCTTTTTTCTTCCGGTAAAGGGACTGTCGAGGAATCCTCAGCAGGATATGCTGTTCTTCTCATTTCAGTTCTCATTTTCCCAGGGTTCACCGTGTTTACACTAATTTTAGTTTTTTCAAGCTCCTCAGAGAGTGTTTTAGCAAATCCTTCTATACCAAACTTACTGACACTGTATGCTCCCCAGTAAGCTCTTGCTTCCCTCCCTACTGTTGAAGATAAAAATATAATCCTTGCATCATCCGATTTTAATAAGGCAGGAATCAAAAACTGAGTTAGCATAAAAGGAGCACTCAGGTTGATTTGGATTGTTGAATACCATAACTTAATATCATACTGTTCTATTGGCATTTGAGTTCCAAGTATCGCTGCGTTGTGAACAAGTCCATCAAGCTTTCCAAACTGGTTGAGTAAGTTATCTTGGAGTTCTTGATAATTTTCAGGGGTTGCGCCTTCTAAATCTAAAGGGTAAAGGATAGGCTCCTTTAGGTCTGCATCAACGACAGCATCATACGCATACTCAAGCGAGCCTAAATCCCTTCCCAACATAATGACAGTGGCACCCGCTCTAGCTAGATCCATTGTTATGGCCAAGCCTAAACCTCTGTTTGCTCCAGTTACTAAAACAACTTTACCTTCAAATTCATCTTTTTTTACATTCTGATTTTTAGCAACTATCATTCACTAATTTCCTTGTTTGATTTAACCCCAAGCGCCTTAAGTCTCTCCGCCCTGCTTATTAAATTACCTTTACCTGTCGATAATTTATTTTTTGCACTAGAGAAACCCTCTTTAGTTTTTTCAAGCTGATTTTCAATCTTATCTAAATCTTCAATAAATAATGCTAATTTGTCATACATTCCTGCAGCTTGACGGGCAATCTCGTCCGCATTTTTATTTTGCTTGTCAGTTTGCCACATAAAGTTAACTGTCTTTAGGCTCATACTTAACATGGATGGTGAGACCAACATAATATTCTTCTTAAGGGCGTCATCAAACAAACTATGTTTATGCTGAAGGGCGAGAAGGAGAGCGCCCTCAATTGGTATAAAAACAAAAATAAAGTCTAGGCTTCTAACGCCCTCAAGGTTTTCATACTCTTTAATACTAATGTTTTTGATCTGATTTTCAATCGACGTGATATGTTTTTTTAATGCTAACTCATTAGTTTGATCAGCGACATAGTCCACATAATCTTTAAGAGAAACCTTTGAATCAATAACAACATCCTTGCCCTCTGGTAGATGCAAGATGACATCAGGCTTAAACTTTTCACCCATTTCGTTCTTATATTGCTTTTGAAGGTCGAACTCTACTCCTTCCTGAAAACCATAACTAGATAAAAGAGAGCTTAATATCTCCTCACCCCAATCACCCTGAATTTTGTTGTCATAAGTTAGCGCATCCGTCAAACTCTTTGCTGACTGCTGGGTTTCAAGGTTTGCATCATGAAGAGACTTAATTTGTTCTTTAAGGGTCGTTCTTTCTTCAACCTGCTCTTTCGTTATTGTTTCAATCCTCTCTCTAAAACTTTTTAGTTGGGTTTGAAGTGGGGATAACAAGTCAGAATTATCGACCTTAAGCTTGTCACGATCTGTCTTTAAAATCTCTGATGCAATAGCCTTAAACTCATTGTTAACTTGATTTTTTAAGTGCTCTACAAGTTGCAGCTTTTCAGTATAATTTTTTTCTTTTTCTTCTAGTTTTGTCTCAAGCTGAATATTCTTTTGCGATATTGAAAATAATTTTTTGTTAAGTACATAATAGCTTATAGCTGCACCGATTAATATCGAAACTAAACCAATCAATATATTCATGCGCTTAAAGTTAGTTCAAAAATTAACAATTGTTTTATCATATTCCTGAAATAGATATACTAATGGGTTATAAAGTTAGTAAAATTTTATATAGAATTATAACGCTTAGACTTCTATAAGCTATGTTACTTTTAAGATCACTATTGTACTTTGTTGGTTCAATTATTAGTTTAATTTTGATCTCTATGGGTGGTTTATTATTTATATTCGCAAGCTACTCTTCTCGACAAAAATTTCTCTCTCAATGGGCCATATTTTGCATATGGTGGTTAAAGATAACCTTAAATATCAAAACTAACGTTATAGGCAGTGAAAATATTATGAAATCTCCCTGCATCATTATTTCAAACCATCAATCTACATGGGAAACCCTAGCATTTCAAACCATATTTCCAGCTCACACCTGGGTTCTAAAACGAGAACTATTATGGCTTCCAGTGTTTGGCTGGAGTCTTGCGCTTCTGAACCCTATCATCATCAATCGTGGAGATAAGTTAAACGCAATTAAAAAAGTCATAAAACAGGGTGCAGATAGACTTAACAATGGAATCTCAATTGTTATTTATCCTGAAGGCACAAGACAACCCTACAACAAATTAGGACCCTATCAAAATGGTGGTAGTGCTATCTCAAAAATCACTGGGCATAGCATTGTTCCGGTATATCACAATGCTGGTAAAATCTGGCCTAAGGGAAGTTTTATAAAAAAACCTGGTGAAATTACAGTTGTTATAGGTAAAGCTATCCCTCAGTCTGATTTAAAACCCTCAGAAGTTACAGAAAAAATTAGGCAATGGACTCTTGAACAAGAGAAGAAATTGAATCAATTTAAACCAAATAAATATTAACAATGTCAAAACCAATCTACAAGCTTTTTCATACTAGAACTGCAGATAACATAAAGTTTGAAATCAATAGACTCAAAGAGAGCGCAATTCAAAAGAATCATAAAGATCATTCAGATGAAGGAGTTAACCTTGAACTCATGAAGACCTTATTAAGTGGCAACATCATTGACTACAAAGAAACAAAACCTTCAGAAATTCAGTTAGATTGTAGAAGCGAATGGCACAACTTTTTAACCAATAAAACCAAATTAAACTTCAACGAGTGCCTTTTAATTCTCTTAGGTATTAATCCTTCTCTTGCAGAGCAAATTGATACTGATTTATATCAAACTCAACTAAATGATGTCAGCGATGTAAAAAATAATTTATTAACGCTTATACTTTTTCAAAGAGTGGAGAATCATCTTTTAAGGGAAAGATTTCGTAGCAATAGCATCAATACAGAAGAATTTATTAAATGGGCAATGGATTATAAATATCTTCGAAAAATTGAACATTAACCCTTTATTTAAAATTCAATTGTATTAAATATTTTACAAAAAAGCTCTGATGTTTTTTTTGTATCATAGAGCGCAGAGTGCGCTTCCGCATTGTCCCATTCAATGTCCATTTTAGATATCGCTTTAGCGAGGACAGTTTCACCGCAACAAAGGGCAGAAAGGCTGACAGTATCTATCGTTGAAAATTGATGAAATGGGCTTTTTAGAGCTGTTCTTAGCGTAGCTTCCTTTACAAACCCAAGATCAAAAAAAGCGTTGTGACCGACAAGGATAGATCGAGAGCACTCTTCCTTGTCTAACTCTTCATTAATGTGATTAAATATTTCTGATAGTGCTTTCTTTTCGTTAACCGCTAGCCTAAAAGGGTTATCAATATCAATACCGTTAAATTTGATAGCTGAAGGCTCAATATTCGCACCCTTAAAAGGCTCTACATGATAGTGCAGCGTAGTTTTTGGAAAAAAAGAGCCTTCTTCATCCATACCCAGGATAATTGCACAGATTTCCAAAAGTGCGTCAGTTTTTTCATTAAAGCCCGAAGTTTCAACGTCAACTACGACTGGAAGGTATCCACGGATTCTATCTTTAAGTTTCATCAATTAGTGGCACTAAAATATAATTTAATCAATACAAATCTAGATGTACCTAGAATAAATAACAGATTTTCTTGCATAATCATAACTCTTTTGTCTTAATTTAGGAAGAGAACTTAATTCACTTTCAACAAACTCAAACCTAAAGAAAAATCTACCGCCATACTTGGATAGCGCAAAAACTGAACTTAAATTAAGTCTAGAAGCTTTATCAATTAGTAGTTCCATTAATCTTGTTGAGGTGTCTGTATTGTGAAATTTTTTACTGACAACAACTGCGTATATTTCGCCAACATTCTCCTCTTGATATAGTTTTAGGCCAGCACAGGCAATAATTTGATTATCTTCCTCTATGAAAACAAAATCATTAATACTATTATTAATAGTCTCATAGCTTCTTTCTAACAACCTACCTTCTTCAACAAAAGGTTGCATTAATTCGATAATTTTCCTTACTTTACTCAACTTGAAGCCTTAATTGCCATTAGAAGCGGGTTATTTTAGTCTAAAATTTGTATTTTTTTGATAATTTAAAAGCAATGTCAAACACTAGAAAATATTCCTCAGTCGTTATTGACGGTTATGAGAGAGCTGCATCCAGAGCGATGCTTTACCCAGTTGGCTTTAAAAAAGAAGATTTTAAAAAGCCACAAGTTGGTATTGCTTCAACTTGGTCAATGGTGACGCCATGCAATATGCACATCAATGATTTAGCCAGTGAAGCTGAAAAAGGCGTTAATAGCGCTGGAGGAAAAGGGGTTGTATTTAACACAATTACTATTTCAGATGGTATCTCAATGGGCTCTGAAGGTATGAAATACTCACTTGTATCTAGAGAAGTGATTGCTGATTCAATTGAAACGGTAACTGCTTGTCAGGGATTTGATGGTGTTGTCGCAATCGGTGGATGTGATAAAAATATGCCTGGATGCTTAATGGGACTTGCAAGACTGAATCGCCCTTCTGTTTTTGTTTATGGCGGAACCATTCAGCCAGGCGCTAATCATACTGATATTGTTAGCGTTTTTGAGGCTGTTGGCAAAAGAGCAAATAATGATATTAACGATATAGAGCTTGAACAAATTGAGTCCACTGCAATCCCTGGTCCGGGTTCTTGTGGTGGAATGTATACAGCAAACACTATGGCTTCAGCAATTGAAGCACTAGGAATGAGCCTTCCAAACTCTTCCTCACAAGATGCAATCTCTGATGATAAAAATACAGATTGTTCTAGAGCTGGTGAAGCCGTATTAAATCTTTTAGAGAAAGATATAAAGCCGAGTGATATTATGACCAAGAAGGCGTTTGAAAACGCCATCACTCTTATTATTACGCTTGGCGGCTCAACGAATGCCGTGCTGCATTTAATCGCGATGGCTGATGCTATTAATGTTGAACTGACTATTGATGACTTCACACGAATTGGCGCCAAAGTTCCAGTTCTTGCAGACCTAAAGCCGTCCGGTAAATATATGATGAGTGAATTGGTCCAAATTGGTGGAACGCTACCGTTAATGAAAATGCTTTTAGACGCTGGTATACTTCATGGAGACTGTCTAACCGTTACCGGCAATACTCTAGCTGAAAACTTAAAAAATGTTGAGCCGTATGATGCTGACCAAAACATTATCATGCCTCTCGATAATCCGATTAAAAAGGACTCGCATTTAAGAATTCTTAGGGGTAACCTAGCAACCGAAGGTGCAGTTGCCAAAATCACTGGTAAAGAAGGATTGACCTTCAGAGGCAAAGCAAAAACGTTTGCTTGCGAAGAGGATGCTCTTCAGGCTGTCCTAAAGGATCAAATCGTCGAGGGAGATGTTATAGTCATTCGATATGAGGGACCTAAAGGTGGCCCGGGAATGAGAGAAATGTTAGCCCCTACTTCAGCCGTTATGGGAAAAGGTCTTGGTGGGAAAGTAGCACTCATCACTGATGGAAGGTTCTCAGGAGGTACTCACGGCTTTGTGGTGGGTCACATTACACCTGAAGCTTATACGGGTGGAACTCTTGCTATTATTGAGGATGGTGATGAAATTCTTATTGACGCTGAAAATAATCGTCTTGAACTCATAGTCGATGAATCGATAATCAATCAAAGACTTTCAAATTGGAAGCAGCCCAAGCCTAAATATACAAAAGGCGTGCTTGCTAAATATGCAAAACTCGCTCAATCGGCTTCTCGCGGGGCTATAACTGAATAGTCTCTGTAGTGATTAATTAACTGGAACGAACTCTATCTTTCTATCGTCAAGGTTAACTGAGACTACTTTAACTTTAATCGTATCTCCCAAACGATAAATTCTTCCGCCTCTTTGACCCTTAAGTTGATGATGAACATCATCAAAGATAAAGTAATCTTCCTTTAAATCACGAACACTCACTAAACCCTCAACAAAAATATCTGTAAGCTCTACAAACAGACCAAACCCCGCAACACCAGAGATGACGCCACTAAAGCTTTCGCCAACTTTATCTCTCATATACTCACACTTAAGCCATTGCTCAACATCCCTCGAGGCATCATCAGCTCGCCTCTCAGTCATTGAAAGATGAGCACCCATTTCAACCATTCTATTGGACTGTTCACGGTGATTGTTTAACAGTGATCTTTTAATGGCTCTATGAACAAGAAGGTCTGGATAGCGACGAATTGGCGAAGTAAAATGAGTGTAATCTTCAAAAGCTAATCCAAAATGACCTTCATTTTTAGGAGTATAGGTCGCCTGCTTCATGGTTCTTAGGACGACTGTTTTAATAATATTCTCATCTTCCCTACCAATGGCATTTTTAAGTAATTTAGCAAAATCACTAGAATCTGGTTCAAGTCCTCCTTCCAGTCTGAGGTCTATCGCATTTAAAAATTGCCTTGTAACCTCTACTTTTTCAGAAGTTGGCTTAGGATGAACGCGATACAAAAAATCTTCATTTTCGCGTTGAAGGTATTTTGCTGCAGCTTGGTTTGCCATCAACATACACTCTTCAATTAGCTTATGGGCATCATTTCTTTTACGAGCAATAATATTTTCGATTTTTCCTTTGTCATCGAATAGAATTTGGCTTTCAATTCTATCAAAATCCATAACCCCTCTTTTTTGCCTTGAAATTCTAAGAGTTTGATAAAGTCCATATAAAAAGTCTACATTCTCCTGGACATTACTACTGTACTTTTTTCTTAATGGGCTCTTCTTATTCTCAAGCATCTCGTTAACCTCTGTGTAGGTTAAGCGAGCATGGGAGAGCATTACTGCTGGATAAAACTTATATTCCAAAAGAGATCCTACGGAATCGATTTCCATTTCACAGGCCATACAAAGCCTTTCAACTTCTGGGTTAAGAGAGCATAGTCCGTTAGAGATTACCTCAGGCAACATGGGAACAACCCTGTGAGGGAAATAAACTGAGTTTCCTCTCTCTAATGACTCAGTATCAAGCTCTGTGTCTTCCTTGACATAGTGTGATACATCCGCAATAGCCACAATCAACTTCCATCCTTTTTTTGACGGGATAGCATATACAGCATCGTCAAAGTCTCTCGAGTCTTCTCCGTCAATTGTTACAAGCTCTAAATTTGTAATATCGATTCGATTCTCTTTATCTTTTGGAAGAACTTTAGTTGGCAGCTTTGCTGACTCTTTTAATGCCTCATCCCCAAAAGTGGATGGAATTTGGTGGCGATGAATGGCAGAGTCAACCTCTACACCTTCATCTAAATAATTTCCAAGTATTGAAGTTATTCTTCCAGTAGCATTCTTTTCAAGCGTTGGAGATGTCAACACTTCAACCACAACCACTTGATTATCACTGCACCCTTCTAAAAACTCAACAATATCAATTTGGTGCTTGATGCGCTTATCATCGACAACGACATAGCTTCCTTTCTGATCAATATGAAGCCTTCCAACGAGTGTATTAACCGTTTCTGTAACCTCGACAATTTCTGCATCTAGTTTACGATTCAGAAGGCGAACCTTGACCTTGTCTCCATGAAATGCTAATTTCATTTGTTGGCTTGAAAGCCTCAGGTCTTTTCCGCCCTTGTCTAAGGAAACAAAACCAAACCCCTTAGGGTTTGCAATAACAGTGCCAGATATGAGCCCTCTGTTCGAAAAAGGACGATAAACACCACTTTTATTACAACTTAACTGCTTATCCCTAACCATTGCCCTTAATCGCCTTTCAAAGGCTTTTTTTTGATCATCTTCAAGAGAGAGAACTTCGAAAAGCTGGCGTTTACTTTTGGGTTTTTCTTGAATAAAACTTAAAATATGTTCACGAGATGGAATCGGGCTCTCATATTTTTCCGCTTCACGGTGATAGTGAGGGTCTGACATAATGTGCTAAGTATAAAGCAAGCTTAGAGTTTTTGAAGATTAATCAAATGGATTATTTATTATCAGCGTTTCATCTCTATCAGGGCCTGTTGAGAGAATATCAACTGGAATCTGACTTAACTCTTCAATTTTTTTGATATAGTTTTTTGCTTCTATAGGTAAATCTTCAAAGGAATGGGTCCCAATCGTTGAGGTTTTCCATCCTGGCATTTCAATATAAATTGGTTTTGCAGCACTATAGCCTTCTGCAGAAAAAGGAGGGATTGTGGTTTGCCGGCCATCAATCTCATATGCTATACAAATCTTAATTAAGTCCAAATCATCCATTACATCAAGTTTAGTTAGGCAAATACCACTCACTGCATTCATTCTAAATGAACGATTCAAAATCACTAAATCGAGCCATCCACATCGCCTTTGACGACCCGTAGTCGCTCCAAACTCATGCCCCTTAGAGCAAAGCTCTCTTCCAACAGGGTCTCCCTCATCTGTATTTACATCATAATCAAGCTCTGTAGGGAAAGGCCCTCCACCAACTCTGGTTGTATATGCTTTAACAATACCTAAAACGTAGTCAATATCTCTAACACCAACACCAGAGCCAGTCACTGCACCTCCAGACGTTGTATTTGAAGATGTTACAAAAGGGTAGGTCCCTTGATCAATGTCTAAGAGCGCTCCCTGAGCGCCCTCAAATAGTATATTTTCGGAGCTTTTCATTTGTTGATGAAGTTGATCGGCAACATCCAAAATCATTGGCTTAATTGTTTTTGCTTGCTCCAATGCCTGCGCCAATATTGTCTCGAAATCAACAGGTGACTGCTCATAATAATTTTCTAAACTGAAATTGTGATAATCAACAACCTCTTTTAATTTTTCTGAAAACAAGACTTCATCTAGTAAATCTCCAACCCGAAGCCCCCGTCTGGCAACTTTGTCTTCATAGGCCGGACCAATACCGTTTCCAGTAGTTCCAATAGCCGCTTTACCTCTATGGGCTTCACGGGCATTATCAAGCTCTATGTGGTATGGAAGAATTAATGGACATCCTGGACTTATTTTCAATCTTGATTTAACCTTGACACCTGAATCTTCAAGCTCATTCATCTCTTTTAAAAGAGCGGTCATTGATAAAACAACGCCATGACCAATATAACAGTTAACCTTGCTTCTAAGGATGCCAGATGGGATTAGGTGTAATACAGTTTTCTTGCCATCTATCACTAAAGTATGGCCTGCATTATGTCCGCCCTGAAAACGAACTACAGAGCTTACTTTGTCAGTAATCAAATCTACTATCTTTCCTTTACCCTCATCACCCCACTGAGTGCCAATGATTACTACATTTTTTCCCATACTATTCCTTTAATCTCCATTTTCCATTTTCTTGAATTAAATCAACCTCAGTTGAACCATTTAAATCTGTTTTGATAATATGTCCCTTAGCTCTAAGATCATTTACAAATTGAATAAAGTCTGGATTATCAATGTTTGGCGCATTTAACACTTTACTTTTTTGAATTGAATTTTCCTGCTGGTGAATTAAAAACTTGAGATCAAAAGAAAAACCTGTGGCCTCCCTATTAGAGTCAAATGATTTACTTAATGCATCGTATCTACCGCCTTGGGCAATAGCTTTAGAGAACTTATCGCTGTATGCTGCGAATACTATTCCATCATGGTATTCATAGGCTTTGACTTCACCAAGATCAAACATTAAATTGACGCTCTGATTTTTGAAAAAATCGTTAAGTTTAGTTAAATCGTTAATTGCATCAACAATTGAAGGAATACCTTTAAAAATAACTTGGGCCTCTTCGAGAATTTTCTCATCGCCATCAAGTGAGATGAGAGATTTAAATTTATCACTATCTTTAATCTTAGTGTCAATAAGAAAACTTTCAAGATCTGGAACTGATTTTCTTCTGAAAATATCTCTTAGCGCTGTTATCTCTTTACTTTCAAGATTTGCAGATGCACATAGAGCGTTAAAAATGGCTGTATTACCAAGACTTAAGGTTATATTCCTTATGTTTAAGAGCTTTAAGGATGAAAGCATTAAGACGATGACCTCAATGTCAGCATCAGTTCCCTTATAACCATATAACTCGGCTCCTGCTTGAATTGGAGACCTAGAAGCGTAGAAGTCATCTGCCTTTGTTTGTAAAATTGCATTAATGTAGCAGTAACGACTGATACTATTAGGTTCGGCATGTTTGGAGTCAATTCTCGCAATTTGTGGCGTTATATCAGAGTGCACTCCAAGCATACGAGCTGAAGAAGAATCTAAGAATTTAAAAGTTTTATCGTCTATAGACTTTGAATTTAAAACCAAAGTATCGGAGTATTCAATCATTGGGGGGACAACGATGCTGTACCCCCAGCTCTGGTACAAATCTAATAAATTTCTTCTAGTACTCTCGAAAGCAATGGCCTCATCACCAGTGAGCTCATCGATGCCCTCAGGTAACTGCCAATTACTCATAACCCAAATTACTTAGTTGGGTTAAAGTAACGGAAAAACTCAGAATCTGGATTAAGGACTAAAATATCTCCCTGTTCACTGAAGGATTTCTTGTAAGACTCAAGCGAGCGATAGAAAGAATAGAAGTCTACATCTTGACTGTATGCTTCTGCGTAGTTACTAGCAGAGATAGCGTCTCCCTCACCTCGAATCTTTTCAGAGTCACGGTAAGCATTTGCAAGAATAATCGTTCTTTCCTTGTCAGCAAAGGCTTGAATTTTTTCTGCTTCCTCAGCTCCCTCAGAGCGGTACTTATTAGCAAGACCCTTCCTTTCAGTTTCCATTCTACTGTAAACAGAATTTCTTACTTCTTGAGAGAGTTCAATTCGCTTGATACGAACATCTATAATTTCTATACCATACTCCTCTTCAGCAATTTTTTTAAGCTTTGCTTTAACACTAGCCATAATGGCTTCACGCTCATCTGAAACTACTTCAATAATAGTTCTCTTAGAAAACTCACTTCTAAGGGCGTCCTGGTTATTTTGAGCTAGCCTTAGGTTCGCTGATGCCATAGCACCACCAGTTGATATGTAGAATTTCTGTGTGTCAACAATACGCCATTTAACGTAAGAATCTACCACAACATTTTTCTTTTCAACCGTCAGGAATGATTCTGAAGCAGAGTCTAAAGTTTGAATACGCTTATCAAACGTGACAACGTTATTGACAAATGGTGTTTTAAACTTAAGCCCTGGCTTGTTCTCAACAGATACTATTTCACCAAGTCTTAATTTGATCGCTACCTGAGTTTCGTTAACCGTATAGAGACTTGAAGATAGAAGAATAGCGACTAATACAGCTATTACAATAATAATTCTTTTCATTATCTATTCTCCCTTGAACGTAATACACTTTGATCATTCGAATTACCAGATAGGGTTTGCTGGAAAGAACTACTCGATGATGTTGATTTTGATGTCCTTGATGAATTAATCAGCTGGTCAATTGGCAAATACATCATTGAGTTTGAGCTTGAGTCAACAATGACCTTATTAGTGGAACTGAAAACCTCTTCAAGAGTTTCTCTATACAGGCGCTCTCTAGTAACTTCAGGAGCTTTCGTATATTCAGTTAATATCTGATTAAAACGATAAGCCTCACCTTCAGACTTTGAGACGACTTCAGACATATAAGCCTCAGCTTCTGCAAGAAGTCTTTGGCTCGCACCTCGAGCTTTAGGAACAATATCATTTGCATAAGCTTTTGCTTCGTTAATATATCTTTGCTCATCTTCACGCGCCTTTACAACATCGTCAAAAGAAGCTTTTACCTGGATTGGAGGCTGAGCATCTTGCATAGTAACTGCAGTAATCATAAGCCCCGTGTTGTAATCATTTAAAAGAGCTTGAGAAGCAACTTTAACTTCTTGTGCAACTTGCTCACGTCCTGTTGTTAAAACATAGTCCATCGTATTGTCACCAACAACCTGTCTTATAACACTCTGAACAACATGACTAAGTGTTAGCTCAGGATTGTATACATTAAATAAATATGACTGAGCATCAGCTATCTTGTATTGAACAGCTAATTTAACATCCACCATATTTTCATCTTTTGTCAGCATTAGTGATTCAGAACTAACGCCGCCACTATAGGAATTTTGAACATTTCTAAATCCAATCTCAGCTGCACGAATTTGCTCAACATTTACTTTGTAGACAGCTTCAACAGGGTACGGTATGTGCCAGTGAGGTCCTTGGGTAGTAGAGTTTTGAAAAGCACCAAAACGCAAAACAACACCTCTTTCAGCAGGGTCAACAATATAAATTCCAGTTGCAAACCAAACTATCAGTGCAAGAATGATGAGGTATTTAAGACTACCCTTTGCAGCCTTACTTGCTCCCGAATTACCTGAAGACTTACCGCCGAAAGTAGAGTTAAATTTATTTTTAAAGTCCTTGATAACCTCATCAAGCTCAGGTGGAGTTTGATTATTGTTATCATTCCAAGCCATATTGGCTCCATTATTATTATTGCTCACGCAGTTTCCTTAAAAAATTTAAGTTAAAGTAAAGATATGGTCAAAGATGAAAAAAACAAGTACTAACAAGCAATATAGGAAATCAAAATATTTTTCTCAAAAAACCAAAAAGTTATTTTACCCAATTTATATTGCAAAAATGTAATTTAAAAGGTAATGAAGTTTAAAAATCTGGAGCATTTTTTAGCAAAATATAATGATAAAATAACATTTTTCAGCTCACCATAAATTTATGAAGAAGCACTTAATCTTTATCATTTTAATTTTAAGTCATTTCTCAATTAATGCTGAAGGAGTTAATCTTGAATGCTCCCCTGAACAAACGATTTGTGAAAATTGTCCTGAACATTCCACTTTATTTCCAGTTGAAAAGTTTTCAAGCAATTCTGGTAGTCTTGATATTGAAGCAGATGAGAGTGAAATTCTTGAAGAAAAATATCTTCTTTCTGGAAATGTAGAAGTTAATTCAGAAAGTCTTTTTCTTTCTGCTGATGATGTTGAGGTTTTATCCTCTGATAGCTCAATCCTGGCCACTGGAAATGTTAATTTTCAAGATGAAGCATATCTGATAACTAGTGATTACTTATATGCATCCAGAAAAGATGAGAAACTTATTGCAACTGCTACCAATGCTAATTATCAAGATTATAGTGTTGGACTTGGAGGCGCTAACGGCTTCACTGAAAAAATAGAAAAAACTCCTTCATCAGTTTTACTTACAAATTCAACATATAGTCTTTGCCCAATAGATGAAAATGATTGGCTGATTGAAGCAGATCAAATCGAATTAAAGTTAGATAAAAATAGAGGTATTGCAGATAAAGCTTTAATTAAGTTTTATGGTGTACCAATTTTTTATACACCAAAGCATAGCTGGGTTCTTTCAGGTCGTGGCTCAGGTTTTTTAACTCCTAATTACTCAACATACTATGAAAAAGGTGAGCCAGATAATTCTTTTAGTATAAGAGTACCATATTATATAAATTTAGCCCCCGATCGAGATCTACTCTTAGCATTAACTTATATGTCTAGTAGAGGGTTTAATTATGAAGGTAAGTATCGACAACTTATTGCACCAAAAATTTCCCCTAATCATGAAGACTCAATATATTCAATCGAAGCAAAATATCTACCTGAAGATAAAATTACTGGTCTAAAAAGATGGCTTGTCAATTTTTCCGAAGAGCTAGATTTATCTGATAAGATTCATTTGAGCGCTAAGTATTATCGGGTATCTGATCCAAAATACTTTGAAGAAATTGCCAGAACTAATACAGATGTTAAAACCCTTAAATCCTCTCTTAAATATTCTTACGAAGATACAGATCAAAATCTTTCTTTATCAGTTTTAACTGAAGCTGAACAAGGTGTTAATGGAAATGTCCCAGGATATATGAGAGCTGTAGAGGCCTCTGTAAAGAAAAATCTTAAACTTGGTCAAGACAAAGTAGTTCAATATAATCAGTCTACAAATGAATTAGATCTTAGTGATGATGATAAAACTCTATACATTAAAAATAATCCTTCTCCAATCCCTACAAGCGTGAGTTTAGGTCTTGTTACAACGAAATTTATCCATAAGATACCTTCTAAAGAGTCTGGGATTAGAACCCACGGAGATGCAGGCATTTCTAGAAGGCTCAATATTAATTACCCTTTAATTACTCCAAAAGCAAGTATAGCAATAACCAACTATGCACTTAAAAACAACCCAAACATTAATAGAACAATTTTAGGCTCAGGTCTTAATATCGACTTTACAATAAATAATGAAACTAGTATTTTAGGCTACAAAGTTAATCATAGAATAACTCCTCTAATAAGCTATAACTATAGGGCAAAGAAAGTTCAAGGCAACATTCCAATTTTTGACACTACTGACAAATATGAGGACATAATTAGTTTTGCAGATTTGACCTCAGGTGAAAGGTATTCTGGTCTTGATAGAATTACTAATGCTAATGATATAACGCTTAGTCTTGATTCGACTTATAGATTAATTAATTCAGAACCAGAAGATCCTGACCTTTTAAGTCTTAAAATTGCACAAAGTTTTTATACTGATGATGAGGTTGTAAGTGATACTGCAAACACAAATTATGAAACTCGTAAGTCATATTCTGATATAGCTGCTTCTATTGATTTTGCAATCAAAAAATTTAGCGTATCCACCGCAGTTCAGTTTAATCCTGATTCATCAAAAATTGTAAAAAGAAGCAACACATTAAAATATACCCCCTCGTCTAGAAAATTTTTATCTTTAAGCTTTACTGATGATGGAGCAGAGGAGATTGGAACAATCTATGGTGCATACCCTATTACTGACTATGTCCATGTTTTTGGTGGCCTAAATAAAACAACCTCTTCAGGAGTTATAAATTCAGAAGCAACTGGAATTGCCTACGAATCTTGCTGTTGGGCTTATAGAATAGCTCACTTTAAAGACAGTAATTCTTCCGGTGGCTATAATTACAGTACTGGTATGGAGCTTGTCCTAACCGGTTTGGGCTCTACGTCTACTCCTTTGAAAGGTCGAATAGAAAGTAATATTCCAGGATATTCAGTTAACCTTAGATAATGAAAAAACTTTTGGTTGTTTTTCTTGTAGCTTTTACAAGTAGTGTCTTTTCAGAAAACACGATTATTGCAATAGTCAATAACTCTCCGATCACCTTAAATTCATTCCAGATTAATTTGGAAGAATCCAATTCAAAGGATAAGCAAATAATCATTATCAACAATCATATTGACAAAATCCTTCAAACTCAAAAAGCCATTGAACTTAATTTGACCCCAACTAAAAAGGATTTAGAAAAAGTACTATTTGATATTTCGCAAAGCAGCAATCTATCAATAAAAGAGTTAATGAATTTTGAGGAATTTTCTTCAATAGAGAGAGAAATTATAGAAAAATTATCAATTTTAAATCTACAAAGATTTATCACTAAGGACCTAAAAGTAAGTGAACAACAAGTTCTTAAAGTATGCTCAGATGTCAACTCAATTAAAGATCAAAAACAAATTAAGATTGCTCAAATAATCATTTCTGAAGTTGAAAACCAAGCTAATGATTTAGATAAAAAAAACTCATTAATAGAAACTTTTTTAAACAAGCTTAAAAGCCATATTAATAAAGGCGCTTCATTTGAGGCTTTTGCCAAGCTTCACTCACAACATCCAAGTTATCATAACGGTGGAATGACAGACTGGTTTACAGTCAAGGGTTCAACTTTAGAGAAGCTAGATTCGCTTGACAAAAAAGAAGTTTCAGAAATCTATATGACTGATTTTGGACTTGCAATAGCAATAAAAGTTGATGAACGCTTTATTAGTAGTAAACTAAAAGAATGTGAAGAGCAAATAATCTATGACAATGCTAAATCATATTATTCTAATTGGCTAATAGATCTTAGAGATCAAGCTAACGTAGAAATTTACTATGACAAATTACTTTAATATTTCATTCTAATGTCTAAATCTATTCATATTCTTGGCTTTCATAGCGTTGAAAGTTTACTTAGAACGAATCCTGAATCAGTTATTAAAGTGTTCATTCTTAATAACAGGAAAGATAAAAGAGTTAATGAATTAGTAAATACATTAACAAATCAGAATATAGCATTTTCATCCGTTGATAAAAATGATTTAGATCGAATTGCGAAAGGTGAAATTCATCAGGGCGTCATTTCTGAAGTGATTCTTCCTCCATTACTCAATGAAGAATCACTTTTTAAATCAATTAGTGAGAACTCTTTAAAGCCATTAATATTGATTTTAGATTCAATCCAAGACCCAAGAAATCTTGGTGCTTGCCTTAGAAGTGCTAATGCTGCTGGGGTTGATTATGTAGTCATTAATAAAGATGGCTCTGCCCCCATTAATGCTGTCGTTCATAAGACCTCTGCTGGCGCTATTAATAGTCTTAAAATTTTTCATGTTACAAACCTGTCAAGAACAATCAAAGAAATGCAAAAAAGAGGAATATGGGTTATTGGTCTCGATGGTAATTCAAAATCAACTATTTATGGTGTCGACTTAACTGATGCAACAGCCGTAGTCATGGGCTCTGAAGGTAAAGGAATCAGGAAGCTGATTAAAAAAACATGCGACCAAACTGTGACTATACCCATGTCTGGAAATATAGAAAGTCTCAACGTTTCAGTTGCAACTGGAATTGCCCTTTTCGAGAGTAAAAGACAAAGAGAAAGCTCTTAACATTAATTAAATTTTTGGGTATAATTTTCGGCTTTAGAAATTAGATAATGGAAAAGAGTATACAGCTTCCAAAAACTATTAAATTATTTAACTTTGCTAAAAAAGAAGTTAGCTTGCATGGTGAATATAAAATTTCAAATGTACCTAGAGTTTCAGAAGTAGCCAGGAATATTGAAGACAATTTAAAAGTTAATCTGTCTTTTCATTTAGAAAATGGAAAAACACCCTGCGTAAAGGGGATAATTACCTCGAAAATTGTATTAGATTGTCAGCGCTGCTTAGACGCTCTTGATTTAGATTTGAAAGTGCTTTTTAATCTTGCTTTCGTAAGGTACGAAAGCCAAGCAGAGGGACTTGATAAAAGTTACGAGGTTTATGTTATAGGAGAGGATGAAGAGATAGATACATTAGACTTAATATCTGATGAGATTCTTTTATCACTTCCAATGGCACCCTCTCATGAATTTGATTGTAGTTTAAGCGTTGATTCAGAAAAAATTGTAGAAAAGGTTCGTGAAAACCCTTTCGATGTTCTAAAAAATATTAAAATAGCCGATTTTGGCAAGGAGTAAAAAATGGCAGTTCAAAAAAGCAGAAAAACGCCTTCAAAAAGAGGAATGCGTCGCTCTCACAATGCGTTAAAAAATCCTGCATTGTCTGAGGATCAGGAGACTGGTGAAACTCACCTAAGACATCATATTACCGCTGATGGATACTATCGCGGAAAGCAGGTAATCAAATCTGCAGCTGATGATATCGAAGAGATAGAAGCCTAAACAAACCATGTCTATAAAGGTATCGATAGATGCCTCAGGTGGTGATTTTGGATTCTCAGTCACTATTAATGCTGGCATTAAAGCTTTAAAAACTTATGATGATCTGATGGTCAATTTTGTAGGTGATAAGGCTGGAATTGAGAATGCGCTCAATAATAATTCCTCATATTCAAAGTTTGCTGACCGCATTAATATCACTCACGCCTCTGAGGTTATTAATATGAGTGACTCTCCCTCTGTAGCCCTAAGACACAAAAAAGACTCCTCAATGAGGGTCGCTATCAATCTAGTAAAAAATGGTGAAGCTGATGCCTGTGTTAGCGCCGGTAATACTGGTGCGCTCATGTCGATTGCAAGGTTTGTACTTAAAACCATTAAAGGGGTTGACAGGCCTGCAATTATGTCAGCTGTTCCGACACTTACTGGACCAACCCACGTTCTTGATTTGGGCGCTAACATTGATTCAAAACCTAGTACCCTTCTTCAATTTGCAATTATGGGGTCAATCGCAGTTCAAAATACTGAAAACATAAAAAACCCTTCAGTTGGACTCTTAAATGTTGGCTCTGAAGAGTTAAAAGGAAACGAAAAAAGTCAAGAAACATCTGAACTCTTAAAAAATTCATCTCTAAACTATATTGGCTTTGTTGAAGGTGATGATATTTATAAAGGAAATATTGACGTTATAGTCTGTGACGGTTTTGAGGGGAATATTGCTCTTAAGGCAAGTGAAGGTGTAGCCAAAATGTTCTCTTATTTCATTAGGAAGTCATTCAATAAAAACTTATTTACCAAGCTTGTTGCCCTGATAGCACAACCAGTCATGAGAGACTTTAAATCTAAAGTTGATCCTGGAAAATACAATGGTGCAAGCCTACTTGGCTTAAAAGGTGTTGTGGTAAAGAGTCATGGTAATGCAGATGTAGATTCATTTTTACAGGCAATTAAAGAGGCATATTTAGAGGCGCATGCTAAAATAACGGATAAGATCTCAACGCAATTAACGCGTGAATTAGAAGTTCATAAATAATGATTAGACAATGAAAAAATTTGCAAGAATTACTGGAACTGGAAGCTATTTACCTCCAAAAATTGTAACTAATTTTGATCTTGAAAAAACTCTTAATACCTCTGATGATTGGATTACGGCAAGAACAGGAATCAAAGAGAGAAGAATAGTAACTGATGAAAACACTTGTGATCTTGCCCTTGAGGCCAGTCTTAATGCTCTTTCAATGGCGGCGCTTAATCCCGAAGATATAGATCTTATTATTCTTGCAACAACAACACCAGACAAAATTTTTCCTGCAACAGCAACCATACTTCAAGATCGACTTGGAGCCTCATGTCCAGCCTTTGATCTTCAAGCAGTGTGCGCAGGCTTTGTCTTTGCTTTAACAACTGCACAGCAATATATTGAAAATGGAAGCGCTAAAAATATTTTAGTAGTTGGCAGTGAAACCATGTCAAAAATTGTTGATTGGAGTGATCGCTCAACTGCCATTTTATTTGCTGACGGCGCTGGAGCAGTTGTTTTAAGTGCAGACAATACAACAGGAATAAAGCACTCAAAAGTTTTAAGTGATGGCAGCTTCCTTTCTTCGCTTCATGTTAATAATAATGGCATTGATGAACGAGGAACAATCCAGATGGAGGGCAATGAAGTTTTCAAAATTGCAGTGCATAGACTTTCAAACCTTGCAGAAGAGACGCTTAAAGACTGCAGTATGACCTCTGAAGATCTAACTTGGATGGTTCCGCATCAGGCAAATATTCGAATCATTAAAGCTGTTGCAAAAAAAATAAAACTCCCAATGGATAAGGTCATTCAAACTCTTGATAAACATGGCAACACCTCAGCTGCCTCTATCCCACTTGCACTTGATGAAGGCGTTCGAGATGGAAGAATTAAAAAAGGAGATACACTTCTATTCGAAGGAATTGGTGGTGGCTTCAGTTGGGGAAGTGTACTCTTAGAGTATTAAAACGCCCTCTTCATAAGCCTTTTGGTTAGTAATCTTAATGGCTCACTATCAACACTTAAATGCGATAATTCATCAAGGGCACCTTGATATAGATTTTCAAACGTTCTTATAGACTTATCCAAACCAATAATTGCAGGATAAGAAGGTTTATTTTTAACTGCATCTGAGTTTTGACGCTTACCCAATACTTCATCTGAAGTTGTCACATCTAACACGTCATCTTGAACCTGATATGCAAGCCCTACATGATTTGAAAATGATTCTAAAATTGACAAATCTTTCTCACTAGCATCAGTTAAAAGCGCTCCAAATTTAATGGCGCAATTAAGAAGTGCACCAGTTTTCTTTTGATGCATTTGATCAAGAACATCGAGATCAACTTTCTTGGAAACGACTGATAAATCAATAGATTGACCCTCTGCCATTGCATACGATGAACTTGATAATAGCTCTAAGAGCTTTATTTTTGTAGAAGAGTGAACGAGAGGATCACTAGAAATTATATGAAATGCCAAAGCTTGAAGGCCATCTCCAGCAAGAATAGCCTGAGCTTCTCCAAAAACTTTGTGACTAGCAGGCTGATTATGTCTAATATCATCATCATCCATCGCTGGCAAGTCATCATGAATCAGTGAGTAAATATGAATCAATTCAATTGCACAAGCGCTTGAGTCAACTTTTTCAAATTCTGAGTTAAATAAACCAGCAACCGTATAGGTAAGGATTGGTCTAAATCGCTTTCCTCCAGCTAAAACGCTATATTTCATAATATTTTTAAGCTCACTACTAAAATTAGAGCTTGAAGGAATCGAGCTTAAATAGCTTTCTAAATGGGAGTTAACTCTCTCCCTATATTGATCATGAATCTCCAAAAGATTTTTCTTCGTTATAGTTGTCACTTTCACTTAAGATACTGATGCGCTGCTCTGCATCTGAAAGCGCAGTATGGCACTGCCTATGAATCTTAACGCCCTCTTCAAAGTATTTCAGCGACTCCTCTAAGTTTAACTCACCCGACTCCATCTTGCTAATGATTTCTTCGAGTTTTAACAAACCTTTATTGAAATTAAATTTTTCAGCCATCAGTAAAGTCTCTAATTTATGATTTATTTAAAATATAATCCATCCATCTACTGGGTAATATGTTACCTAACAAAGCAAAAAGTTTTGTTGGAAAGGTGACTCGATAGTAATTTTTTGGATTGCTTGACTCTAAAGCGTGGAGTGCATTTTTTAAAACAGCCTCAGGAGGAAGAGTGAATTTAACATTTTTGCCTGATTGAAGCCTTTTTATCATTATTTTGTATTGATCCTGATAATGACTATTTGAAATATCAACATTTTTCTTGAACGCTAAATATGCATTTTCCCTAAACTTTGATTCAATTGGACCTGGTTGAATTGAAGAGAACTTGATATTTGTATTACTAAACTCTAATCTTAATGTGCCAATAAGACCTTCAATAGCAAACTTTGATGCAACATATGGGCCTCTAAAAGGCATTGCAACAAAACCTAATACAGAGCTTATATAAATAATCCTTCCGGCATTAACATTTCTCATTCTTGGTAAGATTAAATTCGTTAACTCATGCCATCCAAAAACATTAGATTGAAATTGTATATCCAGAGCATCTCTAGAAATATCCTCAAGGGCCCCAGCTTGCCCATATGCACCATTATTGATTAATGCATAAATGTTATCAGTCATTTCATAAAGCTTGAAAACTGCGGCATTTATTGACTCTGAGGAGGACAAATCTAGAAGCAACGACTCAAAACCAAGATTTTGAAGATTTTTTACATCATCACGCGATCTTGCTGACGCAAATACGCGATATCCTTTATCTTTAAGTCCCTTTGCAATGCACAGACCAATACCACTTGAGCAGCCAGTAATTAACACTGATTTCATTTTTGAATGTTTGTCCAATACTCTGCCTTAGCTTTTAAATCTTTATCGGTACTTTCTGAGCGCAATACAAAAAAATCATAGGCCATACGAAAACGCGGGTTTTTAATAAGAGCTTTTGATTTTTTTGGATTGTAATGCTCAAGTTGGTATTGCATTAACCATATATCCTTGACACGGGAAGAAAGCCATCTAGGCATCATAACTTGTTGTGTTTGTTTTATTATTACATCTTCAGAAGCCTGAAGCATTAATTCAATGTGAGATTTATTTTTTTTATTTATTTGACTAAATCTTTTATTAACTGCAGACCAAAGAAAAACTGCAAACAAAAATGCAGGCGTGACACTGCTTCCATTCTTAATCCTTTCAGAGGTATTGATTAAAGATGCATTAACAAATGAATTTTCTTGAGTTTGAGAAAATAGGTGCTTTAGAAGTCCCAAGTTAACCAACTCATGAAAAACTTCAATCGAATTTTCATTGTGAAAAAGCTTTATAACCTCCTCATAAAGCCTTGCTGGAGGAATGTTTGCAAGCAATTGGGAGTTTTTTAAAATATCTTCATTAAGTTTAGGGTCAAGTGTTGCATTCAATTTTGCTTGAAAACGAACGGCACGAATCATTCTCACTGGATCTTCCTCAAATCTTTCTGAAGGATTGCCAATCATATTGATTTTTAAAATCTTTAAATCTTTAAGACCACCTACGTAATCGATAACCTCAGATTTATTGATATCGTAATAAAGGCCATTTACTGTAAAGTCTCTCCGAAAAACATCGTCCTTTAAACTGCCATAATAGTTATCTCTTATAACTAAACCATCATTTGAAGTTTTGACTTTACCAGCACGAAAAGTGGCTACTTCAATGAATTTTCTAGCTGAAAACATAATATGAACTAATTTAAAACGTCTCCCAATAATTCGAGATCGTTTAAATAGCTTATGGATTTGCTCTGGTGTTGCATTAGTTGCTATATCAAAATCCTTGGGCTTGTGACCAAGAAGTATATCTCTTATACAGCCTCCGACTAAATAGGACTCATAGCCTGACTGGGTTAGTTTTTTTAAGATCTTTACAGCATCTTGATCTAATAACTTTTTGTCAAATTTTACCTTTTGACGAATTAGACTCATATACTAACAACTTCTCTTGGAGACCATCCTTCTTTTCTGTGCTCACACTCTACATTTGTATAGACGCCGCCCCTAACATTAAAGACAGCTTTTAGTCTTATAAAGCGGGGATCCATAGCCTCAACCAAATCATCTAAAATCTTGTTCGTTACCGCTTCATGAAAAGCACCTTCATTTCTATAGGACCAAAAATAATTCTTTAATGCTTTAAGTTCAACACAAAATTTATCTGCTATATATTCAATATGTATATCAGCAAAGTCAGGTTGGCCTGTTAATGGACATAGACAAGTAAATTCGGATGAATCAATACGAATTACAAAATCTCTTTCAGAATTTGGATTATCAAAGACTTCTAATATTTTACTTGGTGAACTAGACATTACTTTTCTCGGGTTTATTTAAAGTGGCTATTTTATCAACAAAATATGATAGCTTTCCTTGTCTAAGCTGATAAAAAATTAACAAAAATAAAATAAAAAATATGTGTATTGACCATAAACCAATTAATGGATTTAATTCACCATTCTCAATAGAAGTTTTTGCTACCAGAAGTCCATTATTGTAGATCATAAAAATCACAACACCAATTAGTAGGTTTATACCCTTACCAGTCCTTGGTGAGGCTTTTCCTAAAAGAACTCCAATGACAGACAAAATTAAAATTGATAGTGGCTGGGAAAAGCGCCACTGCACCTCAGCATTTGCTAGCAACCCACCTTCATTGAGCAAGTCTATTGTAGTTTTTTCTTCAATTTCAGAAAAATTAGAAAGTGATTTTTGAACTTCACCCGAAACTATTTCTAAATCATACTGATCAAAATCCAAGATGTTTACATTTAAATCGCCTGGAAGTCCTTCATATCGAACACCATCTTTGAGTCTCAAATAAATACTTTGGCTTATCGAGTCAGTATATTTTATAGCCTCTGAGGCTAATACAATAACCGGACTCTCTTTTCTCGTAATATAGATAAAGACTTCTTCCATGTTTTGCTCACCAGCTGAATCAATTAAAGATGACTCTGATGCATAAAAAACAATCTCACCATTTTTAAAACTTTCAAACTTACCTTCAGTTATAAAAGAGAATTCTGAAGCATTAATCGTTTCATCCTCTGCATAACTTTTTTGTTGTTTTGCCCAAGGCACAGCATAAATAGTTAATATAAAAACTAAAACAAAGGAAAATAAAACTATTGGCTGAATATAGTAGACAAAGCTTTTATCTCCTAACCCAACTGAATTCATGACTACTGCCTCAGAGCTCTTATACATCTGTGATATAGAAATGATGATGGCTAAGAAAAGAGAGAGGGATAAAATAATGGGTACGTCGCGAAGCATATTAAAACCAACAATTGGCATAAGCTCTTGAAAAGGGATACCATGCTCAACACTCTCTTGAACGGTCAAGACAAATTGATTACCAAAAACGATAAGTCCTATAATAAAAAAAATAGATACAAGAAAAACGATTAGATTTTTCAACAGATATCTTGAAATTATTGTATTTGGAAAATTAAAGATTTTAAGCAGCATTAAGTTAATTATAAAATACTCTTGCTGATAAGCAAACGTTTACTTTTTTTGTTTCATTGAATCGAAAAACTCATCGTTAGTCTTAGTAAATCTGAGTCTCTCAATTAAAAACTCAGCAGCTTCAACAGTATCCATAGGATGAAGAATCTTTCTTAAGATCCACATTTTTTGAAGTTCTTGCTCATCTGTAATAAGCTCTTCACGCCGTGTACCAGAGGCATTGATATTAATTGCAGGGAAGATACGCTTTTCAGACAATCTTCTCTCGAGATGAAGCTCCATATTACCTGTTCCTTTAAACTCTTGATAAATGACCTCATCCATTTTAGAGCCTGTATCAACAAGTGCTGTTGCAATAATAGTAATACTTCCGCCATTCTCAATATTTCGCGCCGCTCCAAAAAAACGCTTTGGTCTTTGGAGCGCATTGGCATCAACACCGCCAGTTAAAACTTTGCCCGAGGAAGGAGCAACAGTATTGTAAGCTCTCGCAAGTCGCGTAATTGAGTCAAGCAATATAATGACATCTTTACCCTGTTCAGCTCTTCTTTTCGCCTTTTGAATAACAATTTCCGCAACCTGAACATGCCTTTTAGCAGGCTCATCAAATGTTGAAGAGATAACCTCTCCTCGAACCGTACGCTCCATTTCTGTAACCTCTTCAGGCCTTTCATCAATCAATAGCACAATTAATTCACACTCAGGGTGGTTGACGGCAATTGACGATGCAATATTTTGCATAATCATTGTCTTACCAGCCTTTGGCGGCGCGACTAAAAGCCCTCTTTGCCCTTTTCCAAATGGAGCCACAAGGTCAATCACCCTTGCAGTAATGTCCTCTGTGCCTCCATTACCCAGCTCAAGACCAAGCCTCTGGTTTGGATGAAGTGGTGTTAAAGATGAGAATGGAATTCGATTTCTTATGTTTTCAGGTGCATCCTCATTAACTTCTGAGACCTTTACAAGCGCAAAATATTTCTCTCCTTTTTTTGGTGCTCTAATCTTTCCAGTAACAACATCACCAGTCGATAAGTTAAATCGCCTTATTTGATTAGGAGAAACATAAATATCATCCGGACCAGAAACATATGAATCATTTGAAGACCTTAAAAAACCATACCCCTCTTGCAAGATATCTAAAACACCATCTCCCAGAACTTCCTCTTCATTATCAGCCTTATGTTTAAGAATTGCGAAAATGAGGGTTTGTTTTTTTGCTCTAGAAATATTTTCGATACCAAGTGATTGAGCAAGCTCTAGAAGCTCGGCAGGCGTTTTAATTTTAAGTTCTGATAGTTTCATATAGATTTATAAGTGTTTTATTGAGAGTTGGCATAGTGCCAGGAAAATTGAAGCAAACAATTGATAGATGTTTGTTTTTTTTGAATGATTTATTAAAGTTTTATTATATTTTTTTAAAAGTTGGGTTAATCATTAAATATTTGAATCTAAGAAAGCATTTAGATTAGCCTTTGAAAGAGCGCCAACCTTAGTAGCCTGGACAGCTCCATCTTTAAATAAAAGCATGGTTGGAATACCTCTAATGCCATATTTGGGTGGTAATTGAACGTTTTCATCTACATTGACTTTAGCAATTGTAATTTTTCCTTCATACTCATCTGCAATTTCATCAAGTACAGGAGCAAGAGCCTTACAAGGACCGCACCATTCTGCCCAAAAATCTACCAATACAGGTTGTGAAGAATTAACAACATCAGCCTCAAAAGAGGCGTCACTAACTACGATAATTTTGTCGTTCATGTACTAAAAAATGGAATGTATAAATAGAGTTGAATTAACCTATTGTCACATTATAACACTTCTTTTGACAATTTCTGTTTATTTAAAAAAAGAATAAAAATGGAAATTTCTAAGTGATAAATGTAAGTATTGTCGGTATTGTTATAAACGACAAAACAACCTGAGTTGTCAAAATACCTCTCATAAGCTGATCATCTGCTCCAAATTGCTTGGCAAATGCATAAGACACTGTTGCAGTAGGTACTGAAGCAAAGATAACCGCAACAACTATCTCAGTTTGACTCAAACCAAAGTAGCTAGCTATAAAATATACAATTATAGGAAGAATTAATAATTTAAGGGTGTTTGAGATTATGATCGGCGTTATTTTTATTGTTAAGTCTCTCACTTTTATCTTGGCTCCAATTGTTAAAAGCATTAATGGGAGTGCGGCTGAACCTAAAAGTTCAGTAGTATCAATAATAACGCTCATGTTTTGTAAACCAAGCAATGAAAACAATAATCCTGCAATCATTGCCAAAATAAAGGGATTTTTAAAAATTTCAAAAAACACATTTACTAAGACTTTTTTTGAGTCTTTTTGACCAGTTTGATTAAGACTCATTACCATTATTATTATGATAATTATATTTATACTGGGAACATAAATAAACGTAAAGAGTGTTGCAATTTTTAAACCTTCAGCACCATATAAACTCCCAGCTATTGCAAGAGCAATAAAATTATTCTTTCTCATAGCACCCTGGAGAATTGAGGTCCAAACCTCAGGGCGATAACCCAGCATCCTTCCTAAAATAATGACAGAGGTTAAAGAAAATAGATAACCAACAAATAAAATTGCTGCATAGCTGTATAGCATTTCAGAAGAAAGACTAATCTGAGAGATGAAATAGAATAACAAAGCAGGTATTAAAACCCAATAGGCTAACTTATTACTAACTTCCCAAAATGACAGATCTAAAAAATCAATTCTTCTTAAAATATTTCCTAAAATAATGAGAAGAAATACTGGGGAGATTAATAAAAATATTTGGAAAAAATTTGAGAGCACTGAATTTATTCTAATTAGATCAATTATTTTGACTATTTATCCA
>Ga0209558_1000465_pt1 | contig 36067 bp, 30 predicted proteins | sample SaaInlV_150m_DNA_3_FD_184674 | JGI IMG/M metagenome (GOLD analysis project Ga0209558, IMG submission 184674) | Marine microbial communities from expanding oxygen minimum zones in the Saanich Inlet - Saanich Inlet SI074_LV_120m_DNA (SPAdes) (version 2) | ecosystem: Environmental > Aquatic >...
ACAGCTGGGATGATGGTTGTCAGAAAGGGGAAAATGAATCACCTTTCCTCTCAAAATCGCAGTAAAATAATTTCTCAAATGCAACCCATGGATATTCTGTTAGAAAAGGCACCATTTCGATTAACGGATTATTTTATTCCGGGATATTGGTGCCATGTGGGAATATGGGCAGGGAGTGAGATAGAATTAAAAGCGCTGGGTGTATGGGAAGAATTGCCAAAATTGCACGAAGATGTGGTAAAGAAGTATGAATATTCCGGTCCTGACTTTCACACTGCTATTCGTTCCGGGCATCAGATCATTGAAGCGCTAAGGCCTGGGGTACAGATCAATACACTTCAGCATTTTTTGAATATAGATGATTTGGGAGTGATTCGATTTCAAGGGCAATCCAATGAACAGAAAAAAACATATTTATTGAATGCATTTCGACAAATTGGTAAAAATTACGATTTCAGCTTCGACGTAGAATCCACTGAAGAAATTGTCTGTTCCGAGTTGGTTTATGTATCTTATGATGATTTGATTTGGGATACGAGTAAATCGTTGGGCCGCTATACTATATCACCGGATCAAGTGGCGCGAAAATTAGTCGATGATGATCGCTTTGAACCGGTATTAATGTATTTGAATGGTAAAGCGGTAGAAGGAGATTTAAGAAATAAGTTTAATGCATTACTTGATTAAGAATACATAGAAATGTACCTATTAAAATTATCGATGAATAATAACTAAATTGAATTAGTCTGGAAATGAAATGAAACAAGTAAAAGGGACTTTTTTGTTATTCATCAATCCTATATTCAATTTAACCGAAAAGAAAGTACAATGAATTATCATTCAATTATTACTGTGCTGTTTACCGCAGGATTATTTGCCCAAACCCAGGTTGTGATAGAAGATGTCATGTTCATGGATGCGCCTTATGTGGGAGAAATAACTACCACGACCACGAAATATGCCGCTGATGGATTATTTCGACAGGAGGCATCCATTGATGTGGACAGATTTCTGATTCGTATGGCTATGGGTGGAAATAAATCCGTGGGAAGTATACTAAATGGTAAAACCGAATTACGATTTGTTTATAATGCCAAAGATGAAGAATACGCCATGGAAACATTTGATGCCATTCGTGAGAATGGTGGGAATCCGATATTGAAAACAACCATGGGTAGAATGAATATGGGAGGTGGCTCTGGAGAAGGGCGGGAAAATAACAATTCAGATGAAGAACAGGAAGAATCCGAATACGATCGTACCATTTCTGAATCAATGGAGCGTGTTGTTGGTTATGATGCACGAAAGGTAACTACAAAGATAAAAAGTAACGATGGACTTGTATTATTTGAAGAATGGTTCACCACCGATACAACTTTATTTTATTTTGTATCAAAAGTGGAGGTAGATCTAGTACAATCTTATGGAGGGGAGAAACGAAATACCCCAAGGAGTTTCTCCGAATCTATGTTAACCAGCGCAGAACAAGAATTTGAGTCCGTGCCCGGGCGCATGGTGAAATATACCATGGAAATGAAGGATGAAGATGATGATGGATTTAAGATGGTTTGGGAATTAAAATCAATTCGAGAAGTACCTTTTAATATGGCTGATTTCAAAATTTCAACCGATTATGAAAAGGTAGATGAGTTAGAATGAGTTTAATAAAATATAGGGTAGGAAATATTCCACTTTGGTTCAAGCCATTTTATTATGTTACGTCCTATCTTGGCGCATATATCATTTATGCCTATAAATGGTTAATCCTAAATACATGTAGAATTGTTGTAGAAGGTAAAGAAAATGTTGAGAAATACCCTTCAAGGATTGAATCCGTATGGCATTATAAAGGATCAATGTATTGGTTAGGATTGCAGGATGTAACCAAATTCGTTCAGTTTAGTCATCCATTATGGTTTATGTATAAAATCATACTAATTTTACGTTGGTATGGGTGTAAGGTGGTCATTGGCTCAACGGGGCATGGAGGTCGGGAAGCAGCCGACAAAATAGTTCAGGAAATTAAAAATGGATATAGCTGTGTGATTACTCCGGATGGGCCTGCAGGTCCATTAAAAGAAATAAAAAAGGGCGTACTCCATATGGGTTTACAAGCAGGGGTACCCGTTATTCCTGTACAATGCGAAAGTAATTATTCATTTCCTATATTTTGGAATTGGGATAAAAAGCGAGTGCCCCTATTCTTTTCAACCATTACAATTCGATATCAAAAACCCTTATTCGTTACCAAACATAATTTTGATGAAGTCCATAAAATATTAGCCACAGCAATGGGAGATTAACCCAAAATATTTGGTGTTTTCTCATTACAAAAATGGTGAATTACTATTGGTTTGAATCATGGCCCAATGAGAGTAATGATCACTTTTCCAGGTCAGATGTTGAGACAGAAAATATTATTCGACGCCACGACTATGGAGGTAGCTGTCGTAATTACTATTATATTCTAACACTTTATTCGCGGTGAGTTCAATTATTCTCGTAGCGAGGGAAGAAACGAATTCACGATCATGACTCACAAATATGAGCGTACCAGGATAACTATCTAACGCACCATTCAAAGACTCAATCGATTCCATATCCAAGTGGTTGGTGGGTTCATCCATAATAATGACATTTGGCCTTTGCAGGATTAATTTTCCAAAAATCATTCGCCTTTGTTCACCACCAGAGATGACGTTTACCGGTTTATTAATATCGTTTTGAGAAAATAATAATCGTCCGAGTGTGCCACGGATGACCTGCATGTCATCCTCATCATGTTTCCATTGACTCATCCAATCTATTAATGACATATTCGATTCAAAGTCAGCACCATGGTTTTGGGCAAAATAGCCGATTTTTACACTGTCAGACCATTTAATCTCGCCACTGTCAGGCATAAGGCCGTTAACCAAACATTCTAATAATGTTGTTTTTCCTATGCCATTGGGCCCGATAATGGCCACCCGTTCGCCCGTTTCAATTAATAGATTCAATTTATTAAAAAGAGAAAGATTATCGTACCCTTTGGATAAATCTTTGACTTCTAATGCGGTATTAAATAGTTTTTTCTCTTGATTAAATCGGATAAACGGATACACTCGGCTGGAGTTTTTAATATCATCAAGTTTAATCTTGGCAATTTGATTTGCACGGGATGTGGCTTGTTTGGCTTTCGATGCATTGGCCGAAAATCGTTTCACAAAAGATTGGAGTTCTGCAATTTGTGCTTTTTTCTTGGCATTGTCTTGAACTAACCGTTGCCGCGCTCGGGTGGATGCAGTCATAAAGTCATCGTAATTCCCGGGATAAATGCGAAGTTCGCCATAATCCAAATCGGCCATATGGGTACAAACACTATTCAGAAAATGGCGATCATGAGAAATAATAATCATGGTGCTGTTTCGGCGATTCAGGATTTCTTCTAACCATCGAATTGTGTTAATATCTAAATTATTGGTGGGCTCATCTAACAGCAAAATGTCCGGATCTGCAAAGAGTGCCTGCGCAAGTAGTACACGAAGTTTCCAACCTGGTGCAATTGCACTCATAAGACCTTCATGTTGTTCTAAAGGAATACCAACACCCAACAATAAGTCACCTGCTCGAGATTCGGCAGTATATCCGTCCATTTCGGCGAATTCCATTTCCAAATCTCCCACTTTCATCCCATCTTCTTCACTCATTTCAGGAAGGGCATAGATGCGTTCGCGTTCCTGTTTAATTTCCCATAATTTACCATGGCCCATGATGACACAATCGATAACAGTCATTTCTTCATAGGCAAATTGATCCTGATTCAATTTTGCAACACGATCATTTTTATCGATGGTTACATTCCCGGTTGTGGGTTCTTGCTCACCGGAAAGGATCTTCATAAAAGTTGATTTGCCGGAACCATTGGCTCCGATTAAGCCATATCGATTTCCTTTACCAAAAGTGATGGATATATGTTCGAATAGTGGTTTGTCGCCAAACTGGATAGAAATATTTGCAGTTGAGATCAATCAAAACTCCGAGTTTAATAGATGTAAATATGTGTTGACCTGTTAATGAATGTCGTCAAAGACACCACAAACGAGGGCGCGAATCTATTACATGCGATATTTATATTCACAACCAATAAATAGAATCACTAAATATTAAAATGAGAAGTTAAAACGATAATATAGTTTGTTATGTGAACATGGATAAATTCCATCCATATTCAGATTCAAAGAATCTATTAAATCATGGACAATAAGATTAAACAAATCCCCACCAAGCCTGGTGTTTACTTCTTCAAGAATGAGGATGAAACTATTATATATATCGGAAAGGCGAAAAACTTGAGAAATCGGGTTCGATCCTATTTTCAACAGCGTAAGCATCAATCGGCAAAAAATATATCAATGATCAAACGGATTACGGATGTGGAATGGTTGGTAGTGCGTAGTGAAGTTGAAGCGCTTTTAACAGAGGCGAATTTAATTAAAAAACATCAGCCACATTATAACGTAAGCCTCAAGGACGATAAATCTTTTCCATATATCCGGATTACCAAAGAACCCTATCCACGGGTATTTATTACTCGAAATATTATACGAGATGGATCAAAATATTTTGGACCCTATACAGATGTGATGCACTTGCGACGGTCCTTAAAAGCCGTCCATAAAATATTTCCGGTTCGTAGCTGTGATTATTTGATAAATAATGAATCTATAAAAGCCAAAAAGGTAAGCCTTTGTTTGGACTACCATATAAAAAAATGTCAAGGTCCATGCGAAGGAGTTGTATCAGAGAAAAGTTATGCTGACATGATTAAACATGTTATCCAGTTTTTACAAGGCCGAACAAAAGAGACGGAAGTATTTATCAAAAACCAAATGGAATTGGCTTCATCTGAAATGCGGTTTGAGGATGCGGGCATGTATCGAGACCAACTTCATGCTATTGGGCGGTTTAAAGATCGACAGCGTAAAGTCACGGCCGATTTCGAAGATAGGGATGTGATTGCCTTGGCGAAAGAAGAGGATTATGGTATTGCTGTAATTGTCAGAATAAGAAACGGTCGAATCACCAGTCGTGAGAAATTATCCCTTCGGAATCTTGATGAATCTGATGCCAAAATCATGGAAACCATCGTGTCTCGTTTTTATTTAGAAACTGATTTTATCCCCAAGGAAGTGTCTCTGCCTGTAGCACCAGAAAACCAAGATGAGTTGGTTTCTTGGCTCAAAGAAAAACGAAATGGAGCGATCCATCTATCTGTGCCAAAAAAAGGTGAAAAAGCGAAGGAAGTGCGCTTGGCGTTTCAGAATGCAAAGTTGCTTTTGGGCGAATGGATGATCAATCGTAAGAAGCGCCGGGAGTTGGTCCCAAAAATGATTAGCCAGCTTCAAGATGATTTGCAAATGAAAGTGCCACCACGACGGATTGAGGCATTTGATATTTCTCATTTGGGTGGCACCAATACGGTAGCATCCATGGTGTGTTTTATGGATGGAAAACCAAGAAAATCAGAATATAGAAAATTCAAAGTGAAGACGGTAGATGGGATCGATGATTTCGCATCCATGCGGGAAGTTGTATTTCGGCGCTATAAACGGGTAAAAGAAGAAGGGATTGGTTTACCCGACCTCATTTTGATTGACGGGGGTAAAGGGCAGCTCTCCATGGCAGTCTCAGCACTCAGGGAATTGGGTTTGGACTATTTACCCATCATTGGGTTGGCGAAACGCCTTGAAGAAGTATTCGTGCCTGGGCAATCTGAAGCCCAATCCATTCATAAACAAAGTCCGGGTTTGATCTTATTGCGGCGAATACGAGATGAGGCACACCGTTTCGCTATTACATACCAAAAACAAAAACGAACCGATTCTGTCACCAAATCCATATTTCATGAATTGCCGGGGATGGGAGAAAAACGAGTGCAAAAATTATTATCAGAGTATAAAAGTATCAAAAAGATTTCGGAACTTAAACCGGAACAAATACAAAATGCGTTGGGATTTCCAGATTTGATTGCTCAATCTATAATAGAATTAGCAAAAGACTCAGTATCCAGTTAAGATTAATTCATAAAGATTTACAAACATGATTAGATTGGCGTCCTGAAAGAAAAAGCGGAATCTGGAAAGAACTGAATGAAACGCCTCTAGCTCGCATAGCCTACTCACGGGGTTTTTTGTTTATACCAAGTACAGGCTCACACCTTTTTACATATGGGCGCTTAAAATTTTCCAGATTTTCCTTAAAAGCCTTAAAAAAGTGCATTTTTCCCAATAATTAAGATATAATTAAGAGTTTTCTGGGCTAAAAAATACAGACCCATTGTGTATATTGTACTGTAATGAATCCACACCTATAGGGATTTTATCATGAATAAAGTCACTATTGCCCTATCGTTAATTGCATTTGGGCAGGCATTGCAGAAAAAATTTAGTAGATACTTATGAAATATAATAGACACCTAATCGCAGTCCTCATCTGCCTCTTGAGTGTTAATTCACCCAACGCTCAAAGTACATCCAATAAATCAACTCTCGCTGTCCTTGACTTTGAAGGTCGGGGTATCAATTCCCTTGAGGCAGCAACTCTAACGGACCGCTTTACTTCTGAAATAGGTAAAACAGAGTCCATGGTCCTTGTTGACCGCACGATGGTGGAAGAGATCCTAAAAGAACAGGGCTTCCAGCAGTCAGGATGTACGACAGATGAATGTGCGGTAGAAGTGGGTGCCATGCTTGGCGTACAGTTTATGATCAGTGGTGCTATTGGTAAGCTGGGGGATACATTTACGATAGATGCAAAGATGGTATCTGTAGAATCAGGCGCTTCTGTAGAAACCCGCAATGTGACTTATATCGGTAAAGTGGATGGCTTAGTGACAGAAATAGAGCTTTTAGCCTGGGATATCATGAATCTGGAACCGCCTGAAGCTTTAAAAGAGAAAAAAAGACTGGGGGCTCAAGCCTTTCTCGCCGCCCAAGCCAAACAGAAAACCCGCACGGGTGCCTTACTAAGATCCATGGCAGTGCCAGGATTTGGTCAGTATTATGCAGGTAAAAAATTAATGGCTGCAGGCTATTTAGTTTCTGAGCTGGCAGTATTGGGTCTATATGCCTCCGCTAATTCAGCTTATACAACGGCTACTGATGATTTCAATAATTATCAAAATCTTTACAATACTGAAAAAGACCCTGTTATGATCGCTGATTATCGTTCAAAGGTGAATAGTAGTCATGATGACATTCAGTCCAATAAAGACCTCATGAACCAGATGGCAACAGCCGCAATCGGTATATGGGCAATAAATGCGGTCCATGCATTTTTGATAAAACCTGATAATGTCACTGCATCAAAAGAGTCACCAATTAAACTGGCTTATGATCCTAAGACACTTTCACCACAGCTGAGGTTTAGCATTGCACTGGATTAGAAGACCACTCATTCTTTCACTGATTCTATTTATCGGCTGTAACCAAGGTGAAGTGCCTACAAAGTTTCTTGATAATCCTTTAGATACAGAGGCTGCTAGTGAAAAAGGGATCAATACGCCTGCTTTGGTATTCTTTCCTGACAGTGCTTCAACTACTATTGGGTCAACAGTCAGTATGGAAGTCTATGCTCTGGGTGTTGAAAAACTTGGAATGGCTTATATAAAGATCAACTATGATGATTCCAGATTATCTTTAAATACGATCAATCCAGGAGAGTTTTTAAAAAGTAATAACAACCTTTTCTTATATGACAATAGTGTCGCAGGGGTTATTGATATTTATACTTCATTCCTCAGCACTGATAGTGTAGAAGTATCAGGAACAGGCAATATGGCTTATCTGGTGTTCCAAGCCAAAACTCCAGGCGTATCAAAAGTTACCTATTCAACAGATTCTGAATTTGCAGATAGCGATGACAACCCCATTCAAATTAGAGGGTTTGGGGAAGGGGTGATTGATGCGCAATAGGCTATTTTTCATCGCAATTCTTAATACGTTGGTCTTATCCCAACAAAGAGATTGGGTAAAAGTCACATCATCCGCAGGCTTTAGTGATAGAGAAGATCATTCTTCTGTCGTATTTGATAATAAAATGTGGGTGATCGCTGGAGGAGAAAAAAACAGTAATAATTTATATACTGCTAAGAATGATGTATGGTATTCCTCAGATGGATCTACTTGGACACAGGCTACATCTTCAGCTGCATTTTCAGCAAGAATGATGCACACATCTATCGTATTTGATGGCAAAATGTGGGTTATAGGTGGACAAACTACTAATAGATATTTTGAAAATAATAAGTTTGATGATGTGTGGTATTCATCTGATGGAATTACATGGACAGAAGCAACTTCAAGTGCTGCTTTTGGTGGAAGGTCTGAACATAATTCTGTCGTATTTGATAATAAAATGTGGGTGATTGCTGGTCGCACGTCTAGTGCTGAATTAAATGATGTATGGTACTCATCGGATGGGGTTACCTGGACTTCTGCGACTTCTTCAGCTGCATTTCCAAAACGCTATACAGCTTCAGCCCATGTATTTAATAATAAAATGTGGATTATTGGTGGCAATCAAATGGATTTGGGAGATGTTTGGTATTCCTCAGATGGTGAAAATTGGAGTGAAGCTGTTGATCCCGCCGATTTTGGAAAAAGAGGATTTCTTACATCATTATCATTTGATAGTAAAATGTGGGTGATTGGTGGTAGAGATGGGAGTGGTGTACATCAAAATGATGTATGGTATTCCTCAAATGGAGTTAATTGGAGCGAATATTCAACTAGCACAACTTTTTTAGGGAGATCAAATCATACATCAATAGTGTTTCAAGATAGAATTTGGGTGATTGCTGGTGGTCCGCACGATTCATATAATGATGTTTGGAGTCTAAATGATATAACCGCCCCCACCGTAACCTCTGTTTCTTCTACAGCTGATAATGGCACCTACGGAATTGGCAGCGTCATTCCAATCACTGTGACTTTTGACGAATCTGTAATTGTAACAGGTACTCCACAATTAACCTTAGAGACTGGCGATACAGATGCAGTAGTTGATTATTCCAGTGGATCTGGCTCAAGTATCCTCACTTTCAATTACACCGTTGCATCAGGCAATACAAGTGGTGATTTAGACTATGGCAGTACATCTGCATTAGCTCTAAACAGTGGTACCATTAAAGACGCTGTAGGCAATGATGCAACACTCACACTTGCAAGCCCAGCTGCTACTAACTCACTAGGTGCCAATAAAGATATTGTGATTGATACAGTTAAACCTACCGTTAGCAGTGTAACATCTACGACTGACGATGGTTCATACACTGAAGGTGGTACCGTTGTAGTGACGGTCACATTCAATGAGGCGGTAACGGTTTCAGGAACGCCTCAGTTAACACTCGAGACAGGAGATACAGACGCAGTAGTTGATTATTCCAGTGGGTCTGGAACCACTATTTTATCCTTTAACTACATTGTTGCCTCTGGTCACGGCAGTAGCGATTTAGGCTATACAAGTACAACAGCACTATCATTAAACAGCGGCACGATTAATGATTCAGGGGGCAATGCTGCTGTATTAACACTTCCGACACCTGGAGCGGCAAACTCACTTTCAGCAAATAAAGCCATTCTGGTGGATGGCGGAAAGCCAGTCGTCAGTGCTGTATCGGAATCGCCTGGTGTATTTAGAAATACGTCTTTTCAATGGAGTAGTGAAGGTTGGGGTGCAGATTTTATTGACCCCTTTAATTTAAATAATGACTTTACTATCCAGTTATGGGTCAAATACATTGGTCCTGAAGAATGGGATCATTCAATTAATATAAACCTGAACACTACGCTTAATCTCGGTATTATGAGAACGAGGACTACTTTCTGGTGGACAAATAATAATGATGGGTCCGAGCTGTACGGTGATATACATTATCAATTTGGAAACGATAAGAGCCATCTTAACAGTAGTGGGATTTTGGCGAAGGATAAATGGTACCATATCACCTTACAGAAAAGTACTCAAAACCATTCGGTGAAAGCATACTTAAACGGTACTGAAATCACCAGTTATAACTGGGCTGGACAAAATACTGTCGAACATCAGGATCTAATAGGAGTTAACACCTCTGAAAATAGCATCTTAAATATTCACGCCCCTAAAGGAGGGGAACAACAAGAGCCAAAATGGATTGTGGATGAACTGAGAGTATGGAATTATCCCTTAACCTCAGAAGAAATTCAATCGAATCTGTACGGAGAACTGCAGGGAACGCCATCTAGTCTGATCGGTTATTGGAAGTTCAATGAAGGGTTAGGCGATACATTATTTAATTCGGCAGGTAGCTCAAATAATGTATACATCAACCAACATGAGACCCCATTAGGCAGTTGGTATAATTTGGATACCTGGCAGACAGATTTCTCCAACAGTGTAGTTGACCTTGATTGGTATGGACCAGGCAGAAACGGCAGGATTGTGATAATGGCATCTGATAACGTGGGAATTGCCAAGTATGAGTTCTCTCTGGGTACATCCGCGGGTAATGAGGATGTTGTGTCCTGGTTCAGCTCTGATACTAATTATGTTGATATTGATCTCTCATCATCCACCGAAGGTGTTCAATACTTTGCCAACGGGCGAGTTATCGATATTGTTGGTTATGTATCCGATGTAGTTTCATCAGATGGCTTTCAGATGGATTTCACAACCCCTATAGCTGGTACTGTTTCAATTGGAGACGCTTACCAGGCAGATACGGCTAATGTAACCTTAACCTGGTCTGGTTTCTCTGATGGACTCAGCGGCATTAGCCATTATGAATACGGTCTCGGTACACAACCTGGAGTTACTGATATTGTTTTCCACACATATGTAGGGGTGGCTGAATCGGCGTCTATCACCAATCTTGACCTTAATGATAACACGACTTATTATGGGACGGTCTACGCTGTGGACTTGGTGGGCAATAAAGCTTTTGCCACATCTAGCGGTGTAACCGTTGATATTAGTGGTCCGACGATTGGTACGATATCTGATGGTGGTAAAACCGACCTCGATTGGACAAATGACTCAACTTCATTAACTGCATACTGGATCGGATTCAAGGATGAGAACAGTGGCATTAAATTCTATGAATATGCAATTGGCTCATCTATTGGAGCTATGGATGTTATTTCATGGACCAATGTAGGATTGGATACATCTGTGACCCATAGTGGTCTCTCTCTTTCTGGGGGAAAGACATACTACTTTATTGTTAGAGCTACTGATCTAATAGGAAATGTTTCATCCGTGGCAACAAGTGACGGAATAGCAGTTGATGTTTCACCTCCAACAATCAGAGATATGTCTATTGAAGCTGGCGATTATGTTGGTAGTAGAGAAATTATTTTTGTTACGGATGAAGAAAAACTCGCAGGTTCTGTTACATTTACCCGAACTGGTGGTACTGAGGATGCAGGCTCTCCTCATACTAAGACAATTGCAGGACCTACCATGATAGATAACGAGTATAATGGATATAAATATCAAATGCATACCGATGTAGATTTTACGAACCTGGTTGATGCAGCAATATATACCGTCAATTTTAAGGTCACTGACTTGGCAGATAATCAGATCTCAATTGATAAGAAAAATGTTATTTATGATAATACACCACCCGTTTCAGCGTTGTTAAACCCAACTTCAAACTCCTATACGAAACATACAAAAGTATCTTATTCGTTAAGTGAAAATACAAAGTCAGTTATGTTTTATTGGAATAACACTGATACTAATTCTGGAGACTATTTTGAAATTTACGTGTCTGGGGATAGTCTTAAAGCTGGTGAACATTTAGATATTGAGCTGAATCCAAAGGTAACAGATGGACAAAGCTACCATATAAATATGGCTGTAAAAGATTTAGCTGATAATCATTGTATCGATTGTGGGGATGTTGATTTTGTTACCTATGATTTTATCGCACCAACAGTAAAACAAGTATCACCTTTAGCAAACTCTTTTTTACCAATTACGGGCAATTCAAAAATAAGAATAGACTTTTCCGAACCCATTACAGCTTATAATGTCGATGTCTCTTCAAAACTTGGTGCTAATTTAAATACTTCAATTCAACAGGCTTCAGATTCTCTGGTTATATCAGTTAATGCACCACTCACAAGCTTGGATACCTTAACCTTTAAAGTAACAAACCTCACGGATAGAGGAGGTACTATTGGTGATCCTATACAGGTTTCTTATCAGACAAGTATATTGGCTGATTACAATAATGATTACAAAGTTGATATTCAGGATTTAGCCAACTTCGTTTCTCTATGGCCTAATCTTGACTTAGGACCAGCAAATGGAACCATACCATATCTTACACCAGAGATGGATGGATTGGCAAACTTAAGAGATGTTGGCATCTTTACTCGAATGTGGCACTGGTCTTATGCCAATAATGGAGCCTCCAGTAAAGTTTTTACCTCTATTGGTGAACCCATAACAATTAGCCTTTCATCGGATAGAATAATTGTGCCTATACCAGGCAATGCCATAGCAGGTGAGATTCTTTTGGAATACCAGGAAACAGATATTGATTTAGGGCTTTCAGATGAAGTAACAGAAAATAGAATGGTGATAAGTAATAGGGATGCAGTGCAGGGTCTGCTTGCCGTGAATTTTGGATACATGAAAAAAACACAGAATAAAGAACTGGGTTTCAGTGTCCAACACAAGGGCAAGAGTAATTCTGATTTCATTATAAGCTATGTGTATTATGATGAGAATAATACAATAGTGAATATGGGAACACAGGACTTTGATCTTAAAGCAATCCCCCTTGAATATGCCCTGCATGAAAACTATCCAAATCCATTCAATCCAACTACAACCCTGCGCTTTGACTTACCTGAGGTGAGTGACATAACCCTGACCATTTATAATATGCTGGGGCAAAGAGTCAGAACATTCAATATGAACGATACACCTGCGGGTTTCCATTCAATCAAGTGGAACGCCACCAATGATTATGGTGACCCTGTGGGGGCTGGTGTTTACTTATACCAGTTACGGGCAAATCAATATGTTAAGACAAGGAAGATGGTCTTATTGAAGTAGTATAATTAATGGAAATAAAAAAGCCCCCGGTTGGGGGCTTTTTTATTATAGCATTATTATATATTAAAGCCGTTTTCCTTCATCCAGTCATCTGACACAAATTTACCAAGATAATTGCGGATGCCATCTGCAAGAATACAAAGACATTTTTGTCCCGAGTGTAATGTTTTTGCCGCTTGAAGGGCCGCCCAGACAACGGTTCCGCTGGAGCCGCCACAAAGCAATCCTTCTTCTTTGATTAACCGACGTGCCACATCAAAAGAATTTTGGTCATTGATCTTTACATATTGATCCACCAAAGTATTATCCAACACGTCAGGGAAAAAATCATAGCCGATGCCTTCCACATGGTATGGGAAAACCTCATCTCCGCCACCTAAAATGGAACCATATGGATCCGCACCTATAATTTGAATATTTGGATTCTTTTCCTTTAGCTTTTTGGCAATTCCTGTGACGGTACCGCCGGTGCCCACACCCACAACAACCATATCCAAATCAGATCCAAAATCATTCCATATTTCCTCCCCTGTCCCCTCATAATGGGCATCGGGATTGTCCGGGTTTTCATATTGGTCCAAAATATGAGAGTTTGAGATTTCTTTTTTCATGCGTTTGGCTACTTCAATTAAACCATCAGGATCGTCGTGGGCCGCTTCTGTCGGTGTGCGAACCACTTCTGCACCCAGTGCTTGGAGTGTATATTCTTTTTCCATGCTCATTTTTTCCGGCATGACGATGATCATGCGATAACCCTTCACCGCCGCAACCATGGCCAGGCCGATCCCTGTATTTCCAGAGGTGGGTTCAATCAATGTATCTCCCGGTTTGATTCTCCCGGATATTTCTGCATTTTCTACCATGCGAAGGCCAATACGATCTTTTACTGAGCCGCCAGCGTTGAAAAATTCACACTTGGCATATAATTCACAATCTAATTCTTTTCCAATGGAATTCAGTTTTACAGTAGGTGTGTTTCCCACAGCGCCTAAAATATTTTCTAAAATCATGTGTTTTCTTTCATTAAATCAATTCGAAAGGGTAATATTGTATGTCGAAATTAGCGTAATTAATTTGGAGATATATCAATGAAATTGCTAGATGGGAAAATTTGTATCATAACCGGTGGTGGCCGCGGAATCGGATATGCCACAGCAGTAAAATTTGCTGATGAAGGTGCACAAGTCGTTATTGCAGAATTTGATGAACACAATGGAGAAAAAGCAGCGAATGATGTTGGCGGGACATTTATTCAGACGAATGTGACTGATCAATCCAGTGTCAATTCTTTGTTTAATAAAGTCATGGCAAAATATCGCCGTGTAGATGTATTAGTGAATAATGCAGGCATTTTAATGGATGGTACTTTGGTAAAGATGGAAGAAGATCAATTTGACCAAGTTATAAATGTGAACTTAAAAGGTGTTTACCTTTGTGGCCGTGCCGCAGCCGTGATTATGAAAGAACAGGGGAGTGGTGTCATCTTGAATGCATCGTCAGTGGTGGCTCATAATGGAAATTTTGGTCAAACGAATTATGTGGCGACAAAAGCGGGACTAATTGGTATGACAAAAGTTTGGGCCCGTGAGTTAGGTAAAGATGGCATTCGAGTAAATGCAATTGCACCGGGTTTTATTGCAACAGAAATGACAGCCCAAATGCCAGAAAAAATTATTAAAATGATGGGTGACAAGGTGCCCGTAAAACGGTGGGGTGAACCGGAAGATGTGGCCAATGCCTATTGTTTTCTCGCCAGTGACGAAGCATCCTATATCAGCGGTACTGTATTGAATGTGGACGGCGGTGTGGTGGTATAATGGCAAAAATATTGATTATATCGGCCACAAGTGGTAACAATTTGGTTTTGGGAAATAAGCTTCAGTCATTTCTAACTGAATTGGGCGTCGAAAGTGATTTGGTGAATTTAGAAGAAATCTCCTTGCCTTTATATACGCCGAGCGCGGATGGCCCTCGTGATCGAATCAACGCTTTGGCAAATAAATTTAGTAGCGCGAGTGGTTTTCTCTTCTGTGCACCGGAATACAATGGGAGTGTACCGCCGGTTCTATCGAATGCTATTACGTGGATTTCCGTCAAATCCAAAAACTGGCGGGATGTATTTAATGGAAAATTTGCAGTTATTGGTACCCATAGCGGTGGCGATGGCTATGGATTTTTGACTGCTTTTCGCAGTCAGTTAGAATATATGGGGACGAATGTGTTGGCTCGCACTATTTCTATTACAAAAGAAAAACCCCTGAATGAAGACTCTGTAAAGAGAATCCTTCAGGGGTTAGTTGACTTGGTATAAATATGGTAGGGAAAGCAATAATGCTTCCCCTACCAATATTAATTAACCGATCTTTATTTGATGTATATCTGGTTTAATTTCTTCCGCTTTTGGAATCGTAATCGTTAATGAACCATTTTTGAACTTGGCACTTATATTTTCTGCCATAACATTTTCTGGTAAATTAAAACTGCGGCTAAATGAACCGGTTTTACGTTCGCGAATTCGGTAAGCTCCGTCATTGGTATCCCCATCAGAATCACGGTTAGCGGTGAGCGTCAGTACACTGTCTTCTACTTTTAAACCAACATCTTTTTTGCTAAACCCTGGAAAATCAGCTGTCATAAAAAATGCTTCGTCATTTTCATTTATGTCAACTGCGATTGTATTCGATCTATTTGAAGGTATGCCATTCCAGCCATCGTTAAATATACTGTTAAGCATCCGATCAAAATCGGTAGTGATTGAGCGAGTTGGTGTCCATTTTACTAAAGTCATTGTTGACTCCTTTTGTTTATTGTATTAAAAATATTTCACTCAATACAATTCAATCTTCATGCCAAGATTTATGTTTTGCCTATTTTACAGATTGGAGTGTCTATATGACATTCACGTATGGCAATATGGCGTGGGCATCTGAAAAGTGGTCTGAAAATAAAGGGTTATTGGTTCTCATTTTATTATTGAAGTAATATTGTTCCCCACGATTAAAGGATAAAAAGTTAATATCATGTCAAAACTCGCAATACACGGCGGTGATCCTGTACGGACCAAACCATTCCCGGAATGGCCCCGCCCAACATCTGAACTGAAGGATGCAATTATATCCACCTTGGAAAATGAAGGATGGGGAGTAGGCAGTAAAGCAATCAGTAGATTTGAAGAAAGATTTGCTGATTTTCATGATGCAAAATATTGCATTAGCACCAGTTCCGGAACCACCGCCCTTTGGGTTGCATTAAAAGCTGCCGGTGTTAAAGCCGGCGATGAAGTGATCGTGCCACCTTATACGTTTATTGCCACAGCATCCGCAGTGCTCATGGCCAATGCAGTGCCCATTTTTGTAGATATTGATGAAAATACATTTAATATTGATCCTGATTTAATCGAAGATGCTATCACGGAAAAAACAAAGGTGATCATGCCGGTTCATATTGCAGGGAATCCGGCGGATATGGATCGCATTTTATCTATTGGGAAAAAACATAATATTTCAATTATAGAGGATGCGGCTCAAGCACATGGTGCTGAATGGTATGGAACAAAAGTAGGCGCCCATGGTATTGGTGGAATTTTTAGTTTTCAGACGTCTAAAAACATGAGTGCAGGAGAAGGTGGCGCCATTGTTTCTAATGATGAGACATTTTATGATATTTGTTTTTCTTATCATAACTGTGGTCGGACCAAGGAGGGTGCATTTTATGAGCATCAATTTCTTGGAGGAAACTTTCGCCTGAATGCAATGGCCTCCAGTATGCTTATTCCTCAAATTGACACGGTTCAAGACGATATGATCCTTCGGGATAAGAACCGATCTAAATTAGATGCGGCACTCGGACAAATTGAAGGTATCTCCATTAACGGTGCTTATGATGGTACAACTCGCCAAGCAAATCATATATATTTAACCCGATATAATGCAGACCATTTTAATGGTATTTCCCGGGAGATGTTTTATAAAGCCATGCAAGCAGAAGGGGTTTATACCTATATGGGATATACACCGTTATACAGAGAAAAGTTATTTGTAACAGATGGTAAAGAATATCCATGGCTAAAGGATTATGATTTTGGTTCTATGAAAATGCCTGTGACTGAACGATTGGCGGATAAAGAAGCCGTCTGGTTAAAACAAAACCATCTTTTGGGAAATGAGAAAGACACTCAAGATATTATTGATGCTTTTGATAAAGTCACCTCTACGATGCGTAATAATCCAGAACTATTTAAGGATTAGAAGTAAGTTTATTAAATAAATTATCGTAAGCCGGTGCCATTGTATCCCAGTCAAAAGGCTGTGCAATTCGACGAAATTCCATCCCTCTATTTTCATTTATATTTGATATGTATTCTTTTAGTTTTTCTAATAAGTCCAAATTGTCCTTGTAAATATGATTTTTATGAAATGATTTAGGGAGTAACTCCGGATAAGTCAGCCTGTGGGGAAGCAATGGGTAGACGTTACAGTACATTGCTTCCATAATACTTATACCAAAGAAATCTTGAATATTGGTGACGGGTAGAATATCTGCTTTCCAAACCCATTCTGCATACTCAGAAAATGATTCACAATATCCAAAATGAACAATATTTTCGTTTAACCTTTTCTGTGCCTCGTCAAAAATAGATGGTGTTGCCTTAAAATTTTCGCCCAAAACAGCGAGATTAAAGTCAAAACCATCTTTTTTTAATTGAAACAGGGTTTTAAAAAACAATTCAGGATTTTTGTCATATTCCCAGCGATGGTTCCATAGAATAAGCGGTGGTCCGTTATTAACAGTTTGATACGAATCAAACTGTTTCAAATCCATGCCAATATGTAATGTTTGGCTTTTATCTTGTATTTTACGAATCGAATCCAGTTCATTGTAATCAGGAAAATGTTTGAGTAAAAGAGTTGATTCTTTCAAAAATGACTCTAACTGATAATGAGAATTGAACAGGACATTGTCTGATGATAAAGCAGAGGTAAAGTTGATGAATCCATAGTGTTTATTTCGATTTTCTTTTACATCTCTATCTGTGGGTGACCATGGATAGGATAATTGATTTTCATGAAAATATAACGCAGTGGGAATGTGGGCTGTTTTTTGTCGAGTCAGACTTAAAAATGTTGAGAAATCTAACATATCAGTTGCGAGAATCAGATCTGGTTTAGAATCGGATTGAAGAAAATGATTGGCTAAGGTAACGGCGCCTCCATGCATCCGCCACTTCCAGAATTGGCCTTTCATTGTTAAAAGGTCTATTTTGTGGTTACTATGATTCTTTAATTCTTTTGCCCATGATTTGTGGGATCCGGTAAAGTATGGCTCAATGAGCAAAATATTCATATGAAAAATTAGCCGATATTCTTTCTTTGAAATACATAAAAAATATCATTAAACATTAATAAAGAAAGAATTAATCAAATATCACCTATTTGGAATGTGCCCGAGACTGGACTTGAACCAGCACGTTCTTGCGAACACTAGATCCTGAACCTAGCGCGTCTACCAATTCCGCCACCCGGGCTTTAATCGTATCTTAAAATTACATTTTTGGATATAGAATCAGCAAGGAATAAACTTGGAAGGGCAGATGGTAATTCCTTATTTTTGCCGTCGGAATTATGCCTATGGATATACAGATTGCCGCCACCAATCGCAAAGCTTACCATGAATATCATATTTTGGATAAATACGAAGCCGGGATTGAATTAGTGGGTAGTGAGGTTAAAAGTCTTAGGGAAGGAAGTGCAAACCTAAAAGAAGCTTATATCGTCATAAGAAAAGGGGAAGCATTTGCAGTTGGTATTCACATCAGCCCTTACTCTCATACAGGGATTGAGGGGCATGATCCGGTTAGGGATCGACGATTATTGTTACATAGGCGTGAAATAAAAAAAATTAAAGATTTGACGGATCAAAAAGGATTAACGGCGATTCCACTTCAAATGTATTTCAACCCCAATGGAAGGGCAAAGCTTGAAATAGGAATTGCAAAGGGGAAAAAAACCTATGATAAGAAGAAATCAATTAAGGAAAAAGACCTTCTGCGGGAAGCACAACGAGAATTACGGAATAGATAATGGCATTTTTAAGTGTAGATAAACAATGGGAACTCATCAGTCGTGGTACTGATGAGATTATACCTGAAAAAGAGCTGAAAGTTAAATTAGAGAAGTCCCGCAAAAGTGGGCATCCTTTAATTGTTAAGTTAGGTTGCGATCCTAGTCGTCCTGATTTACACGTGGGACATGGGGTTGTATTAAGAAAATTAAGGCATTTTCAAGACTTAGGCCATCAGGCAGTCCTCGTTATTGGTGACTTTACCGCGATGATTGGTGACCCATCTGGACGAAATAAAACGCGCCCCCAGTTAACATTGGCGGAAGCAAAGGAAAATGCAAAATCATATATTGAACAAGCTGAACATATTCTGAACATTGATTCAATAAAAATTGTATATAATTCAACCTGGCTAAATGCCATGCTTTTTAGTGATGTGATAAGACTTTCCAGCCATTATACTGTGGCCAGGATGTTAGAACGGGATGACTTTACCAAACGATATAAAGCAGAAATCCCCATTTCAATTCATGAATTCATGTACCCTTTAGCCCAAGGTATGGATTCGGTTGAGCTGAAAGCAGATGTAGAGCTGGGGGGAACAGATCAAAAGTTTAATCTTTTAGTTGGACGAGATCTGCAAAGAGAATATGATCAAGCGCCTCAAGCCATTATTACGTTACCCCTTTTGGAGGGTACGGATGGTGTAGAAAAAATGTCAAAATCTTATGGGAATGATATTGGATTGACAGACTCACCAGAGGATATGTATGGAAAATCCATGTCTATCTCAGACAAAATGATTGAAAAATATTTTGTTCTCGCCGCAGATGTTGATACGCAAACATTAACACGAATCAAAAAACAATTAAATGATTCTTCTCAAAATCCGCGGGATATTAAGCGGGAATTGGCACGATCTATTGTTGCACTTTACCATGGTGATTCAGCCGCGATTGCGGCTGAGGCACACTTTGATCGTGTCATCGTCAATAAAGATGATCCGGAAGATATGGATGAGGTGATTCTTGAAGCTGATGTATCCATTATTGACTTGATTTCATCAGAAGGATTAACGAAAAGCAAAGGCGAAGCACGTCGTATGATTCAACAGGGTGCAGTTCGAATTGACGGTGAAAAAGTAACGGATATGAATTTTGTTATATCTAAAGGATTTAAAGGTGTCGTTAAAGTTGGAAAAAGGAAATTTTTAGGGATAAAATGATTAAATGGTTTTTCATGCCGCTTGTAGCGGCATTTTTATTTACGGGATGCAATAATAAAATTAATAATCCTAAACTGGTGGTGTTTATTTCAATAGATCAAGGTATGCCGGAATTATTGGACAAATATGATCACCTTTTCACTGGTGGATATCGTTGGCTAAAAGATAATGGTAATTCATTTGTCAATACCCATCATGATTATGGTTATCTAGTTACAGGCCCAGGTCATCAGGTACTATCTTCAGGACGTTATCCAAGTAGCGGTGGTGTAATTGGAAATTATTGGTTTAATAGGGATATAAAAAAAAGTTGGTATTGCGTTGAGGATACTATCGCTCATGATGTCGTTAACGGTGGGAGTGGTCGTTCATATCGGAATGTTGAAGTGACCGCACTGGGCGATTGGTTAAAGCAATCAAATCCAAAATCAAAAGTGGTATCTATTTCTGGGAAGGATAGAACAGCAATTTTATTGGGTGGGAAAAATCCGGATATGGCACTGTGGTATAAAAATCATGGTGGTTGGACAACATCGACTTATTATGCTGAAGCGTTACCTGATTGGGTTTCATCATTTAATTCAAAATTAAATGTACCATCTTATACCGACTCAGTATGGACGCGTCTTTTGGATGAATCTATTTATACCTCAAATACACGAGCAGACAATTTCGAAGGAGAAGCAGATTGGTCCAATGACGGTGATTACAATCCAACCTTACCCATTTCTTTTAAAGATCGTGGGGTTAAAACTATGTTAGGAGATTTTCCATATATTCCTTTCGGTGATGCGGCAATGTTAAGGTTGGGAACTCTATCTGCTGAAAAACTTCAGTTAGGTAAAGATGAAAATACGGACATATTGTTCTTAGGCTTGTCTGCTACAGATGGCGTTGGGCATGCATTTGGTCCTCATTCACACGAACAATTGGATAATTATCTTCGAGTAGATAGACATTTAGGGTCATTTATTAATTCAATTGAATCGTCTGTTGGTATTGGGAATACTCTTTACATCTTAACGAGTGATCATGGATCAATCGCATTGCCAGAATACCTTAAATCACAAGGAATCGATGCAGGAAGGATTTCCAAACCAATGAAAGACTCCTTGTATGCTGAGGTAAAAACTAAAATTGAGATACAGATTGGAAAAAACAAAGTTTATCGAAATGGTAATTATTTTTACTACGATGTGTCAATGAATTTGCAACAGTATGAAGTGGCTACAGATATTATAAAATCAAATTTATCTAAATTAGAGGGTATAAGAAGTGTCATTACAAAAAAAGAGATATTAAACGGTGGAAATTCCATATACGAACGTCGATTAAAAAATATGGTTCATATCCAGAAAAGTCCAGATGTTTTTTTAATTCCAAAAAAATATTGGACTCAGAGATTCCCATATGGTGCCAGCCACGGTACGCCATACGATTATGATACCCATATTCCACTTGTATTTGCTCGAGGAGAGTCGAAGCATCGGATTAGCACTAAGCGAGTTGCATCAGTGGATATAGCACCAACCGTTGCAAAATATTTGAATGTGCAATTTCCTAAAGCTATTGATGGAAAAGCGTTAAAGATTAAATAATGAACGGTGGATAGGATTTCATCGTTTTATACAAACATCTTTTAATCTTTTTGATTTTCATGTTACTACAATGATAAAAATTGGGTAAATTTCCTGCCAATTTTTAACCTCGAATTAAGGAAGAAGACATGTCAGATAATGTCAAAGAATTTACTTCAGCGAATTTTGATGCTGATGTAATTAAGTCTAATACCCCTGTGCTTGTCGATTTTTGGGCAGAGTGGTGTGGACCATGCCGTGCGATTGGACCAATCGTAGAAGAAGTAGCCAGCGAATACGATGGAAGAGTTACTGTAGGCAAATTAAATGTGGACAATGAAAATCAATTGGCCATGCAATTTGGCGTACGGAGTATTCCGGCGCTATTAATATTCAATAAAGGGGAAGTAGTCAACCAAATTGTTGGTGCTGTACCCAAAACTAAAATAACTGATATCTTAGATTCGGTTATTTAATTAATTCATAAACAATGAATCGAAAGGTTATCATTATCGGATCGGGCCCTGCTGGTTTAACTGCAGCATTGTATTCAGCTCGAGCCAACTTAAATCCATTGGTATTAGAAGGAAATCAGCCTGGTGGTCAGTTGACCATCACAACTGAAGTCGAAAATTACCCGGGATTCCCAGAAGGAATAATGGGTCCTGAACTAATGGATCAAATCCGCGAACAAGCGAAAAGGTTTGGCGCCGAATGCCATTTTAAACATGTGACTAAAGTTGATTTTAATGAACGTCCGTTTAAAGTATGGGTGGGTGACGAATTATATACCGGTGACACTGTTGTGGTTGCTACCGGAGCCTCAGCGCAAATGCTTGGGCTTGAAAGCGAAGCGGAACTTATGGGATACGGTGTTTCTGCCTGTGCCACATGCGATGGATTCTTTTATCGTGATAAAAAGGTACTCGTGGTGGGAGGCGGAGATTCTGCATTAGAAGAAGCAATCTATCTCACAAAATTTGCATCAGAAGTTATTATTGTTCACCGTCGGGATGAATTTCGGGCGTCTAAGATAATGGCTGATCGTGCACTGGCTCATCCCAAAATTAAAGTGGCATGGAATTCTGTCATAGATGAGATTCTTGGAACCAAAGAAAAAGGTGTCCATGGTGTTAAAATGAAAGATACACAAACCGGCAATTATCGCGAAGAATCTTGTGATGGTGTTTTTATGGCCATAGGACATAAACCCAATACAGAATTATTTGTTGATATTCTGGATTCTGATCAAGCAGGTTATTTAGTAACCCAAAATGGCAATACGTCTACCAATATCGACGGTGTATTTGCCTGTGGCGATGTTCAGGATCATATTTATCGACAAGCGGTTACAGCGGCAGGATCTGGCTGTATGGCCGCTATTGACGCTGAACGGTTTTTGGAAAGCCAGAATAGCTAGATAACTTTCCGATTCATCTTTTTACGATAAGGAGTAAAAGATGAGTCAAAGAGCAACGACTATATATAATATAAAAGGGTTAAAGAAATCCTTTGGAAATCAACCAATATTGAATATCCGACAATTGGAAATTCATCGGGGAACTATTTACGGTATGATTGGTCCTATTGGATCCGGAAAATCCACACTTCTAAACATTCTTGCGGGTGTGACTAAACAAACTGACGGTACGGTTAAATTTGAAAATGAAGTGTTTCAAACCAATTGGCTTGGAAAAATTAAACAAAATCCTGAAATAGCATTGGCTAATATATCTTCAATTTCAAACGGGTCAACTGTATCTGATGTTGTGAAAACTATAGATAAAAATAGACTCGAAAAACGAACATCGGCGTATTTTAAAAATGAGTCCATGGCAGGTCTACTCAAACGTAAATTAAATGACTTATCCCCAGGGGAACTCGCAATACTCAACATGATTATAGCTCTGGAATCTGATCCGCGGGTGTTGATGATTGATGATTATGGCGTTTTCTTTGACAAAAATATGGAAATGGATTTTCGGAAAAAAATTATTCGCATGAATAAAGATTTGGGCACAACTATCATTTTAGCTGCACCGTCAGATCTACATATAAAACGCGTTGCTTCTGTACTCATTTATCTAGATAATGGACATATTTCTAAAATTCGGCCGGGTGTCGGCAGAAGCGCATCTAGTAAAGATAGAAAACCTTCTCGTCGAAGAGGGCAAAGAAATTATCGTAAATCTTCCTGATCAATGTAAATTACATATATGCAACGTATTAGAAGATCCAAAACTGATCGCGTCCTGACAGGCGTCTGTGGAGGTGTGGCTCAATATTTTTCAATTGATCCTATAGTTGTGCGATTAATTTGGATATTTTTCACTCTTTTTGGTGGGTCTGGATTATTGGTCTATATTATTGCTTCAATAATGATCCCCGATGAAAATGGTCATGAACATCTTTTTAATATTGATCACATAAAAAGTAACCCATTCTGGGGTATGGTATTTATTATTTCGGGATTTGTTCTTTTTCTCCAATACGATCATATATTTTTTCTATTTTGGCGTTCATTCTGGGGGAGTATATTAAACGTTATTGTTGCATTTATTTTAATGGGAATTGGCATTTACCTTCTCTATAACCGTCAGAATCAATTCAAACCTCTGATTGATGAAAAAATAACCCATCCCTTGCACCTGTCAACAATTGAAAAAAAGATTGCGGGTGTTTGCGGCGGATTGGGGGAATCATTAAATATAGACCCGAATATAATTCGTGTCTTATGGGTATTTGGAACTTTTATGAGCATCGGGGTAGGGATTTTACTTTATGTTATTCTGGCTTTTCTTCTACCGGAACAAATTATTTCAACAGAGGATATATAAATAATGGATTTAGATCGTTTACAACAAATTACATCTGGTTTTTCTGAGAAAAAAATTCTCGTTATTGGTGATCTCATGTTAGATACATACCTGTGGGGTAATGCAGATCGAATCTCTCCAGAAGCACCAGTTCCAGTTGTTAAGGTAAGCAAAATTGAACATAATCCGGGTGGCGCAGCGAATGTAGCATTAAATCTTGCTTCCTTGGGCTGTCAAGTCTCAGTGATTGGGTTGGTTGGGGCTGATGCTGAAGGAAAAATATTAACCAATATTCTCGATCAACGAAATATTGTATGTACCAATTTGGTCGAAAGTGAAAACAGACCGACTACAGTAAAATCAAGAATCATCGCCCACAATCAACAAGTCGTTCGCGCTGACCGAGAAACCACTACAGATCTTTCAGAAATATCGAATAATGCTTTAGTGGCGGCAGTCAAATTAAATATGAATGATGTGGATGCGATCATATTAGAAGATTATAATAAAGGTGTTCTTAATTCGGTTTCAATTGGCCTTTTAATTAAAATGGCCAATGAAGCTGGAAAACCCATTTATGTAGATCCCAAAAAAACTAATTTTAATTCGTATAAAAATGTAAGGTTATTTAAACCAAATATGTTTGAATTCAAAGATGCCTATGCCGGGAATGAGTCCTTAGAAGTGGCGGGATTTAACCTGAAGAATGAATTAAATGCAGATATTTTACTTATTACACGTGGTGCAGATGGTGTTTCTTTGTTTGATGGTTCTGATTATCATCATATCCCCACAAAGGCTCGTCATGTCCACGATGTTTCTGGAGCCGGTGATACCCTTATCGCTACTTTTGCCTTATCGGACTTATGTGGTGCTACCCCAGAAGAATCGGTTGCTATTTCTAATTATGCAGCCGGCCGTGTCTGCGAAGAAGTGGGAGTTGTCCCAATCAGTTTTGATATGTTGAATGAAATGCTTAATCACCATTACAGCATTTAATTCTTTCTTTTCTGTCCCTAAATTCACCACATTATTAATTCCATTTCCATGTTTCGATATATCCTTATAAGCATTTTATTCTCAGGCTTATCTATTGCCCAACCGGAATTACGGTTTGATACATTTGATTGGGTTCAATATCGCCAGACAGGGAAAGTTAATTCAATTACCTTTGGGGACCGGTTTACATATATCGGAACACAATCAGGTGGTGTCATGCGATTCAATTTTTATTCTGAACGCTTTGAAGAACCCATCACTCGCGCACAAGGATTACACAGCAATACTGTAACCGCAATTCATCGGGCTTCGAATAGTATGCTATGGGTGGCAACGCCGATGGGACTTGAATATAGTATTAACGAAGAGGGTGATTGGAGATTTATCGATCGTGAACAACTTGGCCTTTCATTGGGTACATATATAGAAAGGATTGGGGAATCGGAACATTATATATGGTTAGATACACAGGGATTGGTATATCGACTTGATCCATTGAGTGGTATTTTGATTGGCGTGATGGCGAATCCCGATGAAGCTGTATTGTGGAGTTCTGGGTTATTGCGTTTCAAGCCAGATTTAAGTGAGTTGCTCATTGATTATTCATTTATGGATGGATGGATGACAGATTTACAAAACTTGATTCGCTCCAATGGACAATATGTGACAATTACGACTATAGCAAAAGACAGGTTTGGCGAAATATGGATTGGCACTGAAGATGGTACCTTTTTTCGGGGTGATCCCACAATGAAAAGTATGACTCCATTTCGCTTAAGTTTGACGAATAATGATGTTCAGGACATTGCGGGTATTAATTCATTTTGGCTTGGTGGTCGACAAAAACAGTTTCAGTCTGGGGTTACATATTTTGATGTAGATCGAGAAATTGCTGACAATTATGTTTTTAGTGAAACGATTAATATGGATCAAACATCCATTTTTTCAATATTGGAAATGAAAAATGAAATTTGGTTCGGTGGCGACAACGCTCTATTGGTGTATGATAAAAAAGAGAATTATTGGCGAACGTTAAGTTTACGGTTGGGTGGTGGAAAAAGTTTGGTTACAACTATGTCAGAAGTGGGGGACGATGTTTGGATAGGAAGTACCCATGGTATTACTATTTTAAAGAAAGAGGATAAAAAGTCGATACTTTCGCAAGTGGAAACGTATTTCGATCAAATATATATATATGATATTGCTGTTACAAATAATCAAATATGGATAGGCACTGATACTGGATTATTTATATATGATATGAATAAAAAAGTGATCCATTCACCAATGGCATATGGATATAAAAGTGATGATTTTATTTTCCCAATAAAACATATTAATTTTACAACTTTCGCTCAGGACTCACGAAAAATATATGCAGCAAATCGATCTGGGATACTTTCATTTAATTTTCATAACAGAAAGTGGTCTAATGCAGTTGATCCTTCAATTTTTGGTGGATTAGAAATAAGATCAATGGCATTTCACAAGAACATATTATTTATTGCGACGGTGAATGGTATTGTTCAGTATGATATGAAAAATAATTTAATGGATGTGCTTAATTTTTCATTTATCGGACAGGTAAACGACATGTATATTAAGGGGAGGAAAATTTGGTTGGGAACTACCGAAGGGCTAATCTCGTATCGCTACAGATGAAACAAATAAATAAATATATCATAATAATTGCTCTGATAATTGGGCACGCATTGGTTGCTCAAATGCGACCAAATAGTTATCGAAGCAAAGAAACAATACGTCAGTATGGCTTTTCTGTATATAGTGTGGCGGACACGGGTTCAGATTCAATACGCGTTTTGGCATTTCTTTCTGTTCCAAACCATGTTTTGCAATTTCTCAAAAATCAGGATGGTTTTGAAGCGGAATATGAAGCCACCATATCATTAAAAAGAATTAAAGGAAACTTAGTTGGCCGTCGTAATTGGTCCAATAAATTGAAAACAGTAGATTACCTTGAATCCACCTCAAAAGAAATATTTTCGATTCATCAAGTTGAGTTCAAAGTGAGTGCTGGCGATTATATTATTTCTGCGGAAGTGTTGGATGGCGATTCAAAAGATAGTGGTGTCAGGCAACTCGACCTGAAATATTCTGACCATATAGGTGATGTCGCTTTATATACGCCATTTTTTATAGATTATCTATCCGGTGATTGGGGATTGGATGATAATGAAATTCCCATGTTTCAAAATATTATGGGCACCAAGGTTGCCCGAGCATCTGTTTTTATATCAGGGAAGATAAAACCGGGCCCATATTCCATTGATATCACTGTGTTTAGCGGCAGGAAAAAAGAACTATGGACGAAATCGTTTCAGGCCAATTCGGACAAAGCGTATTTTGAACAAAGGATTATCATTCCAGACAATATCGCGAAACAAGGCTTGCGGAAAAAAGTGGATATTGTTTTGACCCAAGGAGAAGTAAAAAAGAAGGAATCTGTAATTTTATCATTGAGTAGAGTTGGGATCTCAGCATCCGTAAGTAATATTGATCAAGCGATTCAAAACATGCGCTATATCCTACATGATGACGAATGGAAGAAATTGAGTAAATCCAAAGATACAGATAAGGAAACACTTTTTCTTGAATATTGGGAGAGTAGAGATCCAACACCAGAAACGTCAGAGAATGAAGTGATGGATGAATATTTTTCTCGCATCAGTTATTCTAACAATAATTTTAAATCATATTTACCTGGTTGGAAAACAGATATGGGAATGATATATATTTTATTCGGACCGCCAGATGATTTGGAAATATATAATGATCCAATTAGTCGAATATATTCACAGCGGTGGCATTATTATCGCATTAATAAATATTACGATTTTATTGATGAAAATGGATTTGGTGATTATCGACTCTCAACACCGTTTTTTCGTGGACGAAGCTGGTGAAAATTCTTCTCATTCCCGGCGATGGCGTCGGAAATGAATTGGTGGCTGAAGTTCATAAGTTAATCGCGACCATTGATTCTGTTTTCGGACTAAAAATAAATACCCAATCGTTAGATATCAGTGAATTCCATTTTCGCGAAACAAATATTCTCATTCCAAAAGGGTTGCAGAAAATGGCTGAGGAAGCAAATTCCATTTGGTTAGGACCTATCACAAACCAATCAAAATTAAATGGGTATAATCAAAAAAATATAGTCCAACAAATATGTTCTGAACAGGAATTAGAATTTTTTTATCGGAATTATAAACCCATACCATCACTTCAAAAAATTCAAACGGATAACCCCATCGATGTATTGCTGATCGAAAGTAATTTTTATTCCCACACCGTTCCCAGCGAGTTACCCGCTACTTTTGTGAGTGATCAAAAATTAAATATGATGACGACGTATTTTTCTCAATCTCATATGGAATCTATTTTTGCAGAAGCGCAGAAAATAATTGAATCTGGGCAACGCAATAAGCTACTTATCGTTTTACCAGATGAATTAAAACAGAAGGATAGCCCTTGGATTGAACCGGCCAATCAATTGGCTGAGCGAGGCATTCATATACAATGGTCGGCTGTTGATCAGTTTTTCTATAATATTTTACGAAAACCTGATCAGCTTGATTTGGTAGTCACTGTATCTCCTTATGGAAGAATATTCTCAAAAATGATTTCTTCTTTGGAAGGCGGTCTAGGTGCTGGGTTTGAAACTTTCCGTTCAAAAAACAATCAGATTATGTTTCAAATCATGCATCCTGCAAGTAGTCGTTTCGTCGGTAAAGATGCTGCTGATCCTATTGGGGCTATTTTATCTATAGCCGCTTTCTTGGAATCGCAAAATAAACCATTAATTAGCGCCGCAATTCGTAATGTGATAGAGGATGCTATCAGTGCAGCTTGGGTCACAAGAGATCTTGGCGGTAGTATGGGAACCATAGAAATCGGTGATTTTATCTGCTCTAAACTATCAGGTAAATCGACGATAGCCTGATCTCAGTTAGTTTTATTCTAATCGCAAATCGTAAATTTTATCAACCTTTTTGAAAGAATCGTACATGATTGATCGCTTTTCGTATAGTAGCCTCGAAACATATAAAAAATGTCCGGCGCAATTTAAATTTAGATATATTGATAAAATATATAAACAGGATGAAGGGATAGAAGCGTTCATGGGGAAACGGGTTCATGAAGCTTTAGAATATTTATATGGAGAAGTGATGGCGCATCGTCTGCCATTTTTAGATGGCGTTATGGAAAAATATCATGAAGTATGGGAGAAAAATTGGCATGATAGGATATCCATTGTCCGAAAAGAAAATAAACCAAAATATTATTATGAACTGGGAGAGCGGTGTATCGCTGCCTATTATCGTACCCATTCGCCCTTTGATCAACCCGCTATAGGTACAGAAGTAGAATTTATATTTTCTATCGATAATTCAGGAAATTATATGATGAAGGGAATTTTGGATCGATTAGATCACGATGGAAATGGTAACTATGAAATCCATGATTATAAAAGTGGCAAGCGCATGTTGTCGCAAAATGCTGCGGATAAGGATGGTCAATTGGCGTTGTACCAAATTGCCCTACAAAATTTGTATGAAAATGTTAATTCAATAAAACTTGTTTGGCATTATCTTCAGCATAATCAAAAAATATATTCACAAAGAAGTGAACAGCAGTTAAATGAATTAAAAAATAATACAATAAACCTAATTGATAAAATTCGAACACATATTAAAAATGATTCCGCATTTTATCCCAAAACAACAATTCTTTGTAATTGGTGTTACTATTGGGAAGAATGTTCAGCTAAAGAAGGGACGAATCCCTACATATAGGATAATATGAGACTAAATCAAAATGAAATGAAAGCATTAAAAAACTTGCTTTCTGACCCAAAGAATAGAATAGATGAATCTATGGATAATCTATACAATAAATTGATATCGAATAGTGAAGTGTGTCTGTATGTTGATGGTGCAGCGGATTTACATTCGAGAACTGCCGGTATTGGTGGTGTCATTATGAGAGATGGAGAAGAAGTATATTCATTCTCAGAATACCTTCATGATTCTACCAACAATGAAGCCGAATATCTTGCGCTCATTACAGGATTAAAATACCTGATACAGCTAAAGTTATTAAATGCGAAAATCTTCTCAGATAGTGAGCTTGTCGTCAAACAGGTTACAGGAGAGTACCAGGTTAAACATCCACGTATGCAAGAATTATTTACAGAAGCTATGGACCAATTTCATCGCATGGACTCATGGACATTCTCCCATATTTTGCGAGATAAAAATGATGTAGCTGATCGGCTAGCCAAAGCAGGTCGGATGAAAGGGAAAAAATAATTGCAATTCTCGTTTTATTTGGTGAAATGATGGGTGGTTCTGAATTAGATTTGTGGTCATTAATCCGAGCATATAATATTAAAAGATAATTAAAATGGGATTCTTTACGTCTATAATAAAACCCCTCAATTGGATTTCCGGTGATATAGCAATCGACTTGGGAACGGCCAATACACTCGTTTATATAAAGGGTAAGGGTGTGATGGTTAACGAGCCATCAATTGTTGCTAGATCTGTCCACGATGGTAAAATAATCGCCGTTGGATATGAAGCAAAAGCAATGGTGGGTCGTACGCATAGAGAAATTGAAACCATTCGTCCATTAAGAGATGGTGTGATTGCAGATTTTAATATGACTGATGGGCTCATTCAGGGATTTATCCAAAAAATTAATATGAATCGTTTGGCTCGTCCACGAATGGTGATTTGCGTGCCTTCTGGTGTCACAGAAGTCGAAAGAAGGGCTGTAAGAGATTCAGGTGAACGTGCGAATGCTCGTGAAGTGTTTTTAATTGAAGAACCCGTTGCAGCTGCAATTGGTATGGGATTAGATATCTCAAAACCTATTGGTAACATTATTGTAGATATAGGTGGTGGCACAACCGAAATCGCCGTCATTGCCTTGAATGGTGTTGTCACAAAGGAAGCAATTCGTGTTGCTGGTGATGAAATGGATGAAGCAATTATACAGTGGTTTCGAAATGAACATAAATTAGACATTGGTTCTTCATCTGCAGAATCTATAAAAAAATCGGTTGGATCTGCGATGAGAATTAAAAGTGAAATGATTGCTGTGAAAGGTCGTGACCTTGTTTCTGGGATACCCAAAACAATCGAAGTATCTTCGGATGAAATTCGTCAATCCCTTAAGGATCCTATTAATGCAATTGTTGAGGCAGTTAAGCGGGCATTGGAATTAACACCCCCAGAACTTTCTGCTGATATTCTGGATCGAGGAATCATTATGACTGGGGGCGGAAGCATGCTCAAGGGAATTGATCAGTTGATTCGAGAACGCACAAATGTACCTGTTAATATAGATGAAGAACCTCTTTTATCTGTTGTAAAGGGTACAGGGAAAGTTCTAGAAAATGTCAAAAAATATGAGTCGGTTCTGATTTAACAGTTGAATGCTAAATTTATACTTAGCCCTTTTAAAATATAAAGACCATTTGATTTTTCTGATAGCGCTCACGCTATCTCTCACATTGTTGATGAAAAATGATTCCCCGGATGTACTGATTATTCGAGGAAAATTTAGTGATTATTTTTCATTTGTTTCTTCTCCATTTGCCTGGGTAAAAAGTATGACCCAACTCCAGGAAGAAACACAACTATTACGTGAAAAAAATATTCAATTGACATTGAAACTGGAATCAATATTAACGGCTCAAAAAGAGAATAATGATTTACGAGATTTATTGGGATTTAAAAGAGAAAGTAAATTACAATTATTAGCGGCTCGAGTGGTTAACATGGGTTCTTCCTCGAATCTATCTTCATTAACCCTTGATATTGGATCTAAGCATGGTGTAAAAGTAGATCAACCTGTTTTAGTTCCAGGTGGTGTGATTGGGAAAACGGTGGTGGTTGGGGAATATTCAACCATTGCGCAATTGATCAATGATGTGAACTATAGACTTTCTGTAAGGATTCTTCCATCCGGAAATGCTGGCATTCTTCAATTTGTTTCAGAAGGATATTGCGAAATTCGCGAATTGCAAAAAAACTCTCTTATTTCGGTAGGGGATAAAGTGGTTACATCTGGGTTTAGTAATATTTATCCTGAGAATTTACCTGTAGGTGAAGTTGTTGAGATCGCAGATGAAAGGGCGAGTTTTCAAACTGTTGCCAAAGTTAGGATTCAACCCAACTTAGGTGCTTTATTAAATGTTTTTATCGTTACTGAGGAATTTGATGAAGTTAATTAACATCATATTGCCTGGTATCGCCATATTTTTCGTTCAATTCTTTTTTGTCGATGTATTATCTCTGAAAATGATTCGTCCTGATTTTTTAGTGATATACATTTTTTACATAAGTTTGATTTATGGTAAAACTTCTGGGATGATAATGGGGTTCACTTTGGGGTTGTTATCTGACTTATCGGGTGTTGGATCATTATTTGGTTTAGCATCATTTTCATTATCAATTACGGCTTATTTATCGGGGTTTTTACACGGTAAATACGAACGCCTTTTACCCTATATATTTCATATCGCTTGGATCTCAATTATTGCTTTTCATTTTCTTTTAATTGCATATTTTCGATTGCAAACTGTATTTGTCTCTGATCCGCAAATATTCTGGTTACATTGGCTCATGTCTTTTTCTTATACAATGATGTTCTTTTTAATTACACAATTCTTTTATCCAATCCAGGAAGCATCGCGTGCTGAAGTCACCTAACTCTATTCCAAAATCAAAATATTGGTTATTAATTGGTTTTGTATTGTTTGTGCATGGCGTGCTTGCGTATCGGTTTTTCCAAGTTCAAATAGTTTATTTTGATCTATATAGTCAACGGGCCGAAAGTAATCGAATTCGTGCCACGTCTATACCCGCACCTCGTGGATTAATTGTTGATCGTAATGGCGAGATCATCGTTGGTAACTATCCAACATATATATTATATGGTATTGGATCAGAAATCACAAATATGGCGCATAACTATGAAGTAATTAGCAATTCAACAGGTATTGATACTGCAATTCTAAAAATGAATTATAAAAATTATTATCGAAATCGATTTATTCCAACTCGGATTGCAAAAGACCTAACTATTAATCAATTAAGCCGGATAGAAGAGAACAAAAATAAATTAAGTGGCATTATATATAAGCAATTCCCTGAGAGGATATATAACAATAAAATCAATGCATCCCATGTGCTTGGGTATGTCAAAGAAATTGATCAAAAGGCAATGCAACGCATGGGCGCCACTGTCAATTACGAATATGGAGACTTAGTTGGATGGTCAGGTATTGAAAATAGTTACGAATCGACCCTCCGAGGTGAAAAGGGTGTCTCTTACTATCAAGTGGATGCCTTTGGCAGGGAAGCTGGAAAAATTGAGAGGCAGGAAAATATTTTACCATATCCTGGAAATAATATCTCGACGACTTTGGATGTATCTCTTCAACAGTTACTTGAGAAAGAATTGAATGGCAAGCGCGGCGTGGGAATTGTATCTCGTCCAGAAACAGGTGAAATATTAGCATATGTGAGTGCGCCTGACTATAAACCTGATTTATTTACTGGCCTAATTTCAAATTCTGATTGGCAATCTGTTATTGCCGATACCAATAGACCACTATTAGATCGTGTTGCAAATGGTACCTACCCACCAGGATCCATATTTAAAATGTTGGTGGCAATTGCGCTTTTAGAAAAAAACTTAATAACCACTCAAACTGAAGTGTTCTGCACCGGTTCTTATGAGTTTTATGATCGGGCTTTTGGTTGTTGGAATGAAAATGGTCATGGTATAGTAAATTTGGAGCAAGCCATCGTTCAATCCTGTGATGTGTATTTTTATCAAACAATCCAGAAGATAAAATTGGATGAGTTGGCTCAGGTTGCGAAACAATTTGGAATTGGTTTGATTACTCATATTGATCTTCCAACAGAAATGAAAGGACTTATGCCAACACGTCAATTCATGAATAAACTACATGGCAGGTGGGGGTGGTCTAAAGGTGCTTTGTTAAACATGGCAATTGGCCAAGGTGAAATATTGGTCACGCCACTACAAATGGTCCGATATATTAATATGTTAGCAACGAAAGGTAAAACGAGGACACTGCACATTGTAAAAGAAAAAGGGGATGAAATTCCTGAACCAATTGTCAGTAACCGATCATGGGAATTGATGCATAAATATATGGGCAAAGTTGTTTCCGCTCCCAAAGGTACTGGGCGACGATCCAATCCCAAAATACCAGGATTGAAAATTTACGGAAAAACAGGTACTGCTGAAAATTCACATGGAGAACCTCATGCATGGTATATCGCCTATGGAGAATTGAACGGTGAAATAATTTCAGTTGTGATCATGGTAGAAAACGGTGGGCATGGCGGAGAAGTGGCTACCCCTTATGCGCGAAAAGTATTTAAACTCTATTTTGGCTCAGATAGAGCAACACTTGCAAAAATTTAATGTTACTTGACTTTAGAACAAAAATAATAGAATCACCGTTGAGTGTTCTTTTGAATGTTTTCGGATTGCTATTCCTTGGAATGGTTACGTTATTGAGTATCACATCAACGCAAGGCCAGGCGCCACCGAATGCATTCACAAAACAATTAATATTCTTAATTCCCGCAATTTTGCTAATGATTATTATTCAACTATTCCCAAGACGAATAATCCATAAATACATATTTGTTGCATATGGTATCATTGTCATTGCCGTAACATTACCATTTTTTGGACAAAAGATTGCAGGGACATATCGATGGTTAAATTTGGGACTTCCATTTGGATTGCAGCCCTCAGAAATAGCAAAATGGGTTATTGTTATTACGGTTGCCCGTTATTTGTCTGATCATAACCTTTCGATGAAAAATTTTGGTGCCAATATTTTACCATTTATAATTGCCTTAATTCCAACGATGATAGTTTTAAATCAGCCTGACCTAGGGACGGCCTTTGTTATGATGATGCCTGTCTTTGTTATGTTATTTTGGGTAGGGTCACGTCCCATACATTTATTTTTAATAATTGCACCGTTATTCAGTATCATTACTGCGTTTAATGTTATTGTCTTTTCTATTTGGGCTGGTATTATGGCCATCGTTATATATTTAGCTCGATTAAAATTATGGCATAGTGTGGGTCTTTATTTTGGAAATTTATTTTTAGGATTAATTTTTCCGATACTTTGGAATTCTCTCCGGAGTTATCAACAAGACCGGGTATTGACCTTTATTAATCCTGAGCTGGATCCACTGGGTGCTGGATAT
>Ga0209558_1000477_pt1 | contig 35391 bp, 31 predicted proteins | sample SaaInlV_150m_DNA_3_FD_184674 | JGI IMG/M metagenome (GOLD analysis project Ga0209558, IMG submission 184674) | Marine microbial communities from expanding oxygen minimum zones in the Saanich Inlet - Saanich Inlet SI074_LV_120m_DNA (SPAdes) (version 2) | ecosystem: Environmental > Aquatic >...
TGACGTCGACGACTGCGCCGAGAATCTGGGTGATCTTGCCGACAATATTCTTGGACATAGTATTCTCCTCGCCCGTGTTGAGCCGAGTGGTCTAGAGCGCTTCAGCGCCAGAGATGATTTCGATGAGTTCGGTGGTAATCGCCGCCTGGCGTGTTCGGTTGTACTGGATGGTCAGACGGTTGATCATGTCACCTGCATTTCGTGTGGCGCTGTCCATGGCCGTCATCCGCGCACCCTGTTCGGAGGCGAAGGATTCGAGCATCGAGCGAAAGACCTGAACCGACAGGTTTCGCGGCAGCAGATCCGTCAGTATTTCTTGCTCGTCCGGCTCGTACTCATAGGCCGCGTTGGCCGCGACCTCCGTATCGGTATCCGCGGCGTCCGAAGCATCGGCCTCGGGCAGGGCGAACGGAATGAGCTGTTGCGGGGTTACTTCCTGCGTCAGCGCCGAAATGAATTTGTTGTAAATGATGGTGCAGACATCGATTTCGCCGGCCTCGAACATCGTGCGCACGCGCTGTGCGATCTCGACCGCGGTCTCGAAGCGGGGTGCGGGTCGCGCCGTGTCCTCGAGCGTGTCGATGATCATGTTGCCGAATTCGGCCCGCAGTATGCCGCGGCCCTTGCGGCCGACGATGAGCAGTTTGACCTCTTTGCCTTCGGCGCGGAGGGAAAGAATTTTCTGCCGCGTCACTCGGCCTACGCTGCCGTTGAAGCCGCCGCACAGGCCGCGATCGGTCGTCATGACCACGAGCAGGTGGGTGTGGTCCTTACCGCTGCCGGCGAGCAGGGGCGGTGCGTTGCCCGACGCCGCGGCACTTTGCGCGAGCGAGCCAAGCATACGTTCCATGCGCTCGGAATATGGCCGCGCCGCAATCGCTTCTTCCTGCGCACGGCGCAGCTTCGCAGCGGCAACCATCTTCATGGCCGACGTAATGCGCTGCGTCGATTTTACTGACGCGATCCTGACGCGGAATTCCTTGAGGTTTGCCATCGTCTTGTCTTTGCGCTTGCTGCGGTCCGTAGGGTTTTAGGCGAACGTTTTCACGAACGCCGAAGCAGCCTCTTCGAGCTTCTTCTCGGTTTCGTCGCTCAGTGCGCCGGTGTCACGGATGTCCGCGAGGAGGTCCGCATGGGTATCTCGCACATGATCGAGGAACTGGCTCTCGAAGCGGTTCACGTCGTTCACCGCGATGCTGTCCAGATGACCGCGCACGCCTGCGAAAATCGCCACGACCTGCTCTTCCACCGCGAGCGGTGAATATTGCGGCTGCTTGAGCAGCTCTGTCAGACGGGCACCACGCGCCAGCAACTGCTGGGTGACGCGGTCGAGATCTGATGCGAACTGTGAGAACGCCTCCATCTCGCGATACTGGGCCAGTTCGAGCTTGATGCTTCCCGCCACGGCCTTCATGGCCTTGGTCTGGGCGGCGGAGCCGACGCGGCTCACCGACAGGCCAACGTTAATCGCCGGGCGGACGCCCTTATAGAACAGGTCCGTCTCAAGGAAGATCTGGCCGTCCGTGATCGAGATCACGTTGGTCGGAATATAGGCCGACACGTCATTGGCCTGGGTTTCGATCACCGGCAGCGCGGTCAGCGAGCCAGAGCCGCTGTCCGGGCCCATCTTGGCCGCACGCTCGAGCAGGCGGGAATGGAGATAGAACACGTCACCGGGGAACGCTTCGCGTCCCGGCGGGCGGCGCAGAAGCAGGGACATCTGGCGATAGGCCGTCGCCTGCTTCGAGAGATCGTCATAGAAGATGACCGCATGCCGGCCGCTGTCGCGGAAGAACTCGCCCATGGCACAGCCTGCATAAGGTGCCAGGAACTGCAGCGGAGCGGGCTCCGACGCGGTTGCGGCCACGACGATGGTGTAATCCATCGCGCCATATTCCTGCAGGGTTTTCACCACCTGGGCGACGGTCGAACGCTTCTGACCGATGGCAACATAGATGCAGTAGAGTTTCTTGGATTCGTCGCCGGCGTCGTTGATTTTCTTCTGGTTCAGAATGGTGTCGAGGATCACGGCGGTCTTGCCGGTCTGACGGTCACCAATGATCAGCTCGCGCTGTCCGCGGCCGACGGGCACCAATGCGTCGAGGGCCTTCAGGCCGGTCTGCACCGGCTCGCTGACTGATTCACGCGGGATAATGCCCGGTGCCTTGACGTCGACCAGGCGGCGTTCGCTGGAGTCGAGATCACCGGCACCGTCGATCGGGTTGCCCAGCGCATCGACCACGCGGCCAAGCAGGCCCATGCCAACCGGCACGTCGACGATGTCGCCGGTCCGCTTGACCGTGTCGCCTTCCTTGATGTCACGGTCATTGCCGAAAATAACGATACCGACATTGTCGGTCTCGAGATTCAGCGCCATGCCCATGATTCCGCCAGGAAACTCGACCATTTCGCCGGCTTGGACGTTGTCGAGGCCATAAACGCGCGCGACACCGTCACCGACCGAAAGTACCTGTCCCACTTCAGAGACATCGGCCTCGGCATCGAAATTGGCGATCTGATCCTTTAGAATCGCCGAAATTTCTGCGGCACGAATTTCCATCCTCTACGCTCCCTTCATGGCAAACTGCAGGCGCTGAAGCTTGGTTTTCAGCGATGCATCGATCATCCGCGAACCGACCCGGACCACCAACCCGCCAATGAGCGAGGGATCCACTTTCGGTTCGACGGATATTTTTCCACCCAACTTTGCACGCAAACTCTCCGTGAGCTGCTGCAGTTGTTCATCATTCAACGCGCGGGCTGACGTCACCTCGGCGGTGATTTCACCGCGCCGGCGCGCGAGTTCGTCCAGATAGGCCTCGATCATGGCGGCCAGGGCGAACAGCCGGCTGTTTTCTGCTGCGACACCGACAAAGCGCCGGGTCAGTTCGTTCGCGCCGCCTTGCACCAGGATCGCCGCCATTGCACCCGCCTTGTCGTCGCGGTTGATCAATGGCGAACGCAGGAGCTTCGTCAGCTCCTCGCTGTCCGCAATGAGTTCTTTCAGGTCTGCGAGATCGCTGGCCACTTCGTCGAGGCATTTGGCCTCGTCCGCGAGCTCGTAGAGTGCGAGCCCGTACCGTTCCGCGATATCACCGACAACACTTGTATCCGCCGCCACTTTGCGACCGCCCCCCCGGAGCTCGTTTTTGCTTGCGCGATTAGTTTTAACCGATTGATATCTATAGATATTTTTCGGCTGCCGTCTGACGAGAAGAACCCCGCCGATGAAGCAGGCGCTTGGTAGCATAAGGCTTGGGGGCTGGCAAGCGTACCGCAGTGCAAAAACTGTAGAAAAGCGCCGGATTTTCGGTGGTTCGCCTCGGCGGCGATTCGTCGCGCATTGTCGTCGTGACCCGACATGCGCCGGACAACTCGGATTCTAAAGGAAACTATACGGGTCGATATCCACGCGCACCCGTGCGCTTGAGGGAACCTTGATCTGCGCGAACCAGGCACGGACGAGCCCCTGGATCGGCTGGTCCAGCCCGGCCTTGAGCAAAAGCCGACGCCGATGCTGGCCGCGTAGAAGAGCGAGCGGCGCGGGTGCGGGCCCGAGCACCCGCACATCGGGTCCGTCGGGCGCGCAGCGGGCGAGGGCGCGTGCCAGCTCGTCGGCGACCTGCGGATCCCGGCTCGAGACAATAACGGCCGCCAGGCGTCCGAACGGTGGCCAGGCACCGGCTCGACGTGCGTCCGTCTCGAGCGCCATGAACCCGTCCCGGTCACCCGTTGCCAGGGCCTGCATGACGGGATGATCGGGCTGGAAGGTCTGGATCAGCACCCGGCCCGGACGCTCGGCGCGGCCGGCACGGCCAGACACCTGTTGCAGCACCTGATAGGTGCGTTCGGCGGCGCGCAGGTCGCCGCCGGAGAGTCCCAGGTCTGCGTCGACGATCCCGACGAGAGTCAGATTCGGAAAATGATGACCCTTGGCGACCATCTGGGTGCCGATCAGAATGTCGATCTCCTGATTCTCGACCGCACGAACCAGCTGCTGTGCGGCCTCTGGGCCACGCATGGTGTCGCTGGTCATGATTTCCATGCGCGCATCGGGCAGCAGCGCCCGGACCTCTTCGGCAATCCGCTCGACCCCCGGGCCGCAGGCCACGAGCGTGTCTGCGTTGTCGCAAGACGGGCAGTTCGTCGGGGCCGGCACCTCATAGCCGCAATGATGGCACTGTAGCCGCTTGCGGAACCGGTGCTCGGTGAGCCACGCGCTACAGCTCGGACAGGCGAAACGGTGGCCGCACGTCCGGCACAGTGTCAGCGGGGCGTAACCCCGCCGGTTGAGGAACAGGAGCGCCTGTTCCCCATCGGCAATATTCTGGGTGAGCGCGCTCACCAGCGGGTCCGAGAGGAAGCGGTCGGCGCGCAGTTCGCTGTCGCGCATGTCGATTGTCTCGATGGTCGGCAACGCCGACAGGCCGAACCGTTCGGGAAGTGCGATCGCCTTGTAACGTTCCCGTTCGACATTGACGCGGGTCTCCAGTGACGGCGTTGCGGACGCGACGATGATCGGGCAATCGGCGATCCGGGCACGCACGACGGCCATGTCGCGCCCGTGATAGGACACGCCGTCTTCCTGCTTGAAGGCGGATTCATGTTCTTCGTCGACGATCAGCAGTCCAAGCTCGGGGAAGGGCAGGAAAAGCGCGGAGCGGGCACCCACCACCACGCGGGCATCCCCGTCGGCCACGGCCCGCCATGTCTTGCGCCGGCGCACCTGGCCGAGGTCTGAATGCCAGACCGCGGGTGCCACGCCGAACCGCCGTTCGAACCGGTCGAGCCATTGGGGCGTGAGTGCGATCTCGGGCAACAACACCAGCACTTGATTACCGGCTGTGAGCGCCGCGGCGAGTGCTTCGAAATAGACTTCGGTTTTCCCCGACCCCGTCACCCCGTCCAGCAGCGTGACCGAAAAACAATCGGCCACCACATCATCACACAGCGCCCGCGCAGCCTGCGCCTGGTCGTCCGAGAGCGTCATGCTGGCGCGCGAGACATCGGGGACCGGGAAGGCGGGCGGCGGGGCCAGCTCGACCCGCTCAAGCGCGCCCGCATCCGCCAGTCCCTTGATCACACTTTGCGTGACCCCTGCTTCATTCGCCAGGTCGCGGGCGGTGAGGGGCGGGCCGTCTCGCATTACGTCCATCACCCGCGCGCGCGCTGGCGTGATGCGCAGCCCCTCGGGTGGAGTGGCCGCCAGATAGGCCGTAACGGGTTTGGGTGGCGCCAGCGCGTCGGGCGTGCGCAACGCCATGCGCAGCACCGCCCCCGGGGCGCTCAATGTGTAGGCAGCAACCCAATCTATAAACCGCCGCGACTGCTCAGGCAGCGGGCGGGTCTCGATGCGTTCGGTGATCGGGCGTAATTTTTTTTCATCCACATCCCCGGCGGCAGGCCCCCACACCACGCCCGTCATCTCGCGCGACCCGAGCGGTGCATGCACGAAGTCACCGGGTTGCAGAATCATGTCCGGCGGCACCTTGTAGTCATAGGGGCCGGCAACGGGCAGCGGCAGCAATACGCTGATTGTATCGGCGGCCATTTCCGTCGGGTTGTCGTGTCCGGGTGTGGTGGTGTCGGTCAGGGGCATCGGGTACACTTTATCCGGCGACTCGCAGTCGGCCAACGCATGGCGCAGGCGATTGCGAGAACAATTTCCTGGCGCATCGAAAACACGACGCGAAAGAAGGAATTCGGGGAATGAAGTTTTTTGTGGATACCGCTGATCTGGCGGAAATTCGTGATCTGGCCGACAGCGGACTTGTGGATGGGGTGACCACGAACCCGTCCCTGATCGCGAAGTCGGGGCGTAACATGCTCGATGTCATCGCCGAGATTTGCGACGTCGTTCCCGGGCCGGTCAGCGCAGAGGTCACGGCAACGGATTTCGAGACCATGATGGCCGAGGCCGACGTGCTCTCCGTCATCGCGTCGAATGTGACGATCAAGGTTCCCTTGACGCCCGACGGTCTGAAGGCATGTAAGGCGCTGCGTGACCGCGACATCATGGTCAATGTGACCCTTTGCTTCTCGGCGGCTCAGGCCGTTCTGGCGGCCAAGGCGGGCGCGAGCTTCATCTCGCCGTTCGTGGGGCGGCTCGACGATATCGGATTGCGCGGCATCGATCTGATCGAGGACATCGTCGAGATCTATGCCCAGTACGACAATTTCGAGACCGAGGTTCTCGTGGCTTCGATCCGCGGTCCGGCCCATGTGGTCGAATCTGCCATGGCGGGCGCGCATGTCGTGACCTTGCCGCCGAACGTATTGCGTCAGCTGTACAAGCATCCGCTGACGGATAATGGTTTGGCTGCATTCCTGAAAGATTGGGAGGCGACCGGACAGTCGATTCTGGAACAGGCGAATGACCGGAAGAATGCCGCAGAATAACAAGCGAGAGAGCAGGCGGATCGCGGAGGCACGGCGGTGAACACCAAGGCCCCGCGTCAGGATGCATCCGCGCCGATCGCGCTGAACGAAACCCAGGTCGCCGATTTTCTGCAAGCCAACCCGGACTTCCTGAAGCGTCATCCCGAGCTGCTTTCGGTGCTTGAGGCACCGGAACGCGCATTCGGCGATGTCGATCCCGCGGGAGGCGAGGTCGTCGATCTGCAGGATGCCATGCTTGCGCGTGTGCGCGCGGATCTCGGGCAGCAACGCGAACAGTGCAATGATCTGATCGATGCCGGCCGCGCGAACCTGCAAAGCCAGAATCGTATCCACGCGGCCGTCGTTGCGCTGCTCAAGGCGCGTTCGCTGGATCATCTGATCGAGCTTCTGACAATCGATCTGGTGGGGCTCCTGCATGTCGATGCTGCCGCACTGTGTCTTGAGGGCGGAACGGTCGCGCCGTCCAGCAACCAGGGTGTGCGCGTTGTTCCGGTCGGTACCATCGAGCGGCTTGTTGATATCTCGCGCGCGGTAACGTTGCGCGAGGACATCGAGGGCGATCGCAGGCTCTATGGCGAAGCAGCGGGCCTCGTGCGTTCCGAAGTGTTGTTGCGCCTCACGGTGCGCGAGGACGCGCCGATTGCCTTGCTGGCACTTGGAAGCCGCGACCCGCGACGCTTCCATGCCGGTCAGGGGTCCGAGCTGTTGGTGTTCCTGGCGGCGATCATGGAACACAGCATCCGCACATGGCTCGACCTGCCGCGCTGAATAAATTTGATATCTCGTCGGCACCCGCCGCGCGTGATCTGAGCGACGCGTTGGCAAGCTGGCGGAGCCTGCTTCTCACCGAACGCCGTGCATCCGAGCACACGGTCTCGGCCTATCTCCGCGACGTTTGCGCTTTTCTGAATTTTCTGTCCGAACATTGTGGCGGGACGGTTTCACTTGAGACCTTGTTCGCACTCAAGCCGGGCGATTTCCGTGCCTGGCTCGCGATGCGCAGCACGGCGGGATATGCCCGCAGTTCGACGTCTCGGGCGCTTTCGTCCGTGCGTATGTTGTTCCGTTACCTCGATCGGGAGGGGCTTGGACACAACCCGGCTATTGGCGCGGTACGCGGCCCCCGCCTGCCGCGTGCGGTTCCCAAGGCATTGAGCCGCCCCGAGACCGAGGACCTGTTGCAGGCGATGGACCAGGGCGAAGCGGCGCCGGCATGGATCACCGCGCGCGATATCGCTGTCGTACTACTGCTTTATGGGTGTGGGCTGCGTATCTCCGAGGCGCTGGATCTCAACAAACGGGACATGCCCCGTGACGACAGCCTGACGGTGGTCGGCAAGGGGGGGAAGGCCAGGATGGTTCCCGTGTTGCCTGCGGTGCGCGAGGCGCTCGACACTTATCTTTCGACCTGTCCCCATGCGCTGACCCCGAACGGGCCTCTGTTCGTCGGTGTCCGGGGCGGCCGACTCAGCCCGCGGGTGGTGCAGAAACGGGTGCAGGCGTTGCGTCTGGCGCTCGGACTTCCGCGCGAGACCACGCCCCATGCGCTGCGCCATTCCTTCGCCACCCATCTTTTGGCGGCCGGAGGCGATCTTCGCGCCATTCAGGAGTTGCTCGGGCATGCTTCCCTGTCGACGACCCAACGCTATACCGATGTCGACAGCGCGCACTTGCTTGAGGTTTATGGCAAGGCCCATCCCCGGGCCCAGAAAAGCTGATCAAAGCTAATCGCGGAAGCAAACCACGTCATATTCCAGCATGCGGCCATAGTGGCGGCTCCAGTAACCCGGGATGACGAGATGCGGGCGGAACCCGTGTGCCGCAAGCTGTTCGAGCAGCGGCAGATGGTCCGGCTGGCCTTCGTAGATGGGCTGGATGGACAACTCCAGCTGAACGCCGGTTATCCGGTCCCAGCACCCGGCCACGCCGGCAAGCACCTGCGCCTCGAAACCCTGGGTGTCGGATTTCAGGAAAATATGTGTCTCGTCGCTGGTATGCGCCGCGAGCGCGGCCGCCACGGTGGTCACGGGCACGGTCTCGGTGCCCGTGGACCGGGTGCTGGCCAGTCGTTCATGCGCCGTGGCATCGAGCGGCAGGATGGAGCTCATGTCGGATTCCGCCGACACGTGAATTTGCGTCTCGCCTTGCTTGGCGCCAACCGCTGTACGCGGGGCCAGGTCCCAGTTCGAGTCACCGGCGCTTCGAGCGACCAGTTGCGCATGTGCGCCCGAAAGCGGCTCGAACGAAACGATCCGGCCCGGATAGCCGTTCTTCCGGATCGCGTTCGCGTACTGGCCGACATTCGCGCCGACGTCGAACACGCAATTGACTTCGTGGCGCGCAAGCAAAGAGACAATCTGCGTCCAGTGTTTTGCACCGCCCGGGAAGGGTGCGATGTCAAAGCCGAAGCGGCGGGCGAGTTTGCGTGTAAATCCGACCATGGAACAGGTGCCAAGCGGTGAATTGGAACTCCCGCCGCGCCGTCGGCGGCGGATGATAAGGCTACCATTGAATCGCCACAAAAGCGCACATAGGGTGCGTTTGCATGCCGCGATTTGGGGCGTTAGCGTACGGGTCATATCCCGGAGACGGTCGCCAGAATGTTGAATTCCGATGTCACGCCGCGCAGCTTTGAAGCTAGGGTTTTCTGGCGTCTCGTGACGCCGTTTGTTCTCGCGGTCGTGGTCGTCACCGTTTCGGCGGCGATCATCATCAACCTGTCCGCGCGCGAACAGGACCGAATTGCGGCCGCCACGTCGGAGACGCTCGTGCGCGCGCTCGTATCGAGTTTCGAACGTGATCTCAATCGGCTCGTTTATGACTACAGCTGGTGGGATGTCGCAGTAGAGAATCTCGTTTCTGATCTGAACAAGGACTGGGCAGACAACAATATCGGGACCTACGCTGCGGAGACCTTCGATCTGTCGGAATCCTTTGTCGTGTTGCCGAACAATGGGACGAAGATCGCTTATGTCCATGGCGTCCCGTCCCGCGAGAACGCGCATGGCTATTTCGGGCCGGAGCTGGATACGCTGGTGCGCGATGCGCGCGCCGCGTCCATGTTCGAGCCCGAGCCGGCGGCGGGATACTTCCTGCGCGACGGGAACCTGCATCTGGTCGCCGTCAGCGCGCTGACCCGTGAAAACCCAATCGGTATCGAAACCGAACGCCGTGTGCGCGATGTCCTCGTATATGGCCGGCAAGTCTCGGCGGAGTTCCTAAATGAATTGTCGGCGGGGTTTGCGATTGAGGATCTCACAATCGCTTATGCGCCGCCGGCCGCGGACCCGGCGCGGGTTTCGGTTTCCCTTTCGGCGCCCGGCGGCAGCGCCATCGCGTGGCTGACCTGGCGCGCCCCGCGCCCCGGCACTGCGCTGATCGGCCCGCTCCGGGTCTGGCGGCTTCTGGGTTTGGTTCTGGTCCTGGCCTTGAGCCTGCTGTTTGTCCGCCAGGTCCTGCGCACGGCCCGGCGTGTCGCGGACGACGATCGCCAGCTGGCCGAGAAGGACCGTCAGATTGCGCAGTCGAGCAAACTTGCGCTGCTGGGCGAAATGGCGGCCGGACTGGTGCATGAATTGAATCAACCGCTGAATATCATCCGCATGGCCACCGAACGGACTCAGGGCAAGTTCCATGTCGCGGATGGTGATCCGGATTCGGAAACGATCGACGGGCAACTCGAGATCATCGCCGGGCAGACCGAGCGCATGGCCGACATCATCCAGAGCATGCGAATCTTCAGTCGTGACGATTACGGCCTCAAGGTTGCGTTCGACCCCGCCCAGTCGGTTGCCCAGGCGGTCGGTTGGTTGCGCTCCGAGTTTGAGGGGCGCGGGATTTCCCTCGAAATCGATGTACCGGCGCCGTGCGGCCGCGTGTTTGGAGAGCCATCGCGGTTCGAACAAGTCATCGTAAATCTACTGATCAATGCGCGCGATGCGGTCGAACAGAATACCCCCGACAAGAATACAGGCGGTTCCGTCACGGCGGACCCGGCGCGGAATATTCGCGTTACCGTCACCGATGATCCGGTGCACGAGACGGTGACCATTGCGGTTCAGGACAATGGCCAGGGCATTCCGCCCGCGCACATCGACCGTGTGTTCGAGCCGTTCTTCACCACCAAGGACCCGGGATCGGGTACGGGCCTGGGGCTTTCGATTTCCTATGGCATTGTCAGCGGAATGAATGGGACGTTGCTGGCGGAGAACACCGACGACGGCGCCCTGTTTCGTGTCGAACTGCCGCGAATCATGCCCGCCGACGTAGCGGGTGCATCTGCGGCGCCGATCGAACTAGAATAGCCCCATGCCTGACGCCCACATCCTTGTCGTCGATGACGAACCGCTCGCGGCCGAGCAGGTGGCGCGCTTTCTCGAGAGTCCGTCCGTGCGCACCAGCACGGCGGGCAGCGGGCGCAGCGCGCTGGCCCTGCATCAGCGCGATCCCGCCGACATGATCGTCACCGATCTGCGCATGCCCGACGGCGACGGGGTGGAGCTGATCCACGCCATCCGGTCCGGGGATACCGAACTTCCGATCATCGTCGTGACGGGCCAGGTCCTCCGCGAGGCCGAGGCGGAAGCGCTCGACGCGGGCGCAACGGTCCTGCTGCGCAAGCCGCTTGATCTGAGTGAGCTCTCCGCCGCATTCAGCGCCAATCTGAACTCGGACTGACACCCGCCTCGAGAGGCGGCCGTAATCTCTAGATATGAATGGTGCGCTTGCCCACGGCGAGCGCGGCTTCCTTGACCGCTTCGGCCAGGGTTGGGTGCCCATGGCAAGTGCGTGCGATGTCCTCGGCCGATGCGCCGAACTCCATGGCCACGACGATCTCGTGAATCAGGGTGCCCGCGTCGGGTCCGATGATGTGCGCGCCGAGAATCCGGTCGGTTGTTGCATCGGCCAGGATTTTCACGAACCCGTCGGTCTCGTTGGCGGCGCGCGCGCGGCCGTTGGCGGAGAAGGGGAAGGTACCGGCGCTGTATTCGATTCCGGCCTCTTTCAGCTGTTCCTCGGTCCTACCGACCGCCGCGACCTCCGGCCAAGTGTAGACGATCCCGGGGATGGTCTCGTAATTCACATGGCCGGTCTCGCCGGCGATGATCTCGGCCGCCGCGACGCCTTCATCCTCGGCCTTGTGGGCCAGCATGGGGCCCGGCACGCAATCACCGATGGCAAATATACCTGCCACGTTGGTTTGGAAATTTTCATCAATTTCAATGACGCCACGGTCGTCGGTTTTGACGCCGGCGTCGTCCAGGCCGAGGCCGTCCGTATAGGGCCGCCGTCCGATCGCGACCAGGACCGTGTCGCATTCGATGGTCTCGCCGTCGCCGCCCGCGGCCGGTTCGACCGAGAGCTTGATCTTGGTCTTCAGGGTCTCGGCGCCGGTGACCTTGGTGCCGAGCTTGAAGGTCATCCCCTGCTTCTTGAGGATGCGCTGGAAGGTCTTGGCGACTTCGCCGTCCATGCCCGGCGTGATGCGATCGAGGAATTCGACCACCGTGACCTTGGCGCCAAGCCGGGCCCAGACGGACCCCATCTCGAGGCCGATATAGCCACCGCCGATCACCACGAGATGCTTGGGAACGCTCTCGAGCTCCAATGCGCCGGTCGAGCTGACGATGCGTTTCTCATCAACGTCAACACCGGGCAGGGGTGTGGATTCGGATCCCGTCGCGATCAGGACATACTTGGTCTTGAGGGTCTGTGGCGTGCCGTCTTCGGGTGTCACCACGACTTCGTGGGCACTCTTGATCTCCGCCGTGCCGAACACCGACGTGACCTTGTTCTTCTTGAACAGGAACTCGATGCCTTGGGTGTTGTCGTCCACGACCTTGGTCTTGTGGGCCATCATCGCGTCGAGATCGAACGAGACGTTCCCGACCTTCACGCCGTGGGCGCCGAGCCCGTGCTGGGCATGGGTGTAATGCTCCGACGATTGCAGCAGGGCCTTCGAGGGGATACAGCCGGTGTTGAGGCAGGTGCCGCCCAGGGTCGCGCGTTTTTCCACGCACGCCACGTTGAGGCCGAGCTGCGCGGCGCGGATAGCCGCGACATAGCCGCCGGGGCCTGCGCCGATCACGACGAGGTCGAAAATCTGGTCGTCTGCCATGTCGTTCTACACCTCGATGAGAAGACGCTCCGGGTCCTCGATTGCCTGTTTGATCCGGACCAGGAAGGTCACCGCCTCGCGACCATCGATGATCCGATGGTCATAACTCATTGCCAGATACATCATTGGGCGGATGACGATCTCGTCGTCGACCACGACCGGCCGCTTGACGATGTTGTGCATGCCCAGGATGCCCGACTGGGGCGGGTTGAGAATCGGCGTCGACAGCATCGAGCCGAAGATGCCGCCATTGGTGATCGTGAATGTGCCGCCCGTGAGTTCCTTCATGGTCAGCTTGCCGTCACGGGCGCGTTGCCCGAAATCGGCGATCTGGCCCTCGATCCCGGCGAAGCTCTGCTTGTCGGCGTCGCGCAGTACCGGGACGACCAGCCCCTGCGCGCCACCGACGGCGATGCCGATGTCGTAGTAGTTTCGGTAGACGATCTCGTCGCCATGGATCTCCGCGTTAACCGACGGCAGTTCCTTCAGCGCATTGATCGCGGCCTTCACGAAGATGCTCATGAAGCCGAGCTTCACGCCGTGCTTCTTCTCGAAATCATCGCGGTAGCGGGCGCGCAAATCCATCACGCCCTGCATGTCGACCTCGTTGAAGGTCGTCAGCATCGCCGCGCTGTTCTGGGCCTGCTTGAGGCGGGTGGCGACGGTCTGGCGCAGCTTGGACATGCGCACCCGTTCCTCGCCGCGCGGGTCGATCGCGCGTTCCGGCAGATCGCCGGCTTTGGTGAATCCCTCTGGTGCTGGAGCCGCAGCAGGTGCCGGGGCGGTTTTGCCGCCGGGTCCGCGGCTGTCGAGATAGCGCATCACGTCACCCTTGGTGATGCGTCCGTCGCGGCCGGTGGCCGGGATTGCGGTCGGGTCGAGGCCGTTCTCGTCGACCAGCTTGTGCACTGCCGGGGCGAGGGGGTAGTCGAGGTTTGCCCGCGCGGCATCCGGTTCGGGTGCGGGGGTGGCCGCAGGGGCTGGCGCAGGTGCCGCTGCAGGTGCTGCATCTGCCGTTGATGCGGCGGCGTCGCCTGTGGTGATGCGGCCGACGATTGCGCCCACTTCCACATCGATACCCTCGTCGGCGATGATCTCGATCAGGGTCCCGGCGGCGGGAGCCGGCAGTTCCGCAGTCACCTTATCGGTTTCGATCTCGACCAGTGGCTCGTCGGCGGCGAAGCTCTCGCCGACCTGTTTGAGCCAGCGGCCGACCGTGCCCTCGCTGACGGACTCGCCCAGTTCGGGCACCGTGACGTCCAGGGTCTCGCCGGATGCGGCAGCAGCGGCCCCCGCCGTAGGTGCAGGTGTGGCGGCAGTGGCAGCTTCGGCGGGTTTTTCTTCTGCGGGCTTTTCTTGAGCCGGCGCCGCTGTGGGGGCTGCGGTGGCGTTCTCGTCGATGGCGCCGATCACGGCACCGACCTCGACGTCCGCACCTTCATCGGCGCCGATCGCCGTCAGAACGCCGGTGCTGGGGGATGGCACCTCGACCGTGACCTTGTCGGTCTCGATCTCGACCAGGGGCTCGTCGGCGGCGACGGCCTCACCCACGGCCTTGAACCAGCGCGCGATGGTGCCCTCGTTCACGGATTCGCCCATGTCGGGCACTTTGATCTCGATCGTCATTTCTGGTTCCCCGTTGTGGCCGTTCGGCTCAGACCGTGAGCGCTTCGTCGACCAATTTGTCCTGTTCGCGCCGGTGACGTGCGGCGCTGCCCGTGGCAGGTGAGGCCGATTCGACGCGGCCGACATAGCGTGGGCGGGTGTGTTCGGCGTCGATCTCTTCCAGCACCGCCTCGAGCCGCCGGTCGACGAACGTCCAGCCGCCCATGTTCTCGGGCTCTTCCTGACACCAGACGATCTCGGCCTGCTTGAACCGCGACAACTCCTCCATCAGCGCCTTGCGCGGGAAGGGATAGAGCTGCTCCAGCCGCAGGAAGAAGACATCGGTGATGCCCCGTTTCGCACGCTCTTCGTACAGGTCGTAGTAGACCTTGCCCGAACACAGCACGACCCGTTTCACGTCCTTGTCGTCGCACAGTTTCTCATTGTCGTAGAGGACGCGGTGGAAACTTGTACCGGGCCCGAAATCTTCCAGGTTCGATACGCACAGCTTGTGTCGGAGCAGGGATTTCGGAGTCATCACGATCAACGGCTTACGGAAGTTGCGCCGGATCTGTCGGCGTAGCGCGTGATAGTAGTTTGCAGGTGTGGTGATGTTGCAGACCTGCATGTTGTCATCGCCGCACAGCTGCAAATAACGCTCCATTCGGGCCGAGGAATGTTCCGGCCCCTGACCCTCGAAACCGTGAGGCAGAAGCAGGACCAGTCCGGACATGCGCAGCCATTTGGATTCGCCCGAGGCGATGAACTGATCGATGATCACCTGTGCGCCGTTGGCGAAGTCGCCGAACTGCGCTTCCCAGAGCACGAGCGCGTGGGGCTCGGCCTGGCTGTAGCCATATTCGAAGCCGAGCACGCCGAACTCCGATAGCGGGCTGTCGATTACCTCGATTGGGGCCTGGCCATAGCGGATATTCGCCAGAGGCAGATACTTTTCCTCATGCGTCTGGTCCACCAGGACCGCGTGGCGCTGAGAGAAGGTGCCGCGGCCCACGTCTTCGCCCGACAACCGGACGGGTGTGGATTCACACAACAATGTGCCGAACGCCAGCGCTTCGCCGGTCGCCCAGTCGATGCCCTTGCCGGTCTCGATCATCTTCCGTTTGTTCTTGAGCTGGCGCAGAATTTTCGAGTTCATCTCGAGCCCCTGCGGCGGTTCGGAGATGGCGTGCCCAACCTCGTGCAGAAGGTCGTTGTCCACGGCCGTCTCGCCGCGTCGCTCATCGCCTTCCGCCATGCCGAGATCGGCCCAGCGGCCCTCAAGCCAGTCTGCCTTGTTCGGCTTGTAGCTCCTGGCGGCCTCGTACTCCTGCTCGAGATGAGCGTGGAACTCCTCGGCCATACGATCGCCGCCGCCTGACGGGATGACCCCCTCGGCCTCGAGCTGCTGGGCGTAGAGCGCCCGTGTTGTCGGCTGCTCGGAAATGGATTTATACATCCGGGGCTGGGTGAAGGCCGGCTCATCGGACTCGTTATGTCCGGCGCGGCGATACCCCCACAGATCCATCACAACATCTGCCTTGAAACGGTAGCGATACTCGGTTGCGATCCGCGCCACATGCACGGCCGATTCCGGGTCGTCGCCATTCACATGGAAGATCGGCGACTGGGTCATCTTGGCGACATCCGAGGAATAGGGCGACGAGCGCGCCGCCGTTGGATTGGTCGTGAACCCGATCTGGTTGTTGACGATCAGGTGGAACGTGCCGCCGGTGCGATAGCCGCGCAGCTGCGACAGGTCGAGCGTCTCGGCCACGAGGCCCTGGCCCGCAAACGCCGCATCGCCATGCATCAGCAGGCCCATCACCTTGTCGCGCTCGGAATCGCTACGCAGTTGCTGTTTGGCCCGAACCTTGCCCAGGACGACGGTGTTGACCGCTTCCAGATGGCTCGGGTTCGGCGTCAGCGAGAGATGCACGTTGTTGCCGTCGAAGGAACGGTCGGAGGAGGTGCCGAGATGATACTTCACGTCGCCCGAACCCATGACGTCGTCGGGGTTGGGGGAATTGCCCTCGAACTCCGAGAACATCGCGCGGAACGGCTTGTCCAGGAAGTTTGCCAGCACGTTCAGCCGCCCGCGATGGGGCATGCCGATTACGAGCTCGCGCAGGCCGAGCTGGCCGCCGCGCTTGACCAGCTGTTCCAGGGCCGGGATCAGGGTCTCGCCCCCCTCCAGGCCGAACCGCTTGGCGCCGGTGTATTTCTTGTCGAGAAACTGCTCGAAGATTTCGGCGCGGGTCAGCGCGCCGAGGATGGCCTGTTTCCCCTGCTCGGTGAATTCGGTTTGGTTGCGGATGCCCTCGATGCGCTCCTGGATCCAGGCCTTCTCTTCCGGGCCCTGGATGTGCATGAACTCGACGCCGATATTGCCGCAATAGGTCGCGCGCACCACGTCGATGATCTGGCGCATGGTTGCGGTTTCGAGGCCCAGCACATAATTGATGAAGATCGGCCGATCGAGGTCTGACTCCGCAAACCCGTAGGTGCGCGGGTCGAGCTCCGGGTGGGCATCGGGTTTCAACAGGCCCAGCGGGTCGAGGCGCGCTTCCAGATGGCCGCGCACACGATAGGCGCGGATCAGCATCAGGGCGCGGATGGAATCGAGGGTCGCGCGGCGGACTTGGTCGGGCGGTGCCGGAGACTCGCTCGCGGCGCCATAGGACAAGGGTGCCCCGTTCAGGGGGGCGCCATTCGCGGCGGGGGCAGCATGCCCGTTACCGGGATGCGCGCCGTTCGCACCATTCCCGCGATGTTCGCCGATCACGCGCGCGTCGCGCGGCGCCCAGCTGGCACCCCGCAGATCTTCCAGTAGCGCACGGGCGTCGTCGTGCAACGTGGCGAAAAACTCGCCCCATTCGGGATCGACGCTGTCGGGTTGTTCGAGGTAGTTCGCGTACAGTTCCGCAACAAAGGTCGCGTTGGCGCCGTTCAGAAACGACGTATGGCCGATATAGTTGTTCATATCCTAACCGCGCGATGAGGCTGCGGTCCCTGGTTTCAGCGCGTTGGCGTCCCCCTCACCAACAGAAAAAAACGATCAACCTAGCCCTTCATTGCCTTCAACATCGTGGTGCCGAGCGCCGACGGCGATTCAGCAACCAGTATGCCCGCGGATTTCATGGCGTCCATTTTTGCATCCGCGGTGCCTTTGCCGCCCGAAATGATGGCGCCGGCATGGCCCATGCGTTTTCCGGGAGGCGCCGTGACGCCGGCGATGAACCCGGCGACCGGTTTTTTGATCTTTGATGATTTCAGGAATTCAGCGGCGTCCTCTTCGGCCGAACCGCCGATTTCGCCGATCATGATGATGCCCTCGGTCTCATCGTCGTCCAGGAACAGTTCCAGGCAGTCGATGAAATTGGTGCCGTTCACAGGATCGCCGCCAATACCGATGCAGGTGGTCTGGCCGAGGTCGACCGCAGTCGTCTGCGCGACGGCCTCATAGGTCAGGGTGCCCGACCGCGAGACGATACCGATGTTGCCGCGCTGATGAATGTGACCCGGCATGATGCCGATCTTGCACTCGTCGGGCGTGATGACGCCCGGGCAGTTCGGGCCGATCAGGCGGGTGCGCGAGCCGCTCAGCGCGCGCTTGACCGCAACCATATCGAGGACCGGAATGCCTTCGGTGATGCACACCACCAGCTCGACACCGGCGTCGATCGCTTCAAGGATCGCGTCGCCCGCAAACGGCGGCGGCACATAGATGACGGAGGCATTCGCGCCTGTCGTGCTGACGGCTTCGTCCACCGTGTCGAACACGGGCAAATCGAGATGTGACGTGCCACCCTTGCCGGGGGTCACGCCGCCGACCATCTGGGTGCCGTAGGCGATGGCCTGCTCGGAATGAAAAGTGCCCTGGGCTCCGGTGAAGCCCTGGCAGATGACTTTGGTATTTTTGCCGACGAGTACGGACATGGCGTCAGGCTGCCTCCTTCACCGCGGTTACGATTTTTTCGGCGGCATCTCCGAGGTCGTCTGCTGAGACGATCGGGAGCCCCGACTCTGCAAGAATCTTCTTGCCGAGATCGACGTTTGTGCCTTCGAGGCGAACCACCAGCGGAACATGCAGCGAAACTTCGCGCGCCGCGGCGACGATTCCTTCGGCAATGACGTCACAACGCATGATGCCGCCGAAGATGTTGACCAGGATGCCTTCGACATTCGGATCGGACAGGATGATCTTGAAGGCAGACGTGACCCGTTCTTTGGTCGCGCCGCCGCCGACATCCAGGAAGTTGGCCGGTGCGCTGCCATGCAGCTTGACGATGTCCATCGTGGCCATCGCCAGGCCGGCGCCATTCACCATGCAACCGATCGAGCCGTCGAGTTTGATGTAGTTGAGCTCATGCTTCGAGGCCTCGAGCTCCATCGGGTCCTCTTCGTCTTCGTCGCGCAATACCTCGACATCGGCCTGTCGATACAACGCGTTGTCATCAAAATTCATCTTCGCATCGAGCGCGATCACATCGCCCGACCCGGTCACCACCAGGGGGTTGATCTCTACCATCGAGGCGTCAAGTTCGAGGAATGCCTTGTACATCGCGGTCAGGAATTTGGCGGCGCTCTTGATCTGGCTGCCCTCAAGGCCGAGCCCGAAGGCGATCTCGCGGGTGTGGAACGGCATGATGCCGGTCACCGGATCGATCGCCACCTGTGCGATCTTTTCGGGGGTTTCTTCCGCGACAGTCTCGATATCCATGCCGCCTTCGGTCGAGGCGACGATGACGATCCGGGATGTCTCGCGGTCGACGAGCAGGCTCAGATACAGCTCACGCGCGATATCACAGCCTTCCTCGACGTAAATTCGTTTTACTTCCTTGCCGTCCGGGCCGGTCTGTTTGGTGACCAGCGTCTGGCCGAGCATGGCCTCGGCATGGGCGCGGACTTCGTCGTCGCTGCGCGCCAGGCGCACGCCGCCGCCGCCATCGGGGTTTTCGGCGAAATGCCCTGCACCGCGTCCGCCGGCATGAATCTGGGATTTTACCACCCAGATATCGCCGCCGAGTTCCTTGGCCGCTTTGCTGGCTTCGTCCGGCGTGTATGCCACCGCGCCGCGGGGCACGGAGACGCCAAACTTCGCCAGCAGGCCCTTGGCCTGATACTCGTGAATGTTCATTGGCGGTTTTTTCCGAGAGACTGAAGAGGTGAGCGGCGGTGACGATGACCGTCCGGGATTACCGTATGGTTAATTTTTTTCGCCCGCCGTCGCGATTGAAGCCCGGTTGATCGGGCCAAGTATGGTTAACGAAGTACGACTTTAACACCCGTGTTGCACTGCGCAACCGGGCCTAAAGTCGAACATTCGGGTGTTGGGTGGCTACTTGCCGGCCTTTTTGCCGGAACTGCGCTGCATCTTCTTCGCGGCCTTTGCCAGGTCCTCGACGGCTTTCACCGACTTGCGGAAATCGGCACGCTCTTTCGCGTCCAATTTGACCTCGACGATCCGCTCGACGCCTTTTTCACCGATCACAACCGGGACGCCGACATACATATTTTTCACGCCATATTCGCCACGAAGATAGGCCGCACACGGCAGAACCCGCTTCTTATCCTTGAGGTAGGATTCCGCCATCGTGATGGCGGATGACGCCGGGGCGTAGAAGGCCGAGCCATTGCCAAGCAATTCGACAATTTCGCCGCCGCCCGAACGGGTGCGCTGGACGATCGCGTCGAGGCGCTTCTGGGTGGTCCACTTCATCTTGATCAGGTCCGGCAGCGGAATGCCCGCGACCGTCGAATAGCGCACCGACGGCACCATTGTGTCGCCATGCCCGCCGAGCACGAACGCCGTGACGTCTTCGACCGAGACGTTGAACTCTTCGGCCAGGAAATAGCGGAAGCGGGCGCTGTCCAGCACGCCGGCCATGCCGACGCACATGTTCGGCTTCAGGCCTGCGGCCTCGCGCAGGATGCCGACCATCACGTCCAGCGGGTTGGTGATGCAGATAACGAAGGCGTCGGGGCAGTTCTTCTTGATGCCCGCGCCGACTGATTCCATGACGCTGGTGTTGATGCCGATGAGGTCGTCACGGCTCATGCCAGGCTTGCGTGCCACGCCGGCGGTCACGATGACCACGTCGGCGCCGCGGATCGCGGAATAGCTGCTGGCGCCGACCATCTTGGAGTCGAAGCCTTCGACCGGCGAGGATTCCGCCAGGTCGAGCGCTTTGCCCGCGGGCATGCCCTTGACGATATCGAACAGGACGACGTCGCCCAGTTCCTTGAGGCCGACCAGATGGGCGAGCGTGCCGCCGATGTTGCCTGCGCCAATCAGCGCGATCTTGTTACGTGCCATGTCTGTATTTTCTCCGACGTCGGGGATGTTGTCGTGCGCGCGGTGTTTAACGCGAATTCGGGGGTGGTTCAAGGCGAGGCCGGGGCAAGGCATTTGTGCCGCTCGATCGGCGTCGTCCAGGCGTGAAATTATGGCGCGTGCGGGCTGTTCAAATAGTCCTCGGCCTGCATCTCCATCAGGCGTGACACTGTGCGCTGAAATTCGAACGCGGTATCGCCTTTCATGTAGAGCGCGCCGGGCTCACCGTCGGCGCTGGCGAACAGGTTCACATGATGCTCGTAGAGCGAGTCGATCAACACGACGAACCGCTTGGCGGCGTCGCGCTCGCGCTCGTCGAGAACCGGGATGTTGTCGACCATGACCGTGTGGAACTGGTTGGCGATGGCCAGGAAGTCCGACGCCCCGCGCGGCTTGTTGCACAGCTCGTCGAATGTGAACCGGGCGATGCCGCGCGCCGCCTGATGGGCATGGATGCTGCGCCCCTGGACCTCGATCTCGAACGGTATCGGGTCGGCGTTGTCTGTCAGGGTTGCGAAGGCCGCATCGAGACTGGCCGTGGCGGCGCGGCCGATCGGCGTGTGCCAGACCGGTTCGCCTTTGAGCCGGTCGAGGCGGAAATCCGTCCCGGCGCCGATATCGAGCACATCGAGTTTCTCGACGATCAGGTCGATGAAGGGCATGAACCGGTCGCGCTGAAGGCCGTCCTTGTAGAGGTCACGCGGGGCGACGTTCGATGTCGCGATCACCACCACCCCGTGATCGAAGAAGGCCTGGAACAGGCGGCCCAGGATCATCGCGTCGGCGATGTTCACGACGTGGAACTCGTCGAAACACAGAAGCCAGCTCTCGTCGGCGACGTCCGCGGCCACTTGCATCAGCGGGTCCGCGCGCTTCTCGACTTTGCGCAACGCGTTCAGCCGCTGCTGGATTTCCAGCATGAAAGCGTGGAAATGCACGCGGCGCTTGCGCTCGACCGGGGCGGTGTCAAAAAACAGATCCATCAGCATGGATTTGCCGCGGCCGACCGGGCCATAGAGGTACAAGCCCATCGGCGGCTCGTCGCTGCGGCGGCCCAGGCCGAACCGGTCCTTCCATCCTGAAAGAAAGCCGTCGCCTGCCGGCTGATAGCCTTTCAGCGCGTGATGCAGGCTCTGCAGTTTCTCGACCGCGAGTTTTTGCGTGGGGTCGCGCATCAGCTCGTTTGCCTCGCGCATGGAGCGATAGCGTTCGAGCGGGGTCAGCGATTCCGAATCAGGTGTTCCGTCGGGCATGGCGGCGGTTACGTAGGCCAGCTTGGCTCCGGGTGCAACCGGGTGGCGCGTTATTGCGCGGGTTATTGGGCGGCGGCGGTGGCAGGATCAGCGAACATGGCCTCCATCTCGCGGCGCACCTGCACGGCCTGAATGTTTGGATCGATCTCCACATCCGCCCAGCCGACCGGCCGGTCCTTGGCCACTGCATTCTTGAGCGTGACGCCATGCGCCAGCCCGATCGGCAGCCCGCCGGCGGCGAGGCTGGCCGCGGCCGGCATGAGCTTCCCGTAGACGGTGAAGCCGCCCTCGCCATCCAGCGCGTCGCCGGGCTTCAGGTCGCGTTTGGCGGTCGCTACGGCATCGCCGCGGAACCCGGTCGGCGATCCGGTTGGCTCGTTACGTAATGCGGCACTCGCGACAGAGATGCCGAGCTCGAGCCCGATCAGATGATAAGGTTTCCACTGCGCGGCGTAGTTGCCCGACACATCGGTCACCAGTCCGTATTCGTCGAAACAGGCGCGGACATACTCGCTCGGCGCCTCGAATACGACATAGACCCCCCAGCGCAGATCGCCGGTCACATGGCGGCCATCGCGCTCTTCCGAGCTGATCACCTCCACCTGACCCTTGTGGTGCAGCTGGCCACCCTCGGCAGCGGGCCGCATCACATGCGGCAGGTCATGAACACCGCATGCCGGAAAGGCGAGCCCGTCGGGCGCGGGCGTGAGCCCGGTAGCATTCGCGACGGCGGCCATCTCGATTGCCGACTTGGTGCCGTCAAGGAATGAGTTGAACATCTGCGGGTTCATGCCGCCCGCCGCGGCCTGCGCCGGGGTCAGCCCGTAATGATCCCAGACATCGTCTGGCGTCACATAGTGATAGCCGTCGAGATACTTGGTGCCTTTGCCTGCGGCGATCACCTCGAGGCCGCAGGCCCGCGCCCAGTCCACCTGTTCGTGGATCAGCGCCGGCTGGTCGCCATAGGCCAGCGAATAGACGATGCCCGCCTGGCGCGCGCGTTCGGCCAGCAATGGCCCGGCCAGGACATCGGCCTCCACATTGACCATCACGATGTGCTTGCCGTGCTCGCAGGCGGCGAGCGCATGGGCGATTCCGGCCGCCGGGCTGCCCGTCGCGTCGATCACCACGTCGATCCCGCCGGCGGCCACCAGCGCCATCGAATTGTCGGTCAGGTGGGTATTGCCCTGGGACAGCGCCGCATCGAACGTCGCGGCAGACGGGTCGAGCCCGCCGACCCGCGCGCAGGCCGCACGGGCGCGCTCCGGGTCCAGGTCGGCGATCGCCATCACGTGGATGCCCGGCGTGCGTGCCGCCTGGGACAGATACATCGTACCGAACTTGCCTGCCCCGATCAGGCCGACGCGGACAGGCCGTCCGTCTTCGGCGCGCCGGCCGAGCATCGCGTAGAGGTTCATTGCAAAATCCTATGTATTTCCAGCTATCCTGTCGGGCGAGTTTACAACGAAATGCAAGCAAAGCTGGAGGGGAACCATGACCGACTACAATGAGGATGCACGCGTGCCGCACGTGGCGCGCGACGAATTCCCGGCCGACCAGGTCGGTATTTATGACCACATCATGGAAACCCGGAAGCTGGAATTCATGGCCGAGCTGTTCGCGCGAATGGCCAGCAGCCCCGGCGCGCTCGAGGCGGTGGCGTCGGTCGGCGAGCATGTACGCTTCCACAGCGTGTTCGACGAGGTCTTGCGCGAGATGATCATCTGCACGGTCTCGAAGGAGGTCGGCAACTGGTACGAATGGACCCATCACATTCACCGGATGCCCGACGATATGCGCGCAGTCTGCGGCACGCTGGCGGCTGAGGAACTCCCCGCGCCGGTCGGCCCGGCGCTACGGTTTTCCCGGATCGTCGCCAACAATGAAAAGGCCGACGACGCGCTGATCGAGGAAATCCGCGCGTCCCTGGGTGATCGGGGCCTCGTCGATCTGACGGTGATGGTGGGCTACTACCAGCTCGTCGGCACCTTCTGCACGACGCTGCATGTGCCGATTGAGGACTCGATCGACCGCACGCCGATGCCGGACTGATTGGGCCGGACTCGCCCCGGCGCTACTCTGCCGCGGCCGCGTTTTCCCGGGCGAGTTCCATCAGGCAGTCGTCGTTCAGCGGCTCGATCGGCGCGAAGTCGCGGTGCGCGATCCATTCCTCGCGCTTGAACTGGCGGATGTGATTGTCGACATGGCAAAGGCTCAGATAGGCGATCACCCGGCCCCAGGGGCTGATGTTCGGCGCCGAGGCGTGCACCAGGTTCGAATGGAACAGCAGGACCGAGCCCGGCTTGCCCTTCGGCGCGATCATGCCGCCGTCTTCGGCCAGTTGTGCGACGGTTTCCTTGTCCAGTGTCCAGAGCGGATATGACGTGGTCGCCAAGTCATGCCCGGCCTCGATCACGCCGCCCTTGTGGCTGCGCGGAATGAGATATAGCGGGCCGTTGAACTCGGTCACTTCGTCGATGAACAGCGCGATGTTCATGGCCCGGGCCTCGGGCATCTTGTCGTCACGAGCCCAGGTGCCGTAGTCCTGGTGCCACTGCCAGACATCGCCGTCGAACGCTGCCTTCCCGTTTATCTTGTACTGATGCATGTAGACGTCGCCGTCGAGCAGCTGCTTCACCGGGCCGATCAGCCGGGGGTGGCGGCCCAGGCGGCGGAACGCCTCATTGTAGTAATGGGCGGCAAAAGCGGTGCGCACAGCCTCGCCGTTGGCCTCGCGCCAGACCTCGTCCCGGTCCATCGCGAAGATGCCTGGCAATTCGCCGGAAAGGACATCCATCTCTGCCTGACTGAACACGTCGGGTAAAAACACCCAACCTTCCGTGTCGAACTGTTCGAGCTGGTCCTGATCTAGTTCCATGGTGCCGCTCCCGGCCAATCTGTCTGTGTAGCGCGGGAATTATAGCCCGCTATCACTCTGTGGGCGAGCCGACAGAGGTGACTCCGCATTGGTGGTTTCCCCGGGTGGTTCCTGGGCGCATTTAAGGCTAGATTTGCAGGCGTTTTCAATCGTCGGGTCCACCCATGCTGTCCTATCTGAACCTTGCCCTCGAACTCACCGCGAGCCCCGTCGCGCTCGCCGGCTATATCGGGCTCGGCGTGTATGCCACGACACCCTGGCGGGCGGTCAAATATGCGTTCCTCTGGGGGCTGGCGGTCCAGATTTTCGCGCTGGCGCTGGGCAAGGTCTCATTTCTCGATCTGCAGGGGCTCGTCGCCCAAACCGCTCTGCGGCTCATCGGTGCGTTGATTGTCACCATGGGCGTCTATTATCTCTACCGCTTCATGCGCCGGAATTCGAAGGGCCCCCGCGACGGCGGACCGCCGCCTGAGGACCGCAAGCCGCCTCAACTGCGCCGGGTGAAATAGCCGCTACTGCGCACGCTTTCGCATTAGGGCGGCGAGGTCCCGGTCGGTCTCGCGCGCACTGTCGGCCAGCGCGTCGGCGACGGTCTCTCGGTCGTTTGCCGGCCGGTTTTGGCTCAGCTTGAACTTACCCTCAAGTCGGTCGATCGGCATCTCGAACGCCGTGACGCCCCGCAGCATGCCCTCGATATATTTCTCCGGCTGCGCGCCCATCGACCAGGCGTCGGGGCCCGCGCCCTCGAACACGGCGATCAGCGCTTCCTGCTGCGCGCGCACCGTCGCGATGTCGGTCACCTCATGGGGCCCGCCTGTGGCATGCACGACGGCGTAGTTCCAGGTGGGCACGGCATTGCCCGGCGCGTACCAGCGCGGCGACACATAGGCGTGCGGCCCCTCGAAGATCGCCAACATGGGGGTCTTCCCGTCGAATATCTCGCCATGGGGATTGTTCTTTGCCACATGGCCGAAGAGGGTACCGTTGGGGCCCGCCGCACGATCCAGCATGAACGGGATGTGGCTTGCGAATGGCGCGCCATCACGGGTTCCGATCAATATCCCGAACGGGTTGGCTGCGACTAGGTCCTGCAGGACGCCGGTGTCGGTCTCTTCGAAATGCTTCGGAATGAACATGTCATGGCCTCCGGTTCGTGACCGCGGAACAAAAAACCGCCGCGGCAGGCACCACGGCGGTTTTTGAATTCTGTAACTGACAGCCGCGCCGGGCTGCCGGATGATGATTGCGGACCGGTCAAACCCGGCGTTCCACCATCATCTTCTTGATCTCCGCGATTGCCTTGGCCGGGTTGAGATGCTTCGGGCAGGTGCGGGTGCAATTCATGATGGTGTGGCAGCGATACAGGCGGAAGGGATCTTCGAGCTGATCGAGGCGCTCGCCTGTCGCTTCGTCGCGGCTGTCGGCGAGCCAGCGATAGGCCTGCAGCAGGATTGCCGGGCCGAGATACTTGTCCTCGTTCCACCAATAGCTCGGACAGGATGTCGTGCAGCAGGCGCACAGGACGCATTCCCACATGCCGTCGATCTTGGCCCGGTCTTCCGGGCTCTGCAGGCGCTCGCGCTCGGGCGTCTGGCTGTCGGTCTTCAGCCACGGCTCGATCTCTCGATACTGGGCGAAGAAATGCGTCTGGTCGGGCACCAGATCCTTGATCACAGACTGGTGGGGCAGGGGATAGATCCGCACGTCGCCCTTCGCGTCGGCGATGTATTTGGTGCAGGCCAGCGTGTTGGTGCCGTCGATGTTCATCGCGCAGGAGCCGCACACGCCCTCGCGGCATGACCGCCGGAAGGTGAGGGTCGGATCGACCTCATTCTTGATCTTGATCAGCGCGTCGAGGACCATCGGGCCGCAATCGTCGAGGTCGAGATGATAGGTGTCGACGCTGGGATTGTCGCCGCTGTCGGGCGACCAGCGATAGATCTTGAAGGCCTTCACTTTGGTCGCGCCGTCGGGCTTCGGCCAGACCTTGCCTTCGGTCACTTTGGAATTCTTCGGCAGTGTAAACTCAGCCATATCTTAAATTCTCCTCGTCGCCTGGGGCGGCCTAGTAGGACCGCACCTTGGGCGGGAAGCTCTGGACTTCGTTGGTCATGGGTTGGAGATGCACCGGGCGATACTTCAGATCGACTTTGCCCTTCTCATCGACCCACGCCAGGGTGTGCTTCATCCACTCATCGTCGTTTCGGTCGGGGAAGTCTTCGCGTGCATGTGCGCCCCGGCTTTCTTCGCGCTCTTTCGCGCCGTTCATCGTGATCACCGACTGCATCATCAGATTCTCTAGTTCGAGGGTCTCGACCAAGTCGGAGTTCCAGATCAGCGAGTCGTCTGACACGTGCAGGTCATCGCGTGCGCCCCACAATTCGTCGAGTTTGTCTGCGCCTTCCTGCAGGACTTCGCCGGTCCGGAACACGGCGCAGTTGTTCTGCATCGTGCGTTGCATCGCGTCGCGCAGCTTGGCAGTCGGTGTGCCACCGCTGGCATGGCGTAGCTTGTCGAGGCGCGCCAGCGCGTCGTCGCCCGCATCCGCGGCAAGCGGTTCGTGCGGCGCACCCGGCGTGACCAGCTCGGCGGCGCGCAGGGCTGCGGCCCTTCCAAACACGACCAAGTCGAGCAGCGAGTTCGAACCCAGGCGGTTCGCACCATGGACCGACACGCTGGCCGATTCGCCAATCGCCATCAGGCCTGGCGTGACCGCCTCGGGATCTTCGGCGGTCCAGGTCCGGACCTGGCCCTGATAGGTCGTCGGAATGCCGCCCATATTGTAGTGGCAGGTCGGCAAGACCGGGATCGGCTCCTTGGTCACATCGACGCCTGCGAAGATGCGGGCGGTCTCGGAAATACCCGGCAGGCGCTCGGCCAGCACGGCAGGGTCGAGATGTTCGAGGTGGAGATGGATATGATCCTTCTCGCCACCGACGCCGCGGCCCTCACGCATTTCAATGGTCATCGAACGGCTGACAACGTCGCGGCTCGCCAGATCCTTGGCCGACGGCGCATAGCGTTCCATGAACCGCTCGCCCTCGGAGTTGGTCAGATACCCACCTTCGCCGCGTGATCCCTCGGTGATCAGCGCACCGGCACCATAGATGCCGGTGGGGTGGAACTGCACGAACTCCATGTCTTCCAGGGGCAGGCCGGCGCGTGCGACCATCGCGTTGCCGTCGCCGGTGCAGGTGTGCGCCGAGGTGGCTGAAAAGTAGGCCCGGCCGTAGCCGCCGGTCGCCATGCAGACAAGATGCCCGCGGAAGCGGTGCATCGTGCCGTCGGCCAGGTTCCAGGCCATGACGCCTCGGCACTTGCCGTCTTCCATGATCAGGTCGAGGGCAAAATACTCGATGAAGAACTCGGCGTTGTAGCGCAGCGACTGCTGATACAGCGTATGCAGGATCGCATGCCCGGTGCGGTCGGCCGCGGCGCAGGTGCGCTGAGCCGTGCCTTCGCCGTAGTTCGTGGTCATGCCGCCGAAGGGGCGCTGATAGATCTTGCCTGCTTCCGTGCGGCTGAACGGCACGCCCTGATGCTCAAGCTCGATGATCGCGGGGATCGCCTCGCGCACCATATATTCGATCGCGTCCTGATCGCCCAGCCAGTCCGACCCCTTGACGGTGTCGTACATGTGCCAGCGCCAGTCATCCTTACCCATATTGCCGAGCGCGGCCGAGATGCCGCCCTGCGCAGCCACCGTATGGGAGCGTGTGGGAAATACTTTCGAGATGCAGGCCGTCTTCAGGCCCTGGTTCGCCATGCCGAATGTGGCACGCAATCCGGCACCGCCCGCGCCCACGACGATAACGTCGTAGTCATGGTCGATGATCTCGTATGCGCCATTTTCCGCCATCGTTAACCCCTTAATTCAATGCGATTGCGATCACGGCGTAGACCGAGGCGACGCCAAGGAAAATGGCTGCGCCTTTGACCGCGATGATCAGACCCACTTCGAGCCATCGTGTGTGGATGTAATCCTCGATCACTACAGTCAGGCCGAGCTGGCCATGGATGAAGGTGGCGACGATCAGGAGGATCAGCAGTACCGAGTTGATCGGGCTGCTGATGAATTCTACGGCCGCCGCGTGGTCGGCGCCTGTCACGATTATCATGGATACGACAAACCAGATCACCAGCGGGATCAGGGCTAGTGCCGTCAGTCGCTGCATCCACCAATGGTCGGTGCCGCTCTTGGCTGATCCGAGGCCGCGTGCACGGCTCAGGGGGGAGCGCATGTTCATCTCTAGAGCCCTCCGAGGCTGGCGTAACCGGCGACCCAGCTGATGACGGTCAGCACGACCGCCGCAACGACGACCAGCCAGCCGGATGCAAAGGCGGTGCTCAACTCGAACCCCTTGCCTGCGTCCCAGACCAGATGCCGGATGCCGTTGCAGAGGTGATAGTAGAGCGCGAAGCTCCAGGCGAGCAGCAGGATCCGTCCGACGATCGAGCCAATGAAGTTCTGCACAGCGTCGAATTCTGTCGGGCCCGCTGCGGCGGCGATCAGCCACCAGACCAGGAGCAACGTGCCAACGGCCAAGCCGATGCCCGTGATGCGGTGAAGGATCGACAGCACCGAAGTGAACTGCGGGCGATAAACCTGAAGGTGCGGCGATAGCGGTCTGTTGTCGGTCGCCATGTGGTCCCCTGACTTTGCTGCGAGGCCGGAACCTAGGAAATGGTTCCGGTGATTTTTCCGCACGCCGCACGCCGTCGAAGTGTGGTTCGCGACGGAGGCGTGCGCACGAATTTCTGTGGAGCAGATTTAGACCTCCGCCCCCCATTTCGTCAATGACACTGCCCCGCGCAACAGCTTGGATTACGGGGCACAGTCACCAGATCGGCGACAGCATGTGGAAAACCTGTGGAGGAGTTGTGGTCTACACGTTGAGTTTTGCACAGGAAACTGGATGCCGGCACTGATTGGACATTGCCGCCTTGGGGGTGGCGGTCGAACATGTCTGGGCACGCATTGGCGTGTCGACGGGTTTTTGTCGCGTCCGATCAAGCGCTCTGCGGTTGGTTCGGGCAGGTTCGGGGCGGTCGCCAAGGGGGCGGCCCGGATCGGCGAAAATCGAACCGGGGCCACCGGGGTTGCCGCAAGGCGATGCCAGGCCAAGGGGGAAGTCGGCGGATGGACACGATCCTTCGGGATCAATCGCCTCGGTGGATGTCCGTTCAAGTGCACGGTCCGGAACGTGGGCAACCGCGCGCCGGGTCCCGGGCACGGCCGGGTGACCAGACGGTTTTGAACTTCCTCGGAAGAACATGACCAGAGGCCGGCCGGTAGGGAAGGTGCCGTTGCACGATCCAGTGGTCTTTCCGGTAGCGCTATCCCTTCGGGGCGCGCGCTCCGCCCTGATGCCAGCTTCGGCGGGTGACGGACGAAGGAAGGCTTGCAGCGTTTCGTTATCCAGGCTCTCGCCGGCCAGGAATTCGAAACGACGGCCGGGAGAAAACCGGGGTTCTTAGGAGCCGTGGGGACCAACCGGGTGGGTTCGTGGAAAGGTCGCCGACTTTAGGCTTCGATCCCTTCGGGGCGGCATCGAACGTGTCAAAGCGGACGACGCCGGAAAAGCGAAGCGCGCTGGACGACGTATCGGCCAGGGGTGCGTCCCACGCGCGGAGCGATGAGAGGCCGAGAGCCGATGTGGGTATTGGATCGAATCCGGTGGGGCGCAAGCCTTGCGGGTGGAGGTTCGAAGGATCTGAAGTTCAGGGGGCAACTCCAGGATCTGGGATCCGAAGAAGGCGTCAGGCGTTACGGGCTCCGCGTCCATGCACCTGGCGCCTTCTTCATTTCCGCTGCCTGCTTGTGCGGCTACCGGGAAAGATGATCTGCTTTTGTAGTCCGGGCATGAAAAGAGCCCGGCGCTTTCGCACCGGGCTCTTTCTCAGGCGTTTGAAGCCGGGCTCCGCATCCAGGCAGATCAATAAATCACAGGTATCAACGCCGTTTCGCGTCGGTCAAACGAATTCTTGTGCCGGGGCCGAGACGGGCGCAAAACCGATACCCAGCGATGCATGTTCTTACGATCCAGTCTCAGGTGGTGTTTGGCCATGTTGGCAATTCGGCCACGACATTTCCGCTTCAGAGCCTCGGCCACGAGGTCTGGGCAGTTCCTACGGCGATTCTTTCCAACCATGCCGGCTATGCCGATTTCGGCGGTCAGGTCACGCCGCAGGAAACGCTCGCGGACCTGCTCCGCGGTCTCGAACGGCGTGGCGCGTTTTCGGATTGCGATCTGATCGTGAGTGGATATCTCGGCAGCGCCGCCCTTGCGGCCGTGGTCACGGACACCGTCGACCGTGTCCGGGCGGCGAATCCGGACATGATGTATTGCTGCGATCCGGTGATGGGTGATGACGGGCCGGGATTGTATGTGGACCCGGCACTGCCGGAGTATTTCATTACGGCGGCGCTGCCGGCCGCCGATATCGCGACGCCCAACCTGTTCGAGCTTGAGGTGCTGTGTGGGCTCGAAGCCGGAGTGTTGAAGGCCGCGTCGGTTGGCGACATTTTGGTGGCGGGCCGTAAACTTCTGGCGCATATGCGATCGGGCGCCAGTGTAATGGTCACCAGCGCGGACCATCGTGATCTTGATCCCACGCGTATGGCGGTGCTCTCATTCAACGACTCGGAGGCTTGGTGTGTGGAAACTCCCCGGCTTGATTTTCCGTCGGAACCACATGGCGCGGGCGATTTGATGAGTAGTGTGTTCGCGGCGGCGGTGACCGGGCATCGCGGGCTTGCCCGGGCGCTGGAGGATAGTGTGGCCACCGTTTTTGCCATTCTTACCGAGACCCGGCGGCGGGGCGACGACGAGCTTGCACTGGTTGCGGCGCGCGATGTGACCATCTCGCCAGAGCAACATTTTTCGGCGCGATCGATCGGTTGACGCCACCCGGTTTTTTACCGCGCCCTTAATCTGCTAAGAACGGGCAGGGGATGGCACGCCGCCCGGCGACGCATATCGGGGAACAGGAACTCAGTATTTTGGCCGTAACCGATTTCATTCTTATCCAAGGCTTCGTGTTCGGCTTCTTCCTGGCGCTGCCGGTGGGGCCGGTCGGCGTGTTGTGTGTCCAGCGCACATTGTCGCAAGGCCGCATGCATGGCCTCATTTCGGGCCTTGGTGCGGCATTTGGTGACGCGCTTTACGGCGCGGTCGCGGCGTTCGGCATCTCCGCGGTCGAGGACTGGATTACCGGGCACCAGGGGGCGTTGCGCCTGGTCGGGGGTGTGGTGCTGTTATTGCTCGCGCTGCGCACCGTAGCCGCAATGGTTCGTGCGCATCCGGTCACAGATGGGTCAGATGAAAAAATTCAGCGGCGGATCGAGACGCACAGTCTCGTGAAAGATTTCCTGTCCACCTTCATGCTGGCGATCACCAACCCCATCACCTTCATCGCCTTTGCTGGCCTGCTGGCAACACTCGGGTTTACCGAGGCGGGACGCTCCATCGGCAATGCCTCGATCCTGGTCGCCGGCGTCTTCGCCGGTTCGGCGCTCTGGTGGATCGCGCTCTCGACGACCGCGAACCTTTTTCGCCCGATCGTCGACGGATCGTATCAGCTTTGGATGGATCGCATCGTCGCGTCCGTGCTGGCAGGGTTCGGGATCTACGCTCTGGTAACGTCGTTCTTCTATTAAAACCGTGACATGCGTCACGCTTCCGGGTCGGTCTCGATCATGGACGGACGTTGGGCGAATTCCGCAAACCATGCCGTAAGGTTCGGCCGGTCGGCACGCCAGTCGACGTCGGCAAATCTGAAGTCGCGATACGCAAGCGCACACGCCACCGCGACCTGCCCAATGGTGACGGGCCCGCTTAGGTCGGCTGCTTCTGCCTCGAGTTGATCCAGCGCCATGTTGACCGAGAGTTCCTGGCGGTCGATGAGCTTGGTCGAAACCGCATCGCCTTCATGGAACATGCCTTCCATTCGCTCCACCACAGATGCGTCAAGGATGCCGTCTGCGGCTGCGATCTGGCGCAGCGCCGTCCAGCGGTCAGGACCGGCAACGGGATAAATTTTCGTCGTGCCCTGTGAATCGAGATACTCGCAGACCAGGTTCGACTGGTAGAGGGGCGGGCCGTCGTCGCGCACCAGCGCCGGTACCTTGCCGACCGGGTTCACGTCCCGGTACCCGTCCGGGTCTTCCCAAGGGACAATCCCTTCGATTTCGAGTTTGTCGCTGAGCCCGGTCTCGATTGCGGTGACCCGGGCCTTGCGGGCATACGGAGAGGCGGCGGAATGGATAAGCTTCATGTCTTCCTCGCTGGGCCGGCATTGGGAATGCCGATCGTCTGGCAGTGCATTTCTGTCTGGGCGACAGGATACACACGGGCGCGTGCGAACAGAATTGCGTTCGAAACAGGGCTGCCGTCGCGTGCCATCCGCCTGTGTTAACGTCGCGATCATGATTCTCGATGCCGTTGATTTGCGCGATTTCTATGCGTCCAGCCTGGGGTCCATTGCCCGGCGCATGATCCGTCGGCAGATGCGCGCGCTCTGGCCTGATCTGCGCGGCATGCGGATGCTGGGGTTCGGCTATGCCACTCCGTACCTGACCCCATTCGTGGAGGAGGCGGAGCGTGTGGCGGCGGTGATGCCGACGCGCATGGGTGTCCTGGCCTGGCCGGAGCGGATCACCGAGGAACGCAATCTTGCCCTGGTGGCGCATGAAGATGAGATTCCGTTATCCGACCTGTCGGTGGATCGGATCCTGGTGGTGCACGGCTTGGAGTACAGCGAAAACGCCCATCTGTTGCTGCGCGAGATGTGGCGTGTCCTCACCGACGGCGGTCGCCTGATGGTGGCTGTTCCGAACCGCCGGTCGATTTGGGCGCGTACCGATCACACGCCATTCGGGCACGGGCATCCGTTCTCGACAGAACAGCTCAACAAGGCCTTGCGGCAATCGATGTTCACGCCGGTTCGCGATGCGCGCGCGCTGTTCTTCCCGCCGTCCCGTCGCCGGTTTTGGCTCTCGGCGGCGCCGGCATGGGAGCGCATGGGCCTGCGCTGGCTCAATCCAGTCGGCGGGGTCACCATTGTCGAAGCGACCAAACAGATCTATGGCGGTACCCTTGCGGGCGAGAAAATTCGCCGTCGTTTCTATGTGGCATTGCCGGCTGGCGGGGCGGCGATGTCGCCTGCCAAGGCGACAGAAGATGCGGCTAGTTCCGACCGATCAGAAAGATAGCCTGCTCCGTCAAAAGGTTCGTCCAGTGGCCGATCTCACTACGGGATTGCGCATGACCACGCCGATCAATCGTGACGATCTGCTGCGCCGTGAGGTCTAGCTCGGCCAGAAGGTCCATGAAGTCGGTAAGAGTGAAGAACCGGATATTCGGTGACTCATACCAGGCGTTGGGCAGATTGTCCGAGATCGGGCTGCGACCGCGGAACAGCAGATCGGACCGCACCCGCCAATAGCCGAAATTCGGGAAGCTGACGACGGCGCAACGGCCGATGCGCAGCAACTCTTGCAACACACCCTTCACATCGAAGATCGCCGGCAATGTCTGTGACAGAAGGGCGAAATCGAACGCGTCGTCGGGATAATTGTGCAAATCGGTTTCGGCGTCGCCCTGCACAACGGCCAGCCCGCGCGCGACGCAGGTGTTCACACCCTCCTGGCTGAGTTCGATGCCACGCCCGTCCACATGGCGTTCCCGAACGAGCAGGTCCAGCAGCACGCCATCACCGCAACCGACATCGATAAGACGGCTGCCGGGTGTCACCATGTCGGCGATCAGTTTCTGGTCGACGCGAATGCGGGCCGTCCCTGTTGTTTCCTGCCTGTTCATGCGCTGGCCTCGATGGACGTGCGCGCATACTGGTCTGCCGCGCCGCTCAGGAAGCCGGACAGGATCCGGAAAAATTCCGGCTCTTCAAGCAGGAACGCGTCATGTCCGGAATCGGTCTCGATTTCGACAAAACTGACCGCCGCGGCGACGGCGTTCAGTGCATGGACGATCTGTCGTGATTCCGCGGTTGGGAACAGCCAGTCGGACGTAAAGCTGACGAGACAGAATCGAACCGGTGAGCCTTCGAATGCAGTTGGCAGAAGTCCATCATGTTCCGCGGCGAGGTCGAAATAATCCATCGCGCGAGTGATGTAGAGATAGGAATTTGCGTCGAACCGCTCGACGAAAGAGCGGCCCTGGTGGCGCAGATAGCTTTCAATCTGAAAGTCTGCGTCAAAGCCGAACGTGATCTCCTGCCGATCCTGCAGGTTGCGTCCGAACTTCCGATGCAATGCCGAATCCGAAAGATAGGTGATGTGCGCGGCCATACGTGCGACCGCGAGCCCGCGTTCCGGGTCCACATCCTGATCGTAGTATGCCCCGCCGCACCAGTTCGGGTCCGCCATGATTGCCTGGCGGCCGACCTCGTGGAACGCGATGTTCTGGGCTGAATGACGCGCGGCGCCAGCTATCGGAATCGCGCAGAACACCATCTCGGGATAGCGGGACGCCCATTCCAGTGCCTGCATCGCACCCATGGATCCGCCGATCACGGCGAACAGTTTGGTGATCCCCAGATGTTCGATGACGCGCTTTTGAGCGGCAACCATGTCGGTGATGGTGATGCCGGGGAATTTCAGCCCGAACGGCTCGCCGGTTCGCGGGTCGATATCCTTTGGGCCGGCCGTTCCCATGCACCCGCCGAGAACATTGATGCAGATGACGAAATACTGGTCGGTGTCGATTGTGCGGCCGGCGCCGACAATGGTTCCCCACCAACCATCCTTGCCGGTCACCGGGTGAGTTTCCGCGACATATTGATC
>Ga0209558_1000520_pt1 | contig 33441 bp, 36 predicted proteins | sample SaaInlV_150m_DNA_3_FD_184674 | JGI IMG/M metagenome (GOLD analysis project Ga0209558, IMG submission 184674) | Marine microbial communities from expanding oxygen minimum zones in the Saanich Inlet - Saanich Inlet SI074_LV_120m_DNA (SPAdes) (version 2) | ecosystem: Environmental > Aquatic >...
TATTATATCCATTTTATCCAAAAAAAATCAGTTAAATATATTTTAAAAAAATACATAGTAATAGTAAGTGTTGCTATAATTGGTTTTAATCTTGGTGTATGGGTATAAAAAATATACTGTTTTTTATCTTCTCTCCTTAATTAGAAGACCCACATACCAAGATTCTTATTTAGCCCAACAAGGAAATTATGAACAAGACAGAATTAATCGATGCAATCGCATCAGAAGCAGGCATTTCTAAAGCAGACGCAGCTCGTGCACTTAACGCAACAACAGATGCAATTACTGGCGCTATGGCTAGTGGTGATGGCGTACAACTAACTGGCTTTGGCTCTTTTGTTGTTAGAGATCGTGCAGCACGCACAGGTCGTAACCCACAAACGGGTGCAGCTATTCAAATCAAAGCTTCTAAAGTAGCGGCATTTAAAGCTGGTAAAGCATTAAAAGAAGCAGTTAACTAAAGATTTAGTTACTACTAAATAAAAAAGCGCCAATTGGCGCTTTTTTATTATCTGCTTATTTATTGATTAAAACAAAGGCTCACCATAGCTTTGCTGATATAGGCGCTCAATTTTGTCTAAATCAAATTGATGGTTTTGCGTGCCCAAATGTGCAATTTTAATTGCACCCAATAAACCCGCCAACTGACCGGTGGTTTTCCAATTCATATCATTCATTAATCCATACAACAAACCTGCACGATAAGCATCGCCACAACCTGTTGGGTCTTGCGTTGATTCTGCCTTTGCTGGGGCGATATTAATCACTTCACCACCGGTATGGATTTCACTGCCTTCACCACCTTTGGTAATAATCAGTGCATCGACCATTGAGGCGATTGCCGCTAAATCAAGCCCAGTTTTATCTTGTAACATTTGTGATTCATAATCATTCACAGCCACATAAGTCGCTTGCTCTACAAAGGTTGTTAGTTCTTCACCTGAGAACATTGGCATACCTTGGCCTGGATCAAAAATAAAAGCGATATTAGCATCTGCAAATTGTTTAGCGTGCTCAATCATGCCGTCACGACCATCTGGAGAAACAATGCCGATATCTGCAACGCTGGCATCATCAACCTTATTCTCATGAGAATTACTCATCGCCCCTGGATGAAAAGCAGTAATTTGGTTATCATCCATATCAGTGGTGATAAATGCTTGGCCCGTATAACTACCTTCAATCACTTTCATGTGTGTGGTGTTCATATGATGGGATTCCATCCATTTCATGTAGGGTGCAAAATCTTCGCCCACCGTTGCCATTGGCACAGAACTAGCGCCCAATAAATGTAAGTTATAAGCAATATTTCCGCCACAGCCACCAAACTCTTTGCGCATGGTTGGCACAAGGAATGAAATATTTAACATGTGCACCTTGTCTGGCAAGATGTGGTTTTTAAATTGGTCTTGAAACACCATAATAGAATCAAAGGCATACGAGCCACAAATTAACGCTGTTTTTGACATAGTTTTTTTCTCCTTATATTTGTAATAGGCAAGGCCTATTACATTATCTTAATTCTTCAGGTACCGGGAAATGAACATCTTCCAAAGTACCACTCACTTCAATAACTTCACTTGCACCAAAGTCGTATAAATAATTAATAACCTCTTGTACCAATACTTCGGGTGCAGATGCACCAGCAGTCACGCCCACGGTATTTGCACCTTCTAACCAGCTTGGTTGTATTTCATCAGCACCATCAATTAAGTAAGCATCTTTTTGTAATTTTTCAGCAATTTCTCGCAAACGATTTGAGTTGCTTGAATTGCTGGAGCCAAGCACTAGTAATACGTCTGAATCTTGCATGAGTGTTTTAACGGCATCTTGTCGATTTTGTGTAGCATAACAAATATCGTCTTTTTTCGGTGATTTGATCTCGGGAAATTTATCTTTAAGCGCATCAACGATTTGCTGTGTATCGTCTACCGATAAAGTGGTTTGCGTTGTGTAAGATAGGTTTTCGTTAGTCAGATCCAGCTTATCGATATCGGCTACAGTTTCAATTAACTCAACACTTGTACCTTCACTTGATTGACCTAAAGTGCCCTCTACTTCGGGGTGACCTTCATGACCAATAAGAATGACTTTGTGATTTTGCTTTTGCTTGCGTGCCACCTCTTTATGTACTTTAGTCACTAATGGGCAAGTAGCATCGTAGACTGTCGCACTGATTTTATTGGCTTGCTGTCGTACTATTTGGGAAACACCATGGGCACTAAAAATCACCACTTCACCTTTAGGCACTTCGGATATTTCCTTTACAAAAATAGCGCCTTTTGATTTGAGATCGCTCACTACAAATTTATTATGCACCACTTCATTGCGCACATAAATAGGTGCGCCGTGTCGATCAATAGCGCGTTCTACAATTTCAATGGCGCGATCAACACCGGCACAAAACCCTCTAGGATTGGCCAACAAAACTTTCATTAATTTTTCTCGAGTATTTCTACTTGGAATGACACATCACAACCTGCCAACGGGTGATTAAAATTAACGGTAACCTCGTCGCCATCAACCTTATCAATACAGCCAACATACGAATCTCCCGTTGGGGTTTCAAACTCAACAGCAGCATCTACTTCAACCACCATATCTTTAGGGAAATCAGCAAGACTCATTACTTGAATGGCTTCATCATAGATTGATCCAAACGCCTCTTCGGAGGTGAGTAAAAAAGTTTGTAGTTTTCCAACTATCGCCTCCTGGATACAAGATTCCAAACAAGGGTCAAGCTGACCATCGCCAATCTCAAATTCGAAAGGGGTGTCGAGTGTTTCATCAGCCACCGCACCGTTTGAGTGGGTGAGCTTATACAGCAGTTTGTATTTAGCCATGCAGTGCTTGTAATAACTGGTGAACTTTGTTGCGTAGCTCGTGACGATGCACGATCATGTCAATCGCGCCTTTCTCAAGTAAAAATTCACTGCGTTGGAAGCCTTCAGGCAAAGTTTCAAGTACCGTTTGTTCCACCACACGAGGACCGGCAAAACCAATCAGTGCATTGGGCTCAGCAATATGAATATCACCCAACATCGCAAAACTGGCAGATACGCCACCCATAGTTGGGTCAGTCAAGACAGAGAAAAATGGAATTTTCTTATCGCTTAGTAGCTTCAAAATTAAAGCTGTTTTGCTCATTTGCATTAGAGAAAACAAACCTTCTTGCATGCGCGCACCACCCGAAGCTGAAAAACAAACAAGTGGTGCGTTGGTACGGATGCTCTCTTGTGCAGCGCGTACAAACTTCTCGCCCACGACAGAGCCCATCGAACCACCCATAAATTTAAACTCAAAAGCAGCGACAACAATAGGCATACCATTGAGTGTGCCTTTTTTAACAACTAAGGCGTCTTTCTCACCGGTGTTTTTTTGTGCTTGTGAATAACGGTCTTTATATTTCTTTTGATCTTTAAACTTTAACGGATCAACAGCAACCAAATCAGCAGCAATTTCTTCTTGGCCATCAGTATCTAAAAAACTCTCAATACGTACTCTGGCAGAAATACGCATATGGTGATCACAATTTGGACACACATAAGTTTGTTGCTTGAGTTCCTCTTCATACAAAGTAGATTCACACTTGGGGCATTTGCTCCACAAGCCTTCGGGAATGTTCTTTTTTACAACATTAGTAATTGAAGGTAGTATTTTTTCTAGCCAACTCATAATAGATTCCTTATTTTACGGCAGCTGATATTTCAGCTGACAATGCACCAACACTTGTTAACATTTTATCCCTATCTGTGGCATATTGCTCAATAAATGACACTAATGACGACCCAACAATGACCGCATCAGCCGTAGCTGAAACCGCTTTGGCTGTTGCTGCATCCTTAATGCCAAAGCCCACACCCACAGGCAGGTCAATAAATTGACGAATTCTGGCCATATTGGCATTGACTGCATCAACATCAATATGACCAGCGCCAGTTACCCCTTTGAGAGATACAAAATATACAAAGCCTGAGGCTACATTAGCCAAAAAAGCTAGTCGGTCATTGGTGGTGGTTGGCGCCACAAGGAAGATAAAATCAATATCAACACCATCTAAGCATTGTTTTAAATCATGCGCTTCTTCTGGTGGCATGTCTACTACCAACACACCATCAACACCACTCTTACTTGCTGCATCAGCAAACGTTTGATAACCAAATACTTCAATCGGATTAAGATAACCCATTAACACCACAGCTGTGGTGTCGTTAACTTGCCTAAATTTCTTTACCAAATCAAGCACGTCATGCAAACTTACGCCATCAGCCACGGCGCGTTCGTGCGATTTAGCTATCATTGGGCCGTCAGCCATTGGATCAGAAAATGGCACGCCAAGCTCAATGATATCAGCGCCGTTGTCGACCAATGTTTGCATCAAATCATACGTGTTGTCTAAACCACTATCACCCGCGGTAATAAATGGAATAAAGGCCTTGGTGCCGGATTCGCCTAATTGATTAAAAACGGTTGTAATTCTAGACATGGTTAAGATTGTATCACACTATGATCGTGCGCTAAATTCATGCACACTGTCAACCAGCACTTTCATGTTCTCAGGGTTAACATCTGGCGTAATACCGTGGCCCAAGTTAAAGATATGGCCTGTGTCACCTTTAAACTGGCTTAATACTTTTTTCACCTCTGCTCGAACAACTTCGGGTGTGCCATACATAACAGCAGGATCCAGGTTGCCTTGAATCGCCACTTTGTCGCCAATTTGTTGTTCAACTTCACTTAGCTCTACTGTCCAATCAATGCCCACGCCATCACAACCGGTATTGGCAATTTCATTCAAATGCTTGCCGCCATTCTTACTAAACAAAGTAATCGGTGTATTTGGGTGTTTTGCTTTAACGCCATTGACAATTTTCTGCATATAACTCAGTGAAAAATCCAAATAATTAGACTTAGAGAGCACCCCGCCCCAAGTATCAAACACCATCAAGCTGTCTGCACCACTTAGCACTTGCTGATCTAAATAAGCGATAACACTGTCGGCTAATTTTTCTAATAACAAATGTAGCATTTTCGGATCATTAAAGAGCATCGCTTTGGTTTTAGCAAAAGTTTTGCTGCTGCCACCCTCAATCATATAAGTGGCCAATGTCCAAGGGCTACCACTAAAACCAATGAGTGGTGCACGTGTGCCTAGCGCTGTTTTAATGGTTGATACCGCGTCAAAAACATAAGTTAAATCACTATTAACCTCTGATGGAATAGCCTCAATATCTGCCAAGGTTTGAATAGGGTTTTTGAATTTCGGCCCTTCGCCTTCACTAAAGTACAAGCCTAAGCCCATCGCATCAGGAATGGTTAAGATATCAGAAAACAAAATCGCCGCATCAAGATCAAATCTATCAATTGGCTGCATGGTTACTTCACAGGCTAACTCTGCGTTCTTGCACAAGCTCATGAAATCACCCGCTTGTTTACGGGTGGCTCGGTATTCTGGTAAATAACGACCTGCTTGGCGCATTACCCAAATAGGCGTACGTGAAACTGGTTTTTTTAATAAGGCGTTGATGTAGTCAAATGACATGATTTTTCATATAAAAAAGAATGTAGTGATTATATCGGCATTTAGGTGATAATCAAGCATAAAAAAAGCCACAAAAGTGGCTTTTTTTATTGAATGTCTGGTGTTTAGCGCTTGAATGAAGCGTAACGAGATTTAAACTTCTCAACACGACCAGCACTATCCATAATTTTTTGCTTACCTGTGTAAAAAGGGTGGCAGCTAGAACACACATCTAAATGCAATTCTTCTTTACCAATGGTTGAACGTGACTCAAAAGTATTGCCGCACGAACATACTACTTTCACAGTGTCGTAATTAGGATGGATATCTGTTTTCATGTTTATAGTGTTTATGTAAATCTAAAAGAGGAGGAATTATATACTATTATCATGCGCTATTCTTGATTTTTTCTCAGTCGAGATGCATTAGCAATCACAATGATTGAACTGATTGGCATCACAATCGCCGCAAACAGTGGGGTCACCTTAGCCATCATTGCCAATGGCACCATTAAAGCATTGTAAGACAAGGCAAAAACAATGTTTTGTTTGATGGTTATTTGTGTGCGTTTTGAGAGTTGAATCGCCTCAATAACAGGGGCAAGTGTTGCCTTTAAAACCACCACATCTGCACTAGCAACTGACACATCAGCGCCAGAGCCAATCGCAATATTGGCATCTGCTTGCGTGAGTGCTGGCGCATCATTAATACCATCGCCCACCATCAACACCAAGCCTTGTTTTTGCAAAGACTTTATGTGCTGCGCTTTATCATTTGGCAATACCTCAGCAACCACATGGTCAATACCCAGCTGATTGGCTACTGATTGAGCCACTTGGGTACGGTCACCACTTAACATGGATACTGTTTTTCCCATATTTTTTAATTGCTCGATGGTAGCTTTTGCATCTTTTTTGATTTGATCATTTAACGCAATAAACCCTAAAATAGTTTGCTCATCGCCGCACCAAACACAAGTGTAACCTTGTTGCTCCAATACGCTTGCTTGCTCTGACCACTTAATATTTTCAGATACTGAAAGATGGTTTAAATTTCCCACCCAATAACGCTTGCCATCAACCTTGGCCGATACGCCCAAACCTGGTGATGTTTTAAAATCATCTGCTAATTGATCAATATTATGCTCATCTGCATAACGAACAATTGCTTTTGCTAATGGGTGTTCAGAGTGCTTTTCAATCGCACTCATGATGCCGACCAACGTATTGTTATCCATTTGGCTGACGATCTTACTCACCCGAGGCAAACCCAAAGTTAGTGTGCCAGTTTTATCAAATACCACATACTTAACTTTGCTGAGCACCTCTAACGCATCGCCGTTTTTTATCAAAATATTATGTTTTGCCGCCGCGCCACTAGCCACTGCAATACTCATTGGGGTGGCCAGACCAAAGGCACATGGGCAGGTGATAATCAGCACACTAGTGGCACTGAGCAGTGCTAAGTCAAAATCAATGTTTGACCAATAAATAAACGTTGCACTTGCCAGCAGCAGTGTTGTCCACACAAAATAGGGAATAATTTTATCAATCGTACAAACAATACGGCTTTTGCTGGCGCGCGTATTTTCGACCAAATCAACAATCTGGCTGAGTGCCGATTGTTTGCTGGTTTGAGTTACTTCGACTTCTAAACTGCCGTTGATATTAAGCGTGCCGGCAAATACATCGTCGCCCACTTGCTTGTTAACAGGCAATGACTCACCACTCAATAATGACTCATCAATCTCGGCCTTACCTAGGCGTATAACACCATCAATGGCGATGCGCTCTCCCGGTTTAATCAGTACAATATCACCAATTTCAATCACGCCAATCGGCTTTATTATTTCGTTATTGTCTTTTTTTAGTAAGGCAATTTTGGGTTGTAATTGTTGTAGGCTTGTTGAAGCTGATAAGGCAGATTTTTTGCTCGATGCCTCTAAATAACGACCAATTAAAATCACAAAAATAAAGTTCACCACCGTATCAAAATATACCTCACCTTTGGTTGAAAACCCAAGCAACACATAGGTTGAATAAAAATACGTCACCAGGGCGCCAATACTAATAGGTACATCCATATTCATAAATCGATTTTTAATGCCAAAATATGCATTTTTCAAAAATGGATAACCAGCATAAAATAATGTTGGTGTCGCTAAGGCAAACCCTAGCCATTGAAAATACTGATGATACTGCCCACCACTAGCACCTGTGTACATTGCGATTGAAATCCACAATAGATTCATCATTGTAAATCCAGCAAAACCAATGCGATAAAGCATGGATTTATTTTTACGTTGCTGTTGTAATTCGGCCATATTTTGCTCATAAGGCATGGCTGCATAGCCTAAATCAGCTAAGGTTTTCATAATAGAAGAAAGTTGGATTTCTTCATCCTTCCAATGGACTCTAATACGTTTATCAGTTAAATTAACCCGCACCCAAACAACGCCCCCTAATGCGCCAACGGCACGTTCAATTAACCACACACAAGCTGCACAATGAATCGTATTGCTGATTAGCGTTATGGTTTTTGTGTTCGGATCAGATGATTCTAAAAATGGCTGCTGAAAAGCATGGGCGTCATAAAACTCTAATGGATATTCCAAATCAACAGCGGGTAACAGCGAGCTGGTTTGTTGGTCGTAAAAACCACCCAGCCCACTACTGTAAATAGTTTGGCATACACTAGCGCAACCAGCGCAACAAAAATCATGTTGCACGCCTTCAATAACCGCCACAACTTTGTTGGTGTCAGTTACAGATAATTCGCAGTGGTAACAACTATCACTCATGACGCTTGATTTTACTCAAAGGTGTCTTATAATGGTGTTACTCAAACAATTAAAATTAGACATGAAACGTTTAATCCTACTTGGCTCTTTACTTGTACTCAGCACTGCCAGCATTGCCGCTGAACAAATTCGCTTATACAAGCAATATATCGTTGGCATGCCCAAGCCTTTTTTGCAAAAAGTGCATCAGCTAGAAGACTGCTCTGCCAAGTATGAGCAAGGCACGTTGTGCATGCAAAACCACTCTCTATCAGGTGAAAACACCGAAATTGCCTTTCGATTTTTGAATGATCGGCTGGTTGCTATCGTGCTGATGATGCCTTTAAAGGATGTAAGCAAAATCAAAAAGATGTTTCATGTAATGAAAACTCAATTTGATCTTGTGCTTATTGAGGATGACAAATCTCGCTTAGATATTATTGAAATCAGTAACAATACTTTTGCTAAGAACGATTTCACCAAAATGATTGCTGATTTTGAAAACAAAGCCTACCAAAAACACAACATTAAATACACCTTCATTAGCAAAGATGAGTTCAAGGTGCAATCACGCAAAGCACGTAATTTTTCAGAAGTCTTTAAAGACGCACCCATCAAAATGCGTGCCGCTACTTACAGCGTAGGCCGCAAAGATGGCAAAGTCATGGGCACCATTAGCTTTATTGCGCCGGGTGTTACTCAAGCCTATCTCGATCAAAACCCTATCGTTGAAGACTTCTAGGTAATTATCATGACTCAAATCCATGGCATTATTCTTGCAGCAGGCAAAGGCACGCGCATGAACTCAACCAAGCCTAAAGTTTTACAAACACTCTCGGATAAAACTTTGCTTGGGCATGTGCTAGCGCAAGCACAACAACTGTGTTCACAAGTACATGTAGTTTATGGCTTTGGTGGCGAACAAGTACAGCAAACCATTAACGATGATTCAATTAACTGGGTAGAACAAGCCGAGCAACTCGGTACCGGGCACGCAGTTCAACAAGCCATGCCCTCTATTGATGACGATTCAATATCCTTAGTCTTATATGGCGATGTGCCCCTCATTGAACAATCCACATTGAATGACCTAATCACTCAAGCGCAACACAGTGGTGTGGCATTACTATCTGTCGTGTTAGAAAACCCCACAGGCTATGGTCGTATTATTAGACAGAACAACCAAATCCAAGCCATTGTCGAACAAAAAGACGCCAGTGATACACAACTCGAAATTTGTGAGGTGAATACCGGTATTATGGCAGTGGACAGTGGTTTATTAAAAACTTACTTAAATGGCCTAGATTCTAACAATGCCCAAGGTGAGTTATATTTAACCGACATTATTGCAATGGCTGTGGATGATGGCAAAACCATCGCGTCCGTCATTACGGACAACGAATTTGAGGTAGCAGGCGTGAACGACAAAGTACAACTAGCAGAACTAGAAAGAACCTTCCAACAGAATCAAGCAACCCAATTTATGCAGCAAGGACTAATGTTAAAAGATCCTAGGCGTTTTGATTGCCGAGGCAGTTTAAGCTTTGGACATGACTGTGAAGTTGATGTTAACGTAGTGATTGAAGGTGAAGTCACGTTGGGTGACAACACAACCATTGCACCAAACTGTGTCATTAAAAATACTGTCATTGGCAGCAACGTTTCTATACTACCTAACTCAGTGATTGAAGATGCCGTCATTGGCAATGGTGCCTCGATTGGCCCATTTGCACGCATCCGACCAGAAGCCAATATTGGTGAAAACGCAAAAATTGGTAATTTTGTTGAGGTGAAAAAGTCCACTATTGGCAAAGGCTCAAAAGTCTCACACCTAAGTTATGTGGGTGATACTACCATGGGTAGTGATGTGAATATTGGCGCTGGTGTGATTACATGTAATTATGATGGCGTCAATAAACACCAAACCACGATTGAAGACGGCGCATTCGTTGGCTCAGACACGCAACTCATCGCCCCAGTGATGATTGGCAAAAACGCCACCATTGGTGCTGGTTCTACTATCACCAAAGATGTGCCAGAAAATCAACTAAGCTTAAGTCGATCTAAACAAACCACCTTGAAAAACTGGCAACGCCCAACTAAAAAATAGCCCTAATGTAAGTCTAACAGTCTTTGTGCGTTTTTATAAGCCACCTTTTCTGCGGTTTCTTGACTTAAGTTTGCCAGAAGTCCATTTCTAATATTGTCAATACCTTCATCATAGTGCGTCTCTGTCTTAGTGTCTGTACCCACCATAAAACGATCTGGCATTTCTTCAATTAACTCCCTCCAATCATCGTTTAAGTTGTATTCTGTAAAAATTTCTTGATGCGGTCTCTTGCGTATAACCTTGTCTTTTAATTTTGGACTGTGTCTTGCTGAAAGGTCACAATAGATGTTCTTATGTCTTTGCAATACACCACGAACATCTATTGCATAGCTATTATTACCACAATGTGCCCAAATTATATTACCTTTTGTATTGTGATCAGCCAAGACCTCAAGCTGTTCAACTGAATCTTCATCCATTTGAACATGTAGCGTCATTGCCCCTCCATATCTGGCGACTAGATCCAACATGGCAAGATAAGTTGGCGCATCAATTTGAGTTTTTCTTCTAATTCTTGGGTTGGGGTTAGTTTTACTATTGTTACCAAATAACTCGCCAATACCTTTGAGCTTTCCAGAAGCAAAGTCATCTTCCAGCTCATTCATTAATGATTTAAACATCCAATGATTTTCATTTTCAAGAGCGCTTATACCGTGCTTAAGATAAATCTTATTCAATGCGCTTTGCCCGCCAAAAGGAATAAAACGACTACCCATGACTTTACGATATTTTTCACGAATAGCACGGCCACCCTTAATTTCACCTTGACCGGCCCATTTAACGCCATTGCGATTCATCCAAGTCAATTGATCAATTGGGTGATTTTCAGGATGGGGATGCATATGCACATCAGCAATAATAGTGTTAGATTCATCTAAAGATCCTGCATCAGAAATACTTTTATTAGCCGAACTTCCACCAGGCATTGGCACACCCCATTTCTTTGCAAATTCTTGAGCAGTAATAAAACCATCTCCATTAAAATCAATTTTTTTAAACACAAATGGGGGCTTAGACCACTCGTTCAAACTTACCTTTCCATCGCCGTTATTGTCCATATTCCTAACTGCTGCAACAGGATTTTTAGCCCAAACTGCAGAAGAAGAAACGATTCCTAGGCCAACAGCTAAAGCTACTAATAAATTAATTGTTGATTTTTTATACATTTTCATCCCTCAAGAAAAATAATCGAATCCTAATTCTACCTTGTGATGCATATTGAAAGATTAAAAATTCAGAAATTATTGAAATGGCCTGTTTTTGCTTAAAAACACAAAAATATAGCTATTTTTAGACAAAATTACACTAAAAACTACCTAAAATTGATATAAATAGACTATTTTTTATTAATAAATGGTGTTTTATGCGATAAATTGACTAAAAATTAATGATTATTGGCTTAAATATTAAAAATTTGCTAAATTTTTAGATAAAAATGTTATTTTATTGGTTTTAAATCGATAATTTTTTACAAAATATAGGCGTAAAGAATTAGAAAAAGCAGGAACTTATCATTTATAAGTGACTGATTTTGAGAATTTCGACAACAAAGAATTTGGTGAAAAGTACCCTTTAACACCTAAATGTATAAGTTCTGCTACGAGCAAATAAATTGCTCAACATAACTAAAATTCGATGCCTTCGATCTCAGCGATAGTATGAATGTCTTTATCACCACGCCCAGAAAGATTGACAATGATATTTTTATCTTTGCCTAGCTCTTGGGCGAGCTTAATGCCGTAAGCCACGGCGTGAGAAGATTCTAACGCTGGCAAAATACCTTCAACTCTAGTGAGCGTGTGAAAAGCATCAAGCGCTTCCTGGTCAGTGATTGCCACATATTGCGCACGACCCGAGTCTTTCAGATAAGCATGTTCGGGACCTACACCAGGATAATCTAAACCAGCTGAGATTGAATGACCTTCAATAATCTGGCCGTTCTCATCTTCCATTAGGTAGGTTCGATTACCATGAAGTACGCCTACACTGCCGGCACACAGAGGTGCTGCATGGGCTGTTGGGCCTTTTTCTATGCCATGTCCTGCTGCTTCCACACCATAAATGTCCACCGAAGCATCATCAATAAACTCATGGAATAAACCAATGGCGTTCGATCCACCACCGACACAAGCTACCAGCGCATCTGGCAATCCACCCACTTGGTCGGCAAATTGCGCTTTAGCCTCTTTACCAATCACACTTTGGAAATCACGCACCATCATCGGATAAGGGTGTGGGCCAGCAACCGTGCCAATAATATAAAAGGTGTCATCAATATTAGTTACCCAATCACGCATCGCCTCATTCAGTGCATCTTTTAGGGTTTTTGAACCTGAAGAAACAGGCACTACTGTGGCGCCTAATAATTTCATGCGAAAAACATTAAGCGCCTGACGGGCAACATCAACTTCGCCCATATAAACAATGCATTCCAAGCCTAGACGAGCCGCAACGGTAGCAGTCGCTACGCCGTGCTGGCCTGCACCAGTCTCAGCAATAATACGTGTTTTACCCATACGCTTAGCCAATAAAGCTTGGCCAATGGTATTGTTTACCTTGTGTGCGCCGGTATGATTTAGATCTTCACGTTTGAGATAAATCTGTGCACCGCCGAGTTTTTTACTGAGATTTTCAGCGTGATAAAGCGGTGTTGTGCGGCCGACATAGTGTTTTAGATCGTGCTCAAATTCTTTTATAAAGTCTGCATCGTCCTTGTATTTTTCGTAAGCCTCTTTAAGTTCAGTTACCGCAGTCATTAATGTTTCTGCAATAAAGACACCGCCGTATTGTTCGAAATGACCTTTATCGTCTGGCAATGAATAATTCATGAACGCGCCTTATGTATAAATTGTTTTATTTTATCGATATCCTTAATACCCGGGCCACTTTCCACGCCACTAGACACATCAACCGCATAAGGGTTTACATGTGCAATTGCATCAGCAACTGTATTTGGATTAAGGCCGCCAGCCAGAATGATTGGCAAATTGATATCGACCTTAGCCAAACTCCAGTCAAACGCCTCGCCCGTACCACCATAAGTGTCTTTGTTAAAAGCGTCTAACAACAATCCACTGGCTTGATGATAATCATCAGCCATTTGAATAATATTGGTGTCTTGATTAACGCGCAATGCTTTGATAAAAGGCATTGCGTATTGTGTACATTCAGCTGCTGACTCGTCGCCATGGAATTGCAAAGTATCGAGTGGCACTTCGCACAACACTTCGTCAATAAAATTTGGCTCTGCATTGACAAACAAACCCACACGATTAATAAACGGTGGCAAAGCATTAACAATTTCTAGTGCTGTTTCAACCTCAACATGGCGAGGTGATTTTCCATAAAATACCAAGCCAATCGCATCTATGCCGAGAAGTGATGCCTCTCGTGCATTGTTGGCATTGGTAAATCCGCAAATCTTGATTTTCATCTAATGTGTATTTTCAGCCTCTAATTTTGCTCTAATTGTATCACGGTCAATCCACCATTTGTCTTCCACTAGCAAGTCAACTGCGCCTGATAATTTCTTTAAAAAGACTTCAGGCTTATCCAGCTCTAAAGTTTTACGCCACACATCAAAAGTAGATTGATCAGTAATATGCGAGTGTTTATCTGCAACACTGGTTAGCATTTGTAGTGCAAAGAACGTCAGGTCGTCGTCTTCACCACAACGTAGCGTTGTAATGTAATGAGCCGCTGCCGCCGCTACTGCTCTAGTATCTGCTTCTTCTGGAGATTCTTCCACCAAGTGCTGTAACATCGCCACGGTAATTTCTGGATCGATTGGAAAAGTAATGCCTAACCATAAAGCGTGCCCAAGTGCGACTAACGCATCTGGCCCTTCAGATAAGAACATCACATCACAAGCTTCAACAGCCAACTCCCACAGTTCGTCTTCTTGCGCTAGACTAAAAGCGGTAAAGGCTTTTTCCCATGCATCTGCACCTTTGTAGCGCTCTACTTGAATACGGCCAATCTCTAATAAAATTTTGATACGCTCTTCGGCCGGCGAACTCTCGCTTAAGCCTGCCAACTGAGATTCAAAATATTCTAATCTTGATTGCAGCTGCTCTTCATTAGCATAGACGTCTTCACCATCATCACCGTCAAAAATATCTTGATCTTTGTTTAAATATTTAAATCCCATTTTGTTATCCTTTAATAAAATGCCGCCTCTAAGCGGTCTTCCCAATTTTCTGGCGTGTCGCCATAATCAGGCTTAACATCCATTTGAAAAAAGCGTTCGTCTGATGCTTTGGCAATGCTTTTAAGCACTACAACCAATTCTTCAAAAGATTCAAGCTGCGGATTGGCAATCATGACTTCACTTATTAGCAACATAGAGGTCTACCGTTATTAATTAAATGCCTTGTATTTTACACCGCAAAGCCCATAAATAGCCATGCGATAGTAAGGCTATGATTTTTTCGACGCTTTTTTGGTGGTCTTTTTAACTGCTTTTTTCTTGGCTTTCTTTTTACGCTTAGCAGTTTTAGCTTTGATTTTTCCAGCAATGGCTTTTTTACACTCTTCTAGTGTGAGTTCGCCCGGCTCTTTATTACCAAATAATTTAGAAATAGTAATGTTCTTTTGGCCTTTGCCTTTTTTCTTACCGTTCCAAATGTAAGGGCCAAAACGACCATTAAGAATTTGAATTTCAGAATCATCAAAGGTTTTGATAATGCGCTCGGCATCAAATTTTTCTTTAGCGGCGATCAGCTCCAATGCTTTTTCAAGCGTGACGTCTTCAGGAATGTCCTCTTTCAAAGAGACATATTTCTTACCATACTGTATGTAGGGGCCAAAGCGACCATAGTTAGCTTTAATCACACCAAAGTCGTCTGTTTCACCTACCGTACGTGGCATGTCAAATAACTCTAACGCCTCATCCAGGGTAATGGTTTCGATAACAAGGTTGCCACGCAGTGAAGCGAAAGCCGGCTTATCCTCGTCATCTTTATGGCCGATTTGTGCGAAAGGGCCAAAGCGCCCAAAACGCACGCTTACAGGTTTTCCACTCTTTGGATCAATGCCAAGATCGCGCATGCCATGAGTCTCTTCTCTAGAGATATCATCTGCTGCTTCAATTTTTGCATGGAAAGGGTCGTAGAATTCTTTAACCACGCCTTGCCAAGCAACACCTTGATTAGCAATGGTGTCAAAATCGGTTTCTAAATTTGCTGTAAATTTGTAATCAACAATATCACCAAAATGTTTAACCAAGAAATCGGTTAATAGGTAAGCAACACTGGTTGGGAAAAGTTTATTTTTCTCAGCGCCTGTATTTTCTGTTGGCTCTGATTGCTCAACCTTGCCTTCGTTGATTTCAATCAATTGATAAGTGCGTTCTGCACCTTCTCGCGTTTCTTTAGAAACATAATTTCTGTCTTGTACGGTTGACACCATAGTGGCAAAAGTAGATGGGCGACCAATGCCCATTTCTTCAATTTTCTTTACCAAAGAAGCTTCAGTGTAACGTGGCTTAGCACGTGAGAAACTTTCTCTCGCCGCGAAGTTGGCCAAAGTTAATTCGTCGCCTTGGCTTAAATCAGGTAATAATTTATCGTCCGATGACAAGTAGTCATAAACACTTAAAAACCCTGGAAACACTAATATTTCACCATTTGCCAAAAAGGTTTCATCGCGATTAGAAATGTTGGTTTTAATTTGTGTTCTTTGTAGTTTTGCATCACTCATTTGTGAAGCTAATGCGCGCTTATAAATCAATGCGTACAGTTTGGCTGCCTGATCTTCCAAACCATAAATCTCCGACTTGGTTAAATCGGTTGGTCGGATGGCCTCGTGCGCCTCTTGTGCGCCTGCGTCTTTAGTCTTGTAGCGTCTTGCTTGATGGTACTCAACACCATACTTAGCGGTAATTTCTTTTTGGGCTGCTGCAATCGCCTCTTCAGACAATGTGAATGAGTCAGTCCTCATGTAAGTAATAGCACCTTCTCGATACAGGTTTTGCGCCAGCGTCATGGTTTGTTTAACTGAAAAACCTAACTTTTGAGAGGCTTCTTGCTGCAAGGTTGAGGTGATAAACGGTGCTTTTGGCGAACGCTTAGAAGGTTTTTTCTCAATACTGTTAACGTTAAGTGTTGCCTCTAATAATTTATTAGCAAACTCAAGTGCCTCATCTTTTGTCGCAAAGTCTTTATCGAGTTTTGCTTCAATTAACTCGCCTGCATCGTTCACCAAATCAGCTTTAATTTTAAAAGTGCTTTTAACCGTATGATCGTTGATTTCTCTTTCTCTTTCTACCACCAAACGTACCACTGGAGATTGCACTCTACCTGCTGACTTTGCGCCTGAAACTTTTCTCCACAGAACGCCAGAGATCTCGAACCCTACCAAACGGTCAATAACGCGTCTGGCTTGTTGTGCGTCCACAACATCAAAATTTACTGTTTTTGGCTCCTGGATCGCTTTTGTAATTGCGCCTTTGGTAATCTCATGGAAAACAATACGTGGCGTGTCTTTCGGTAAGTCGAGTGCTTCTAGCAAATGCCAAGCAATTGCCTCTCCTTCGCGGTCCTCATCAGTCGCGAGATAAACTTGTTCAGATTTTTTGACTGCCTTTCGAAGATCGGAGACGACTTTTTTCTTGTCGGCGCTGATTTCATAATTTGGCTTGAAGTTGTTTTCAATATCAATACCATCTTTCTTGGCCATGTCACGGATGTGACCGATACTGGACTTAACTTGGTAGTCTTTGCCTAAGAATTTTTCAATTGTTTTGGCTTTGGCAGGGGACTCAACAATGACAAGATTTTTTGCCATTATTGAACAGTGTGGTTGTCATCAAGAAATACAATTGATTCTAACCATTGTGCTGAAATCTCTTCATCGTTGCTATTGCCCAGCACCATCATTACCACCCACTTTAAATCATCTAAAGATACCGCAGAATCACCCAATGACATGATTTGATCAATGATCATTTCACGCTGGTTAGCATCTATTTGGCCCATGTTTTCCATAAACAATAAGAAGCCACGAGACTTGGCATCGAGTTTTAATTTTTCCACCTCGCTATAAATACGCATGCCACCATGTGTATTAGCAAATGGCTTAATATTGCCATCTTGCAAGGTGGCAATATTTTCTAGCCAACTCAATGCTTTTTCAATGCGAATTGGCTCAAAACCTGCATCTGAAAGGTGTGCTTTTAGAGTGGTGTCATCAATTTCATTAGACGAATCATGTTCTGCTTCTTCAAACAAGTAATCGAACATATAAGTTAGTACGTCAAGAATATTGTGTGTCATAAAAATCTCACTTAGTTAATAGATAGCCAGAGCCACCAGCCTTTGTCACCCTGTTTGCAAGTTCCAATAAAAGCAACTCTTGTGTAATGATTTGGGGGCTCAACCCACTTTTTTCAACCATTTCATCAATACTTATGGCCTCATAACTCAAGTATTTTAATAGCACAGAGGGGGTGTTGTCTACATCTTTTGTATAAATAGGTGCGTTATTGCCCAATAAAGGTGCCTCGAAGTCTAAAGACAGCTCTTCGATAATGTCGTCAATATTTTCAACTAATTTTGCCCCTTGCTTGATTAATTGATGACAGCCTTGCGACAATGGGTTGTGAATAGAGCTCGGAATAGCGAACACTTCCTTACCTTGATCAGCGGCTAATTTAGCCGTAATCATGGTGCCACTTTTAATACTAGCCTCCACCACCAAAGTACCCAAACTCAAACCGCTAATAATTCGATTTCGCCTTGGGAAATTATTAGCAATCGGCGAAGTGCCAATACAAAATTCAGACACCAGTGCGCCTTGGGTTGAAATTTGGTGTGCTAATGATTTGTGTTTTGCCGGGTAGATGCGGTCAAGCCCTGTGCCACACACTGCAATGGTTAATTGGCCGACTTCTAACGCACCAATATGCGCACTGGCATCGATACCACTGGCCATACCCGAAGTAATCACTAAGCCTGCTTTAGACAACGCCTCAGCAAACTGTTGAGCGTTTTGTTTACCGCCTGGTGTCGGGTTACGACTACCCACAATGGCAAGCTGTTGCCTAGACAGGCATTCAACATTGCCTCGCACATATAGCACCGGTGGCGGGTCAGAAACAGTTTTAAGCTGTTGAGGATAGCCTTCATCAACCAGCGTTAAAATATGGCAGTCTTCGGCTTTAGCCCAATCAATATCAGCCTGTACCATCGAAGCATCTTGTTGTTCTAAATAATCAAGGGTTACTTGGCGAAATAATCCGCATTCTTTACGCTGTGTTTTTGAAGCTAAAAACACTTGCTCAGGCGTTTCGAAAATTTTGAGTGCCTTATAAAAAGTACGCACACCTAAGTGTGGTGCTTTGAGTAGCATGAGCCAATAGATTAGATCCATCTTAAATTTAGGTTATTAAGGATTTGAAAGTTATTATAAATTAATATACTTATTTACAAGGCGTATTGTGATTTATGGTAAAATTGCAAGATTTTATCGGCTGATATTCTATTATGAAACAGAAAAGAACCTTCCAACCCAGTGTTATAAAACGCAAACGTACTCATGGCTTTAGATCAAGAATGAGCACTAAGTCTGGCCGTGCAGTAATCAACGCCCGCAGAAGAAAAGGACGTAAGCGTTTAGCTGCCTAAATTTTAAGTGTCTTTTCGGCTGACTCGTGAAGCCAGAATTCTTAAAGCCCATGAATACACCCATGTTTTTAAAGGTGGTAAGCGGGCCAAGGGTAAGTACTGGCAAATCATTGCAAAACCTATTCAAGAGTCTAGACCACGTCTAGGCTTGGCAATATCAAAGAAGGTGGCGCGTTTGGCTGTCGACAGAAATCGATTCAAACGCGTTGCTAGAGAGACTTTTAGGGTGGCGCAAGCACAGTTAGACAATTGGGGCTTTGTGGTGATGGCTAGAAATGCTAAGCCAGCTAAAAGCCCAGAGTTGTCTGCTGAATTATTAAACTTATTTAAACAGGTGACGAAAAACTAATTTGAATTATGCGTTATTTATTGCTTATTCCCATTAAATTTTATCAGCTATTCATCAGCCCATTTCTAGGCACTAATTGCCGTTTTGATCCAACTTGTTCGCAGTATTCTTACGATGCTGTGAAAGAGCACGGCTTTTTCAAAGGCTTTGCACTCAGTGCAAAACGCATTGGAAAATGTCACCCTTGGCATGATGGCGGCTTTGACCCAGTACCCAAAAAACATTCACACTAATATCAAATAAACCAACCTCTTATGAACAATCAAAAATTATTTCTCGGTATTGCCATCTTCTTAACTGTTTTCCTATTATGGGATAAATGGCAAATCACACACGTTACTGATGCTGATGGCAATGTTGTTCGAAAATCTCAAATTACTTTGGATACATCGTCGAAAAACAATGATGTGCCAATGATCAATACGGAGACGGCAGAAATTGATCTACCAACCCCGACAATCACTGAAAGCCACGGCTTTACCACGGTCACAACCGACATGCTTACAGTAGAGATCAGCCACAAAGGTGGTACGATTCAAAATGCCTATCTTAATGCCTTCCCTGTCGAAAAAGGGGGCGAAGAGAAGTTTCAACTATTAAGCAACAAGACTGGTTCATTATTCCAGGCACACAGTGGTTTAGCATCTCGTGATGACTTATTGCCAACGCACTTATCTAGCTTTAATTCGGCTAGTTCAAACTACCAATTGTCTGGTGACGCGCTTATTGTCCCAATGACTTGGCAAGGTAAGAATGGCGTTAAAGTGACTAAAAATTTCCACTTTAAAAAAGGCAGCTATAGTGTTGGCATCGATTACCAAATTGACAACAACTCCGATCAAGCAATTCCAGCCAAAAGCTATGTGCGTTTAAGTCGCAGTGCAATTGATCAATCTAATATGATGATGCCGACTTTTACTGGCGGCATTATTTATGACAAAACATCTCATACTGTACAAAAAAATGAGTTCGATGACTGGAATGAGTTTAATCAACAGCAATCAGCTGGTGGTTGGATTTCTATGGTGCAACAGTACTTTATTGCAGCCTGGATTCCAAGTCAAGACGAAGAACAAGTATTTTCAGCAAGCACTAGCAACAACCTACATAAACTAACCAATGCCAACCAGCAAGTTAGCATTGGTGCTGGTAGCAGCGCAACACTAAGCGCCAACCAGCTTTATCTTGGCCCTAAAGAGTACGGAAAAATTGAAGAAGTTGCAACTGGCTTAAACTACACACTAGATTACGGCTGGCTTGATATCTTAGCGGACCCTCTGTCTTGGGCTATTCATAAAATCAATGACTTTATCGGCAGCTGGGGTTGGTCCATCATCCTTATTACTATCTTGATTAAGCTGGCTTTTTACCCATTGAGTGAAAAATCATACCGCTCAATGGCTGGCATGAGAAAGCTCTCACCAAGATTAGCTAAACTCAAAGAAACCTATGGTGATGATAAGCAAAAAATGGGTCAAAAAACCATGGAGCTATATAAGAAAGAAAAAATTAACCCGGCTTCTGGTTGTTTGCCAATCATGGTGCAGATCCCTGTATTTATTGCTTTTTACTGGATGTTGCTTGATACGGTTGAGTTGCGCCAAACAGCATTCTGGTGGCTGACAGACTTGTCAACAGAAGACCCTTACTATATCTTGCCAATTATTATGGGTGCGTCTATGTTTGTACAGCAAAAGCTTAACCCACCGCCGCCTGATCCGATGCAGGCAAAAATCATGATGTCGTTACCATTTGTGTTTACCATTTTCTTCTTATGGTTCCCATCAGGTTTGGTGCTTTACTGGGTGTTTAATAATATTTTATCTATTGCACAGCAGTGGTCGATTAATAAGCGTATTAACGGTTAATTGCTTGTTATTTTTGCCTTGTATAATGCAAAAATAACAGCGCAATAGGTGTTACACATGCTACTAGACAATTCAGATGAGTATCAATATTGGCGAGACGAAAAACTTGCCAATATCCCAACCCGGCTAAACGATTGTATTGTTGAAATACAAAACCCATTTAAACTCTCAAATGCAGAAAAAAACAAAATTATCGACCTTTGTCAAAGGGGGGATTTTGCCTTATTTCAAATTCAACCTGTTGATCAATACGACAAAGCGATTATCAGCATCAATGCACAGTTTGGGCTAATAAACTTTGATCAGCACTTGTTTGTTAAAACCGGCGGTCTGGCACACATCACCCAGAGTGACAAAAAAAACCAGAGCGAATTTATCCCCTACACCGACAAAAACCTAGGTTGGCATACCGATGGCTACTACAATGCAATTGATGCGCGTATTCGTGCGTTTTCATTGTTCTGTGTTAACCCTGCGACTCAAGGCGGTGTCAATGAATGGATTGATCCACAAATGATCTATCTATTACTACGGGAAGACAACCCCGATGTTGCCAAAGCACTCACACACTCGCAAGCCATGAGTATTCCGGAACACAAAGTTGATGGTGTTGTTAGGCGCGAGAAGTCAACGGGGCCAATATTCTTTGTCGATGAACTTAGTGAGTCGCTTTATATGCGCTACACTCAACGCAAGAAAAATATTGATTTTTTAGATTCTACTGAAATCAAACAAGCTGTTGAGCACTTAGACGCTCTACTAAGCACAAAAACTGATTATCATTTTCAGCATCTAATGCAATCTGGCCAAGGCTTATTGTGTAACAACATCCTACATAGGCGCAATAGCTTTACCGATGATAGCAATAATCCAAGACTCTTACTCAGAGGGCGATATTTCAATCGGATCAAATAGGGTTATAATCACCCCATGATTAACAACCACTTACTCAGTCTCGCTAAGCAGTCACCTTCAGATAATAAAAATGAACGACCAGACAATGAGATTTCTCTAGTGGTGATTCACAATATCTCCCTACCACCAGGTGAATTTAACAACGACTATATTGAGCAATTCTTTACCAATCAGCTTGATTTTAATAAACATGCTTATTTTCAAAACATTAAAGAGATGCAGGTATCTGCACACTTATTGATTAAACGAGACGGCTCAAGCATACAATTTGTGCCGTTCGATCAGCGCGCCTGGCATGCAGGTGAGTCTAGTTTTAAAGACCAAAACAATTGTAACGATTACTCTATTGGCATCGAGCTAGAAGGAAGCGACAATCTTGCGTATGAAGCGGTACAATATCAATCATTAAAAATAATACTAAATTTATTAAAGGCTCATTACCCAATCGAGGCTGTTGTTGGGCACAGTGATATTGCTCCAGGTAGAAAAACTGACCCAGGTAAAGCCTTTAATTGGGATGAAATACAGGATTAACACTCATGAAACTACTCAATAAATCTTACTTACGTGCCAAGCAAATCAAGCTCATTATCTTTGATGTTGATGGTGTTTTAACCGATGGCGGGTTGTATTTTTCTGATGGCGGAGAAGAATTCAAACGCTTTAATTCGCTTGATGGCTTGGGCATCAAAATCCTAAAAGACAATGGCGTTGAGCCGGCTGTCATTACTGCGCGTAATTCAACAACGGTTGAACATCGCATGAAAAACTTAGGCATAACGCATTTTTATCAAGGCCAAGATGACAAAGTTATTGCCTTTAATGATTTGCTAAATAAGCTCAATCTAACAGCCGATCAAGTTGCCTATATGGGTGATGACGTGATCGATTTGCCAGTAATGACTAAAGTGGGCTTGCCGATTGCAGTTGCTAACGCACATGAACTGGTTAAAGAAAATGCCTGCATAGTAACGGAAAAGATTGGCGGACACGGCGCCGTTAGAGAGGCTTGTGACTTTATTCTAAAAGCACAAGATAAGTATGATGAGGCGATGAAAGTCTATTTGACATGACCGAATTTCAGCAGCAATGCTACCAAACACTTAAAGACAAAGTACCCGCTGGTCGGGTAATTACTTACGGGGGTTTAGCGCAATTGATCGGCCGTCCTAATGCGCATCGAGCTGTTGGTAGTGCAATGAATAAAAACCCTTTTGCACCCAAAGTTCCTTGCCATCGCGTGGTCAAATCAAATGGTGAATTAGGTGGGTTTGCACTCGACCTGAAGATCAAAATAAAACGCCTTCAAAAAGAAGGCGTTCAGGTCATGAATAATAAGATTGTTGACTTTAAAGAAAAAGTCGTCAAGATAGCTTAGAGTTTTTTACCTCGCGCCTTGGCAATCATTTGTAGTTGTGCCATCGCTTCTGCTAATGCCGCTTGTGTTGTACCAACATCGTGACCATTGTCTGAATTAGTCATGGCCTCTTCTGCGCGTTGTTTGGCTTCTAATGCTTTAGACTCGTCTAAATCATGTGCGCGAATTGCTGTATCAGAAAAAATCGTTACTGTATCAGGCTGCACTTCAACAATACCGCCAGAAACATAAATAGATTCAACGCCCTTTTCAGTTTCAACACGAACTTCACCTGGTTTTAAAACCGATAAGAGTGCAACGTGTTTTGGGTAAATACCCAATTCACCTGTTGATGCCGGTGCAAACACACAATTCGCTTCACCTGAGTAAAGTGACTCTGTTGCACTAACGACGTCGACATGGATGGTTGACATTTACGCGTTCTCCGCTGCTCTTTCACGAACTTCTTCAATAGAACCCGTCATGTAGAATGCTTGCTCTGGAAGATCGTCAAGCTCACCATCAAGAATTGCCTGGAACCCAGAAAGCGTGTCTTTAAGTGATACATACTTACCAGGAGAACCCGTAAATACTTCTGCTACGAAGAATGGCTGAGACAAGAAACGTTGAATCTTACGAGCACGTGATACTGACTGTTTATCTTCTTCAGATAATTCATCCATACCTAGAATCGCAATGATATCTTTTAATTCTTTATAACGCTGCAACACACCTTGTACACCACGAGCAATATTATAGTGCTCTTCACCAACGATTAATGGGTCTAGCTGACGTGAAGTAGAATCCAGTGGATCTACTGCAGGATAAATACCTAATTCTGCTACTTGACGTGACAATACAACAGTCGCATCCAAGTGAGCAAACGTTGTTGCTGGAGATGGGTCAGTCAAGTCATCCGCAGGTACGTATACCGCCTGGATTGAAGTAATTGAACCCTTCTTAGTTGAAGTAATACGCTCTTGCAATGCACCCATTTCTGATGCTAGTGTCGGCTGGTAACCTACCGCAGAAGGCATACGACCTAATAATGCTGATACTTCAGTACCTGCAAGTGTGTAACGGTAAATGTTATCAATAAATAACAATACATCACGGCCTTCATCACGGAAGTACTCAGCCATTGTCAAGCCTGTTAACGCAACACGTAATCTGTTTCCCGGTGGCTCATTCATTTGACCATAAACAAGAGATACTTTATCTAATACGTTTGATTCTTTCATCTCGTGATAGAAGTCATTACCCTCACGAGTACGCTCACCAACACCAGCAAATACTGAATAACCAGAGTGCTCAATCGCAATGTTACGAATCAGCTCCATCATGTTTACTGTTTTACCAACACCAGCACCGCCAAATAAGCCAACCTTACCACCCTTAGCGAATGGACAAACCAAGTCAATTACCTTAATACCAGTTTCTAACAACTCTGCTGCAGGGGCTAATTCGTCGTAATTCGGGGCTGGACGGTGAATCGCCCAATTGGTTTCTTCGCCAATATCCCCCGCATTATCAATTGGCTCGCCAAGTACGTTCATAATACGGCCCAATGTCTTAGTACCTACTGGCACTTTAATTGGTTCGCCTGTATCTGTTACTTCCAAGCCTCGTTTTAAACCTTCAGAGCTACCCATTGCAATCGCACGAACCACGTTGTCGCCCAGCTGCTGCTGAACCTCTAACGTTAATCCTGTTTCAGTAACGCTAAGGGCGTTATAAATATTAGGAACACTATCTGCTGGAAACTCAACGTCGATAACCGCGCCAATAATTTGTGTAATTTTTCCGTTGCTCATTTTGCTTTTTCCTCTTTTTAAACTCTATTTTTTTAAACTTATACTGCAGCAGCACCACTAACAATCTCAGAAATTTCCTGAGTAATTGCCGCCTGTCTTGCCTTGTTATAAACTAACTCTAATTCTTGAACCATATCGCCTGCATTGTCTGTTGCACTCTTCATTGCAATCATACGTGATGACTGCTCACAAGCAATATTTTCCACCAAACCTTGGTAAACCAAAGCTTCAATATATCTTACCAATAATGTGCTTAACGCCTCTTGGGCATCTGGCTCATAAATGTAGTCCCAATGATGATCCATATCATCAACTTCACCCGCTACCATTGGCACCAATTGTGCCACTGTTGGTGTCTGGGTCATGGTGTTTTCAAACTTGTTGTAAGCCACTGATAACTGCTGAATTTCGCCTTCGTCGTAAGCGTCTAACATGACTTTAACGGTGCCTAGCAAATCATCAAAATGCGGTGCATCACCTAAATCTATCAATACCGACTTAATGTTTAAGCCTGTATTTTTAAAAAATGATGTTGCCTTCTTACCAATCGTGCAAATATCAACTTCAACACCTTTGGCCTGGTAATCGGTTATTTGCTTTAACAAGCTTCTGAATAAGTTGGTGTTTAGGCCACCACATAAGCCCCTATCACTAGAAATAATGATAATGCCAATACGCTTAACATCGCCCACTTCTTTCATATAAGGATGCTCAAACTCAGAGTGAGCGTAAGCCAAATGCCCAATCACTTGGGAAATCTTTTCAGAATAAGGACGTGATGCCAACATTCTGTCTTGGGCTTTTTTCATCTTAGACGCTGCCACCATTTCCATGGCCGACGTGATCTTCTGAGTATTTTTAATACTCGCGATCTGTGTTCTAATTTCCTTGCCAGCTGCCATATTATCTACTTACCAAGTGTGGTTTGCTTTAAAGTCGTCAATTGCGGCTTGTAACTCTGCTGCAATATCGTCGTTATAATCGCCTGTTGTATTAATTTTGTCCATCAATGGCGTCTGGTTTGCACCCATGTAAGCAATCAATGCTGCCTCAAAATCAACTACTTTATTAGCGTCAATATCATCTAGTGAGCCTGAGTTCGCTGCAAACAACGAAGTTGCCATTTCAGCAACGGACATTGGTGCATACTGATTTTGTTTCATCAACTCAGTCACGCGATGACCACGGTCAATCTGTGCTTTTGTTTCTGCATCAAGATCTGAAGCAAACTGTGCAAATGCCGCTAATTCACGGTATTGTGCTAAGTCAAGACGAACACCACCACCCAATTTCTTAATAATGTTGGTCTGCGCTGCACCACCTACTCGTGATACTGATAAACCCGCATTAATCGCTGGACGAATACCTGCGTTAAATAAATCTGTTTCTAAGAAAATCTGACCATCAGTAATAGAAATTACGTTGGTTGGTACGAATGCTGACACGTCACCACCCTGAGTTTCAATAATTGGCAATGCTGTTAACGAGCCTGTTTTACCTTTGACTTCACCATTGGTTAACTGTTCTACATAATCTGCATTGATACGTGATGCACGCTCAAGTAAGCGTGAGTGCAAATAGAACACGTCGCCTGGATACGCTTCACGTCCTGGTGGACGCTTAAGAAGTAGTGATACTTCACGGTAAGCCCATGCCTGCTTAGTTAAGTCATCATAAACAATTAGCGCATCTTCACCGCGATCACGGAAGTACTCAGCCATTGAACAGCCTGCGTATGGTGCGATGTATTGTAGTGCTGGAGATGACGCTGCACCAGCATTAACAATAATTGTATTCTCTAATGCGCCGTGCTCTTCTAGCTTACGCACAACCGCTGCTACTGATGAGTCTTTTTGACCGATAGCAACATACACACACTTAACACCCGTGTCTTTTTGGTTAATAATTGCATCAATCGCTACGGCCGTTTTGCCCGTTTGACGATCACCAATGATTAGTTCACGTTGGCCACGGCCAACTGGTACCATCGCATCAATCGCTTTCACACCAGTTTGAATTGGTTCATCAACACTTTGACGATCAATTACACCAGGTGCCATAATCTCTAATGGGCGTGCGCCTTGGGCTTTAATATCGCCTTTACCATCAATTGGCTTTCCTAACGCACTAACCACACGACCTAGCATTGCTTCACCAACCGGCACTTCCATCAAGCGATTGGTACATTTAACTGTATCGCCTTCAGAAATATGTAAATAGTCGCCTAAAACCACCGAACCAACTGAGTCTTGCTCTAAGTTCAATGCCATACCGAACGTGTTGCCCGGAAACTCTAGCATTTCACCAAACTGAACATCTGCCAACCCGTGAATACGAACGATGCCATCACTTACACTGATTACCGTACCTTCAGTACGTGCTTCAGCTGCAAAATCAAAGCCTTCTATTTGTTTTTTAATTAAATCACTAATCTCGCTTGCGTTTAATTGCATAACCCTTCCTCTTAATAAAATAAATTAATTAATTGACAAACGTGAACCCAGCTCATTTACTCGAGCCTTGATTGACAAGTCAATTACTTTGTCACCTTCTTTAATCACTACGCCACCCACTAGATTTTCATCTACTTCGGTGTCGATACTTACTGTTGTACTGTATTTATCAGATAAATCACTCACAATTTGTTTTTCTTCAGCAGCACTTAACTTATAAGCACTAATCACATGAAATGTCTTAGCATCACTACTAAGGTTGTTCATCATATCAAACAACTCAAGCATACTTGGCAATGCGCCAATACGACTGTTGTCTAACAACAAAGCAACAAAAGATGTTTCTTCTGTATTTAACGCCCTGCCTAAAATTAACCCAAACAATGCCACTACCGCTTGCGCTTTATTCTCATTAGTTGCGCTTGGCGAAGCAATAAATGCTTGCATATTTTCATCATTGGCCAATTGTGCGCCCGCCTCTAATACACCCCGCCAGTCTGAATGCGACTTATTCTGCTCAGCAATTTCAAAAACTGCGTTAGCGTAGGGTTTGGCGATTGTTGTTAGTTCCACTGATCAATCCTATAGTGTTTGTGACAATTTGCCCAACATGTCTTTATGCGTTTTAGCATCTACTTCTTTATCCAATACTGAATTTACACCTTGCATGACTAAATCAGACACTTGGTCTTTTAGCTCATTACGAACACGGTTAGCTTCTTGATCAATCTCTGCTTGTGCGCTTGTTTTGATTCTATCAGCTTCTTGTGAAGCAGTATCTTTAGCATCTTCAACCATCGTTGATGCTTGTCTGCCTGCATTAGCAATAATTTCAGCTGCTTGGTCTTTAGACTGATTAAGCATTTCTTGCGCTTTTTGCTGTGCTTCTTTATGCTCTGATAAACCACGTTCTGCTGCAATCAAACCACTTTCAATGCGCTTTTTACGCTCGTCCATGGCAGCAACAATTGGGGGCCAAATAAATTTCATGCAGAACCATGTGAACATGGCGAACATGATTAACTGGCCAATCATTGTCAAATTAATATTCATAGCTTAAACCTTGTGTGCTTTTAAATAAACAGTCTTTAACCGGCAACCGCAAATATGATATACATTGAGATACCTACCGCAATCATTGGTACCGCATCTACTAGACCCATTACGATGAACATTTGTGTTCTAAGCATTGGGATAAGCTCAGGCTGGCGCGCTGCACCTTCCAAAAATCTTGCACCCAAGATACCAATACCAACTGCCGCACCTAATGCACCTAAACCCATTAAGATTGAACCTGCTAAAAATAATGTTGCTTGTACTTCTGTCATTTCTTACTCCTATTTATAAAAAAATTAATGCTCTTTCTGATGAGCCATATCCATATACACAATTACCAAAGTCATAAAGATAAAGGCTTGTAGTAATACGATTAAGATGTGGAAAATTGCCCATGGCAATGATAAACTCCACTGGATCCAAAACGGTAATAAGGCGATCAAGATGAAGATCATCTCACCAGCATACATATTACCAAATAAACGCAAGGCCAAAGAAACCGGCTTAGCAATCAGGTTTACACCTTCTAAAAACAAGTTAAACGGCAACATCATTTTGCCAAACGGGTGAAACAAAAGCTCGCCTGCAAAACCGCCAGCGCCTTTTTCTTTGATGCTGTAATAAAGAATAAGAAAGAAAATACCAATCGACATACCAAAGGTTGCATTTGGGTCTGTGGTTGGCACCACTTTAAAGAATACATGGTGTGGATCTGCACCAAAGAAAACGCCAATTTGCTGCGCAAGATACGGCAACCAATCAACTGGCACTAAGTCCATCGTGTTCATTAGTACAATCCAGATAAAAGTCGTGAGTGCCAGCGGTGCAACCATTGGATTTTTGCCATTAAATGAACCGCGAACATTTTCATCAATAAATTCGATAATACTCTCAATAAAATTTTGAGTGCCAGAAGGGGTGTCAGCGGTCATCTTTTGACCAATACGATAAAAGAAGAATAAGAAAAACGCACCTAAAACAAATGAAACGCCAAGCGTGTCTAAATGGAATGCCATGAAACCCATGTCTTTAGCTTCTTGCGCAGTATGTGCCAATTCCCAAACGCCCGAGTCTGGGTTTTGACCATACGTCAAGTTTTGCAAGTGATGCTTAATATAGTCGCCAGAAGCAATAAGTCCGTTTTCTGATGCCATTATCTTTGTAAAACCTTATCCATTAAAAAACCAATTAATCCTAAAATTAAACCAATAATGAGTGCTTTTGAATTTAACCCTAAGTGAAAATGTCCCACTAAAGTTAAACCAACTACCATTGTCATACGCATTATCACGCTGTATGCCATCATCCCAACACTTGCTTGGACGCTCATTGTCGTTGCCTTTTGTTTGTTTGTATGCCGATTAACTAGCCATGTATTCATCAGGCTAGTTACCCCCCCATAGGCCGCAGAAACCCCCGTACCTAATGTGGAAAAATAAGCGATGGTCAATACAATGACCGTTAATTGAATCTTTGGCAGCTTACTTTTCATCGCCAAAACCTCAACATTACAAACCCACAAAATTGTGAATTATACCGTCTTGATAATAAAAATTAAAGCCGTTTTTTCTGAAAAATTTGTTTTATTGCCTAGTATTAATAAGTAACGATATTCTTATACACTTGACAACAACACCAACTCTATAAATAATGGCTTATTTTGAAACAAACTAACCGAGGAGAGAATATGGCACATATTGTCGTTATTGGCGCAAGTACGGGCGGATTACCTTTTGCCTATGATGCTAAAAAAACACTAGGGAAAGACCATAAAGTTACGGTAATTTCTAACAACCCTGATTTTAACTTTATCCCTTCTAACCCATGGGTAGCGGTTGGCTGGCGTTCTGAAGATGACATTAGTTTCGAGCTGGCACCACGTCTTAAGCGTAAGGATATTAACTTAATTGTTGGCGAAGCCACTGAAATAAAGCCGAACGACAATCAAGTCATGGTTGGTGATCAAGTGGTAGATTATGATTACCTAGTTTTGGCCACTGGCCCTAAACTGGCTTTTGATGAAGTAGATGGCCTTGGACCTGATGGGCACAGTGTTTCAATCTGTACAACAGCACATGCCAAAGTTGCCTCTAATGAATGGGAAGCATTCTGTAATAATGGCGGCGGCCCGATTGTGGTTGGCGCAGTGCAAGGCGCCTCGTGCTTTGGCCCAGCTTATGAATTTGCTTGTATTATGGACACCGACCTTAAAAAACGCGGCATTCGTGACAAGTGTCCGATGACTTTTGTCACCGCTGAGCCGTATATTGGCCATCTTGGCCTCGGTGGTGTTGGCGACTCAAAAGGCCTATTAGAGTCAGAATTCAGACAGCGTCATATTAAATGGATTACCAATTCAAAAGTTGCTTCGATCACTGCAGACACCGTAACCGTTGAAGAAGTAGACAGCGAAGGCGTCGCCATTAAAACCCATAAAGTTGCCACCAAACACACGATGATGTTGCCAGCTTTTAAAGGTGTAGATGCAGTAGCCAAGCTTGCTGATGTTGATGCGGGATATGTTAATCCACGGGGTTTTGTGATGATCAATGATTATCAACAATCACCGGTTAAAGACAATATTTTCTCACTCGGTGTGAATATCGCTATCCCGCCGGTTGAGCCAACACCCGTAATGTGCGGCACACCAAAAACTGGCTACATGATCGAATCCATGGTGACTGCTACCGTACATAATATCGAAGAAATGATTGCTGGCAATGCGCCATCAAATATCCCAACTTGGAATGCGGTTTGTATTGCTGACATGGGCGATACCGGTGCAGCGTTTGTGGCCATGCCTCAAATTCCACCAAGAAATGTTACTTGGGCCAAAAAAGGTAAAATGATGCACCTTGCTAAAATCGCCTTTGAGAAGTTCTTTATTCGTAATATGAAAACAGGTAATTCAGAACCAGCTTATCAAAAATACATCTTTAAGATGTTGGGAATCGAGCGCTTAAAGAAAAAATAGTCAAAACTAAAAAAGCCGCTTATATTTGAGCGGCTTTTTTATTACGCGCTTTTTTCAATCATCTCTTCGGCTGCTGTGCGTGCCTTATCAGTAATAGTTGCACCACCTAGAATACGTGCAACCTCACTAATACGCTCATCAGTCGATAGCTGTTCAACGGTTGTTTGTGCGCCATCGTCTTGCTGGGCTTTGCTCACACGCAAGTGCTGATGCCCAAAACTAGCCACTTGTGCCAAATGAGTAATACAAATTATCTGATAATGCTCGCTCAACTGCTTTAGTTTTTGCCCCACCACCTCGGCCACCGCACCACTAATGCCGACATCGACCTCGTCAAAAATTAGGGTTGGGGTGTATTCACTGTCACTACTGACCACCGAAATCGCTAAAGATATACGTGAGAGCTCACCGCCAGAGGCAACTTTTTTCAAAGCTTTAAAATCACTGCCCATATTGGTTTTTACTAAAAAATCAACGCCTTCATTGCCGTTGTAATGAACGCCGGTTGCTTTACTTGGTAGATCGACTTTAACCTCACTGCCCGGCATGCCTAATACTTGCATGGCTTGTGTCACTGCGCTTGATAACTGTGTGGCTTTTTCAGTGCGTATTTTGCTTAGGCGCTTAGCTTGTGTTTGATACTGTTGAGTCAGCTGGTCTTTTTGCTGTTGAAAGCCATCCAGTGATGCGCCAGCACCGCCGATGGATTCTAACTCCGAAGCAACCCCTTCTCTAGCGGTAATTAACTCAGTAATCTGGCAATTATGCTTGCGTGATAAATCGTGTAATTCGCTCAACCTTGCTTCTAGCTCTTCTGTTGTTTGATCATCTACTGACAAACTAGACAAATAATTAGTTAGCTCATAAACGCTTTCTTGAGTTTGGACTTGTGCGCTAGACAATAATGCCGAGATTGGTGCCAACTTCTCGTCTGTTTCTGCGGCCAAGCCCAGCTCATAACTCAAACTATTCAGTTGCTCATTAACGCCTTGCTCTTGTTCAAGCTGGCCGAGAATGGCAGAGGCTTTTTCAATCAAGCTGGCTGCATTTGCACTGGTTTTAAAATCGCTCTCAATGCTATCTAGCTCCTCTTGAGTAAGTTCAGCGCTTTCTAATTCTTGCAATTGGTGTTGCAATAAAGTTTGCTGCTGTTGTTTTAAATCTTGATTACTACTCAACTCATCAATCTGATTACTTATAGCGTTATACTCGGCAACGATTGTATTGAGTTGAGCACAGGCCTCACTACTTTGCGCATAAGCATCTAGCAACTCTCGCTGTTGATCAGGGCGCAATAACAACTGATGCTCGTTTTGACCATGCATATCAATCAACAACTCGCCCACATTTTTTAATACTGACAATGGCACATTCACGCCATTAACAAATGCTTTTGATCGGCCATCACTGCTAATAATACGGCGCAAAACACACTCACCTTCATCTTCTAGTGACTGTTCTTCTAGGTAGTTTTGTATTTTTTGATGATTGGTCACATCAAATACTGCGCTGACTTCTGCCTTGTCTTTACCATGACGTACCAAAGTAGAATCACCACGCCTGCCCAATGACAAACTAAGTGCTTGTAATAAGATTGATTTTCCTGCGCCGGTTTCGCCAG
>Ga0209558_1000525_pt1 | contig 33344 bp, 33 predicted proteins | sample SaaInlV_150m_DNA_3_FD_184674 | JGI IMG/M metagenome (GOLD analysis project Ga0209558, IMG submission 184674) | Marine microbial communities from expanding oxygen minimum zones in the Saanich Inlet - Saanich Inlet SI074_LV_120m_DNA (SPAdes) (version 2) | ecosystem: Environmental > Aquatic >...
TAAAATGCTTTAATACCAGTCCATTTAGACTGATATTAAAACCTTAAAAGATGTGGAAAGTAAAAATAGTGGTGGAGATGGCGGGGATCGAACCCGCGTCCGAAAACCTTCAAACAAAGAGTCTACATGCTTAGCTTGGTCTATTTGAGTTAGCCGCCTACCACCCGACCATCAGGGATGTAAGTAGCGATTTCCTAAAGTTTTAACCGAATTATCTGGAACAAATAATCCTAGCGAGTCTGTAAGCGACCGCTATCCAAGAAACACAGACAATCTCAAGGGAGCGGCTAGCTATGCAGCTAGAGCGTAGTTGTTTTCGTTTGCAACTATCTTTTTAAAGAGCGTTTTAACGAGCTATCTTTATCCTCGGCATGCGTCCTTGAGATCCAACTCCTCGTCGAAGCCATGTCATCCCCAGGGGAGCGTATTGTAACATCTTAGTTATCAAAGCGGGTGAATGCTTGTTCTGCTGACATTGGCAAGGTTTCGTTGTAACACGAGTCGAAAGCTTGTTGTTTTTGGATTTTGGCGTTGTCTAAATTAATCACTAATTCAGATTTTCTGTTTTTTTCATGATCATAAACATAGTCACTAAGTGGAATTACAACTTCAGTGCATATTTTTTTGATTGAGTTTTTTTGTTTGTCTTTTTCACCGTTTGAAGAGTTACTTTCATAAGTGATGATAGTGCAGTTTTCATGCGTTTTATAGCCTTTTAAAAGCAAGGCATCGATTTGGTTAATTTCATTGGTGAATTGATAAATTTGAGATTTGTAGTGTCGAACGGTTACGTCGTTATTGCAAGTTTTGTGCGCACGAGATTCTGGCGACATTTTTTGAAAATCTTCTAATGAGGTGCAAGCGTTTAATAAAAGCAGTAATCCACCGATAGATAATGCTTTTAAGAAGGTGCACATTATGTAATGGTTACTCTTGCAAATTTTCTTTTACCGACTTGATAAACTTCCACACCTGCTGTTGGTTCAAAATTACGATCGGTAATTTTTTCACCGTTGATTTTGGCAGCCCCTTCTTTGATCATTCTAAAGGCATCAGAAGTAGAGTTAACTAGGCCTGCGTCTTTTAACAAGTTAGCAATTTTGATGCCTGATTCAAAATTGAATTCTGGCATTTCATCGGGTATTTTGTTTTTTGCAAAACGATTGATGAAATTTTGTTGTGCTTGTTTGGCGGCGTCACTACTATGAAAGCGAGTAATGATTTCATCGGCTAGGCGGAATTTGATGTTTCTTGGGTTTTCACCATTCTCGATTTCTACTTTCCAAGACTCGATGGTTTCTAATGTCTCGAAACTAAGAAGCTCTAGGTAGCGCCACATAAGGTCATCAGAAATAGACATAATCTTGCCGAACATGTCATCTGGTGTGTCATCGATACCAATATAGTTATCAAGTGACTTAGACATTTTTTGTACGCCATCTAAGCCCTCAAGAATTGGCATAGTGAGAATCACTTGTTGCTCCATGTTGGCTTGTTTTTGTAGCTCTCTACCCATTAATAGATTGAATTTTTGGTCAGTGCCGCCAAGTTCAACATCAGCTTTAAGCTCAACTGAATCTCGACCTTGAATCAGTGGGTAGAGAAATTCATGAATGGCAATGTCTTGACCTGCTTTGTAACGATCGGAAAAATCATTGCGTTCGAGCATTCTTGCCATAGTTTTTTGACTGGCAAGTTGAATCATTTCTAAAGCGCTCATTTTCCCTATCCAGTCAGAGTTAAAAACGACTTTAGTTTTGTCTTTGTCTAATATTTTGAAAACTTGATCTTGATAAGACTCTGCATTCTTTAAAACTTGTTCTTTGGTGAGTGGCGGACGTGTGGCACTCTTGCCAGTTGGGTCGCCAATCATAGCGGTGAAATCACCAATCAAGAATAAAATTTCATGACCTAAGTCTTGTAATTGCTTGAGCTTATTGATAAGCACTGTATGCCCAAGATGAAGGTCTGGTGCTGTTGGATCAAAACCTGCTTTAATGCGTAAAGGTTTGTTTTTAGCGAGTTTTTTCTTTAGCTCGTCAAGTGGCAATATTTCATCAGTACCGCGCTGGAAAACGGCTAATGTTTGTTCTGTATTCATGATTATTTAGCTTCTTGTGTGACCGTCACCAAGGACGATGAATTTTTGTGAGGTTAGCCCCTCTAAACCAACTGGGCCACGTACGTGGAATTTGTCAGTGCTGATGCCAATTTCTGCGCCAAGACCATATTCAAAGCCATCAGCAAATCCGGTAGAGGCGTTGATCATCACTGATGATGAATCGACTTCAGTGATAAAACGACGACCGGATGTGTAGTTTTCAGTAACGATAGACTCGGTATGGCCAGAGCCGTGCTGATCAATATGATCGATAGCCTCAGACATCGAGCTGACAATACGAATGGATAGAATTGCATCTAAATATTCTGTGTCCCAATCCTCATCTGTTACTTCAATAACTTGATCAGACAACTGCATGGTTTGATCACAGCCTCTAAGCTCTACGCCTTTGGCTAGATATTCCACGATTAACTCAGGCAATACTCTGCCAACTGCTGATGCGTGCACCAGTAAAGTCTCCATAGCGTTGCACACGCCGTAACGTCGTGTTTTGGCGTTAAAGGCGATTTTGATGGCTTTTTGTGTATCAGCATCTTTGTCAATATAAGTGTGACAAACACCATGTAAATGCTTAATTACTGGTACTTTTGAATTTTCACTAATGGCTTCAACTAAGCCTTTGCCACCACGTGGAATAATGGCATCCACATAATCGCTGGCTTTAACTAATTCAGTGACTGCTTCGCGGTCGGTAGTGTCGATTAGTTGTATGCAGTACTCATTTAAGCCGGCATCGATTAAACCGTCTTTAACGCAAGCGTAAAGCGCAAGATTAGAATGAATGGCTTCTGATCCGCCACGCAAAATTGCACCATTGCCTGATTTTAGGCAAAGCGCTGCTGCATCAATCGTAACATTTGGACGAGATTCATAAATGATGCCCATCACCCCTAAAGGCACACGCATCTTGCCGACTTGAATGCCACTTGGTCGGAATTTTAAATCGGTAATTTCACCGATTGGATCAGGCAATGTGGCGATTTGATTCAGGCTTTCGATAATGCCGTCAAGTCGAGCATCGTCTAACATTAGTCGGTCGATTAATGCGTCATCTAATCCGTTGTCTTTGCCATGTATAAGGTCTTGTTGATTGGCTGTAAGAATGTTTTTACGGTTTTGATCAATCTGACTGGCGATATTAATCAAAGCATTATTTTTTGCCTCAGTTGTGGCGACACGCAGAGTTTTTGCAGCAGATCGTGCGTTCTTGCCTAGTGTGGTAATTAAGTCAGTTATTGAACCCATAGTGTTTTCCCAGCTAAATTTAGTAGTAGTGTGCGTAATTCATCAATTACATTGAGATTATCCATGCCTTTGATTGAGCGGTCAATACGTCCGAGCGATAATAATAGTTTTTGTAAACGTGGATAAGAGTGGCGTTTAAGAATACTGGCAACGATTGGTTTTCTTTTATTCCACACTCGGTGACTTTGTAAAACTGAATCTACCTGTTTTACTTGTTGTAGTTCGATCGACATATTGATGATTGAATTGATCTCTCGATACAAAGAACTGCTAAGCTGAATTGGCATTGCCGTGTCATCAAGCAGTGTTTCGTAAATTTTAAGCACTTGATTTCCGTCACCCAAGAGTGCTGCGTCAATTAAACCGTAAATGGTGTATTTAGATTGTTGATTGATTTGATCTAAATAGGCTTGGGTGTCGATCTTGCCGTTAGGGTAAGCCATTTGTAGTTTTTGGATTTCTTGCATAGAGGCCAATAAATTTCCCTCGGTACAAAAAGCGATACCCTGCGCTATTTCTGCATTGGGTTCTAATCCGAGTGTTGCCATATGGTTGGCAATCCAGCCTACAAGGTGGTCACTTTGCACTTCCCAGTGTTGAACGACGCCGCCAAATTGCTCGAGCGTTTTAAACCATTTGCTTTTTTGCTGAGCCATATCAAGCTTGCCGGTAGAGATGATAAGTAAAATATCGCTAGGCATCGATGCGGCGATTTCACTCAACGCTTTTGATCCTTTGACGCCGATTTTTCCGGTTTTTAGTCGGCATTCGATAATGCGTTTTGGTGAAAATAGAGAGATGGCTGACATCTCAGCAACAATTTTACCCCAGTCAAAATTGCCATCAACTTCAAAACTGATTTTGTCGTCAAAACCTTGAGTTTTGGCAGCGTCTCTAATTTGGGTTAGGCTTTGTTCGACTAATAAAAGCTCTGGGCCGAAAACAAAGTAAAGGGAGTTGAGTTGGTTGGCTAGTGTGCTGTTAAGTTGTTCTGGCCTAATTTTCATTTAAGCGATTTAATCTTCTCAACAATTTTTTGATAATGGTGTTGCGAAGTTGCGTATAGCCTTCTTCAATTTGTAATCTATCGGCTTGTGTGGCACTCATTTTGCTTAAATGCATATTGGCTGTTAAATCTTGAGAAAGTAATAATTTTTTGCTGTTATTAAAGATCTTAACAGGCACGCTGATACTTAGTGTGTAGCTATTAGATTTACCAGCTGACGTGTAAGAAGAAGTTTGTTTTTTCTGAACCTCGGCACCAATTTGGATGGCTAAAGATTGAGTGGCTTCAGCGTTAAAACGTTTTTTTAATTCAACTGCAAAAGCGTTGTTGTCAGTAGAAGTAATTGATGCGTTTAGCGGTGTGTTTTTAACAGGTGTGTGAAAGCCACAAGCACTTAGTAAACTGGTGATAAGAATAATAGATATTAAATTAATCTTTGACATAATTTTGCAGGTGTTTCATATTAAGTTAAGAATTATGACAGAATTTGAATTTATTTGTTGTTAAACCTTGAAAAATCACCATCAATCCCTATATAAGAGAGCAATAGGGTATATTTATCTTCTTCTTTTTATTGATTTTTTATTATGTTTAAAAATTTATTACTTTGGTTGGTTTTGGGTAGTGTCCTGACCTCAATTTTTAGCCAGTTTCAGGTTGGCGAACAGAAAAACGAGATCACTTATTCTCAGTTTATTCAAAGCGTTAAACAAGGCGATGTTTCAAGCGTTACGCTTTCAGGTAACAATGTTAAAGGCATAGGTGCTGGCGGCGAACAGTTTACAACTTATAATCCGGGCGATTTAGGCTTGATGGGTGACTTACTAGATGGTGGTGTTTCTGTTGAAGCTAAACCGCCTGAAAAAGATGGATTCTTCAAACAGCTTGTTATTTCTTTAGCACCGATTTTATTATTGATTGGTGTAATTCTCTACACCATGAAAGGTGCAGGCGGTGGAATGGGTGGTAAAAATCCGATGAGCTTTGGCAAGTCAAAAGCGCGCCTAATTCCTAAAGATGAATCCAATACCACTTTTGATGATGTGGCTGGCGTAGAAGAAGCTAAAGAGGATGTAGCCGAGTTGGTTGATTTTTTATCTGACCCAGGTAAGTTTACCAAAGTAGGCGGAAAAATCCCTAAAGGTGTGTTGCTAGTCGGCCCTCCTGGAACGGGTAAAACGCTTTTAGCTAAAGCCATTGCCGGCGAAGCTGAAGTGCCATTTTTCTTTATTTCTGGTTCTGATTTTGTAGAGATGTTTGTCGGCGTGGGCGCATCAAGAGTGCGCGACATGTTTGAGCAAGCTAAAAAAAATGCACCTTGTATTATCTTTATTGATGAAATTGATGCAGTGGGTCGCCAGCGTGGTGCCGGCATGGGTGGCGGTCATGATGAGCGCGAGCAAACATTGAACCAAATGTTGGTAGAAATGGACGGTTTTGAAGGCTCTGAAGGCATTATTGTTATTGCAGCCACTAACCGACCAGATGTACTAGACCCTGCATTACTTAGACCTGGACGCTTTGATCGCCAAGTGATGGTGGGCTTGCCAGATATTAATGGCCGTGATGCTATTTTGAAAGTGCACATGCGTAATTTGCCGATTGCTAAAAATGTTAAATCCGTTAATATCGCCAAAGGTACGCCGGGTTTTTCTGGTGCAGACCTTGCTAACCTTTGTAATGAAGCGGCATTGATTACTGCTGGTAAAGATAAAAAATTAGTCGGTATGCAAGAATTTGAAAAAGCCAAGGATAAAATTATGATGGGCGCTGAGCGCAAATCTATGGCAATGGATGAGGCTGAAAAAGAAATGACGGCTTACCATGAAGCTGGGCACGCAATTGTAGGTCGACTAGTGCCTGAGCACGATCCGGTTTATAAGGTCAGTATCATCCCAAGAGGTAGAGCGTTAGGTGTGACTATGTTCTTGCCAGAAAAAGACAGTTATAGTATTTCAAGACGTAAGCTGAATTCACAAATTGCTGCTTTATTTGGTGGTCGTATTGCTGAAGGACTTATTTATGGTGCAGATGCAGTAACCACCGGTGCGAGTAATGATATTGAGCGCGCCACCGAGATTGCCCACAAAATGGTAAAACAATGGGGCATGTCAGACAAGCTAGGGCCTTTGGCTTATGGTGAAGATGAAGGTGAAGTGTTCTTGGGTAAGCAAGTGACTAAGCATAAGCACATCTCTGAAGACACCTTTAAAGTAATTGATAGTGAAATTCGCGATATTATTGACGAAAATTACGCTGTAGCAACCAAAATTCTAGAAGAAAACAAAGACATTTTGGTAGAAATGACCAAGGCTTTAATGGAGTTTGAAACCATTGATAAAGAGCAAATTGATGACTTGATGGCTAGAAAGCCAATCAGAGAGGCGGCAGTGATCACTGACTCTGAAGTGGCTTCTACTGAATTAGGTTCAGGCGTTGATGCAGACACAGATACTGATGCTGACGACACCAACGATTCTGACGATAAGCCTGTTGACGGCAATCTAAAAATCGTTTAAATAATATTGGCTATAGTCGCGTTATGACTATTGATTCCTCAAAACCAGTGATTATGGGCGTGTTGAATATCACGCCCGATTCATTTTCAGATGGTGGTCAAAATTTTGATATGGCTGACGCCATTACAAGCGCTAAGTTAATGATTGCACAAGGTGCAGATATTATTGATATTGGTGGTGAATCTACCCGACCAGGCGCGCAAGCAGTTTCAACATCGGATGAAATTGACCGTGTTATTCCCGTTATTGAAGCACTATATCATGCGAGCGATATTCCTATTTCGATCGATACCTCAAAGCCAGAAGTAATGAAGCAGGCGGTAAAAGCAGGCGCTAGTATGATTAACGATGTATGCGCTTTGAGCGCTGATGGTGCATTAGAAATGGCAGCATCACTGAATGTTGATGTATGTTTGATGCATATGCAGGGCAGCCCTAGAACCATGCAAAAAGACCCAACTTATATTGATGTGGTAGATGACATTAAAAACTTCTTTAGCAAACGAATTAAGGCTTGTGTTGCCGCTGGCATTGCTGAAGATAAAATTATCTTAGACCCTGGCTTTGGCTTTGGTAAAACGCTGAATCATAATTTAGAAATCTTAAAACGCTTTCATGAGTTTAAGAGCTTTGGCCTTCCAGTTTTGGCAGGGCTGTCTCGTAAGTCAATGATTGGTGCGTTGCTTAATGATAGAAATATTGATGGAAGGGTTATTGGTAGTGTGGCAGGGGCTATAATAGCAGTGCAAAATGGTGCAGATATTGTGCGTGTGCACGATGTGTTAGAAACCAAAGATGCGCTGACGATTTTAGGGGGAGTAAATTGAGTAATTATTTTGGTACCGATGGCATACGTGGAAAAGTAGGTGTTACCCCTATTACAGCTGATTTCTTTTTAAAACTTGGTTGGGCAGTCGGCTCAGTTTTGGCGCAAAAAAAATCAAAAACCAGTGTGATTATTGGCAAAGACACGCGAGCATCAGGCTATTTATTTGAATCTGCCCTTGAAGCAGGTTTTTTATCAGCTGGTGTCGATGTGGGCTTATTGGGGCCAATGCCAACACCGGCAATTGCCTATTTAACGCAAACCTATAATGCTAATGCTGGTGTGGTGATTAGCGCCTCGCATAATCACTTTCAAGATAATGGAGTTAAATTCTTCTCAGCAAAAGGCTTTAAACTTAGTACCGAGGATCAAAACGCTATTGAAAAAAAATTAGATGAGCCAATGCAAAGTGTGGGCAGTGAAAGCATTGGTAAGGCAGTTCGTCATGAGCAGTCATTAGGTCGATACATCGATTTTTGTAAATCAACTTTTGATCGATCGGTTGATTTGTCAAGCCTAAACATTGTGATTGATTGCGCCAATGGCGCTACTTATCATATTGCAGAAAATGTATTTTCTGAATTGGGGGCTAATACCACAATCATTCATAATCAGCCAGATGGTTTTAATATTAACCTTGATTGTGGTGCGACAGATACCAAGAATTTACAGCAAGTTGTTTTAGAAAGCAAAGCTGACTTAGGTATTGCTTTTGATGGCGATGGCGATCGCTTAATGATGATTGATAAAAACGGAGAATTGGTTGATGGCGATGAATTGGTGTTTATTGTCGCCAAAGCTTGGCATGAGCAAGGTCGACTAACAAGTAATACAGTGGTTGGAACCAAAATGACCAATTTGGGTGCGCGTCACGGCTATCGAGATTTAGGTATTAACTTTATTGAAGCTGATGTGGGCGATCGCTTTGTTATGGAGCAAATGCAATCAAACAATTCAATTTTAGGTGGTGAAGGCTCTGGGCACATTATTTGTTTGGATAAAACCACTTCTGGCGATGCTATTATTGCTGCACTCCAAGTATTAGAAGCTATTGCTAAACCTGGAAAAACATTAGCTGGATTAAAGTCAGAAATGCAAAAATACCCCCAGGTTTTGATCAATGTCAAAACTGCAGAAAAAATTGATTTAGACCAACATGAAGTCTTAAAACAAACACAACTTGAAGTTGAAAAAGCTTTGGGTGATGAAGGTCGAGTGTTAATTCGTGCCTCAGGTACCGAGCCACTGATTCGTGTTATGGTTGAAGGCAAAGACTTGTCTTTGGTACAAAAAAGCGCTGAACAACTGGCCGATACATTGCGCTAATGAGCTTTGACGATACTGAGTTAGTATTAGTCGGTTTAATTTTTCTTTGGGCGGGCTTTGTCCGTACCGGGTTAGGGTTTGGTGGTGCTGCTTTAGGTTTGCCATTAATGCTATTGGTTGGCGCAACGCCAGTTTATTGGCTGCCAATCATCGGTATTCATTTGTTGTTTTTCTCATCACTGACGCTGGCTAAATCCTTAAAAAAAGTAGACTGGCCTTATCTAAAACGGTCATTATTATGGATTATTCCACCGACTTTAGTGGGTGTGGCAGGTTTGTTGAGCTTGCCTGATGATGTGATTGTGGTGTTTATTTATTCAATCACTATTTTTTATGCCATTACTTGGATTTTTAACACTAAAATTGCCTCACATAGCCCGTGGGTAGATAAATTACTATTAGTATTAGGTGGGTATGTGGCCGGCACATCGCTCACCGGCGCACCACTGATTGTGGCTGTGTATATGCGCCATGTCGCTAAAGAATATTTGCGCAATACGTTGTTTGTGCTGTGGTTTATTTTAGTGAGTATTAAAATGATTACTTTTGTGATTATGAATGTTGATATTGATTGGGAGTTTTCACTTTTACTAATTCCAGTGGCTGCTATCGGGCACGTGCTTGGTATTAAGGCGCACCAAAGTATTACTCAAAATGATGAAGCCTTTAAACGCTGGGTGGGCGGTGCTTTATTTGTCATTAGTTCATTTGGATTATTCAAGCTATTTTTGAGTTAAAATCTACGGTATGAACGAATACGTCCTCATCTTAGTCAGTACCATTTTGGTGAATAATTTTGTACTGGTTAAGTTTCTAGGTTTATGCCCGTTTATGGGTGTGTCAAAAAAAGTAGAAACCGCGATTGGCATGGGTTTTGCTACGACTTTTGTCCTAACTTTGGCAAGCCTATCAAGCTATTTGATTAATACTTATATTTTAATTCCATTTGAGTTGGAATACCTACGCACGATTGCCTTTATTGTTACTATTGCAGGGGTGGTTGGTTTTACTGAACTGGTGGTAAACAAAACCTCCCCAGTGCTACATCAATCTTTAGGTGTATTTTTGCCGTTGATCACCACTAACTGTGCAGTACTTGGTGTGGCACTCTTAAATGTTGGGCAAGACAACGGATTTTTAGCATCAGGCGTATATGGCTTTGGTGCAGCAATTGGTTTTTCGTTTGTGTTAGTGGTATTTTCTACCATTCGTGAGCGTATTGAAAGTGCAGATGTGCCACTTGTATTTCAAGGCACGCCAATTGCACTGATTACTGCCGGATTAATGTCGATGGCATTTATGGGTTTTATTGGGTTAGCATAATGAGACTTCATCATGTTTGATTCTGTTTTCATTTTTTCTGCTTTGGCGCTTGGGCTCGGTTTGGTTCTAGGTTACGCTGCGATTAAATTCAAGGTTGAGGGGAATCCTTTAGTGGATCAAATTGATGCAATCTTGCCACAGACGCAATGTGGCCAGTGCGACTATCCAGGTTGTCGACCTTATGCAACAGCAATCGCCAATGGTGAAGCGCCGATTAATCAATGCCCACCAGGTGGTCAAGAGGGGGTTGATGCGTTAGCAGCATTACTCGATGTAGAAATATTGATGCTTAATGAAGCGCATGGAGAAACCCATCCTGATCATGTGGTAACTGTAGATGAAGCCGTATGTATTGGCTGCACACTATGTATCCAAGCTTGTCCAGTGGACGCTTTTGTCGGGGCCTCTAAAGTAATGACAAGCGTCATTTCAGATGAATGTACTGGTTGTGACTTATGCATACCAGTATGCCCAGTGGATTGTATTCATATATTGGAAACCACACCAACATTGAGTACTTATGTTCCCGATGTCGCTGAGATTGCCCATGCTTAGTCAATCATTTAGTGGCGGCATCGTTATCCCTAATCCACATCCGGTAGAGATAGTAGAAATTATCTTAGCGCCGTTGCCAGATAAAGTGGTTTTACCTTTGCAACAACGTATTGGTGATGAAGCTATTCCTTGTGTTAAAGTAGGTGACAAAGTCCTGACTGGCCAAGTTATAGCTAAAACTGAAGATCATTTTTGTGTGCCTATTCATGCTTCAATTTCTGGCAAAGTAGTGACGATTGACGAGCGCACCATTCCACACAAATCAGGCTTAAAATCAAAGTGCATTACTATTGAATCAGATGGTAAAGATCAATGGGTAGAACATAAGGGTTGCGGTACAGATTTCCTGCATTGTGATCAATCTACCATGATTGAATATATCCAAGCGTCAGGTATTGTTGGTTTAGGTGGTGCTGGATTTCCTGCTCATGCCAAATTAGAAGGCATTCAAGATTGTCATACTTTAATTATTAATGGCACTGAATGCGAGCCAGGCATTATGTGTGATGATGCACTGATGCAGAGCCACCCTCGTGAGGTGATTCGCGGTGTGGAGATTTTGTTACATATTTGTGGTGCACAACGCGCAATCATCGCTGTTGAAGATGACAAGCAAGAGGCGCTAAACTCATTATTAATGTATTGCCATAATGACCGAATTAGTATTGAACAAATCCCTACTAAATATACTTCAGGCGCTGAAAAATTATTAATTAAAGCATTATTAGGCATTGAAGCCCCATCAGGTGGGTTCGCTATTGACATGGGTGTTGTCTGTCAAAATGTCGCCACTACAAAGGCAATTTTTGATGCGGTAATAGACAGTAGGCCCCTAGTATCTCGTATTGTAACCGTGACCGGATCGGGTGTTGAATCGCCAAATAATTTTGAGGTGCGTTTAGGTGCATCGTTTGAACATATTGTGTCAATGTCAAATCCAAACGATAATCAACACGCTGTGCGCATGGGTGGCATGATGATGGGTGTTGATGTTAAAGACACAACCGTGCCAATATGCAAGATTACCAATTGTATTTTTGTCAATAATGCACTAGAAAAGCCCGACACTCAAGAATGTATTCGTTGCGGAACATGCAATCAAGCTTGCCCAGTTGATTTATTACCACAACAGCTTTATTGGTACGCTAAGAGTGAGAATACCGACAAAGCAATGGATTATAATTTATCAGATTGTATTGAATGCAGATGTTGTGATTATGTATGTCCAAGTCACATTCCTTTAGCTGAGTATTTTTCTTTTGCTAAAGCGTTGTATCGTAAGAATACTGAAGATCAATATCGAACGGATATTGCCAGAGAAAGATTTGAATTTAGAGAATATCGTTTAGAGCGTAATAAGCAAGAGCGCACTAAAATGATGGCCGCTAAAAAAGAAGAACTAAAGAAAAAAATGGCCAATGACAAATCTCAAAAAGACAAAATAGCCGCTGCCATGGCGCGTGTTGAGAAAACAAAGAAGAAAAAAGATGATGCACAGTAATACATTGAGTACTAATCAAATGATGCGCCAAGTCATTTACGCTTTGGCGTTAGGTGTTGTTGCAGCTTACACCTTCTTTGGTTGGGGTGTTATTGTACAAATTGTGTTAGCTATAGTGGCAGCAATCGCAGTTGAGTCTGCTTTTTTAAGTATTCGAAATCGCCCAATTAAGCCATCAATTAGTGATGGGTCAGCAATCTTAACCGCTGTTTTATTGGCAATTTCCATCCCTAGTATTGCGCCTTGGTGGATTGTTGTAGTGGGTGTGGCATTTGCCATTATTTTTGGCAAACAACTTTATGGTGGGTTAGGTAATAACCCTTTTAATCCAGCCATGTTGGGCTATGCATTTTTGCTAATTTCTTATCCGTTGCAAATGACTACTTGGGTAAGTGAGTTTTTAAGTTTTAGCCAAAGCCTTGATGTGATTTTTAACTTAATCTCTGTTGATGGGTTGAGTGGCGCCACCCGACTGGATGACGTTAAAACCCAATTATCTTTAGGTTATTTAATCCATGAGCTTAACGTGTATTCAATTAGTCAATCGTGGATTAATATTGGGTTTTTATTAGGCGGATTGTACCTATTAGCTCGTAAAATTATTACTTGGCACATTCCTGTCGCTTTTATTGCAGGTGTTTTAGTGGTGTCAACATTGTTATTCATAAGTAATGATAAGATTTATATTCCTCCACAATTCCATTTAGTTTCAGGTGCAACAATGCTGGCTGCATTTTTTATTGCCACCGATCCAGTATCAGGAAGCACAACGCCAAAGGGTAGGTTAATCTATGGGTTTTTAATGGGTGTCTTGGTTGTGGTGATTAGAGTATTTGGTGGTTACCCAGATGGTGTGGCTTTTGCGGTATTGTTAATGAATATGATCGTACCATTGATTGACTATTACACACAGCCCAAGGTGTTTGGAAAATGATGAAAAATTCAATTTTAAAAGCTGGTGTTTTGTTGTTGATCTTTACAGCGATTAGTGTGTTTTTTGTCACATTAACGCAAGACACCACCAAGGAAAAAATCAAATACAACGAAGATCAGCTGCTCATCAAGCGTCTTGGTGAATTGGTATTAAGCTATGACAATAATATTCTTGAAGATAAGTTTTCAAAAGAGATAAAGCTACACGGATTAAATCAAGAAGTAGGTATTTACCCTGCCAAACGACAAGGAAAAGTCTTTGCTTATTTGGTCGAACATACTTACCCCAATGGTTATAACGGTAATATCCGTTTACTAACTGGGTTTGATATCAGCCATCAATTATTGGGTGTTAGAGTAATCACACATAAAGAAACCCCAGGTCTAGGTGACAAGATAGAAACCAGAAAATCAGATTGGATTAAACAGTTTGCTGGGCTGTCTTTATTCAACCCTCAGAAGAGCGATTGGAAAGTAAAGCGTGATGGTGGTGTGTTTGATTCGTTTACTGGTGCGACGATCACTCCAAGGGCAATCGTGAGCGCCGCCTATCAAGTATTGGTTTATTTTACAAAACATGAAATTAACTGATTTTGACTTCGACTTACCGAAGTTACTCATTGCCCAGAATCCACCAAAAAATAGAACAGATTCACGTCTTTTAGTACCACAATCGACTATTGTCGATTCATTTTTTCATAATATAGCAGCATTTGTTAAACCAGGTGATCTGCTGGTGATGAACAATACTCGGGTTATTCCTGCACGGTTATTTGGTCATAAAGCCTCAGGCGGCAAGGTTGAAATTATGATTGAGCGCTTACTCAATGAGCGCCAAGTTTTAGCCATGATGAAGGCTTCTAGGGCGCCAAAAATTGATAGTTTTATCACACTTGAAAATGGTGACAAGGTTCAGGTTATTGGCAAGGAAAACGGCTTTTATACGCTAGATTTTGTCACTGACTCATTGCTTAATTTGCTCGATAACGTGGGGCATATCCCCTTGCCACCTTATATTGAACGCAGTGATGAGCAGGCTGATCTTGAACGCTATCAAACTGTATTTGCTAAAGAAGATGGGGCGGTGGCAGCGCCTACAGCAGGCTTACATTTTGATGATGAATTACTAGCGTCTTTAAAAGAAAAAAGTATTGATCATTGTTTTGTTACTCTGCATGTGGGGGCAGGCACTTTTCAGCCGGTTAAGGCTGAAAAAATAACGGATCACAAAATGCACAGTGAATATTTTGAAATTGATCAAACAACGGTTGATAAAATTAATCAAACCAAAGCCGATGGCGGGCGAATTATTGCTGTAGGCACCACAGCTGTGCGTTCGATGGAGTCAGCCGCAAAAAGCGGGCAATTAAAAGCAACTAAAGAAGAGACGGATATTTTTATTTACCCAGGCTATGAGTTCAAAGTAGTGGATATGATGATTACCAATTTCCATTTGCCAAAATCATCACTACTAATGTTGGTAAGCGCGTTTATTGGTCGGGATAAGATGATGGAAATATATCAGCATGCGATTGAAAATAAATATCGATTCTTCTCGTACGGAGATGCCATGCTTTTGGAAAAACATAGTGACAAATAATAAGGATCAGGTCTTACAAGAAGTTTTTGGATTTGATTCTTTTCGCCCCTTACAAGAACAAGCAGTTGATAAAATTTTAGCCGGTGAAGATGTTTTATTAATCTTACCAACAGGTGGCGGAAAGTCACTTTGTTATCAATTGCCTGCGTTGTTAATGGATGGTATTTTGGTGGTTGTGTCGCCACTGTTAGCGCTAATGCAAGATCAGATTCTAGGCTTAGAAAGCAAGGGGGTTAGTGCGGCCATGCTGTCATCTATGCAAAGCATGGAAGAGATACGAGCAACTGAAAATGCGCTGAGAAATCAAGAGACTAAGGTTTTATTTGTTGCGCCAGAGCGTCTCAATAATGATTATTTCTTATCATTTTTAGATTCATTAAACATTGCGTTCTTTGCCGTTGATGAAGCACACTGTGTGAGTGAATGGGGTCACGAATTCCGTGCTGATTACCGAGAATTAGGCTTATTAAAAACACGTTTTCCTGATATTAGTGTTGCGGCCTTTACTGCTACAGCAACGCCACAAGTTGAAAAAGATATTGTTGCACAGTTAAATTTCAAACAAAGAGAAAACATTATCCGTGGCACAGTGTTCCGTGATAATTTATATATTAATGCTAATGTTAGACAAGGAAATGGCTATCAGCAGGTATTAAATTTCTTGGAAAATCGAAAAAATGAGCAAGGTATTATTTATGTGCAGTCTCGTGCCAAGACCGAATCTCTGGCTAAATTTCTACAAGAACAAGGTTTTCAGGCACAGGCGTATCATGCAGGATTAAGTCCAGCAGATAGAAAGTCTGCTTTCGCTAATTTTATTGGTGAGAAAACTGACATTATGGTGGCGACTATTGCCTTTGGTATGGGTATTGATAAAAGTGATATTCGTTTTGTTGTCCATATTTCGATACCAAAAACTATTGAAGCCTATTATCAAGAAATTGGAAGAGCGGGTCGAGATGGGGTTTCAAGTGAGGTTTTGTTGTTATATGGCACTGCTGATATAGGTGTACTCAGTCGCTTTATTGATGAAGTAGAAAATGAAGACTACCGTAATTTAGCATTTAAAAAACTTAATACCGTTAAGCAATACGCTTTCTCTGAAGGTTGTCGTCATCAAGCGATAAGTCGTTATTTTGATGAAAATAACGAGCCGTGTAAAACAATGTGCGACAATTGTAATGAACCCGATACTGAACGTAAAGATATTACCAAACTAGCACAAAAATTCTTATCAACCATTTACCGAACCGAACAGCGCTTTGGGCAGAATTACATTATTGATGTATTAAGAGGCTCTAAGGTTCAGAAAATTCTAAACAATCAGCATGAAGAATTATCTGTTTACGGCATAGGAAAAGACCTTAGTAAATCGCAATGGAAGATGATTGGTGATAGATTACTGGAGCTGGAATTGATTCGAGTGGGTGGTGAGTATGGAAATTTAGCACTTACTGACAAAGCCAGACCTGTTTTAAAATCTGAAGAATCTGTTGATATTCGTGCGGTGAATTTTAATATTAGTAGCAAAAATCCATCGCCATCTAAAAAATCTGTAAAACCTAAATATAATTTCGATGAAAGTGTATTTGAATCTATCCGAGCATTGAGATTGGAGATTGCAACAGAAACTAAAATGCCTGCTTATGTTATTTTTGACAATAAAACTTTACAGGCAATGGCGTACTTCTTGCCTAATAATAAAGAAAAGTTCCTGCAAATCAATGGTGTTGGAAAGGTAAAGTATGAAAAATATGGCGAACAATTTTTGACGTTAATCAACACACTGCGTGCTGATGATTTTCAAGAGCCAACACAATAGAGAGATTAATATGATTTTTGAAAATGAGTTAGTGAGTGTTGAAGTAGAGGCGAGCGAAATCCCTTGGATTAAGGTTTTTACTAAACGTAAGATTAAAGAATTTAGCGAGTGCACACCAGAAGAAAAATTAGAAATTTTCCGTATTATTGATTTTACTGAAAAATCAATGTTGGAATATTTCAATGCAGATAAGATAAATATTGCATCATTTGGCAACATGTTGCCGCATGTTCATTGGCATGTAATGGCGCGTTTTGAAGTCGATAGTTATTTTCCAGAGCCGATGTGGGGTGCCAAGCAAAGAGAATCACAACTAGATTTACCGAGTTTTGAGGTATTCTTTACCCAATTAGGAGAGCAGTTATGAATCAGTTAGAAAACCAAGGTCAATTAGACAAACTAAAACGCGAAAAAGATGCGGTATTAATTTTATTTGGTGGCGCACATTGTGGCGTATGCCAAACCATAAAGCCTCAGATTTTTGATAAATTCTCGAAAAAATTCCCAGATTTGGAAATGGTTTATATTGATTGTGAACAACTGCAAGAAGTTTGTGCACAGCACGGGGTTTTCTCATTGCCAGTAGTGCAAGTGTTCTTTATGGGGCAGAAGTTTATTGAAGAAGTTCGTGGCTTTTCACTGTTGGCATTAGAACAAGAGATTGAAAAAACTTACGAAAAAATGAACAGCTAAAGACGGTCTTTGATTTTTTGAAGAGTCGGCACTTCTAGGTTAAACTCTTTTGCCAATTCTAAGGCTCTATTCAATCTTGCTGGTGCTGATCTACCCATACAACCATGATTTAAATCACCCTCAAAAGCTTTAATCATACCTTGTTCTAATTGGTTTTCATCAAAAGACTGTCCGGTCAACTGAGCTTGTAAAGTTAGTACATCTTTTGATACATCACGCATTAGTGCTAGATTGTTATTGCGTAAGTCATCTACATTAGCGCCAGGCTCAATTACCAGCCCGGCAATATTGGTGGTTAAGATATAAAGATTCTTAAGTACCAGCTCGAATAATAATGCATCTTCATTGGCAACAACATGAGCAGGAATATCAATTAGCGCTAACGAGTCACAGAGTATTTGAGCTTTTGCACCGTAAGCTGGTGAAGATATTAGTACTTTAGAATCCATGCCTTTTTTCTTTTCAAACCAAACTGAAATAATACTTGGGTTTGTAAAGTTGTAAGCTTCCCAAGCACGAGGTAAAAGCTCATTTTGCATCATCGCCACACGATCTTTCCATTCAGAAGGAATAGAAGACAGTGCAGATTGTAGATCACCTTCTGCCACGCAAACCAAAATTAGTTCGGGGTCGATGCTGACTTTTAATTCATCAATATCTGTGGCACGAGTGATTGGGTAGACTGGATAATTATTTTTAAGGAAAGCGCGAGCAAAAACACTACCAAGCTCACCAATACCTAAAACAGCAATGGGTTTTTTCATATTTTATATGTGGGGAAGGCCTTGCCTTCCTCAGTCATTAGTATTATTTTAAAATTTCTACTAGGGTGGAGCCCATAGTGGCGGGCGTAGGAGAAATGGCTACACCTGCAGCTTCAAGTGCTTTAATTTTGTCGATGGCTTTACCGCTGCCGCCACTAATCACCGCACCAGCATGCCCCATGCGCTTCCCTTTCGGTGCGCTAAGCCCAGCAATGTAAGACACCACTGGCTTGGACACGTTAGACTTAATGTATTCTGCTGCCTCTTCTTCTGCACTACCACCAATCTCACCCACCATGATAATGGATTTGGTTTGTTCATCTGCTTCGAATAATACTAAGCAATCAATAAAATTCATACCTTGGATAGGGTCACCGCCAATGCCAATACACGTACTTTGCCCCAGACCAGCTTGCGTGGTTTGGTGTACAGCTTCATAAGTCAAAGTACCTGAGCGTGATACCACCCCCACACTGCCTGATTGGTGAATATTGCCAGGCATAATGCCGAGTTTACACTCATCAGGGGTAATTACACCTGGGCAGTTTGGACCAATCAAGGTTGAGTTTGAATCGTTTAAAATTGCTTTAATTTTAAGCATATCTTGCACAGGGATGCCTTCAGTAATACAAGCAATCACTGGCATCTCGGCTTCAATGGCCTCGAGGATTGAAGCATAGGCAAAGCGCGGTGGCACGTAAATCATGGTGGCGTTTGCACCCGTCTCATCCATCGACTCTTTGACTGAATTAAATACAGGTAAATTTAGGTGAGTTTGTCCGCCTTTGCCTGGCGTCACACCACCCACAAATTGTGTACCATAAGCAATGGACTGCTCAGAATGAAAGGTGCCTTGTTTACCGGTAAAGCCTTGAGTGATTACTTTGGTATCTTTATTGATTAATATACTCATGTCGATACTCCTTTTGACAGCTCTACAATCTTGATTGCCGCTTGAGTAAGATCTGCTTCAGTATGAATATCAAACGTCGCTTCATCTAAAAGTTTTAGCCCTGCTGGTGCATTAGTGCCTTCTAAACGTACGACAATTGGCAGATTTAACCCAACCTTTTCAATGGCTTGTAAGATTCCTTTGGCGATTAAATCACAACGAACAATGCCGCCAAAAATATTGACCAGAATGCCTTTAACGTTGGATTCAGTTTGAATAAGTTCAAAAGCTTTAGCCACACGTTCAGCGGTTGTACCACCACCCACATCTAAAAAGTTAGCCGGTGAGCCGCCATGGTGTTCAATCAAATCCATGGTCGCCATAGCCAAGCCTGCGCCATTCACCATACAGCCAATTGTGCCATCTAATGAGATGTAATTTAGCTGATGCTCACTGGCTTCATTTTCTTTTTCATCTTCTTGTGAAATATCACGTAGTTTAATAATGTCTTCGTGGCGATAAAGGGCATTATCATCAAAATCAATTTTTCCATCGAGTGCCAACAATTTATTTTCTGCTGTGGTAATCAGTGGATTAATCTCAATCAAGCTTACGTCTTTAGTGGTGAAAATAACATAAAGACCAATCAATGCATTGCTGAATTGTTTTGCCAAATCACCTTCAAGATTAAGTTTTTCAGCGATTAAAAGACAGTCATCAGTTGTTAAATTGCCCAATGGATCAACTCCAAATTTAATGATTTTATCCGGTGTTTCAGCGGCTACTTTTTCAATATCCATGCCACCTTCGGTTGAGGCTAAAACAGTAATCTTTTGCGTTTGACGATCAACCAGTAAACCTAAATAAAGTTCGCGCTCAATATTCTGACCACCTTCAATTAGCAGCTGGCTAATTGGCAAACCTTTTGCATCAGTTTGGGGGGTTATTAAGTTAGACCCTAGTAATTTATTACAGGCGTTTTCCACTTCCTCAACGCCGCGACACAAGATTACGCCACCGCCTTTTCCACGTCCACCTGCATGCACTTGTGCTTTAACCACCCAAATCTCACCGCCCAACTCAGTGCAAGCCTTGCTTGCCTCTTTAGTGCTGTTGATTAGGATTGCCTCAGGCGTTTGAATATTGAATTGCCTAAATAGGGATTTGGCTTGGTATTCGTGTATGTGCATTAAAAAGTGCGTAAAATGAGATGCTTGAATTTTACACTTAATAGGTTAAAAAATGGCGAATTACTCTACCAGTCAATTTAAGAATGGCTTAAAACTAATGCTAGATGGCAACCCTTGTTCAATTATCAATAATGAGATTCGAAAACCTGGCAAAGGCCAAGCTTCCAACAAGGTTAAGCTAAAGGATTTAATCACAGGAAAGACCTTAGAAAAAACTTTTAAGTCAGGCGAATCTGTAGAGGGTGCAGATGTAATGGAATTGGATATGCAATATCTGTATAACGATGGTAGTGAATGGAGTTTTATGGATCCCAATACGTTTGATCAATATATGATTAATGATAACGCCATGGATGATGTTAGAGGTTATTTGGTAGAGCAAGACATGTGCGTGGTAACACTTTGGAACGACAACCCAATTTCAGTAACACCGCCTAACCATGTAATGCTTGAAGTGGTAGATACCGATCCTGGTCTTAAAGGCGATACTGCGGGTACGGGTGGTAAGCCAGCTACGATGAACACAGGGGTGGTCGTTCAAGTACCATTATTTATTAGTATTGGAGAGAAGGTGAAAGTAGACACAAGAACAAACGAATATGCGGGAAGAACTTAAAAAATATAGCGATTTTTTACAAAAAATTCGCCGTTATTTTAACGATCAAAGTGTACTAGAAGTTCAAACACCCGCACTACTCAGCGCCCCAGCTACTGATGTTTATATTGACTCACTGAGTGTGAAGCTCAACCAAGATATCAATGCAGGGAAAACCCAGTATTTACACACTTCTCCAGAGCTAGAGATGAAGAAACTCTTGGTGAATGGTAGTGGTGATATCTATCAAATCTGCGAAGTTTTCCGTGACAATGAGTATGGCGCTCACAACTTTAATGAGTTCGCAATGCTTGAATACTATCGTCTAGACTTTGATAGTCATCAGTTGATGGATGATATTACTCAGTTATTGAAAGTATTGGGTGTCAAATCCCAAGTAACTAAGTTGTCTTATGCACAAGCTTTTTTCGAGTACGGCGATATTGACATTCTTAATACTGATTTTGATGCGCTTAAAATAATTGCCAGAAAACATGACCTAAGTACTGATTTCGAATGGATTGAAGATTTGCAAATTTTGCTGTTTACGCATTTGATTGAGCCAAAATTAGAAGAACTACCACTATGTTTTATTTACGATTATCCTGCCACACAATCCGCTTTGGCCAATGTAGAAGATAAAGTAGCGCACCGATTTGAGTTGTATATGAATGGCGTGGAAATCGCCAATGGCTATGATGAGTTACGCCATGTTGATGAATATAAGACCGTATTTAAGCAAGAAATAGAGAAGCGTGCCACGCTTAAAAAATACACACCTGATTTGAATAAGGGTTATTTAGAGGCTATTCAATCGTCATTGCCTAACTGTGCCGGTGTGGCTATTGGAATGAGCCGATTATTCAGCCAAATAGATTAAAATAAGTCATGATTAAATTTATTTCACTGTTGTTACTTTTAGCGCTACCTGTGCAAGCGTTGCAACTACTGCAGCCAAAAGAAGGCCATGATACAATCAAACAACACTTAGACGAATCTGTTGATGAGCGATCATTGTCTGCCGAACAACTACACACAAAATTAAAAAAATCTGCCAAAAGTGGCGATGCCCGATCACAGTTTAGCCTGGCTAACATGTATCACAAAGGTATTAATGTTAAGCAAGATGTTAAGCTGGCTTTTTATTGGTACACCCAAGTTGCTCAACAGGGTTATGCAACAGCTCAATTCAGTTTGGCTGAAGATTACTATCATGGCATAGGTGTTGATCAAGACTTAAGGCAAGCCTTAATCTGGTATGAACAATCTGCCCGACAAGACTTTGTAGATGCACAATATAAAGCAGCCAAAATGCATCACCAAGGTGAGGCGTACGCAATAGATTACGATCAAGCTTATTACTGGTATGAAAGGGCGGCTCAGCTTGGTTTTGCACCAGCACAATTAGAACTGGCAAAATTTTATGAAGCCGGCTTAGGCACTGAAAAAGATTTAAGATTGGCACAGCATTGGTATGAAAAAGCAGCCATACAACTAGACGCTGAAGCGCAATATTATTTGGCAGATTTTTTTGAACGCAAGGGCGAGCCAATGCAGTCGTTGCTCATGTATCGAAAGTCGGCTAATCAAGGGTTCACATTGTCACAGTCTCGTTTATCAAATTTTTATAATCGAGGCTATTTGGTTAATCAGGATGATGCATCAGCACTTAAATGGGCGCTTTTAGTCGCTGAAAAAGGCGATGTTGATGCTCAGTTTTTATCAGCACAAATTTATCATAAAAGCACCCAGGTTAAGCAAGATCTACCGCAAGCACTAAATTGGTACAACAAAGCCGCTGAACAGAATCACGCCCAGGCACAGCATCAATTGGCAACGTTATACGCAAAAGGCAATGGTGTAGATAAAGACGCTAGCCAAGCTTTACAGCTCTACCAAGCCGCGGCCAATCAAGGCTTAGCCGTATCACAACACGCATTAGCATTGCACTACCTACGAGGAGAAGGTGTAGACAAAGACAACATAAAAGCAGCTGAGTGGTTATTGAAGTCTGCCAGAGGTGGTTATGCGCCAGCGCAATATTTATTAGCGCTTAGATATAAGTTAGGTCAAGGTGTTGAAAAAGACGCCAAGCAAGAAGCTTATTGGTATCAAAAAGCAGCCAGCCAAGGCAATATAGAAGCTCGTTACCACCTGGCTTTATTACTGCTAACAGGCGATGGTATTGAGAAGGATCCAGAAAAAGCACTTTCGATGCTGCTCAATTTATCAGTGCAAGAGCATGCATTGGCACAATATCAACTGTACAAAATCTACAATCAAGGTGAGATTGTTGGTCGAGACGAAACCTTGGCTAAGGTTTATTTACACAGATCTTCAGAAGGTGGATATTCCATTGCTCAATTCCAATTAGGCCATCTTTATCAGCAAAAGCAGTTATTCCAAGACGCAGTCAAATGGCTAGAGTTATCTGCACAGAAAAATTACGCGCCGGCAAAATTATTATTAAGCGAAGTAAAACTAGCAGCAGAAAAAATCGCCGAAGAAAAAGCCAATAGCAGTAATATCGAAGTACTTGAATCGAATGATGTTGATCTAGAAACAGAGCAAATTCAACATGACCCAGAGCCTTTAGTTATCAGTACTGATTTTAATAAACCTAGATTGAATTTAATTCCTAATGAAAGTCAAATTGCACAATCATTAGCCGACAACACTAAGGTGATGAGTAATGTTGAAAAATTGGTGATCAGTGCCAAACAAGGTAATCCCATTGCTCAACACAACTTAAGCACTTTGTTTAGTATTGGCGCATTAGTGCCAAAAGACAACAGAAAAGCCTTTATGTTAATGCAGGCTGCTGCCAATCAGGGGTTAACGCAATCTCAGAATTCTTTAGCAATGATGTATATCAATGGTGTCGGTGTTGAGCCTAATTATCAATCCGCTTATTTTTGGGCTAGTAATTCAGCGCGCCAAGGCGATCAAGAAGGCAAACAAATTCTAATGCACCTGGTTTCTATTGTAGAGTAGTGTAATGATGCATAAGCAAATATCGAATTTCTGGCAAACACTCAGGTTGGATCAAATGAGTCGAACTCAATGGGAGTCACTTTGTGATGGTTGTGGCCGTTGTTGTTTGCACAAGTTAGAAGACGAGGACACTGATGAAATTTATTTTACCGATGTGGCGTGTCGCTACTTAGATGAAGAAACTTGTCAGTGCCCACATTATGATACTCGCCAATCCTTAGTGCCAGATTGCCTAACCATTTACCCTGATTGGGGAGATAAATTTAATTGGCTTCCCGATACGTGCGCTTATCGGTTATTATCTGAAGGTAAGGATCTATTTGATTGGCACCCGCTGATTAGTGGCGATAGTAATTCTGTGCACTTGGCGGGTATTTCTGTACGTGGCCGCACTTTTAGAGATGATGAAGTGCAAGAGCAAGATATTTATAAACATGTGATTACTTGGGTAAATTGATGAATAAAAAAATAGCGTTATTGTTGTTATTGTTAACCACTAAAGTTTTTGCACAATGGCCACATGAGAATATTTCCCAAGCTGTATTTTCTACTGATGTGGTTGAAAGACAGCCAGTTGAGATAATTACTGAAGCAGGCAATTCTTTAGGTAAAATCTACTTCTTTACCAATATCCGACATTTGACAGGCGATACTATTACCCATCGTTGGATCTATAAAGACAAGGTCAAGGCTGAAGTTAGTTTTGATATTAAAGGTAAGCGCTGGCGTGTATGGTCGAGTAAAAATCTTTGGCACACATGGACAGGGCAGTGGAAAGTAGAAGTAGTTAATCAGAAAAATGAAATACTACTAGCAAAAATATTTGAATTCGGGGAAGAGCGCCCATCAAATGGGTACAGGAAAGAACAATGAATAAAGTAGTACTTGCCTATTCGGGCGGATTAGACACAAGCATCATCGTTAAGTGGTTACAAGACACTTATCAGTGTGAAGTGGTTACCTTTACGGCCGATATTGGCCAAGGTGAAGAAGTCGAGCCTGCACGCGCTAAAGCTGTTGCTGCTGGCGTTAAAGAAATTTATATTGAAGATTTACGTGAAGAATTTGCACGTGATTTTGTCTTCCCAATGTTTCGTGCCAATGCAATTTACGAAGGCGAGTATTTACTCGGAACTTCTATTGCACGCCCATTAATTTCCAAACGTTTGGTAGAAATTGCTAATGAAGTAGGTGCTGATGCTATCTCACATGGCGCAACCGGCAAAGGTAATGATCAAGTGCGCTTTGAACTAAATGCTTACGCACTCGATGCTGACATCCAAGTGATTGCCCCATGGCGTGAGTGGGAATTATCTTCTCGTGAAAGTCTAATGGCTTATGCAGAAAGCCATGGTATTGAGATTGATTACCAAAAACAAAACAAAAAATCTCCCTATTCAATGGATGCGAATTTATTGCACATTTCATATGAAGGTGATATTTTGGAAGACCCTTGGACAGAGCCTGAAGACGACATGTGGCGCTGGACAGTGTCGCCTGAGGGTGCACCCGATAAAGCCGAAACTATTGAGATTACTTATACTAAAGGCGATATTACCGCCATTGATGGCGAAGTAATGAGCCCTGCAACCGTGATGGAAGTATTAAACCAACGTGCGGGTGCACACGGTATTGGCCGTGATGACATTGTTGAAAACCGTTTTGTCGGCATGAAATCACGTGGTTGTTATGAAACCCCCGCTGGTACCGTTATGCTTAAGGCGCATCGTGCGATGGAAAGCCTTACGCTTGATCGTGCAGCGGCACATCTTAAAGATGAACTTATGCCAAAATACGCCGAGATGATTTATAACGGTTTTTGGTTTGCACCAGAGCGTGAAATGCTACAAGCAGCGATTGATAAAACTCAAGAAACCGTTAATGGCACAGTTCGCCTTAAACTTTATAAAGGCGGCATTACTGTTGTTGGGCGTAAATCTGACGATTCCTTATTCAGTGAAAAAATTGCTACTTTTGAAGATGATGAAGGTGCTTATGATCAAAAAGATGCAGCTGGGTTTATTAAACTTAATGCACTTCGTTTGCGACTCAAGGCTCTAAAGTAAGATAACAAGCCATTCTTAAAATTTCTTAAATTTTTCAAAATACCCACTAAAAATACAATTTAGTGGGTATTTTTATATTAAAAATAGCATTTTAAAGTATAAAAGTGGGTTTTTTATTAAATTATAAAACTTATTTCCATTATTTTATAAATTTTAGACAATAAAAAGCCCGATAAAAATCGGGCTTTTTATGTATGGAGGCCGGAACCAGAATCGAACTGGTCTAGATGGATTTGCAATCCACTGCATAACCGATTTGCTATCCGGCCAAGGTGTGTGCAAATGGCTGTATAAAAAAAGACCTGATAAACAGGTCTTTAAATATGGAGCGGGAAACGAGATTCGAACTCGCGACATTCACGTTGGCAACGTGATGCTCTACCAGCTGAGCTATTCCCGCAATAGATGGCAAATTATAGTGTTTTTTCGCTAAGAGTCAAATGTTTTTACACCTTCTTTTAAATAAATAAATCCTGAGTAGATGGTGAGTAGTGTTGCAACAAGTAGTAAGACAACACCAACCTCAAAACTTGGCAAACCAAAGAAAGGCTGTTGGTAGAGTAAGAACAAAATTGCAAAGACTTGTACAAAAGTTTTAACCTTGCCAACAAAGGATACATTAACCGTTGAGCGCTGACCAATTGTGCCCATCCACTCTCTAAGTGCTGAGACTAAAATTTCACGAGAAATGATAATCAGTGCACAAATGCCAATATACCAATGTGTATCACTAGGGTAGAAATCAACCAACAACACGAGTGCTACAGAAACCATTAATTTATCTGCAACCGGATCTAAAAAAGCACCCAACTGCGAGGTCATGTTGAGTTTTCTAGCTAAGTAACCATCTACATAGTCAGTGGTACTAATAAAAGCATAAACACCAGTCACCCAGAAATTAATTTGCGTAAAAATATTGTCAGGTGCCTTAATATTAATAAATCCATCTGGATTGTAATCAGGTTGAAAGTAATACAACGCAACAAAAATTGGAATCAGTGCAATTCTTGAAAGGGTAATTATATTGGGTAGTGTCATCATGAGAGATATTCTAACAGAGAATAGTAGATTTGTTGACACTTGAAAATGGTGGGCCCGACAAGAGTCGAACTTGTAACCGCTCGGTTCGTAGCCGAGTACTCTATCCAGTTGAGCTACGGGCCCATAAAGCGTGTAATTATCGCCACATTTGACTCAAAGGTCAAGCAAGAATTGGTTTATTTTTGTAGTCGTTCTACCAATTGATCAAGTCTCACCATGCGTGAGCCTTTGATTAGTACAGTGGCATTGGTGTGATGGCCAATGATATGATTGGTTAATTGTTCCAAATCATTAAAATGCATGCCGTCATAATGCTTGGCCAATTCTCCATAGGTGTAAACAGCGTCGAGTGAATCTTTAGCCAGTTGCCCAATTTGTTGATGAAAATCTTTGGCTTCATCGCCAAGTTCTGCCATGGTACCAAGTATGGCTATTTTTTCACCCGTAAAACCCAGCAGTGTATTGATTGCTGCTTTCATTGATTGTGGGCTGGCATTATAAGTGTCATCAATAATAGTTAGTTCACCTTGCTGAATAACATTGAGTCGGCCTTTTTCAGCTTGAGTATTTTCTAGTCCTTGTTTGATGGTGTTAATATCAATACCTAATGCATGTGCACAAGCACTAGCTGCTAAGGCGTTGTCGATATTGTGTTGACCAATCAGTTGTAAGGTAACCGCTACTTTTTGATTAGCAATATTTAAATAAAAACCATTGTTATCAATATGGCTGGCAAAAACATCGCCGTTCTCACCAAAGCTGAGATTGCCGCTAAAGTTGGTATTGGTATTAACGATATTTTGACTGTCGTCGCCATAGATTTCACCCTTGGCTTTAACTAAGTTATCAAACCCGCCAAATTCACCAATGTGTGCATCTAAGGTATTGGTCACCACAGCAACATCAGGCTGTGCGATATTGCGTAAATAGGCAATCTCTCCAACATGATTAGCGCCCATTTCAACCACAGCGTATTGGTGTTGATCTTCTAGTTCTAATAAAGTCATCGGCACACCAAGATGGTTATTGAGATTGCCCTTGGTGGCGAGTGTCGGTGCTTTTAAACTTAATATATTGGCCAACATATTTTTAGTGGTGGTTTTGCCGTTACTGCCGGTAATGGCTATAACGGTTGGCTTAACATTATTCAAATGCCAGTGTGCGATATTAGCCAGTGCTGTTTGTGTATCTTCAACTAACAAGACAGGTAGATTGGTCGAAACAGACTTGCTTGCAATAATTGCCACTGCACCCATTTTTTCAGCTTCATTTAGATAATCATGTGCATCAAAATTATCACCAATCAGTGCGATAAATAAAGCACCATCCATGCGTTGTCTTGTATCGGTACACACACCGGTAAATTCAATACACTCGACTGTGTCAACGCCTAGTGCTGAGGCAATGGACTGTGTATTAGATGACAGCATTTTGTGCAATTTCGATATCACTTAAGACCAATGTCTTGTCTTTGAATTCTTGAGTGGATTCATGGCCTTTTCCGGCAATGAGTAGACACTCATTTTCATTCAAAGTGGTGATGGCAGTTTCAATAGCGAGTTGTCTATCGAGTGTAATATCTAGCTCGAAACTGTCGTCAATGCCGCTGAGAATATCATTAATAATGGCTTGCGGGTCTTCGCTTCGTGGATTGTCATTAGTGAGTACAATGGTGCTGGCTAGATCGCTGGCAATCTTACCCATCTTAGCGCGTTTGTCTTGATCACGGTTGCCACCACAGCCAAAGACAATGCGAATTTGATGATCTGGATAATGGCTTTGCAAAGTGTTAATGGCATTTTCGATGGCATCTGGGGTGTGGGCGTAATCAACCCAAGATAAGGTATTTTTAATGCGATGCATCCGACCCGTTGGTGGGAATAAGTGATGCAATAGTGGAATGATGCTTGAACGTTCAAAACCAAGTTGTTCGACGCTGTTGAGTGCAGCCAGAACGTTGGATAAGTTAAACCGCCCTAATAAAGGAGACTCAAATACAAAGCCATCAAGTTGGCATAAAAAACCTTGCGTTGTGGCGTTGATTTTTTCAAATTCATCTAGACTGTAGGTAGTTTGTGTGGCGTGTTTAGAGATGGCTAAAAAATCTGTATGTTGATCGTTGTCACGATTAATCACAACACTTTTGAGTGAGTCAAGAGCAAATAGTTTAAGTTTGGTATCTCGATATTCATCCAAACTGTGGTGATAGTCTAAATGGTCTTGCGTGAGATTGGTAAAAATAGCTTGTTTAAAATTAATCCCTGCGACTCTGTTTTGATCCAGCCCGTGAGAAGAAACTTCTAATACTGCCGTGTGAATACCATTTTGATGGTATTGGTGAAGTGCTTTATAGAGCGTTAAAATATCGGGTGTGGTGTTATTAGAAACCACAGCGCTATGGGTGATACCTAAGGTGCCAATTAGACCATTTTTGACCCCGAGCTGATTTAATAATTGTGAGATAAAATAACTCACCGAGGTTTTACCATTGGTGCCAGTGACGCCAATTACTTCCACCTGCACCGCTTGAGGGTAATAAGTACTCGCTAGCACTGGCAAATGTTGCTTGAGATTATCGACACGCACGCTTGGCACGCTACAATCAAAATCTTGTGAATCAATCAATACTGCAACACAGCCGTTTTCAATGGCTTGATCAACATAATCAACACCATGAGAAGACTGCCCTTGTAAAGCAATAAATACATCGCCGGTTTGTATGTTGGCTGCATTCAAACACAGGCCTTGAGTTTCGACATCAATCTTCGTGTCAACAATATCAGTTAGTAGTTCATTCAAATTCATGTGGGTATTATAAAAGGTTTATTGCAAAATAAGACTTAATGGCGTTCCTAGATAGAAATATTTATTGGTATTTGTAACAATAAATATTCTAAAGACTGAACCTATAGCTACTTTTTGATAAAATAATGGCTTTAAGTATATTGAAGGAGCGGAAATGGCTTTAACAAGAAGAGATTTTATTAAAGTATTGGGTGCTGGATCAGCGGCGGGTTTAATCAGTGGTTGTGGTAGTGATGCTTCGGCGAAATTGTCATCACAAGATAACATGTATGAAGTCCCAAAAACCGGTAATGCGCGTATTTTGCACATCACTGACACCCATGGTAATTTATTACCCAACTATTTTCGCGAACCAAATGTTAACTTAGGCTTTGGCTCTACTTTTGGCCAATTACCACATGTTGTTGGCAATAAACTTCTTAAGCAAATTGGCGTTAAGCCAGGCTCGCCTGAAGCTCATGCTTTTACTTATAATAATTTTGAAGAATTAGCTGCTAAATATGGAAAAACCGGCGGCTTTGGTCAAATCAAAACGGTTTTAGATTCATTGCGTGAGAGTGCTGGTGGTGTACAAAATACACTAACCGTTGATGGTGGCGATACTTGGCAAGGCTCTGGCACTTCACTTTGGACGCGTGGCGCAGATATGGTTGAAGCCACTAACATGTTAGGTGTCGACGTAATGGTCGGCCACTGGGAATTCACTTATAAAGAAGCAGAGACTCTTAAAAATATTGGATTTTTTAAAGGTGATTTCTTAGGTCAAAACGTACGCATTATGGAAGATGCGCTAATGGGTGATGACTATTTCACCATGACGGAAAAATACGATGGTAACGGCTTGTTTGATGAAGATGAAGCATTGCCATTTAAGCCATATGTTATTAAAAATGTAGGCGGACACCGTATTGCCGTGATTGGTCAAGCATTCCCAAGAACTTCAAACGCCAACCCGCAGAAATACTTCTTTCCAGACTGGTCTTTTGGTCTGCGTGAAGATGAAATGCAAGAGCTGGTAACGGATATTCGTGAAAATGAAAAGCCAGATGCAGTGATTGTAATATCACACAATGGCATGGATGTTGATATCAAAATGGCTTCACGTGTGGTCGGTATTGATGCATTTTTTGGTGGTCATACGCATGACGGTATGCCTAAGCCTATTGAGGTTAAAAATGCGGGCGGTGTTACAGTGGTTACTAACGCCGGTTGTTCGGGTAAATACATTGGTGTGATGGACCTTAACATTGTTGATCATAAAGTTTCTGGTTATGAGTACAAAATGTTGCCAATTATGACTAATTTGATCAAACCAGATGCAGCAGTTGTCTCGTTTATTGATAAGATGCGTAATACCAAATACGACAAGAATGTGGTTGAAGCACGTAGCAGTGAAATGAGTAATAATCCAGATCGCGTGGGTAAAACTTACGATGAAATTTTGACTGAGAAGTTGTGTACCACCGAGCAAACACTTTATCGCCGTGGTAATTTCATGGGTACTTGGGATCAAGTTTTAGTTAACTCCTTGCGTGAAGAGCACAGTGCAGACTTTGCTATGTCGGCCGGTGTACGTTGGGGAACATCAGTGCCAGCAGGCCATGATGTCACCATGGAGGACTTAATGACGAATACTTCTATGACTTATGGTGAAACCTATGTGAGTGAGCTTAAAGGTGCGCAACTCAAAGACATTTTAGAAGGTATTGCTGAAAATTTATTTGTACAAGATCCGTACTTACAATCAGGTGGCGACATGGTGCGCATGGGTGGCATGGACTACACCATTGATCCTGCTGCAGGTTTGGGCGAACGTATTAGTGACATGAAAGATGATGAAGGTACGCCAATCGACCCTAACAAATCGTACAAAGTATCGGGCTGGGCACAAGTCGGCAGTATTGGTAATGGACGTTTAATGTGGGATGTAGCGGCAGATTATTTGCGTAAGCAAAAACACCTTAACTTGTCTAAGGTAAACCACCCAACCATTAAAGGTGTGAAAGATAACCCAGGTATTGAGAATTACGATGGTGAGTTAATTTAAGTGTTAATAACAAGATAATCAAACCCCGCTAGTCGGGGTTTTTTTTATGATGAAATTATTTCTAACCTTATTATTATTGTTAAGCTCGTTCGTAAAGGCGGATGTGGTTAAGCCTGCGCTAATAGAAATATCAATCTTTACCCCTCAAGGGGGCACTGGAAAGAGTGAGGGTAAAACGCTTGAAGTTGAGATTGATCTAAGTCTTGAAGCGGCAATGACCGGTATTGGTACTCAATACAAAAAAACCACTGATGCGCCAAACTCAGATCGTTATGATGAGCTAAGAGCGCTCGAACCCGATGTATTGCGTAAACGTTTTAAGGGTTTTGAAACTGAATTCTTAAACAGTCTTGAATTGAGTATTAATGGTCAGACCCAGGTATTGACGTTAAGTCATGCAAAAATTGACATTATTGGTTATAAAAAACGACCGAGAAAAACCATTTTGACTTACCAAGTAAAACTCAGTGAATGGCCAAAAACATTGGCTTGGCAATATGGGAGGATCTATGGTGATAGTGCGTTACGTTGGCAAATGTATAAAAAGGATGAATATAATTGGAGTCAATGGCAATGGTTACGCAATGGAAAACCCAGTAGTGTGATTGACATCAACCATCCAGAACCACTCACCACCACCCAGCGTTTTTTGCAATTTACTTCGATTGGATTTGACCATGTGATTCCTAAAGGTTGGGACCATATTTTATTTATTGTGGGCATGGCGCTTTCGTCCTTATTATGGCGACAATTATTATTATTGGTTACTACGTTTACACTAGCACACACGCTGACATTAGGCTTAGCAATGATTGGCGTGGTGGAGGTATCGGCACGTATTGTTGAACCACTGATTGCTTTTTCTATTGTTTATGTGGCGATTGAGAATCTGATGACGCACCAATCCATCAAGCGTAAAAGTATTGTTGTATTTTTATTTGGTCTAATTCATGGTTTGGGTTTTGCCACCATGCTCAAAGAGTTCGAGATGGCACCGGATTCTTTTGTAACCACCCTGATTGGTTTTAACGTGGGCGTAGAGTTGGCACAAATTGTTATTGTCTTAGGTGTGGTCAGTGTACTGTTGACACTACGCAAGCTAAAATTGAATTATCGACAGTTGGCGGTTATTCCTGCTTCAATCGTTATTGCCTTGATTGGAGTTTGGTGGGGCGTAGAAAGGTTGATTACTTGAATGTAGTCAACCTTTGAATTGTAGTAATTTAGATGATTTTGGCTTGCATTAGGGTGTGGGTATTAATCGCCCCAACCACTTGGTTATTTTCATCAACTACTGGCAAAGAATTCAAATTAAATTCATCCATCATTTGCACTGCAGCCATAGCGGGCTTATCTGCTAAGATCGCTTTGCAATTAGGTGTCATTACCTCGCCAATGCTTAAATTTTGAATATCATTATGTGTTTCTAAAACACGGCGTAAATCACCATCGGTAAAAATACCTTGGAGGTTGTTGTTA
>Ga0209558_1000530_pt1 | contig 33194 bp, 32 predicted proteins | sample SaaInlV_150m_DNA_3_FD_184674 | JGI IMG/M metagenome (GOLD analysis project Ga0209558, IMG submission 184674) | Marine microbial communities from expanding oxygen minimum zones in the Saanich Inlet - Saanich Inlet SI074_LV_120m_DNA (SPAdes) (version 2) | ecosystem: Environmental > Aquatic >...
TAGAATAAAATCTATGTCCGAAGATTTTATTTTCATTTTTTATCGTTTCAATTTTTATTTTAGTAAACTCTGAATCAAATAACGCAAATATATTCCTTATAGGTCTAATGAACTGAAAACTACTATCTCCCCATTTCATAAACTTTCTATTTTTTATTGAAGAGATACATCTAATAGTTGCCTGAGACAAGAAATCTTTGGTCTTTATACCAACGCTTCTAACTTTTGCTCCAATAAACTCACTATTATTTTTAGTTATAATTTCAATTTGCTTTCTTTTTATTGAATACCTATCTAGGAATGCATTTCCAGGTTTAAGTAGTGTGCCATCTTCATCGATTGATATTTTTTTTGGTGGGCCGACTATAAATTCATTGCTATCTTTTTGCTTTTTTTCTAGCCCTTCAATGTGAATTATTAGCCTTCGTGGAGTAGAATAAGAAGAAACTTTTTCATATATTATAGAATTATTCTCTAGTTCCTGAGAAAAATTGTTCTTTAGTTGAGATTCTATATCGTTAACAAGCCTGGCAGGCATCTCTTCAACAAAGATTTCTAATAGGAAACTTGATAACTTTTTACTTGTTTTCATAAGTTTCCAAATATAATTCAGCAGATTTTTTTGCAAGCTCCCTTATTTCAAGTATATACCTTGCTCTTTCAGTAACACTTATACTACCCCTTGCATCCAGCAAGTTAAATAAATGTGAACACTTAAGACAGTAATCATATGCAGGCAGTGAGAGATTATTTTTTAATAGATTTTCGCACTCACCTTTAGATTCAACAAAGAATCTTTTTAGCATCTCTATATTAGCTAGTTCAAAATTATATTTAGAGAACTCATACTCCGTTCTTAAGTGGATATCAGAATATTTAACGTTATTTGACCAATTTAAATCATACACACTTTGAACTTTTTGAAGATACATTGCAATTCTCTCGGTCCCATAAGTTATCTCTACAGTTGTAGGATTAAGATCTATGCCCCCAGCCTGCTGAAAATATGTGAATTGCGTTATTTCCATTCCATCTAGCCAGACTTCCCAGCCAAGCCCCCAAGCACCTAAAGTTGGGGACTCCCAGTCATCTTCAACAAACCTTATATCATGTTTTTTGGTATCAATTCCAAGGTTGTTAAGACTTTCTAAATATAGGTCTTGAATGTCTTCAACAGATGGCTTAATTACTACTTGAAACTGATAGTAATGTTGGAGCCTATTTGGGTTTTGACCGTAACGTCCGTCAGTGGGTCTTCTACATGGCTCAACATAAGCAGCAGACCATGGTGTTTTACCTAAGCACCTGAGAAAGGTACCTGGGTGGAATGTTCCTGCACCTTTTTCTAAATCGTAAGGTTGCAAGATTACACAGCCTTTATTTGCCCAGAAATTTTGTAAATTAAGAATTACATTTTGAAAATTCATGAAAAAATAATAATATCATCAAACTAAATCTAATTCTATTTGATTTATCTTTATAATGTCGTTAATTGCATCATTCGACATACTTTTTATTGCCTCAATATTCTTCTTTGGCTTCTCTACATTGAATAAACCTAGGTTAATATTCATAGGCTGTATTTTCTTAGATTTAGGATTAGTAACATATTCAGTCAAGCACCCAAGAGCACTTGTGGTAGGAAACACAATAGGTTTCTTATTCTTGTATAGCCTAGAGGCATTAATTCCAGCAATTTGTCCCATCGCAGCTGATTCTGTATAACCTTCAACTCCAATAATTTGACCAGCAAAGAAAAGATTTGGATTTTTCAGCGTCTGAAGAGTAGGAGAAATTGTCCCAGGAGAATTGATATAAGTGTTTCTGTGTATGCTTCCAAAGCGAAGAAATTCCGCGCTTCTTAGGGCGGGAATAATCGATAGGACTTTTTTTTGATCACCTATTTTCATTTTTGTCTGAAATCCAACTATATTCCACATTGTTTCATAAGAATCTTCCTTCCTTAGTTGAACCACAGCGAAGGGTCTTTTTTTAGTTTTTGGGTCTGTAAGACCTACAGGCTTCATTGGCCCAAACCTTAGTGTATCGTAACCCCTTTCAGCCATTACTTCTATTGGTAAGCAACCTTCGAAATAATTAGGTTTTTCAAACTCATGAAATTCAATTTTTTCAGCGGCAATTAAAGCGTTATAGAATTCTTTATACTCAGATTCGTTCAGAGGGCAATTAATATAGTCTCCTTCAGACTCTTCATATCTTGATGCTTGAAAATAGTAATCATTATCTAAGCTTTCTTTGGAGATAATTGGTGATATAGAATCATAAAAAGATAGATATTCTTCCCCAATAAAGTCTCTGATACTTGAAGAAAGTTTTTCGCTAGTCAAAGGACCCGTTGCAATAATTATTGGATTTTTGGATTCTTCAGGAATCTCTTCAATCTCTTCATTAATTATTTGTATATACTCATTATTTTTAATTTGATTTGTAATGTTATAAGCAAATTTTTGTCTATCTACTGCTAGGGCGCCACCAGCTGGTAGCCTTGCTGCGTATGCATTTGACAATATGAAGGAATCTAAATTTCCCATTTCATTTTTCAATATGCCAGATGCCTTATCTATCGAGGTTGTCTTCAAAGAGTTACTGCATACCAGCTCTCCTAAGTTATTTGTTTTGTGAGCTGCAGTATATTTTTTAGGCTTCATCTCAAACAATAAAACTTTAATTTTATTTTTAGAAATTTGATAAGCTGCCTCACAACCAGCAAGACCGCCTCCAATAACTACAATTCCATCAAAGCTTGATAAATTCAGATTAATTCACCAACAAAAGAATTTTGGTGAGCTTCTTTTGTTCTTACTTTGACTATTTTACCTATATAGCTTGAATCAAGATTCCTTATGTTTACAACTTTGTTTTGAGAGGTCCTTCCAAACAAATCTTTAGGGTTATTTTTGCTTGCACCTTCAATTAGAACATCAAAATCTTTATTTAATTGTTCTAAATTATTTTCTAATGTTATTTCTCTTTGTCTTAATTGAAGCCTATGAAGTCTATCGAGTGCTATTTCCTCGTTCACATGAGAGCTCATTTTTTCTCCTGGGGTTCCAGGTCTAACTGAATACATAAAAGAGTAGATAGTATCAAATCTAATATCTTCAATCAACTGCATTGTTTGAGCAAAATCTTCTTCAGACTCATCAGAAAATCCTACTATAATGTCTGTTGATAAGCTTAAATCTGGCATAGATTCTTTTAATTTTAAGACACTTTCTCTGTACCATTCAATGGTATAGGAGCGATTCATCATTTTTAAAACTCTATTTGAGCCAGATTGAACGGGCAAGTGAAGTTGCCTGCATACTTTTGAGTTTTTCGCCATTGATTTAACCATCTTGGAAGTTATATCTCTTGGAAACGATGTAGTGAAGCGAATTCTTTCTAATCCGTCTAGTTCTTGTAGATGGTCAAGCAAGTTATAGAACTTTTCACCTTCATATCTCCAAGAATTTACAGTCTGACCTATGTAAGTAAGTTCTTTCGCACCTTGGTCTATTAATAATCTTGATTCCTCAAGTATTTGTTTTAAAGGCCTGTTCACCTCGCTTCCTCTTACTGTGGGGACTATGCAATAAGCACACTTTTTATTGCAACCTTGCTGTATTGATACAAATCCATTTATTTTTCCTTCTTCATGGTAAGGACTAACTTTGAATATTTCTTCAATATCCATTGAGGTATTGATTTTCTTAAATTTTGAAGAATCTTTTATATCTTTAATTAATTCTTTAAGCTTTCCTATCTCTCTAGGACCAATTACAAAATCAAGATGAGGAATTTGTTTTATTAGCTTCTTACCATAGAGCTGCGCAACACAACCAGCCATACCTATAATAAGATTTGGGTTTGATATTTTATACTTCTTGTACCTACCAATAGCGCTAACAGCTTTATGATCAGCCTTGTCTCGGATTGCACAAGTATTTACTATTACAACATCTGCGTCAGCAGGGTTTTTTACAGGATGTGCAGATAGCGAATTAATAATTCTATCAGAATCATATTCATTCATTTGGCAACCATGTGTTTCAACAAATATAGATAATTTTTCCACAAACAAATTTTAACAATCTTTCTTTCTTTATCAATAGCCAGTTGGATGATCAATGTTGACTAATAAATTTTAATTTAGTAAGCTTTTTAACCTAAAGGAGAAGTGATATTTTAGATTGGACTAAAGATATAAATTCCAAACAATGGAAAACTTTTATAGCAGCCTTCTTTGGCTGGACCTTAGATGCAATGGACTTATTGCTCTATGTTTTTGCTTTTAGGTTCATCGCTACAACTTTTGATATTAGCGGACCACAGGCAGCGTTGCTTTTTAGTATTACTTTAGCATCTTCTGCTTTGGGTGGGATGGTATTCGGCGTAATATCTGATTATGTTGGAAGAGTTAAAGCCCTAACATATTCTATTCTAATATATTCTTTCTTTACTATGTTATCTGCTTTTGCACCCAACATAGCTTTCTTTGTAGTTTGTAGATTCCTTCTTGGCTTAGGTATGGGGGGAGAATGGGCTTCGGGAGAGATCCTAGTAGCTGAGAGCTGGCCCAAAGAACATAGAGGAAAAGTTGTCGGCATGGTTCAAAGTGGATGGGGTTTTGGTTTTATCTTTGCTGCTTTGCTAGCCACATTTGTTCTACCAATTGAGACTTTTAATTTAAATATGATTCCTTTTGTTTCAACTGATTTTCCAGTTGAGAGCTGGAGAGTTTTATTTTTTCTTGGTGTTATCCCTGCTTTCTTAGTTTTCTATGTTAGAAGAGTCTGTGAAGAGCCTGAGGTTTGGAAAAAATCTGCTGAAGCGAGATTGCACACCAAACAAGAGTTTACTTTTTTCGAGATATTTAAGTCTGATGAAATAAGACCAATGGTTATTAAAGCAACTTTACTGACTAGTTTTTGCATGCTTTCTTACTGGGGGTTAAGTTACTTTGTTCCGAATTATCTAGCAAGTCCAATTTCTGAAGGAGGAGCTGGTTTAGGGATTGTTAAAGGGTTTGGCTTTACTATTCCCCTAAATATAGGTGCAATAATAGGCTGTATATCATTCGGCTTGATTAGTGATAAAATCGGGAGAAAAACTACCTTTGGAAGCTACTTAATTATTGTTGCTCTTTTAGTTCCAATATTTGGAAACATAGTAAAAGTACAGGAATTCCTAGGCTTTATTTCTCTTGAAGCCTTAATTCTTATTCTCGCCCCTCTATTAGGATTCTTTGCAACTGGTTTTTATTCTGGTTTTGGCGCTATATTTGCTGAAATTTTCCCTACACGAGCTAGGGGCACAGCTCAAGGTTTTAGCTATAATGTTGGTAGAGGTGCTTCTGCTATCGCCCCACCTCTTTTTGCTTTTATAGCAGTGAGTTCATTCGCATTTTTATTTAATGGTGAAGTTATTGGAAATGGTAGAGCATTAATAACAGCGTCATTGTTTGCAATATGTGCCTTCTTTGTTCTTATGACTTTGCCCGAGACAAAAGGTAAAGATTTAGACGAATAGACTCCATCCTTTTTTCTTTACTTGGTACGCTTATTGCCACTATTCACATATATAAATCTAAAGGAGGTTTTTATGCGTATATTATTATCCTTTGCATTAGCAATTTTACTTGGTTTTACAAGTCCCAATGCTTTTGCTAAAGAAGAAGGGCTGACTGAAGTGCCTATTGTTTTCTCAGGCTATGTTCACACAGCGACAACATATAATTTTGGTGAGAATGAGGATGAAACCAATAATTATCATACTTTTAGTGATGATGATTATACTTTTACTCCATCAGCTCAACTAGGAGTAACAAATGACCATTTTGTTATTGATGCGCTATTTGGGAGCATTGCAGACGATTTGAATGGTAGCAGCGATAATAGTTCTTTTATGATGCATCAAGCATATGGAATTCTGCCTGCTGGTCCATGGACAATAATGGCTGGGCATTTTGATACAATGCTTGGAAATGAAGTAATTAATCCTGCCGATAATCCAAATATTACAAGAAGTTTTTTGTTTGGATATACAATTAACTTTCAGAATACCGGTGTTAGAGCCATGTACGAGCCTGGCGTAGAATTGTTTGACGAAATCTACATCGGAGTTGGTAATGGTTGGGATACTATTTATGATGAAGGTGAAAATCAGGAAAAAACATTTGAAGCAGCTTTTGGTTCATCATTAGGAAGTGCATCATTATTTGTTGCCATGAATTATGGTGAAGAAACAGACGGTTTAATCAGACAGACCTATACTGCTGTATTGGGAATGCCTATTACTGAAGCCTTATCTTTAACACTCAATGGTGTTATGGGTAAAGGCGAGGAAGAGGGCGCTTACACGCCAGCAAGTGGAGTTCCTAAGGATGGAGACTGGAAGGGGATAGGTTCATATTTAACTTATTTAGTTGATGATACGAAATCAGTAACTATAAGATATGAATTTCTTTCTGATCCAGGCGGAAGCAGACTAGGCTTTGGTTCAGTTAGCTCAAAAGAAACTTGGTATGAATACCAAGATGATGCAGAACTTCAAAGTATCACAGTCACTCCAGAATTATTGGTTGGGGACTATGGTATTTTAAGAGCTGAGTATCGTCATGATTGGGCAAATCATCCTGTCTTTCAACAAAAAGGTGGAATCTATGGTGATGTAATGCAAAATAAATCACAAGATACAGTTTCACTTCAATATATTGTTTCTTTCTAAATCAAAACTTGAGGCAAGATACTTTTCTTGCCTCTTTTAAATTCAGTAGACAAGTAATTTTCTTTTAATTAACATTGTTAGTGACTTAATTTATTAATATGGAGTGGTGCTATGGAAGTTTTAGAGGCAATAGGTAAAAGAAGAAGTATTAGATTTTATAAAAGTTGGAAGAATGTCGAGGATTGGAAAATTCAAGTTATTCTCCAGGCGGCAAGGTATGCATCATGCCAAGGTAATTGCAATTCAACAGAGGCAATAGTTATAGATAAAGCTACATATCCAAAAAAGAAGTGGGACAAAATTGTTGGGTGTGTTTCTGCATTCAACGAGTTGCATCTACAAACAGCCCCAAAATTAGTAGTTTGGCTAACTAATTTAGATGGGTGGTATAAGGATTTAGTAAAGTCCTTTGCCGTACTTTTTCCATTAAGAGCTATATCTGCTGCACAAGGATGGACTTATAAGCTGTTAACTGAAACCACATACCCCAGGTTGATGAGTTTTCCTAAAGATAAGACTGAAGATTTGTTTAGAATTGAAGCTGGACAAGCAATGGCTCAATCCATGCTTGCTGCAACAGAACTTGGACTTGGTACATGTTTAATAGCTACAGGTAGAGACCCAGAAGCTTGGCCAAAAGTACTAGGCTTGCCAGAAAATGTAGTCCCTTTGTGGGCTATGACTGTGGGGTATCCCTTAGAGAACCCAGATCAGCGTCCAAGAAAAAGATTTGATAGATTGTTTCATTCTAACGAATATGGGAAGCCTCTTAAAGAAGACAAGGAGACAAAGACTATGTTGAAAGACGTAGGTATGATTTTAGACCCGAATCCAATAGAAGAAAGAGAAGAGGAATTAAAAAGTATTTGTAGATCTTTAGGGTTAACAGAAGAAATGCCTGATATGCCAAAAAACAAAATTAAAGAATTATATAAGAAAGATTCTCCATATTATGATGAATTACCGAAGGACTTATTAAAAGAAATGGTTAAAAAAGGAGTTTAGGATTAAGAAAAATTTTAAACATTGATTTAACGTTTTTTCTATATAAACTAAAAGCTATCGTAAATTATGCCCCGATAGCTCAGTCGGTAGAGCAGAGGACTGAAAATCCTCGTGTCGGTGGTTCGATTCCGCCTCGGGGCATAGTTAATATAGTTGAAAAAAGGCTCTAAAAACTGTAATATATTCATTAATGGATTCATTAAATGTATTTGGGTCTTTCTTAAAGAAGACCAGAAAAAGTAAAAAAGTTACACAAGAACAACTTGCTACTTCCTTAAAAGTGTCCTCAGTCTATATACATCAATTAGAGACCTCTAAAGTGGATGCACCTAATAAGTCCAAGTGTTCTTTGATTGCGGAGACCTTAAACATAGACCCTGATTTAGTGTGGAACAAAGCAAAGGAGCAAAAATTACTTAGATTTCTCAATAAAGAACAAATTATTAACAACCTAGACGAACCAGTTACTTATTCAGAAAAGTTACTAATTGATTTATATAGAAATCTATCTGACGAGGTTAGAAAAGACTTTATTGGCATGATATATATGCTCCTTAAGTCTGATAAGAGAATATCAGACGAGAAGGTTCTTTCGTCAATTGAGAAGCTCTCTAAAACTGCGTGATGTATTTCCTTAAACGTTTTTTGCTTATAGTTTTACTTCAAGTAGTTATTTTTTCATTTATTTTTACTCTTTTTATTTTTAACTTTAATCAAAGAAGAGAGGTTAACAAGACTCAATCAAAAGCTTTGGCGACAGTAATTGCAGAACAAGCAACTAAATACTTTGAAATATCAAAGAATAACTTTTCGTCAAAAGAGTTTTTCTCTTATTTAGATAAGCAGATTGGCGTTGATAAGCTAACTAATGCTTTTAATCTTAATCCCCCAGAGCTTCTTACAATCTATTTTCGTTCTGATATTGAGAAAGGATATGTGAATGCAGGAACTGATGATAATTTAAAGAAAGATGATAATTCATCTTTAAATAAATCAACAAAGTATTTTTTTAATAATAAATATGTAGCCATTAAGCCCTTTTTTCTTAAGAATTCAGATTCACCATTTGGTGTTGTAAGAATTGAAACAAGCAATATACCTATACTGGTAGATGTTCTTTCGAGTAACGGGATTTTCTACCTATTTTTGTTTCTTATACTTAATAATCAAGCTTTTCTGTTTTACTTGTGGATCAGAAAAAAGAAAGATGTAGTTTTAGATAAGGGATATTTAAAAGAAAGTTCACTTGGGTCAATAAAAATAATGCATAAATTACTCGGCGATGTAATTGAGGACCACAACTCTCAGGATTCAAGTGAAAGCAAGGCACCTAAAAATAATATTTTAAATATTGATAAAAAGAAATGAAAAAATTTAAATTTTTTTTTATCTTAATCCTTTTTTTAGTATCATGTAATAGTTTAAATAAGAGCCTTAATGTTCAGTTGCTGGGTCCGATGCTTGAGAGTGTTAATGAAGAAGGAAAGCTTCAATATTCTGGGAAAATAGTTAATAAATCCGAAGCAGTTGTTAGGAATGTTTTATTTAGGTTTATTGTAGAAAATGATCAGGGGAGTATAATTGAAGCTGTTACTATTGCTGTTGACGGTGTCAATGGAGAATATATTCTACAAAATGAGGTCGTTGATTTTGAATTTACACTTAGGAGCAGACCCAACAAGATTTTTAGTAAAGAGTTTAGTATAGACTATAAAAGTTCAGGCGAGGATTTGTGAATAATTTCTTAGTTAGGAGAATCAGATGAGTAAAAGCAAAGGAAAGACTAGAATTTTAATTGCTAAAGCTGGATTAGATGGCCATGATCGTGGTGCCAAGATTATTACTAGAGCTTTAAGAGACGCTGGATTTGAAGTTGTATACACAGGACTACATCAGACTCCTGAAGAAATAGTAGAGGCAGCTCTTCAAGAAGATGTGGATGCTATAGGCGTTAGCTTGCTGTCTGGGGCGCACAATTTTTTGTTCCCAGAAATTATTAAGACTTTAAAGAGCAAAGGTTTGGAGGAGCTAGTTGTTTTTGGAGGAGGAATAATACCCGACCAAGATATAGCAGGATTAAAGGAAATAGGGGTTAAAGAGATTTTCGGTCCCGGAACAACGACTTCAGAGATGATTGAATGGATTAACGCTAATGTTAGTCCGAAATAATCAGTCTTTTTGAAGAAATTTTGCAATCAGGCCCATAAACAAACTTGTTATTATAATTCCGCCGACAATCTTCACAAAAAGACTTAAATCTAAGGTAGAAACATTAGAAATTGCTAAACCAAAGAGGCTAAAAATAATTAGACAAACAAAAGCTGAACCAATATAATCTATTCTTAACATAATTTATTCCTTATGAGTGAAATATAATACATCTTAGAATGAAATTAAACAATACAGTAACTATTTTTGGTGGAGGAAGTTGGGGAACAGCTGTAGCAAAAAATATAGCTGAAAATGGATATAGGATTAATTTGTGGGTTAGAGAAAAAGAAGTTGCTAAATCTATAGAAAAATATTCAGTGAATAAGGTATTTTTACCAGGGATTAAATTGCCTTCTTCAATTTCGGCAACAACAACTCTTGGTGGGGAATTATTTAAATCTAGGATTTTGATCTTTTCTATACCCACTCAATTCATAAGAAGCTCGCTTGAGTTCATGAAACCATTTATTAGAAAGGACTCAATATTGATTAATACTTCTAAAGGAATAGAGCAAAGTTCAATGAACTCTATTTTTGGTATATTTCAAGAAGTTCTTCCAGGTATAAAGAATAAGTATATCACAATGTCAGGCCCCAGTTTTGCGTACGATGTTGCTAATAATTTACCCACATCTGTAACTTTAGCGTCATATAATCAGTCATTAGTTCTGAAGGTTATGCCAATATTTGACAATAAGACTTTTAAGACATATCTCAGTAAAGATGTTATCGGTGTTGAGTTGGGAGGATCTTTAAAGAATATTATCTCTATAGGGGCTGGTATAGTAGATGGTATTGGTGGTAGCGAGAGCACTAAAGCTGCTTTTATAACTAGAGGGTTAAATGAAGTTAGAAATTTATCTAGAATTCTTGGAGCTAAAGATATTACTTTTTTGGGGCTTTCGGGGGTTGGAGATTTAATGCTTACAGCTTATGGAAAACAAAGTAGAAACAGGAACTTAGGCATTAAGCTAGGGAAGGGGATGAAGGTTAAAGAGATTCTTTCCTCTTCAAAGACAGTTGCAGAGGGTTATTATTCATCTAAAGCAGCTTATGAATTAACTAAAAAATTCAAGGTATCTTCACCCGTAATTGAGTCCATATATAAAATTTTATACAAAAATTCAAGTACACAAAACATAATAAAAAGCTTGTCAAAAAATGATTTAATAACTGATATTTAAGCTTCTTTTTTTGACCAATGGGATGTATAGTTATCCTATTATTTAACTAGGAGAAAACAATTTCACAAGATAAAAATATTAAGCAAACTGAGATTTATGATGAGCTTAAAGATTCATATCTTAGTTACTCACTTAGTGTAATTATTGGTCGTGCATTACCTGATGTGCGTGACGGCCTTAAGCCAGTTCATAGAAGGCTACTTTATGGAATGAAGGACTTAAGTCTTGAGCACAACAAGTCATACAAGAAATCAGCTAGGGTTGTCGGTGATGTTATGGGTAAGTTTCACCCTCATGGCGATTCAGCTCTTTACGAAGCATTAGTCCGAATGGCGCAGGATTTTTCATTACGTTACCCTCTTGTTGACGGGCAAGGAAACTTCGGCTCAATTGATGGTGACTCTGCAGCAGCAATGAGATACACAGAAGTAAAACTAACTAAGCTTTCTTCTCAGATTCTTGAAGACTTGGAAAAAGATACAGTCGATTTTATAGAAAATTACGATGGTTCTTCTAAGGAGCCTAAAGTTCTACCCTCTAAGATTCCTAATCTTTTGTTGAATGGTGCTTCTGGAATCGCTGTAGGGATGTCAACGAACATACCTCCTCACAATTGTAAAGAATTAATATCAACAATCGTAGAACAGATCAAGAACCCTAAGATAACAATAGACGAGATTATAAAAATAATGCCTGGACCGGATTTTCCTACAGGTGGAATAATTCATGGTTCAAAAGAGATAATCCGTCAAGCTTACGAAACTGGAAAGGGAATAATTAAGCTCAGGGGTGTTGCAAGTGTTGAACCAGAAACCGATCGAATTGTAATCACTGAGATTCCATATCAAGTAAATAAGAGTAAATTAATTGAAAAAATAGCTAGTTTAGTTAGGGAAGAGAAAATAAGAGGTATTTCAGATATTAGAGATGAATCTAATAGAGATGGAATAAGAGTTGTTATTGATCCAAAAAGAGGAGAAGACCCAAACGTAATATTAAATAATATTTTTTCTTTGACATCATTAAGTACTTCTTTTGGAATTATTTTGCTAGCAATTGACGATGGGAAGCCAAAGCTTTTAGGAATAAAAGAAATTAACCAATGCTTTATAAACCATAGGTTCGAGATTATTACTAAGAGATTCTTGTTTGAGCTTAAAAAATCCGAGGAGCGATTACACTTACTAGATGGTTTTAAAATAGCCTTAGATAATTTGGACAAAACTATAAAGATAATAAGGAAATCTAAAGAGCCAAACGATGCAAAACTTTCCTTGATTAAAGAGCTAAAGATTTCAGAGATTCAATCTCTGGCTATCTTGGATCTTAGACTTCAGAGATTAACAGGTATGGAGCAGTCGAAAATTCTAGATGAGCGCGACGCTTTAATTAAGAGAATTAAAGATATTAAGAAGATTTTGTCGAGTGCAAAAGAAATTAATAAGATTATGATTGGCGAATTAGAAGAGATTAGCGAACAATACGGTGATACAAGAAAAAGTAAAATAGATGATAGAGATTTGAGTAGCATCTCAATAGAGGATCTAATATCTGAAGAAGATATGGTCGTTACTTTAACTCATGAAGGTTTTATTAAAAGAACTCCATTGGATTTGTATCGTAGCCAAAGAAGAGGTGGTGTGGGTAAGAAGGGGGCAACAAGTAAAAATGATGATTTTGCTGAAACAGTTTTTGTTGCTTCGACTCATGACTACGTTGTCTTCTTCACAAACAAAGGAAATTGTTTTTGGCGAAAAGTTTATGAGCTTCCTGAAGCAAGCTTGATTGCTAGAGGTAGAGGTTTGTCTAATGTTTTAAATTTATCAAATGACGAAACTGTTAAAGCATTTGTTTCAATTCGAACTTTTGACCAAGATAAATTCTTAATTATGACGACAAAGAATGGAATTATTAAAAAGTCTAAGCTGGAAGATTATTCTCGCCCAAGAACTAATGGAATTATAGCAATTAATTTAAAAGGAGATGATGAATTAATTTCGGTCCAGACTAGCTCAGGAAAGGATGAGATTTTGATCTCTACAAGAATGGCCCAAGCTGTAAGATTTAACGAAGAGAAAGTACGTTCGGTAGGAAGGAATAGCATGGGTGTAAAAGGAATCACTCTGAAGCCCAAAGATAGTGTGGTTAGCTCAGAAGTAATAAAAAATGATAATGTTAAAATTTTAACTGTAACAGAGAATGGTTTTGGTAAAAGAACGGATATTTCCAAGTATAGGCTTACTTCTAGAGGCGGTAAAGGTGTGACGACATTAAAAGTTACAGAAAAGACTGGTGAGATTGTTAATGCATTCCAGACTGAGAACGAAGATCAAATTATCTTGCTTTCTTCAGCAGGAAAAGCCACCAGATTAAAAGCATCTGATATATCATTAATAGGTAGAGCTACCCAGGGTGTTAAATTAATGAAAGTTGACGATGAAACAAAAGTTGTAGCGGTCGCAAAGATTGCTGAAAAAGAAAATGAATGATATTTTCTTAAAGTTAAAAGAGGTTTTTGATACTTTCGAAAACTATAACTGTTTTGTTTGCTCAAGTACTAATCCAATTGGTTTAAAACTTGATATTAAGTTAGAAGAAGATTTAGCTTTTGCAGATTTTAATTTATCAAACTTATATTCTGGTTTCCCGTCTATAATCCATGGTGGAGTTCAGGCATCAATAATAGATGAAATAGGTTTTTGGGCTATGTTTAACTCTACTTACAAATTAGGCTTTACTCAGCGTATCGAAGTTGATTATTTATCTAAGATTGGTACCGATATCATGTTAAGAGTTGAAGGAAGAACTTTAAGTTTGGAGAAGAATGTTGTGAGAGTTCAGGTAAATATTTTGGATCATTCAAAAATCAAATCCCAAGGAATTGTTGAATACAAATTAATAAGTGATTCTGCAATTAAAAAATTTTTTGGTGCTGAATTTTTCAACGAATTCAATAGGAGATTTAGAAATGATTAAACTCTACGACCATAACTTATCCGGAAACTGCTTTAAAGTTAGATTACTATTGACACAAGCTCAAATCGAATTTGAAAGTGCTGTAGTTGATGTTTTTACAGGGGAAAACAAACTAGATAAGTATCTTAAAATTAATCCGGCTGCCAAGATACCTTGCATTGACGATAACGGGTTGTTGGTATGGGAGTCGAATGCGATTCTATTGTATCTGTCGGAGGCTTATCCAAAAGGTTATTTACCTGACGATATTAATAGTAGAGCTAATATTTATAAGTGGTTGTTTTTTAATAAGACATCTGTTGACCCGTACCTTGCAAAAGCTAGAGCTATGCTTAAGTTTTATCCTAAAGGAAGTGAGAATCTAGACGAACTTAACTTTCTTCAGAATGAAGGAAATAAATCTTTAGCAATAATAGATAATTACCTAAAAGACAGAACTTTTTTTGATGATAAGTACTCAATTGCCGATATCGCATTTTATCCTTATATCAAACTATCATACGAGGGAGATATTCTCTTAGACAAATATAAGAATATTATTAATTGGATAAATAAAGTCGAGTCCACTAAAAATTTTATTGAAATCTATTAGTTTATAGAAGATTAATAATCAAAAAAATAGCTTTTATAAGCGGGAAACGGGACTCGAACCCGCGACCTTCTGCTTGGCAAGCAGATGCTCTAGCCAACTGAGCTATTCCCGCACTATAGACATTCTTTAATTATACTTCTATATTTTTTATGTCAAGAAAATATAGAGTATTTGTTATGGATAGAAAAAAATTTATTAATAATATAAAAAGAGTAGTAATTAAGATTGGATCTAAAGCCTTAGCTGACGGTAATAAAATTAGCTTTTCAAGTATTAAGAATCTTGCTTGGTCAGTAGCAAAACTTAGAGCGAATGATATAGAGTGTCTAATTGTTTCTTCAGGTGCAATATTGGCAGGAAATGAATCATTCTCTTTCAACATCAAGAAGTTAGATATAGTTAAGAAGCAAGCGATTTCCTCCTTGGGCCAGATAAAATTAATGAGCTATTATATTAAGGCTTTTGATAAGAAAGATATTAATGTCTCTCAGCTTCTTTTAACTAATGACATTTTCAATGATAGAAAAAGATTTTTAAATACCAGGGCTACAATTATTGAATTATTAAGAATGAAAATAACTCCAATCATTAATGAGAACGACACCGTTTCAATAGACGAAATAATGTTTGGTGACAATGATATTCTTGCATCTAAAGTTGCAGCAATGATGGACGCTGATTGCTTGATTCTACTTTCAGATATTGATGGATTATATGATCACAATCCTAAAAGTACCAAAAAAGCTGAATTGATATCAATTTTGGATGAAAAAAGTTTCGATTCAAGAGTAATTGATGACAGAGATTCACATGTTTCTTTTGGAGGAATGAGCTCTAAAGTAAGCGCTGCTTTAGATGTTTCAAAATTTGGTGTTCCAACTATAATAGCTAACGGGAAAGAAAAAGGAGTATTAGACAGGATTTTTAAAAGCGAGGATGTCGGTACAGCAATTATACCTTCATCAGTAAAAATTAAGAATAGAAAAAAATGGATTGGGATTGGACCAAAGTCGTCGGGTAAGTTAATTCTTGATTCAGGAGCTTCAAATGCTATTAAGAAAAAAGGCAAGAGCTTGCTCCCTTCAGGTGTAGTAAGCATTGTTGGCGTCTTTACAAAAGGGCAACAAGTTGTGTGCATTGATAAGTCTACTAATTTGCCAATAGCTAGAGGGCTTATTTCTTATAATTCCGATGAAATGAATCTTATTAAGGGAAAAAAGTCTTCGGAGATTGAAGACATCTTGGGTTATAAGTATTCAGATGAAGTAATCAATAGAGACAACATGGTTTTGTTGTAGTCTAAATAAAGTTCAATAGGTCTTCAGTCTGGCGCTGGTTTTGTGGTCTATGGAACTGAATACTAGATTCTTTTCTTTCTATCTTAATATTTCCATTTTGAGCCCTATAAGCAACGAATTGCGACCCATAAGTTTCTTTAGAGATTCTATTTAGAATAATTGGAAAATTTCTAGATCCAATAAAAATGGAATGTATACAAATTCCTAGCCTTTTTGCTCTTTGAATCTCAGCTCTTACTTCCGTATCTCCAGAGGTTGGAATTCCGTCTGTTATAAATAGAATATGTTTGTTCCTTAGTCCGCGACCTTTAAAGTCAGAAATACCATCTTTTAAGGCTTCTTCATAATTTGTGTTGCCAGAACATTCAGTCTTCCTAGATGATTCCAATATGGTTTCATATTCTTTAGTAAAAAATTTCTCGTCGATAACTGTTTTAAAAGATTTGTGGTTAAATTCGATATAGCCCACACGCATTCTTTTATTTCTTGCAAGCTCTAATACTGCATGAACCACCGATGACGACCATTCACTGTAAACACCCATCATAGATGTGCTAATATCCCTTAATATAGCGATTTCTCCACCCATTGTTTCTTTTTCTCTTTGGTGAACCCTTGGAAGTTGAGGAGACAAGTTTCTGGTCCATATAGAGGCATCCATTGGGTCAACGTCTTCAATTTCATAGAATGAGTTCATTCTTTTGTAACGCCTAGGAAGGCCCCCAGGATATTGACCTCTCTTCGCTATGCTTCTTTGAATATTTCCTTCCAAAACTTTCATTACAATTTGAACATTCTGTGCCACTTCTTCATTTTCTAATGTTCCCATAGCAGAATCATCGGTATCACCAGCTCTTTTTGACCTACTTGCATAGATTTTCTCCGATAAAGGGGTTTTATCCATGTCGCCTTCACCATCGTCTTCATTTTTGTTAGTAGGATTTGTTGGTAATTTATCCTCAGATTCTAGTGGTATATTGGAGTCAGTGGACAAGTTATCTTGAAGTTCTTCAAGGGCTTCAGTGAAAGAGCTTAATGCATCTTTAAGTTCATCCTCAGATAATTCTGATTCTTTTTCGGCACCATCACCAGGTTGTTTGTTTGGAGCGTCTTTTTCGAAGTCTTTGCCTTCTCTTTTTTGGTTATTCTCTATTTCTTGGTCTTTTTTTTTTGGTTCTGAATTGACTCAAGTTTCTCTTCGGCTAATTGTAAAACTTCTTCAGGTACCCTGAATGCTAAAAGAAACTTTAAAGCTTTAAGGTCTGATAAATCAGCCTCATCTCTACCATTTAATATTGCATTTGCTTTAATTATTTTAATAGATTTAACCAAGAATGTTCTATCAGATATTACAGAGTTAGCTTCGTTTAATCTTTGTTCATCTATTAACCATGAAATAAAACTTACTAAGCCTTCTTGGATCTGTTGAGAAACGACAACATTTTCAAGTTTCTTATAACTCTCATCAAGTAAGTCTTTACCAACTTTTTCTACATGTCCATTTGCACTACTCTTAGCAGAGTAAAGCCCAATAATTTTTTTAACATTTTCCCACTCTTTCCCGTAAGAAAGTCCTTTAGAGTTAACTTGAATAACAAATCTATCAAGGTTTGCAGGGTCTAATGGTTCATTATAATATTCGTCAGCAGTAGGATTACTTGTTGCAATTGCTGTAAGTAGAGGGATTTCCTCGTCACCATACTTTCTTTCGTTAAGAATTCTTAAAAGTACATTAAGTGACTCGCCAGGGGCTCTAGAAATATCATCTAGCAGACAAATTTCAGATGTTAATATTCCACCTTTGATAATATTTTGTCTTATTATTTCCCCATTATCTGTATCTTCTCTGGAAATAACAAGATCACCGACTAATTCTGAAAGTCTAGTGTCTCTATGCATTTGATAAAAAAAGAAATCCAGCTCAGCTGATTTAGAAATTATCTCTGATAGCATAGTTTTAGCTGTACCTGGAGGCCCTTGGATGTAAATGTGTTCTCGTGCAATTATTCCAAGAAGAAGGGCTGTCTTAACATCAGGATGTCCAACGACCAATTCATCCATTTCGTTTCTTATTACTTCGAACGGGCTAGACATGAAAAAATCCTTTATGGTGAAAAAGCACCGATAAGTAAATTTACATTATATAAATTTTATTTGCAAATTAAAATAATAGTTGATTTAATCATATTTAAAATTCTGATATTCTATTGATGTATATGAGTTATGATAAGTTGCAAGAGTTGATTGGTTACAAGTTTAAAAAACACGAATTGCTCATAGAAGCGCTTTCTCATAGCTCATACAGTAATGAGCAAAAAACACAAAATAATGAGAGATTAGAGTTCTTAGGCGATTCAATTATAGGTTTTTTGGTCACAAAACATCTTTTTTCTCTATTTCCTGATTATAACGAAGGAGAGCTTTCAAAGCTTAAAAATCAGATTGTTAGTTCCAAGTCATTCTATGAAGTTTCTAAGGATTGTGGATTAGATGATTTTATTTTACTTGGAAAAGGGGAGTCAAAAACTGGAGGAAAAAGAAGAGAATCTAATTTGGCTGGATTATTTGAGGCTATTTGTGGAGCCATCTTCCTAGACTCGGGAATCAGGTCTACCGAGAAGTTTTTAAGAAAGTTTTTATTAAATCAAGATTTTAAAGAGTTTTCAGATAAAGATTACAAATCAATCCTTCAGGTTTTATCTCAAAAACATTTTGGCGTAGTGCCTCATTATATTACAAGCAAGGAAACTGGGCCACCTCATAATAAGAAATTTTATATTTCAGTCTTTATAGAAGGCAAGAAGTTTTCTTCTTCAATAGGTAAAAGCAAGAAAGAAGGGCAAAATATTTGCGCAAAGAACGCAATTCAAAAGTTAGGTATCACTATCAAGTAGTTGAGATATATCTAATTCCTCTATTTTCTTTATTAGCTCTTTTTTATTTAGACCTAAAGTAACTGAAGCTTTTTTTATGTCACCTTTCTCTTTTAATATAATTGATTGAATTAAAGCCTTATCAATCTTTTGGATTATGAAATTATATAAATTTTTTTCTGGTAATTTACTATTGTTGAATAAATTTTGGATTAATTTGTTGAAGTTGATAGTATTCTCTCTAGTTTCGAAGTTTTTTAGTATCTTTGGCAAGTGGCTTTTAACTGAATCTATAGTTAGTTCAGAGTCCGGTACCATAAGAACAAGTTTCTTAATAGAGTTTTCTAGCTCCCTAATGTTACCGGGCCAATCATAATCCAAAAAGACTTTTAAGAACTCCTCATCAATTATTTTAAGTTGATCATTATTATTTTTATATTTTGCTAAGAATGATTCAATCAATAATGGAATATCAGACTTTCTTTCTCTTAAATTTGGGAGCTCAATAGAAATTGAGTTTAGTCTAAAATACAAATCTTCCCGGAATCTCTTCTTTTTTATTTCACGCTCGAGGTCTTTGTTAGTTGAAGCAATGATACGGCAGTCAAACTCTACTGGTTTCTGAGAACCCAACCTATAGAATTTCTTTTCTTCGAGCACCCTTAGTATCTTACTTTGTAAGTCATAGGACATATCGCCGATTTCATCTAATAAAATTGTCCCACCATTTGCTTCTTCGAATCTTCCTATTTTCTTTTTATCAGCTCCAGTAAAAGCACCTTTCTCGTAACCAAAAAGCTCACTTTCTAAAAGTTCATTTGGGATTGCAGTTATATTGACTTGAACATAGGGCTTATTTGAATTCTTACCGCTTGATTGAATAGCTTTAGATACAAGTTCTTTCCCAGTGCCAGATTCTCCCATAATAAGAACTGTATGGTTCGATTCTGCAATTCTTCCTATATCTTTAAATATCTTCTTTATTTCTATAGATTTTCCTATCATTTCAAAATCATTGCTTTTTGTTCTACTTAGGTTTTTTTCAAGCTTAGATATTTGATTATTTTTTATCGAATTTTTTATTGCTCTATCTATAGTTAAGGAAAAATCTTCATTGAAATCAAAAGGTTTACTTATATAGTCATATGCTCCATTCTTTATGGCTTCTATTGCATTATTCATTGTATCTTGAGCCGTCATAGTAATAATCGATGAGTTATTATTTAATTCTTTTATTTTCTTCATAAATTCTAGTGAATTTCCATCTGGTAAATTGATATCAAGTAATATTAAATCAAAATCTTGCTTTTTTAGAATAGAGTAAGTTTCTGATAATTTTTCTGCTGAAGAAACCTTGTATCCCTGTTTCTTTAAAAAAAGACCAAGAACTTTTCTTATACTTTCCTCATCATCAACAATTAAAATTTTATTCATTAAAGAAATTATACCTCAATTTCATACTTAATTTTGCGGCAAGTATATTTTGAAGTTTGAACCTTTTCTTAAGGTCGAGCTAACCTCAATAAAACCGCCAAACTTATTTATTATTTTTTGGCTAAGAAACAATCCTATACCTTGACCATTCTTTTTTGTCGAAAAAAAAGGCTGAAAAATTCTTCCTAATTCATTTTTAGGTATCCCTTTTCCTGAGTCTTCTATACTTATTTCTAATAAGTTTTTATTGTCTAGCTTGAAGTCTTTTATTGTCTTCAAGTTAATTATTATATGACCACGTTTATTTATTGAGTCGTACGAATTTTTAATTATATTTTGTAACACAATTCTAAGGAGGCTCTTGTCGCATAAAATTTGAGACGAGTCCGATTCATAATTAAAGACAATATTTATGTCTTTTTCAGGATATTCGTTTGAGCATATGCCTAACGACTCTTCTATAATTTTATTGAGATTCATGTTCTTAAAATTGGATTTGGAGTGTGGCTGAAGATACTTGAAAGTATTTACAAGTTCTGAGAGCCTAACAGCTTCTTTTTCTATAATTTCAGAACATTCTTTAACAATATCCTTCGAGTTAGGATTGGTCCTAATTAGCTGGGCTGCGCCTTTAATTCCTGCTAACGGATTCTTAATTTCATGTGCTAGTCCGTAAAATAGCTGGCTCATAAGTTTTTCTTCTTCATCAAACTTTGTTTTTTTATTTAGTAGTTGTGTCCCTTCTAGGTCTATCATTTGAATTAATACAAACTCTATTCTCGGCTTGGCTTTTTCATAATTCAAAATTGGCTTAATATTTATTGAAGCGTTATTTGGTTTACCGACTGCTTTTTTGAATTCAACTTCATTGGCATATCTAGTTTTCTTATTTTTTAAAACATCTTTAAGCAAGTTCTGAATTTCTTTACCTAGAATTTTTGCATTCTTGCTTTCACTAAGCTTCTTCTCCGAAATTCCGAGAATATTCTCTGCCTCTTGATTCATAAAGTAGAAATTAAGTTTATTATCTAAAAGTATTAGACCTTGCCTAATGTTATCTAGTATTATTTCTTTAAATTCTGTATTCAATATTTAATTAAAATCCTCAATAGGTATAACAAGAGCTTTATTTTTACTCAATTTAGCTTGGCTTATCTTTTTCAATGCTTTATCAACCATTATATATTCTGTATTTTTTGTTAGTATTACAACTGGAGCAGATTTCGATTTAATTTTACTTTGACTTTGGATTATTTCATCAATATTTATCTTAAATTTGCCTAAAATAGTTGTTGTAGCTCCCAAATTACCAGGCTTATCTTCTAACTCTATCCTTATATAAAATTTAGATTTAATCTCTTCAAATTTTATAGGTCTAAATGGAGCCTTACTTTTAAGATCTGGTGGATGGAGTTCTTTATTTGTGGTTCTTATTATGTCAGAAATTATTGCTGTAGCAGTTGGAAGCATACCCGCCCCATAACCATACCCCATAAAAGGCCCAAGATTTTTCGAGTCTAGCAATATTGCATTGAATTCATTTTCAACATTAGCTAACGGGTTATTGTTCCTTACTAAAGTAGGGTGGACTCTAATATCTATTTTTTGTTTGATAATCTTGCTAATTCCAAGCAACTTTATTTTATACCCAAGGTTGTTAGCAACATTTAAGTCGTATGATGTAATATCCTGAATTCCTTGTGTAAAAATTTGTGACAACTTAAGATTTATTCCAAAGCAGGTCTGAGATAGAACAGCAACTTTATGTGCACTATCTTTACCGTTTATATCTAAAGTAGGATCTGCTTCAGCAAAACCCTGATCTTGCGCCATCTTCAATGCTTCTTTGAAGTCTATTCCTCTGGACATGAGAGATAAAATATAATTACAAGTACCATTAAATATTCCCTTAAATGAGGAGATTTTGTTTATTAATATTGAATCCAGGATAGAGCTTATTATGGGTATACCCCCTCCAACACTTGCTTCGTAGCCAATATTTTTTGATTTTCTCTTAGCTAATTCTCTTAATTTCTTTCCATGCTCTGCCAATAGAGCTTTGTTTGCTGTGATAAGATGCTTGTTGTTTCTTAATGCTTCCTTGGAAATTGTATGAGCTATTTTTGTTCCACCAATTAATTCAATTACAACATCTATATCATTTGAATTAGTGATGTCTCTATAGTTTTTAGTAAACATTGATTTTGGTATTCTTAGTTTCTTTCTTGATACCTCAGAAATATCGCAACATTTTGTGATTGATATATCAAGATTATAAGCCTTTTTAATTTCAGTCCTTCGCTCAGCTATAATTTTATATACACCAGATCCAATAGTGCCCAAACCAATTATGCCAACATTAACTTTTTTCATATTACCAAATTGAAATAATAGTAACTTGAATATATTCTAACAAATTATACATACATATTAAACTAAGGGGCCGTAGCTCAGTTGGGAGAGCGCTTGGATGGCATTCAAGAGGTCGAGGGTTCGATCCCCTTCGGCTCCATTGATTCTAAGATGGTAGGAAAATGAATTAAATTAAAGTTGATAAGCTTTCTTTTATTCTTTCGAGACCTTGCTTGATATCAGACATAGAAGTTGCATAAGAAATTCTAATATGACTATCTGAGCCAAACTCAACACCAGGTACAACGGCTACCTTGGCAACATCAAGCAGAAAATCAGTAAATTCAAGAGAATTTGTAATCACCTTATCGTTGTACTTCTTTCCAAAGTAAGCTGAGATATTAGGGAAAACATAGAAAGCTCCATCAGGTACAAAACACTCTATGTCCTTAATCTCATTTAAATATGAAGATATATAGTTTTTTCTTGTTTCAAATTCAGCCAGCATTTCTTTAACTTTTTCTTGAGTTCCAGAGAATGCCTCAATTGCTGCTTTTTGCGATATTGAAGTAGGGTTGGAAGTAGATTGTCCAGATAAATTGTTCATGGCAGAAATCACTTTAGGGTTCCCTGCTGCATAGCCGATTCTCCACCCAGTCATAGAGTAGGTTTTTGAAACACCATTAACTAAAATTGTTCTCTCTTTAGCATCATCGCTTAATTCAGGAAAAGAAACATGCTTAATTCCAGAATAAACAATCTTGTCATAAATCTCGTCAGAGATAACAATTAGGTCTTTTTCTTGAGCAACTTTAGCAATTTGCATTAGCTCTTCTCTGTTGTAAGTCGAACCCGTTGGATTTGATGGGAAATTAAGAACTAAGATTTTAGTTTTATTGCTACATTTAGATTCAATCTGCTCTTTTGTAATTTTAAACCCCGTCTCTTGAGAAGTTTCCAGGATTACTGGTATGCCACCACATATTTTTACTTGTTCAGGGTAAGATACCCAATAAGGAGATGGTATTAATACCTCATCTCCATTATCAACTAGTACATTAAAAAGATTATATAGAACATGTTTTGCGCCAGAACCTACTAGAATCTCGTTGTTTTGGTAATTTATGCCATAATCACTTTGGATTCTCTCTCTAATTGCTTCTTTAAGTTCTATAATACCGCTCGCCGCAGTATATTTTGTAAATCCCTCATCAATAGATATCTTTGCAGATGATTTAATGTTTTCTGGAGTATCAAAGTCTGGTTCACCTGCTCCAAAACCTATAATATCAATTCCCTGAGATTTTAAGTCTTTTGCTTTTGCAGTTATAGCCAGCGTAGCAGAAGGCTTAAGTGTTTTTGCTAATTTAGAAAGTTTCATTTTCACACCTTTTTTAAAATTTTCTTTTTTAATTCTTTCTCAACAATTTTAGGGATGAACTCACTTGCGTTTCCCCCAAGCCTAATTATATCTTTAATTAGAGATGAGCTGATATGGGAGTAGTCCGCATCAGCCACCATAAAGATAGTCTCAATTTTTGAACTTAGTTTATTATTTGATCTTGCCATCTGTAGTTCATATTCAAAGTCTTGAACTGTTCTCATGCCTCTTAAGACTAAGTAAACTTTCTTTTTAGCTGCGTAGTGCGCAAGTAGCCCTGAGAATTGATCAACCCTAATTTTTTTATTAGATGCAAAAATTTTTTTAATTATACTAACTCTTTCGTCTGGACTTAGAACAGAATTTTTATTAGAATTTCCAGCTACTGCAATTATAACTTCATCAAAAAAGCTAGCCGCTCTTTTAATTATATTTACATGACCATTTGTTAAAGGGTCAAAGCTACCGGGATATATAACAGTTTTTTTCATTAATTTTGCCAACAAAAAGTTATAAACTTATCTCTATATTCCTTTACTCTATATTCAACCTCTATCTTTAGCTCTTCCTTCATAGGGTGCTCACAAACTACAAGCCCATTATTAACAGCTAATTTTAAAGCCGTTCTAATAATACCATTAACTGTTTTTTCATCAAAATATGAATAGGGAGGGTCAATAAATATTAGATCGTATTTCTTCTTTTGTTTTATTAAGATCCTTAAGGCCTCAGCAAAATCTTTCTTTATAATTGTTGATTTATCCGTAAATTCACACTTATTTATATTATCTTTTATGCAGTTTATAGAACTAGGATTTTGGTCAATGAATGTAGCAAAGCTTGCTCCCATGCTTAATGCTTCAATTCCTAAAGAGCCACTTCCTGCGAAGATATCCAAGACTTGCATTCCTTCAACGGATTGGATTACATCGAAAATCATTTTCCTAATCTTGCTAGTTTTTGGTCTTACTAAGTTGTTGTTAGGGACTTTAAGCTTAAATCCCTTTTTGGAACCATTAGAAATCTTTATCATTTAATTAACTATAGTCTTTATGGTGTAAATTTTCAGCATTTTTTAGCAAGCTATTCATAAGATACATACTATTTTCCCAAAAATTATTTTTAGTTATATCAACACCTGTTTTCTTAACTAAAGCTTCTGGTGTGTCCGTACTACCTGATGAAAGCAAGTCTATATATTTGTCGACAAAACTATTTCCATCTTCTTTATATTTAGCAAATAAACCGTGAACTAATAATTCACCAAAAGAATAAGAGTAACAATAAAAGGGAGAATGAATAAAATGTGGAATATACATCCACCATGATTTATAAAATTCTGAAATTTCAATGGAATTACCAAACATTTTCTTGTTTGCTTTAATCCATGAGTCATCGATTTCCTTGGAGGACAATTCCCCACCTTGCTTACTTTTTTGATGAACATCAAGTTCGAAGTTTGTCATCACAATTTGTCTAAAAACCGTTGCAAACATATCTTCAAGTTTCGAACAAATTAGAAATAGTTTTTGCTTATTATCTACTTCTTCATTTAGTAATTTATTAAAAACCAGCATTTCAGCAAAAACACTAGCAGTTTCTGCGGTAGTCAATGGAGTATTCTGCATAAAATATCCATTGTGTCTTGATAAATATTGATGAATTCCATGACCTAATTCGTGTGCAAGTGTCATTACATCCCTAATTTTTCCAGTAAAATTCATTAAGATATAGGGGTGAACAGAAGGAACACATGAATGGCTGAATGCGCCACCTCTCTTTCCTTTTCTTAATGATGAATCTATCCAGTTTTTATCAAAAAAGAGTGACGCGACTTTATGCATTTTTGGCGAGAATTCTTTAAAAGAATCAAGAACAATTTTTTTTGCTTGGTTAAATGTAAACTTTTTTGTGGATTCACCAAATGGTGCATATCTATCATAATCTTTAAATTTCTTAATTTTTAAAATTTTACTTTTTAATTTGTAATATCTAATAGGAATCTTATTGAACTTATCGCACGTCTCTATCAAAGCATTAACGGTTTTATCAGATATTTCATTAGAAAGGTTTCTAGAAGTTATAGGTTTTTCGTATCCTCTAATTGAATTAACTATCCTAGAGTCGCTTAGAATTTGATTAAAGATAAAAGTTAGCAGTTTTCTCTCAGATTCAAGCCCCTTTGTTAATGTCTTTGCAGCATCGTGCCTTACTTTTCTTTCTGAATCATATAACAACGCAAGCACTTCAGTTTCAGTCAGTACTTTTTTCTTGTTTTTAATCTTCATAGGAAATTCTAAGTTATTTAGTGTTTGATCAAAAAGCCTGTTAAAGGCCCTTGATGAAGTAAGAGACTTTTGATCTAGTATCTTTTCTTCCGGCTCACTAAGCATATATTTTCTATATTTTCTTTCCGATTTAAGAAGATGAGAATACTTGCCAAGGATTGAGGATGAATAAATTTTTTTAGCAGATGCAGAATCAATTTTATTCCAGTCAAGGAAGTAGAAAATTAAATTTTTTCTAATTTCGGAGGATCTTTCGCTTGTTAGTTGATAGAATTTAGAGACTTCTTCGCTGTCAGTATTAGCGGCAAATAGAAGTGAACTATAAGAAGAAATTTTCCCTATACCCTCATATATTGACTCTAGTTCTTGTAATGATTTTAGTATAATTTTTGGTGAAGAGTTTTTATTAATTTTTCTCTTGTATTTTTTATTAAATTCAATGGAGAGACTTAGAAGTTTTTTATAGTCACTGCCGATTTTCTTAGAACTGATATCATTATATAAATCTTTTAAGTTCCATTCCATATTAATACCCAGAGTATCTAAATTTGAGTCTTACTTAATTAAATCCTTAGCAATCTTACTTATAACTGAATTGTCGGCTGAAGACGAGAAGGTTTTTATAGATAACTTAATAAGCTCACCTAAATTTAAACTCCCTTCATTTTCCAGTTTTACTTTTATTGCTTCTATCTCTTTACGCAATATTGATTCCGACATTTGTTCGGGAATGTATGATGATAGAATCTCCATCTCATCTGATTCTATTTGACTAAGATCTTCCCTGTTGTTCTCGCTATAAAGCTTAATCGCTTCTTTTCTTTTTTTAATCTCTTTTTTTATAATATTAATTATTCTCTCATCTTCGACAGAATCATTTAGTCCTTCGTTAGATGTTATTGAAAGAATGCCCCTGATAACGTTAGAGCCAGTTTTATTCTTAGTAAGTATAAAGTGTTTCAAATCATTTCTTAATTTCGGTAACATCATTTAAATTTAACTTATTTTTTTACAATCTCCATTAATAATTGAAAAGATCGACGAATTTATCTTAATTTTCTTTAGAATGTTTTTGTTATTTGCCGTTATAAAACATTGAGTATTCAACCCAGTAATAAAGTTATAAAAAAAATTAAATCTTTTCTCATCAAATTCACTACCAATTTCATCAATAAGAATTATCGGAAACTTATTAGTTACTTTCTTAAGCAATAGAATCTCAGAGATTTTTATAGCCATTGATAGAGTCTTTTTCTCACCTTCTGATCCAAATTTTAATAAGTTTATCCCATTTAAATTAAAAGATATCACATCTTTATGTGAGCCTATGATACTTTTTCTAATATTTAACTCCTTCTCCCTGTTGTTTTTTAAGTCAAACTTTAATTCATCTTTGTTAAGAGAATCACTTTTAAACTCGAAATCTAAGATAAGACTTTTGTCTAATTTCTGAAAAACTTTTTTAGATATGACTGTCAATCTAGAAATCCATAACATTCTCTCTTTAGATAGTTTAGTTGAATGATTTATTAATCTAGAATCAATAAAGTCTAATACCTCCTTGTTTTTAGAAGTCTTCAAGATTTCATTCTTTCTTTTTATTTCATTAGTGAACAACTTTAAGTCTCTTCTGAAATTTGGGCTAATATTGGAAATGATTGAATCTAGACTCATTCTTCTTGGCCTTGCAGACTTTTCCAGGTTACTTTTGAATTCTTTATCAATAAGAACTGACGCAAGTATCTTTTTAATTCCGCCTCTACTGTTTGTTTTCTTGCCATTTAACTCAATTTTTTTCTTTTCATCATATATAATGAATCTAATCTCATTGCTTCGGTCTCCTTCAAGGCTTAAAGCTTTGATTTCACATGATTTATTATTAAATTTCACAAGGTCTCTGTAGTTTGAAGTCCTATAAGAGTTAGTGTTTATTAGAACCCATATAGCTTCTAATAAATTTGTTTTACCTTCACCGTTATTGCCAAGAAAAATGTTAATTCTAGGATTAAGTTCAAGTTTTACTTTTGTATAGTTTCTAAAATTCTTAAGAGAGATTGAGTTTATTTGCATTTTTATCTACTAATTATCATAAGTGGCTTGAAGTATTATAACCCATTGGTAATCTATTTAAATATGACTATAAATTTGATTATAGAAGACATTGGTGTCAAAGATGCAGGTAAAGGCTTTGCAAGAATTACTAGCAGGAAGATGACCGAATTAGGACTTCAGCCACTCGATGTTATCGAAATTTGTGGACAGAGAAAGTCTGCAATTAGAGTAATGCCTATGTCTGCCGAAGATGATGAGAAGCACAGCTGTATCAAAATAGACGGTATAACAAGACAGAATATTAAATCAACGATTAAAGACAAAATCGTTCTTAAGAAAGTTGAGTTGCTATCAACAAATAAGATTGTATTAAGTCCCGCAAATTCAAAGTCGCTTTTATTCATGAGCGATACTAAAATTTTACTTTCTAAAATGAATGGACTTGTTGTCTCAGTTGGGGACAAGCTATTTGTAAAACTCCCAGGAAACAAATCCGAAGAGTTTAATGTTTTATCTACTAATCCATCTTCATCTTCAGTTATAGATTCTAAAACTAAAATTGAAATTAAAAGAGTTAAAGCAAACAGTGAGCCTAAGAAGTTAACAACTTATAGCGATATTGGCGGCTTGAGCGAACAGTTAAAGAAAATTAAAGATTTAATTGAGTTACCATTGAAGCATCCAGAGATTTTCTCTCGATTAGGAATTGAGCCACCTCGGGGCTTGTTGCTTGTTGGACCACCCGGTACAGGTAAGACATTACTTGCAAGAGCTATAGCACAAGAATGTGGAGTCAATTTCACTTTAGTGAATGGACCAGAAATTGTAAGAAAGTTTTACGGGGAGAGCGAAGCTCTCTTAAGAGAGATTTTTCAAAGTGCTTCGGATAAGCAGCCCTCAATCTTATTTATTGATGAGATTGATGCAGTAGCACCGAAAAGAGATAGAGTTCATGGAGAAGTTGAAAAAAGAATTGTTGGTCAGTTACTAGCTTTAATGGACGGGTTAAAAGATAGGGGAAAAGTAATAGTTCTGGCAGCGACGAATATGCCGAATTCTCTTGATCCAGCTCTTAGAAGACCCGGAAGATTTGATAAAGAAATTACATTAGATCCTCCAAATCTATTAGCTAGAAAAGAGATTTTAGAAATACACTCACGCGGCATGCCATTAGATAAAAATGTGGATTTCGATACTATAGCAAGCTCTACTTCTGGTTTTGTTGGTGCTGACTTAGAGATGGTCTGCAAAGATGCTGCATTAATTTCAGTTCAAAAGCTAACTGAGGAAGACAGTATAAATTATGAACTATTAGATTCGATTTTAATTTCCAATGAGAATTTTATTGAGGCAGCTCAGAACATTGAACCTTCAGCTATCAGAGAAATCTTTGTAGAAACTCCAAAAGTTGAATGGAGCGATATTGGCGGACTTTCAGATGTTAAGGAAATTTTAGAGAAAGTTGTAATTGAGCCAATAAAGAAAAACAAATTTAGAGAAAGGATGCCCAAAGGGGTTATGCTTTACGGGCCTCCAGGTAGTGGTAAGACCATGTTAGCCAAAGCGCTCGCTAATACAAGTGGTATGAACTTTATTTCTATTAAGGGTCCTGAGTTAATATCCAAATATTTGGGAGAATCAGAAGAGCTTCTGAAAGATTTTTTCAACAAAGCTAGACAAGTTTCTCCAAGTATTCTTTTTTTTGATGAAATTGATTCTATTTGTTCCTCATCTAGCCAAGATAGCTCATTTTCATCTAATCACAGGATTATGAGCCAATTGCTCCTTGAAATGGACGGGTTTAAAGATTTAAGCAACGTTGTTGTCCTTGCAGCAACTAATAAAATTGAGAACGTTGATTCTGCCTTATTGAGGTCAGGGAGATTTGATCTTTTACTTGAGACAACTAATCCTGGAAAAGATGATTTAAGAAAAATCTTTAATATAAAGCTTAAATCTAAAAAAATTAAGTTATTAGCAGAATTTGACTATAACGAGCTTATCGATAATTTTAATGGAGCCGATATTGACACAATGTTTAATTTAGCCGTTCAATTTACTAATAAGTTAGAGTTAGATTATTCGAATTTAGAGAAAGCAGCTAATCAGATTAGGAAAAGAAAAAGAATTTCTAATACATAGGTTATGATGTTGGCTAGTATGTTTAAAAAGAATAGATTGATACAAATTTCAAAAGTTTTCACTTTTTTTTTATCTCTTTTTCTTTTTTTTCCAGTGTTCGCAGAATCTGATTCATACAAGAAACGATATTTCAACAGAATAAATAAATTGGTTGAAGGAAATATTGATAAAGATTCCAGATACGATTTTATTTCAAGATATTTTCTTGGAGTACCTTACAAGGCAAATACTTTGGAGGGGTCGAAGGATATAGCTGAAAAGTTCATAATTAACCTAGAAGCTATGGATTGTTTTACTTATTTGGACTATGTTCATTCTTTATTAGATGCTCGTGATTATTATGATTTTATAGATAACCTTAGGTCAACAAGGTATAAAGACGCTGTAGTTAGTTTTACAAGTAGGAATCATTTCTTCTATGATTGGGAACAAAACATTGAACAAATTGAGAATGTAACTAAGGTTTTATTTCCACAGGAATCAATTTCCACCAGCAAGTATCTTAATAAGAAACAGAATGGGTCACTATATTTAGAAGGTATTGCAGTTAGAGAAGTTAGAATTTATTTTATTGAACCAGCAAAATTAACTGAAAATAAAATAGAAAAATTAAAATCCGGAGACTATATTGGAATTTACACAAAAAAAGAAGGTCTAGATGTCTCCCATGCTGGAATTCTGATTATCTTAAAAAATAAATATTATTTTCGTCACGCATCTAGTGAAACTGGAGTTAATTCAGTTGTTGACGTGGATTTCCTGGAGTATATAAAAGACAAGCCAGGTATAATTATCTACAGGAATAAACTTTAGGAGAAATTAATATGGTTGATGTTCAAAAGCCCATGTCAGAATTATCTAAACAAAGAGAGATTGGGGAGAATATGTCTGATTCTAGGCAACTTAGCACTTTAGTTAAAGAGTTGGATAATACACTCAGAACCGTAGCTTCAGTTGATGAGTATTTGACCAGAATCTCTAAAGCTAAGGATATACTCTCAAAAGATGCAATTGAACTTTCAGAGAAAGTAGAAAAGGATAAGATTAATTTGCAGAACTCATTGTTTGAGATTGGTAAATTTATTCAAAGCGCATTAGATACAATAAATATAAGTGATGAAGAGCTTGATGTGGCAGCTGAACAACTAATTCTATTTAATCATTCTAAAGATGATGCGATAGTTTATGCTGAAAAAGAACTTAAGGGTCTTGAGCCAGGAACTTACTGGGCTCGCTATTGGTCTGGATTATTAGAAAGATTAAATAGTTAATTTAAAGTTTTGGAATTAGTTCCTTTCCCATTATTTCCATAGTTTCGATGATTTCATCTTTATCTGGTGTTATAAAGTCCAGAACAATTTCCTTAATTTTAAGATTCTCATAACTTAAAATCTTATCAATAACTTCATCTTTTGAGCCAATTAATGCAGTTTCAGGTTGCCCGGAATCCTTTTTGCTTTTATTAGTGATTCTTATTCGATTCCTTAAAGAGATATTGAAATTATCTAAGTTTCTTCCAATTTTGTCTGAATAATCATTTAAATAGGATATTTTTTCTCTTAATTCTTGCGCACTAAACCATATTGGTTGCCAACCATCGGCATGGTCTAAAGATCTCTTGATTGCATTGTTATGGTTACCACCCATCCAAACTTGTAAATTTTTTTGTTTTGGCTTAGGGTGGAAAGAAACATTTTTAAAATTAAAATAATTCCCTTCATATGACGATGGGTCCTCTGTCCATAAAGCCTTGAGAATTTCTACATATTCAATAGTTTTCGGGATTCTTCCCTCATATTCAACATTTAGGATTTCAAACTCTTCCTCCATCCATCCAGGAGCAACAGTACAAATAAGTCTCCCGTTGCAAAAATTGTCCAGCGTTGAACACATTTTCGCAATAATTAGTGGATTTCTATAAGGAAGTATGATTGCACTAGTCCCAATGGTTATGCTTTTAGTGTTTTGGGATATTGCAGTAAGTATTATAAAAGGGTCAGGAAAAATATCAGAGAATCTACCTTTCCATTCTTCAGGGATAATTATGTGATCACTTGCCCAGACAGACTTGAAGCCGAGTTCTTCTGCTTTAATTGCGATCGAAAGCTGGTCTTCAACTTTAATATTAGCTAAAATTGGTAAGGCAATCCCTAAGTCCATTTTTCTATTAAAACCCTTATTTAATTTTTGTCAAATAATTCATTTATAATCTTCATTGTGAACATTAAAGAAAAAAGGTCGCTAATATCACTTTTAGTAAAACACAAGAAGAAGATTTTTTTTGGTTTGATTGGCTTAACGACCGTTGATGCTATGCAATTGATAGTTCCATTAATTATTGGCGATATAATAACTCATTTGTCTGAGATGGAAACTAAAGAAGTTTCTCAAGAGTTCTTAAACGAGTCTGCAATATATCTAATTCTTTGCGGGGTTATTATGGCAATTTTTAGATTTGTATGGAGATTTTTTTTGTTAGGCACTTCACGAAGAATTGAAAAAAACCTAAGGGATAAATATTTTCTTAGATTGCAAAAGTTACCTATGATTTTCTTCAATAAGAACAATGCTGGAGACTTAATGGCAAGAGGCGTTAATGATATTGAATCAATTAAGATGGCATGCGGCTTTGGAATTGTTGTTGCATATGACGGAATTTTACTTTTGGTATTTATAT
>Ga0209558_1000538_pt1 | contig 32729 bp, 34 predicted proteins | sample SaaInlV_150m_DNA_3_FD_184674 | JGI IMG/M metagenome (GOLD analysis project Ga0209558, IMG submission 184674) | Marine microbial communities from expanding oxygen minimum zones in the Saanich Inlet - Saanich Inlet SI074_LV_120m_DNA (SPAdes) (version 2) | ecosystem: Environmental > Aquatic >...
GCCGCTCCCTTCGAGCCGTCCGATCACGTTGTACCGACCCGGCTCGACCTCGACGATCTCGGTTTCCAAACCCCAATCCCGAAGCCACGAGCAGGTGAGGTCAGCCATCGCCCGTTCACCCACTCCTCCAGCGGCCAAAATCGGGTTCACCGAGGGGGTCGCCACCATCACTCGGCACAGCGCAACAGGGTCTCCGGCCGCAGCGGCCTCCTTCATCTCAACACTTATGGAATCGGACATGTCTCCCTAACCGGAACGGATTTCTGAGCCACCCTCTCGAATCTGTGGATCAAAGGGTGGTAATGCATCGAGCGGTAAAGTCGTAAATCATTGAGAACACACGACCTACAGAACTAGTTGACTCGTCGTTTATTCGGCACGGTTCCTGCTAGTGTCGGGCAACGAAGGAAGCCACGCCAGAGAGGAGAGTCATGAAGAAAATCACGTTCGGATTGATCGGCGCGCTGGCGGTTGCGACAACCGTCATGCTGTTGCGTCAACAGAAGCAGGTGGAGCAGCAGGATCGTCCCGGCCTCGTGCCCGCAGGCGAATCGCAGCCCGCCACTCTCTCGCTGGATCGCATGCGAGAGCTCGGCCTCTAGTTCGGCCGGCCACCTACGGTCATCGGTGGCACAAAAAAACAGCGGAGGAGCTTCAGGGCTCCTCCGCCGTTTTGTCTTTCTAGTCTTACGTCGAGTTACTCGAAGTGAGTCTTGTTCTTCTCGACGTAGTTCGTCCACTCGGGCGGCACATCCGTGTCGGGGAAAATCGCCTGGACCGGACATTCGGGCTCACAGGCACCACAGTCGATGCACTCGTCTGGGTGGATGTAGAACTGGTCGGCGGCGTCGTAAATGCAGTCCACCGGGCACACCTCGACGCAACTCGCGTCCTTAGTCTCGATGCACGGTTCAGCGATGATGTAGGTCATGACTCCGATTATCCGTTTGTGTCACTATGTGAACGACAGCGCCGAACTTGTAATCAAAGCCCGAAAGCGAGGCAAGACAGGCTCCAGCGGTGTACTAATTCGAGCATGGCAACGTGGGGACACCGTCGACGTTCACCATGGTGGCGTCCGAGTGCCTCACCGAACGATCCGCTCCGGGGTCGGGCGCCATCGCCGGCTGGGTCAGCGATAGCTCGTCGGGTATGGGCATGCCCGGAGCCCAAGTGACACTTTCTTGGGACGTCCGAGGCACGGATGCTCCAGGTCGGCAACAGCTTCAGGCCCACTCCGACGGATGGTATTTGGCCTGTGATGTGCCGGCTGACATACCCATCTCTGTGGACGCTCGACTCTTTGATCGCCAAGCGAGACTTCGGGAAGTCTCAGTACCGGACGGTGGAAGCACCGAGGCGGGCATTGTCTTCGACGAACTAGAGTCGATGCTCGTCTTCCTAAACGGGGCGCGAGTAAGTAATACTGACATGTTATATGAGCTTCCGCCTGACGCGATTGACCGTATTGTCATCTACAAGCCGGTGGAGGCTGGAAACTTGTTCGGACTCGGCGCAGGAAATGGTGTGATCGTGATTTATACGAAAGGCAACTGATGCGGACTCTATCTCGCTACGCGTTGCTATTCGGCCTGCTCGGGTTGGCGACGAGCGGACCACTCGCGGCCCAGGATGAGGAGCCCGTCGGGGAGACTTTCACAGTCCAGGGCGAAGTACTCGACGCGGTGAATGGACGGCCCCTCGTGGGTATCCTCGTCACGATGCACGATCTGTGGAAAATCACCCGGACGGACGAACTCGGTTACTTCGAGATCCCCGACGTCCCCGTGGGAGCACACGAGCTTGGCGTCTACGGTCTCGGGTACCTCACGTTCGAGTCCTACATGGAGTTTGTACCGGACGAAATTCTGGCAGTGAAAATGGACCTGGCTCCAATCGAGCTCGAAGGCATCGAGGTCTCGATTCTGTCGAACTCGGCTGAGGAATACCGCTCGTTCGGAACCCGATACGACTTCATTGGCGGCGAGCTGATGGAGGACTTCCGCCTCAAGTACGGGCACATCACGGACATGGTCCGCGCGCGTTTCCCCGGAGTCCGCGTGCACGACATGGGCGGACCCATGTCGAGCCTTTGCGTGATCAGTACTCGCGGTTCGTCCTCTCCGTCAGATGGAAACTCGGTTTGTGCGATGGTCCTGATCGACGGGCTCGAGCAGCCCGGCGAGGTGGCCGCATCTCTTGGCCCCGAAGAGATCGCTTCGATCCGTTTCCTGTCGCGGCTTGAAGCGCGACTCATATACGGCGAACTCGGGAAGTACGGCATTCTGCTCGTTGAAACGGTCGCGGGCGAACGTAAAAGGAACCGCTAGGCTGAACCCCTCAGAGACGTTTAGCGAACGTCCGATGCCAATGAGCGTATCGCGTCGCCAGCTTGGCGTGCGTCCTCTTGGCCACAGGCCACCACACCGAGCCCACTTCGTCGTGGAGCTCTCTCCAATGGTCCCGCTCCTCACGTAGATGCTCGTGCCGGAGGTGGTCGAGCCGCTCAGCCAGAGCGGCGAGCCTCACTTCATTCGATGCAGTGACGAGGCGCTCCGTCAACGAGTCGCCCCCTGGGCGCGGCACAGCGGCCACGAGCTCTGACAATTCCGGACCAAGACGATCTACGAGGTCCGTCGACATCCTCAGAGCATCGTCCCGCGTCTCGAGAACTACCGCGCCGGCGAGCGTGAGTGCATCCGACACCTCAGCGTCTCGGATCAGGACAAGAGCAGACCGGCCGGGGTGCAGGTACGCAGGATGGTGATCATCCCCCAACTGCTCCAGACGAGGAGCCATTGCGAGGGCGTGTGCCCGGGACAGCCAGTCGATCCCTTCAGGTGGGGTACCCACACGATGAGCAGCCTTCGTTAGAGAGGCCGCCATAGCTGTAGCGCGGTCGACGTCTATTTGCGCCACTCTATGTCGTCCACACCTGCCCGATGATTTTCGAGCCGCGCGAAGGTGAAAAGCGTGTCGGAGAGTCGGTTCAGGTATGCCAGCACCGGAGCACTCACTTCTTCTTGTGAAGCAAGCCCGACCACGGCTCGCTCGGCCCGCCGACACACCGTCCGGCACAGATGAAGTGCGGCAGCTCCCGTCGTCCCGCCCGGAAGCACAAAGACACGAAGCTCAGGGAGTTCTGCGTCAGCTTCGTCCATCCAAGTCTCCATTTGTCCGAGTCTTTCGTCGGGCACACCTGGCGTGTCTGGACGGCGACGGCCTTCAGCGGCAGGCGGCGTGGCCAATTCTGAGCCGAGGGCAAACAGGTCGTGCTGGAGGGTCTCGAGCCTCTGTTTGATTTGGCCGTCCGATACCTGAGTTATCGCCCAGCCCACCGTGGCGTTGAGCTCATCAACCTCACCGTACGAGGCCACCCTCACGGACGCCTTGGACACACGTCCAGCGCCGAACAACGCCGTGTCGCCGCCATCTCCAGTCTTTGTGTAGATCTTCATGTCGCTACCGGAGCCTGGTGAGTTTTCGAATCTTCTGAGCCTTCTCGAGCAACGAAGTGGTCTTGTCGACACGATCCGGCTCGGCAGGCGTCAGCATCTCGCGGATATCGAGTAGCACCTCGAGCTGCAGTTGGTCTCGCTGATATTCGAGGTCCAGCCGGGCCATCGCAGGTGTGTCGGTCGCTTCGTCGGCTGCTGTGAAAGCCGAGCGATACACGTTCTCCAAGCTCTGGAGGACTCGATCGCGACTTCGCATGGCGCTCTCCTAGGTCAGACTGCGGCCAGGTACCGAGATCCCGGACCTGACTCGTAATAGCCTCGGACGATGTCTCTCAACTCGTCCAGTCGATCGGTGAAGTAATGGTCCGAACCCGGAATGCGCACCAGCGTGATGTGCGTGCCCAGCTCGGCGACCAGCGCCGACACTCTCTCCCCAGACCCGAACTCGTCCTCTTCACCCTGCACTACCAAAATCGGTTTGTCGATTTCGGAGAGGAATGAGTAGTCGTAGCGATCCATGTCTACCGGGAGCCCCAGGCCTAGCAGAGCCACTACACGGGGATCCTCCGCTCCCACACTCAGTCCGACCATCGAACCAAAGGAAAACCCACCTACAAGAAGCGGGAGCGACGGGTAGCGAGCCTCGATCCAGTCCAGAGCGTCACGCAGATCATCCATCTCGCCGATTCCATCGTCGTGGCTGCCCGTACTCACGCCCACACCGCGGAAGTTGAACCGGAGGGTCACCAAGCCCGCGTCGTTGTATGCCTGGGCTGCGCGGTACACGGCCTTGGTGTGCATCGTGCCCCCGTGAACCGGATGGGGGTGACACACAACGGCAACGCCGCGCGGAGCGTCCTTCGGTTCTTTCACGATGGCCTCAAGATGGCCGTGTTCGACGGGAATGCACACCACAGGACACCCTCTCTACACCAAAGAAAAAGGCCCGCCAGCCAGTCGACTTCGCTGTGCAGGACGGACGGGGCGTAGCTATGTTCATGAGACTACCCGAAACGGTCAAGGCAACGCCTGGAAACCACAATGGAAACCTCCAAAAAGACGCTCGAAGCAGCCAATGAGCTGTATTGGGACTCTGAGAAAAGCGTCAATCAGATCGCTGACGAGCTCGACCTGTCCAAGGGCGCTCTCTATGGGCTGATCCGCCCACTTCCAGCGGGTGTTGGATGTCCCCTGTGTGGCGACGAGGTCGTTTCCCCGAATCGCACCGCTCACGACAAGGGTGTCCTGAGTTGTCCCTCATGTTCTTGGGACGGCGGAGAGGACGAAACGATGGCCTACGGCGGCGAAGGGTCCGTCACCCTTCCGGACTTCGATGAGCCTGAGTCGGTGCCCCCAGTGCCGCCCGTCGTGAAATCCGTCCGCTCGCGTACCCTCGCAGGAGGAGCCTTTCTCGGCGCCGCGGCCGGTCTCGCTTTGGTGATCTGGGCGAGGCGGCGGTAGCCGCACCCTCTATGAGTCCCGTCACGCATCACGACCCCCGGAGTATCATCACGCCGGACGCCTTCGACGTCTCCGCAGAGTTACTGGGGATGCCCCTGGCCAAGCCCGGACGACGATTCTGGGCGCTCATCATCGACCTCGCGATCGTCGGTGTCATCACCATAGTGACCAAGAGCAACGCGCTCATTCTTGGTGTCGCCGCCGCGACGTTCTTCATGCGAGCGGGCTTCAAGCGCACGCCCGTGAAGGGCAGCGCTTTCAACCGGACGATGCGTGCATCCGTGGGGTGCTTCGGCTTAGTCATCGCACTCATAACAGCTGGAATGGTGTGGGCATTCGGAGTCAACTTAGGAGGAAACGAAGCACAGGATCTCACAGCAATGCCGGCCCTTGTCGAAGGCAACTCGGACAACCCGTTCGCCGCGGTTCTCGGCACGATCGCGGTGAACGCGCTAGAGGCCTCGTTCGCGAATGCGAACGACTTGGAAGACGCTGAGGAAGAGTTCCTGGACTTCGTGGAGGCTGCGGAAGACATGGGGTGGAAGCGGAGCCAAATGCTGGACTTGGTGCTCGCCGCCATTCCAGATGATGCCTCCTGGGCTGGCTCCGCCCAAGCACGATTCACCGCTCTCTTGAATGGCGAGGGCGTCGACGAGGCACCGGGAGACCCAACGGTTAGGGCGTCGCTGGCCAACGAGATCGACGGCCTGTCCGCTGAGGCTGCTCTGACATCCTACGCCGCGTTGTTAGCCGCAGACGGCGACGAGGCAATACTCACCCGCGAACTGCTGCGCAGCCGGCTCCTCACCGAAGTCGCTTCGGACACGCTCGCCGTCCTCGAAGAGCACATCGGTGATCTCGAATCCCTACAAACCAGTCAAAGAACACAGCTCGCCGCTGCACAATTTGAACTCGATCAATCAAACAACGCCGGGCTTTTCAACACGTTGCGCGGCTTTCTCGACGAACTCGGGTTCGGGTTCGGGTGGGCCTCGTTATACATGACAGTCGTTCTCTCCTGGTGGAACGGTCAGACGGTGGGCAAGAAGCTCATGAGGATTCGCGTGGTGCGCCTGGACGGGGAACCGATCACGTGGTGGATCGCTTTCGAGCGAGCAGGCGGATACGCGGCTGGATTCGCAACGGGACTCTTGGGGTTCGCCCAAGTGTATTGGGACGCTAATCGCCAAGGGATCCACGACCGCATTGTCGGCACGGTCGTCGTGATCGAGGGTGCGAAGAAAATCAAGAACTGGGAGTCAGCACTTTGACCGACGAACATTTTGATACTGAGGCGACGCCAAACCCCGAGGACGTCGCTGGGTCGGTCGATGACCGTTTCGAGAACCGCATCGTCATGTCGGTGCCGGACGAGCACAATCCGAAGCTCCAAAAAGTGATTGAGCTGGTGAACGCTGACGACGACCTCTACGGCCTCTGGCTGGCTGCCAACGTTAACGCAGTCGAACGACTGGGCATGACCGACCACGGTCCCGTCCATGTGAAGATCGTGATGAACCTGGCCGTGAGGATGCTGAGGCTACTCGCAAATGCAGGGGTTACCTCTGGGGTTGCACTCAACTACGAAATGAGTGCGAAAGATGCCGAAGTCGTCGTCGCGCTCGCGGCGCTGTTGCACGACGTGGGTATGTCCATCCACCGGCAGGACCACGAAGCGTTCAGCCTCTTCATTGCACAGGAGAAGCTCAAACAGATCCTGCAGCATGTGTATGACTCTCGGCACGAAACGATCATCCGCTCCGAGATTCTCCACGCAATCATCTCTCATCGGTCGGGCGGCACTCCGCTCACGCTAGAAGCCGGCGTGGTGCGCATCGCGGATGCACTGGACATGGCCAAAGGGCGATCGCGCATCCCGTTCGAGGCAGGCTCGCTTTCTATCCACGCGGTGTCAGCCGCCGCCGTAGACAGCGTCTCCTTGGCAAAGGGCGACAAGAAGCCGATCCGGGTAACCATCGAACTGTCGAACTCAGCCGGACTCTTCCAGCTCGACCAACTCCTCCGAGTGAAGCTCAACGGGAGTGGCCTCGAATCGTACCTGGAAATCCAGGCGACGGTTGGAGAAGAGGAGCGTCGACTCCTCACGGACTTCGAGCTCTAGAGGAAAGGACGAACCTCGTGGAAATCCAAGTCTCGTTGCCCCTAGCCTTCTTCGCCGGCCTCGTGTCATTCCTGTCGCCGTGCATCCTCCCCGTTGTACCGAGCTACCTCGTTTTCATCTCGGGTCTGACGCTCGACGAACTCCGCGATGGATCGAAACGGGACGCTCGTCGGGCAGCTTTCATCAACTCGGTTCTGTTCGTGGTGGGCTTCAGCGCCGTCTTCATGACAATGGGGTTTGTCGCGACAAGCGCAGGAAGAGCGGTGGGTCAGGCTCTTCCTTGGATGAACCGGATCGGCGGAGTAGTGCTCGTAGTCTTCGGCCTTTACCTGGCCGGGGTACTGCGGATTCCAGCACTCACTCGTGAGGTGCGTATACATTTTTCCGACAAACCGACGGGTCCACTGGGCTCGCTGGTGATTGGACTCGCGTTCGGCGCTGGGTGGACTCCCTGCATCGGACCTATTCTGGGCTCCATCCTGCTTTATGCGAGCTTAGAGACGACAATGGCGCAGGGAACACTGCTCCTCGCCACATACGCCTTGGGACTCGGTATCCCTTTCGTAGTGGCGGCCGTGGCGTTCAACTGGTTTTTTGCCGGCGTCGATAAGGTGAAGGAATGGATGGTCCCGCTTGAGCGGATCGCCGGGACGGTTCTGGTCGTCATCGGAGTTCTGATGGCGAGCGGGCACTTCGCGACAATGACGGCGTTCCTGGCCGGAATGGGCCAGCTAATAAATCTGGAGATGCCATGAGGCAGCTGATTTCGGGCGGTGTCGCCCTCGTAACTATCCTCACGTTTTCGGCGTGTGACGCCGATGGGTCAGCGGGGGGAGATACCACCGGAACGACCCAGGGACTGCTGACTCAGACCCAGCAAGAAGGTATGGCCGAACGATCCGCAATCGACGTCGCGACGCTCGGGTTCAACATGGGTGTGGCCGCCTCGCCGGTTCGCGTGGTAGAGATGTCCGACTACGGATGCAGCTACTGTCGTCAGTTCCACATGGAGACCTTCCCCACGCTGCTCGCTGACTACATCGAATCTGGAAAGGTAGAGTGGAAGTTCATGCCCTTCGTGAACGGCATGTTCGAGAACTCCCCTTTGGCCACTGAGGCTGCGGAATGCGCGCTCGAGCAGAGTACCGAGGTGTTCCGGGTGCTCAACGAGCGCCTGTGGGACGACCAGAGTGTATGGAAACAGAGTGACGACCCCGAGCCGGTTCTTCGCGGCATGGCGGACGATGCCGGGGTCGACATAAGGGAGTGGGTGAGCTGCATGGAGTCCGACCGACGTTTGGAACGGGTGAGAGCTGCCAGCAACCTGGCCGGACAGTTGGGCGTTCGTGGGACACCGACATTCTTTGTCGTGGGGTACCCGCCTTTGCAGGGGGCCCTACCTCTCGAGTCGTTCAAGGAGATCCTCGACGCGGTGTACGCTGACGCTTCCACCGGCGGTGGCTGAAGCACGACCGTGATGACTAAGCCGCAGGCCTCGCGCCTTCTCCGGGCGACGGCGCTCGCCCGAGGCACGATCCCCGTGTTACTCGTGTCTGGCGCAATAGCGTGCGGACCCATCGCTACAGCCGGTCCAGGCTGTAGCCCCGTTCGGACAGGTCTGGCCTTACCTCCCGAACTCAACGAATCCAGCGGCGTCGCGGTAAGCCTTCGGCACCCCGGCATCTTCTGGACGCACAACAACGTTGGGTCGGTCCTCTTCGCGGTCGACTCGGAGGGCGCAATTCTCCGCCGTTATCTGCTCGACCGTCGCCTTCGCGATTGGGAAGATATCGCGGTATCCATGTGCGCGGACGGGGGATCGTGCCTTTACATGGCGGACCTGGGCGACAACTACGAAGAGCGCCAAACGCAGAACCTCCCAATGAATCTCCTTAGGGCTGCGGAACCCGATCCCTCCGACAGAGCATCGGGTGACACGCTTCAGACCGAGGCGTTTCCAGTGTGGCTCCCGGATGGGGAACGGGACATCGAGGCCATGATGGTCCTCCCGGGTGAACGGATCTACTTCGTCACGAAGGGTCGTAATCACGCAGTGACGGTGTACCGATATCCACCACCTCTACGTCCAGACACCGTGGTACTGGAGGAGGTCCAACGCCTGACGGAGCGGGCGCGCATCCTGCCTCGACAAGTCACGGGTGGAGCCGTCTCGCCGCGAGGCGGCGTTCTCGCGCTGCGAACCTATGAGGTCCTACAGTTCTATCTCATGGCAGGCGATACGCTGGCTGTTATGGAGGACGGGCTCGTGAACCTGCGTACGCTGCAGGAGGCTCAAGGTGAGGGAGTCGGAATCGGCCTGGACGGCCAGGTCGTCCTCACGTCTGAGGGCGGACCTGCAGGTGGACCCGGCGGCATGACCTTCCTGCGCTGCGACTTTCCCGGACTCTAAAACGGGCAGAGGCGCCAGGGCTCAGTAGCCCGACAGCGCCTTACACCTAGCGTTCTATTTCGCGTTCAGCACAGCCGTAAAGCTCTGCATGACAACCTTGCCATCCTGCACGAGCAACGTGTCCGTGCCCAACGGCGCCACGTGTGCGGGACCTGAGCCCTCCCAGAGAAAGTAGGCGTAGTCGCCGTCACACGTGAGCTGCTTCATTGCCAACCCCATGGTCCCGGCAGAGAATAGTGGATTCTGACTTGGACAAGGGCCTGCTCGTCCGAGAGAGAGACGCTGAGGACGGTCGCGTTGTGCATCGGGTCCCAACGGAGATGGGAGTCGAGATCTTTGAGAAGATCGAGCAGGACCAAACGATCGAGTACGCTGACATGCTCTCTGATTTCGACCCGGAGATTCGTTCTGCAATCACTCGGCTTGTCGCCAGGCTCGGCCGTTCGTTTTCGGCGCGGGCCGAGGTGTCGGGTGGTAGTTGCTGCGTGGTGAACTGATCGGAGTGCGGGCCGTCAGCTCTTACTTTGACACAACCAGTTGCAGCATAAAACTAATTGGAGGGAATTCATGAGTGCCACACATACCGAGACGGAACAGAAACAGGCCGTCCGCGACCGCTACGCGCGCGCTGCCACCGAAGGCTCTGGCTCCTGCGAACCCTCCTGCTGCGGAGACGATACGGCCAGCCCGGCGGAGGACATCAGCCAGATCATCGGCTACTCGAAAGACGAGCTTGCTGACCTCCCGGAAGACGCCAATCTCGGCTTGGGCTGCGGTAACCCCACTGCCCTGGCATCCCTCAAAGAAGGTCAGACCGTTCTCGACCTCGGGTCCGGCGCGGGCATTGACTGCTTCCTGGCCGCGAACCAAGTCGGAGCCTCCGGCTCGGTCATCGGCGTCGACATGACACCTCAGATGATCGATCGCGCTCGGACGAACGCGAGCAAGGCCGGCTACGACAACGTCGAATTTCGGCTCGGTGAGATTGAGGCAATTCCCGTCGCAGACGGGACGGTCGACGTCATCATCTCGAATTGCGTCCTGAACCTGAGCACCGCAAAAGACAAAGTGCTCGCGGAGGCGTACCGCGTCCTCAAGCCGGGCGGACGAGTCGTGGTCTCGGACATGGTCTCGGACCTACCCGTGCCTCTGGTCCTCCAGGGCAACTTGAATGCGGTGGCCGCCTGCCTGCCCACCTACCGCGATACGTACATGCAACAGTTTCGCGACGCGGGCTTCGCTGACGTGCGGATTACGGAGGAGAAGCTCTACCCCGCGAGCTACATCCTCACGGACCCCGGCGTCCAAGACTTCATCAGACAGAACCCAGATGAGGAATCGACGCTCACAGATTTCGCAGGATCAATCGCTGGCGCGCACTTCGAGGCGACGAAGTCCTGAGGGTGGGCGCGGCAGGGCGGGCCCGTCCTACCGCGTGGACCTAGCTCGGCGCTCAGGCCCCGGCATTCAGCTTCTACCGAGTGTAGATGGCGATCGCGCCGTTACCCGCGAGGGAGCCGAACTGGAACGAAGCATCAACAGGACTCAACACTTCGATCCTATCGATGATATTCGGATCCAGATCCCGAATCACCTGATCAGGGTATGGAACGAGGACCCCGTTGAGGGACACTGCTGCAGGCTTGCACCCCTGACCGCCTGAACGCCGACTGACCTCGATGCAGACACTTGGCGTGCTCGCGCCGGTAAACTCGTCGGCTATGTAGACATCACGAATCCTCAGACCCGGAGCATTCACGTTCCGCAACAGGTCGGCGGTAGTGGTGACACGCGGCAGAAGTGCGTCGATCTCCTCACGAGAGATGAAGTCCGCACGTTTCGCGTCGCCCGCGAGACTCGTCTGACCGAAACGGGTGCGGGCAGTTACGACGAGCCCCTCCACTGCAAGCGCCTCCGTAGCCATAAACACCTCGATGTCGACAATTTCCGCACTGAAGATCGTTACCGAGTCAGTGCGTTCCGCGAACGCGAGATGGTCCGTCGTGACCAAGTGACGACCAGGCGGCAGATCATCCATCAGGAATCGACCCTCGGCATCTGACAACGTGCTGCTCGTTGTCCCTTGAACGCGCACCGTCGCGCCCGTGACCGGATCTCCCGAGTTGTATTCCTTTACGTATCCGGAGAGCGTGCCTTCCTGGGACATCAGGAGCACGAGGTCCTGCATCCGAGCGCCTCCCGCAGTAACGCTCGTAACCACGCTGCGCCCCGAATTCATCCCAAAGCGCGCCTGAACCCGGAGCTCAACGGACGCTGGCACGACGCACATCCTGAAGTAGCCTGATTCATCCGTCCGAACTTCCACCGGCCGGCTTGCTAGCCCGCGGCTCGTCCGCTCAGCGGTAACAATGGCACGGGGCATGGCGATGCCCGTCAGTGAATCCGTGACGATTCCCGCGATGACTCCATACCCGGGTCCGGGTTGCTCCGCGAGGCACCAGCCTAGGAGCAACGTTTCCTCAGATGGGACGGCCAGCTCGAGTCGGACAGCTTCTCCGTCGCTAAACGTGACCTGACGAGACGGTGGACTCACACCCAGGGATTGGAGACGGTGGTGGTAGAACGACACCCAATGCGTACCTGCAGGGATCCCGTCAAGCCGGAACTCTCCACGCTCGTCCGCATCCGTGCTCGCGCGGGTCCCGATCACTGCTACCCTGGCACCACCCAGTGCCGTCATCTCAGTGCTGTCGAAGACGATCCCCGTCAGACTCGCCGTGCCCTCGGACTGAGCAAAAGCGCTCTGTGGCGCGAACGCCAAGAGCATGCCGAACGCGAGCGCTGAAACTGCCTGAATCCCTTTCACCATTGCCATTCCGTTCCGTTCGTCACATCCGAGAGAGGTAGGTGATCTTCATCACCAGCCCCCGGTCGGAGAGGTTCCACACCCGGTCATCGTCACCCCGATTCTCGGTGAAGACGATGAAAAAGTCACTGCCCGGTCTGTGGATATAGTTGAGTCTCACATTAGTCGAGAACGCCTGATCGAGACTGTTGTACTGCACCAGGACATTCGTCGACAACTTCGTCGATACTGAATACGTCGCACGCAGCGAAGTTATGTCCGCCGTGAAGCTCCCATCCGGGACATCCACCACATTCCGCGTATACCCCAGTGCCATAGACACCTGCGATGATGGGGCTGCTGTGACCGTCCCACCGACACTCACCAAGTTACCCCCGTGGAACTTCGTGAGCATGCCGTTCGAGTCCAGATACACCGGCCGGTTCTTCGACGTACCCCCGAACCAACCAATGTGGTCGGCACGATAGCGGCCCACGGGCACATCCACCGAGTCCGTCAGCTGGAATTCCTCGTCCACCACAGTCTCACCCGAGTTCAGCATTAAGGTGAACCGGTCCCCGGACTCCCACGTTGGACTGATCGCGATGCCGCCGACCCAGTCCTGGAGCTGGCCGTCCGAGACGGTGCTTCCGTACCCTCCCCCGGCCCATATGTCGACTTGACGAAGGCCTAAGGCCGAGGGTCGCGAGATCCGACTCCCGTACAGGTCCGTCCGGCGAATATCCTCGCGAGCAATGAACCCGGCTTCTGCCGCTGCATTCGGGCTGACCACATAGTGGTTGAAGAAAGAGCCGTACTTCTCGCCGTCGTAGTTGTACCCGACGCGGTACGAATAGCCGTCTCCGCCTTCACCCCGCGTAAACGACTGCGCCCCGTACCACTCCCATACCCAAGCGTCCCCAACCACGAACTGGCCATCGACGCCGGCCGACGTATTCCACATATCGGCACTCCTTCGGTCCACGATCATCGCGCCCACGTAGTTACTGTCACCCACATCACGCTTCACGCGAGCAACAGAAAAGTTCTCACGCTGCACACCGTGCGCCTCCCCCGTCACCACGTTCATGAGCCCGATCGTCTGTCCACCTACGCGTCCCGTGAGACGAGCGCCTGCGAGGATCGGGATCTCACCGTCCTCCGAAATACCGATCTGGCGGCTGAAGAACAGTTGATAGGCCGGGGGCTCGAACGGACTGCCCGGTGTTCCAAAGTCGAAGATGCCAGAATTCTCGAGAAAGAAGTCGCGCTTCTCTGGGAAGAACAGATTGAACCGTGTGAGGTTCACCTGGGCGTCGTCCACCTCCACCTGCGCGAAGTCCGTGTTCACGGTGAGGTCCAGCAGGAGCCCCGGCCGGAGTTCAGTTTTGATGTCGATGCCCGTCTCGCGTTGGGTCTCGGTGCTGATAACTCCGAAGTCGTCTGCTTCCTGACGCCGGCCGGCCAGGATGAACGGCTTCGCCTCCAGGTTCATTCCCAGAGCCGGCAATGCGGCCAATCCCGCCAAGTGCCCTGCGCGGCTTACGCGCACCAAGCCGCCACCTTCCCGCTGCCACGACTGCCACATCGTGTCCTCGTTCTTCCGGCGAATGGTCCGCTGGACGTTGATGCCCCACTCGTGGTCCGGCGCGCCGTCGGGATAACGGATGCTGCGCCAAGGAATGGCGAACTCCGCGCTCCACCCATCAGCGGTTGTCGCGGATGCGACCTCCCATACACCACGCCAGTCGATATTGAGTTCGCTGCCTTCGTCCGTGAGCAGTGCTTCGAATTCCGCACCGTTGGGGTTGGTCGCGAAGATCACACCGTTCCGATGGTCGTGGAACGGATCGAACATGATCGCTACTCCATCGTCTCCGGCGAACTGAAGTCCCGTCCCGAAGAACACCGGCTCGATGATCTTGTCGCGCTGCAGGATACGCGCAACAATCGCGTCGGGATCCGAATCGTAGGCCATCACGCCCACGTACAACATGTCGTCGTTGAAGACGACTCGGACTTCGGTGCGTTCGGAAGCAGGGGCGCCCTCAACAGGCTCCCGCTGAATGAAGTCCGTCATCACATCTGCGGAGGACCACAGATCCTCCGAGAGGAGACCATCCAGCCGGACCGACTCAACGGCAGTAGCCGGAATCCTCGAGGCCTCGACCCGACCTTCCTGGGCACTTGCTGGCAGGGCCGGGCCAATAAGGGCCACGGCCGAGAGAAGAGCAGCGGTAGGCAGACGAGGCGGCATGTAGCACATCCGGGACGGCACGAAGGGAGGGCAACTTTCGTAGAAGAGCCCGACTACAAAATGGAGGAACGACCCAGCTGAGGGAACGATGGGTTCCCCGATGTCGCGGACGTGAGGCTCAACCCCAGATCTCAAAAAAGTCGACGGCTCCAGCTGCTCCACCGGGTCCAGCCGGTGTCAGGTATCCGTTCAGGAGGTTCGTCGCTTCACGAATCACATCAGTACGGGGCAGGGGGCCTTCCCCCGAGCTGTCCTCGGCATCGATTACCCCGAGAACCGCGAGGAGGCCAAGGCGGACCGCGAGATCTGGCTGGAGGTGCTCAATTTCCTCTCTACGCGTGAGCAAGAGGTCACCAATGCCTGAAATCAGCGTCCGCCTGAATCGAACGTAGGCGTCGTCATTACCTCCAGCCGCGCGATCCAGGGATTTGAGATAGGAGGATCGGGAACGTTGGGCGTCCACCAGGAGCCCAATCGAGCCTTCAGCAAGCTGCGGAAGCTCCAATTCCGACCAATCACGGGAATCCAGCGCATCATGCCACCGTTCAAGCGCCTCCTGCCATACTCGCTCGCCCAAATACTCGAGAAGGTCGTCCTTTCCCTTGAATCGGGCGTAAAACGAGCCCACAGATGATCCGGCTCGCTGTACGACGGCGTGGACTGTGAGTCCGTTGGGGCCCTCGTCGTCCAGGATTTCCAGCGAAGCACGCACGATTTTCTCGAGTGTGCGACGCGAGCGGGACTGTTTGGGCGGGTTTACCGTCTTTCGGGTAGGATCCTCAAGCGTCATGAATAGAATAGAATTCTAGTTCGTGTTTCTGTCAAATATGGCGTATTGATAGGATCACTGTGGGGAGACCACCGCTTCGGACCCGACCAGCGTCATCACCCCACCAGCCACGGCCCTACGATGTTGGGGGCAACGATGACGGAACGCTGACGGCACAGGTCCAGACTGAGTGTTCGTAAGCCAATCACTCAGTCGGGAAGGTCCGCATGTCCGATTCCGTTGCCTCCAGCGTCCAACTCCTTCGTCATCCCTATGTTCGTTTGGAATCGATCACCCATGCGACCCAATTGCGTGCGTTCGTCACGAGACCGGGAACCGCATTCCTTTGGCAGCTTGAGCACGGAGTACGCGCCAAGGATGTTCAGTTCATTGAGGATCGTCCCGGTGGTGTCGCATTGTTGCTCGTGCTGCCGCGGACATCAGAGGTCCTAAATGATCCGTCCATATGGGAGTTGGTCTCCAGAGCTCGGCCGCACGCGATTCTCCCTTACCATGACCACCCGGCGGTGGAGGACCTCGCCCAGGTGCTCCGGAAGCCGCCCGAGGACGTACCGGTGGCGGTCACCGACTATTTGAAGTGGCGCGGTATTCGAGTGGACTCGAACACGATGCGACTCGTGCGCCGCACGCTAGAATTGTCTTCAGAGCTGAATTCAGTCTCGGCGCTAGCCCGTGGGTTGTACCTATCACGACGGGCATTAGGGCGGCGATTCGCCAGCCGGGGCCTGCCCGTCCCATCTCATTGGCTTCAGTTCGGCCGAGTGCTTCGGTTATCGCTGCGACTCCAGAACTCATCGCAGAGCATCTACACTGTAGCTTGCGAGTTAGGATACCCAGATGGGTTCGCGGCCAGCAATCAAATGCATCGTCTGGTCGGGTATCGGCCCAGTGAGGCCCGGGAACGTCTAGGGTGGGAATGGATCCTCGAGGCATGGCTGCGCCGCGAAGCGGAGAACGGGGGCCTCGTTCCGCAGTGGGGCCATGACGGTCGGGATGAGACCATCAAGTCTCCATTGGATCGGGCGGATCATGCCGTTCTCCTCCGTCGGCGCGCAGCCGGGTGAACAGTTGCGATTGCAATGAGCGTGACAAAGATTGCCAGCCCCCCAGGCCCACTACCCAACGTGAACCTTTTGGTCGAAAGCAACCACGACGGAGGCATCGGCCAATAGACGAGAGCGCCACAGGTAACGGGATACACCTGCAGTTATTCGGAGGGCCCGTTGCGACCGTTGAAGGGCGTGTCGTCGCCCTTTCACCGAACGAACAGTCCGTGCTCACGTTGATCTTCGCCCGGGCCAGTCGACGTATTTCTCGAGGCGAAGCGATCTGGCTCATGTGGGAAGCCGATGACAAGCCCGGGACGCGGCATCGTCTAAGGCAGCTTCTACATGGTATCCGGAAGAAGGCGGGCCAACCCGCGGTGTCTTCCGAAGGGGACCTGCTCCGCCCACATCCAACGGCCACATCGGACGTACAATCGTTCGAGGCATGCCTAGCACGCGGCGCACTGAGCGAAGCCGCCCGACTCGCGAGTCGGCGTCTTGGTGGAACCCTAGCCAGGTGTCCCAGCCGCGAGTTCGAAGACTGGTTGAGTGCACGGCACGCGGGGCTCACCCGCAAACTCGGCGGCGTAGCTGCTGCCGCGTGGGACACGAGTTTGGAAAAAATCGATTGGAACGCAGCCAACGACGCAGCGGATGCGCTAGTACGTGTGCATACAAACGATCCGTCCGCGATCGCTAAGCAGATCGAGGCGAGAGCACGTGTCGGACGTACGGCTGCAGCCGAGTCAAGCTACGCGGACTACTTAGGGACTCTCTCCGTCGATGAGGAGTCAGCCCCTGAGCTGGTGGCTTTGATTGATCGGGTGCGCAGCTTGGACCTCGATCCGTCTGGCTCAGGCATCAGAGTGGTTCGGGATGTCCCCCTGGTCGGAAGAGACGAGCCACTTGAGATCGCGCGAGAGGTGTTGTCAGGGGCCACCTCAGACCGCTTCGAACGCATAGTTGTTCACGGCGAGCCCGGTATCGGGAAGAGTCGCTTTCTTGAAGAAGTGCGCCGAGATGCTGCCCTAGGTGGCTTCCGCTGCCTAACGGCCCAACCGGTCGAACTTGAACAAGCCATCGGACTTAATCCCATCATTGATGCTCTGCGCGAGATAGATGTACAGCCTCATCTCGACGCCCTGGGTGAGCCGTGGAAGGCCGTCATCGCATCAGTGCTCCCCGAGCACGCCACCGACGGCCCTCCGGCTGACATCCCTCCGATTCAGGAAAGCAGTCTGTCTCGGCGACTCATGGAGGCTTTCTGGATGCTGCTTGATCGCATCGCAGCGAACGAGCCTCTGCTGCTCATCATCGACGACATTCAGTGGGCAGACCCAACGACGTTGGCGCTCCTTCGATTCATCGAACGTAGGTGGGCATCCGGGACGATGGTGTTGCTTTGTGCCTTGCGCCCGGAACTCGTGCGAGAGAACAAACCGCTTCAGTCTTTTCTCGACGGCGTGAACCCAGGCCACGGGACTGACATCCACTTGAATGAGCTTTCCGATGAGGACGCCAAGAGGCTCATCCGCCAGGTCACCGGGGAGAGCCTGGACGAACACGGTGAGACCTATCTCCGGCAGCTCGCTGGCAACCACCCTTTCTACCTCACAGAACTCGGGAAAGATCATCTGTCCGGCCGCCTGCATCTGCCCGCGCACAGGCTAGACGCCATTCCTGTGCCCATGTCCGTTCAGCAGATATTCGAAGCACGGATCGTTCATCTGTCGGCGGACGCGATCAGACTCGCATCAATGCTCGCCGTGAGAGCCCGATCGATGCGCCTCCGGGAACTCAGCGAAGTGACCGACCGCGGACTCGACGAGTGTACCGACCTCGTGGAAGCCCTACAGAAATGGCATCTGGTTGAGGTCGAACGCGATTCGGTACGCATCTCCCATGAATTGTTTCGGAGCACACTGTACCGGCGTCTGAGCGAGACACGACGTGCGTTGATCCACGGTCGCATCGCACTTCATCTTGAGGCAACCGGCTCCGGAGATGTAGTCGGGGAACTGGCCATTCACTATGCACGGGCCGGCGAGAGCGAAAAGGCGGTTCAGTTCGCTCAGATCGCAGCACAGGAAGCGCTCAGCACCGGGGCCATCACCGCGGCAGCCCAGTACTTCGAAGTAGTCGTAACGAATACAGACGACGCAGCGGAAAGGGCCAACGCAACCGGCGAGCTAGGACGCACTCTCCACATGGATCGGCAAATAGAACGAGCAAACGCGATGCTCGAGGTTGCTGCCATGCGGCTCCGCGACGTAGGGAACAGCCACCAGGCCAGACGAATGGACATCTGGCGTGTCGAGGGGCTATCAGAGCTCGGAGCCTTGCCCGTGGAAGACCTGGTGGAAAGACTCGGGGTGGTGAAGATGGAGGCGGAGGCCGAAGAAGACTGGGAGGCGGTCGCGCTGGGGTTGGATGCTGAGCTGCACCTGTTGAATCAGGTCACGGACACTCTGGGAATTCAACAAGTCTTCACAGCGATGCAACAGCTCTTGGGTTCCGCGCGCGGAGCGGCGGCCTGCGAGTGCCATATGGGCCTAGCGATTCAAGCGATTCTGGGTGATCGCACCGCTGGAGAGATGTCAGCTCGGATCGCGATGGAGCTATCGGACCAGCTATCGGCTCAATACAAGCTACGGGCTCGGGTACGATACCTATTGGTGTCGGTCCATTCCGGAACCGGGTACCTGCCGTCGAGCTTAACAGTCCTGGCCGAAGCGGTACTCCTTGCAAAAACCAGCGGGGACGTTGTTCATCGGTATTTTCTGGAAGCTAACCAGGGGGTCATGGATCTTGATGCAGGTGAGCTGGATCGCGCGGAACAATCTTTCGCCAGAGCTGACGAGGTCTTGGGGCGAAGAAAGCTCGCCCTTCCACGGTTGAGGCAGGCCTGCAATACCGGAGAACTGGAACTAGCTCGTGGTAATTTTCTGGCGGCACAAGGTCATTACCAACACGCGCTCAACCTTGAAAACGAGGGAACTCCTCAACACCTACGGTTCTTGGCCATAGCCGGAGTTGGTCTTTGCGGCCTGGAGTTGGGCGACCTACGAGAAGCAAAAAAGATGGAGGCGGAGCTCGCCGCGTGGTCGAAGAGCTGGTCTACCGATCCGTCTACTATCTTGGTGTTCATCGCCCGCCTGTCAGCCCGTCGGGGCGACCTAGGCGAGGCGAGGCGAGTGCTTCAAGAGGGGCTTGATAGAACTAAAGAGGACCTCCCCCTGGCTCATCTTAAGCTGAGCATTGAGATCGCAGCCCGTCGCTACAAACTCGACGCAAGAATGACACATCAGCTCCTCCACTCTGCCCGTGATTTAGCTCACTCCTTGTGTCTTCCCACTCGGGTACGCATGCTCGAACGTGAAATGGAAAGGCACCCTCCAGGCAACGCTTGAGGCCTAGGCGGAGACTGGAATCAAGGGCCGGTCTGATTCCTCTGCCTTCAACTTGGCTTCCGTGACCTCCTCCCGAAGCGCCCTCATGAGTTCCACATATTCTGCAAGAATCTCAGCCTGCATAAAGGCACGGACGACCCGGTGATCGAACTGCCTCCCCGCATGCTCTCTCAGTTGTTCTTTCACCACCGCTATCGGCAAGGCCTTGCGGTAGGGTCGATCTGAGAGCATGGCGTCGACTGCATCGCAGACTACGATAATTTTTGCACCGATCGGAATTTCGTGGCCGAGAAGGCCATCTGGATATCCTGCCCCGTCTTCCCTCTCGTGGTGGTGCCGCACAGCCATGATCACCGTCTCACGCACCGAGGAGAGATTTCGCAAGAGCTTCTCTCCTTTGGTGACATGTGATTCGATAACCTTCCTTTCTTCCTCAGTGAGCGAATTGGGCTTCCGTAGGATTTCCGTATAGACCGCTTCGATCTTCCCGATATCGTGGAGCAAGCCGGCGGTCTCGATTTCTTGTACAACCCGCGATGATAGTTTGAGCTCTTCTGCAATACGTCCAGCGAGGCGGGAGACTCGCCGAGAGTGACCGGACGTGTAGGGATCTCGCGTCTCAATCGCCTTTACCAAAGCCTCCAGAAGGTCCCCGTTGGCGAGTTGAAGCTGATGGGTCGTTTGATAGGAGTGGCGGATGAAAAAGAGCGGCAAAATCGCAAGCAATAGTCCCACAGGACCAGCCTGCAGATAGAGCGCTGCCACTGCGATCGCTATCGGACCGATCGTGAGATCGGCAAGGATGTTCGTTCCTGCGGGTCCGATGAGCCTGCGCCACACCTCTCGATACCGTATGCCCTGGGCCAGGGACATGACCATCGCAACAGCGGCATTGTTAATCCAAAGGACAACCACGCCAAAAAGGACAAAGGGGCCGAACTGCCCCAGTACGTTCGGTTCCATTCCCGCCGTTCGGGTGACGAGTAAAGGCACTCCACCTGTCGCCGAAAACGCCCATCCCCCGATCGCGGTCGAGATAACCCACTGGGCAAGGTTGAAATTGGCTCGAATCGGCTCTTTTCGGCGGATCAAATACTCGACGACGAAGCCCGTCGCCAGGATGGTTCCAACCGTAGCCGCCGGACCGAACAGCAAGACCGACGTAAAAAGAGGTAGAAACCCAATGGATGAACCGCCGGAGGTCCCGCCCACCTTGATGCTTACCGCCTGCTGCTCTGACACAAGCGCCAGAAGCGCCAATGTGCTCAAACCCCAGAGGTCCGCTCCGGAGAGTTGGCCAACCTGTGACCAATCCTGAAGCATCAGGAATATCACAGCCAGGACGCACATCCCAGACACGTAGGCAGTGAGCTTTCGGTTGTTCATTGGGAAGGAACCCCTCGATCCACCCTTGAGATCAGCTACCAGCTAGCTAGACCGTTACCAATGAGTGAAGCCATCGTGCCAAAAAAGTCGAACAGAGAGCTAAACATACGCTCACCTCCTTTAAAGAAAGTGTCGACTTCCGGGTTTCCGCTGTGGAAGTCGCATGCGCTTCGCTCGCCACTCTTCTCCGCTAAGCGGGCAGACCGAGGGGGTTCTCCTTCTCCTTGTTCTTGGGACTCATTTCCGGGCCCGCAGGCCCGATTCTAGACTCTGCCGCGGACCCAACGGTCCGTGGCCTGAAGTGCTGCTAAGATGGCCGCCCTGTCCGTGGATTCTTCCACGAGGGTCGCGCCGGCAAGTGCCGTGATGTCCCGCCCCGAAATCGCGTGGACGGCTACTAACGCATATTTTCTATCGAATGCATCGACGATTTTCACGCCGTCGAGTGCCAGCGTAACGAGTGTACCAGGCTTGGCCTCGCTTTCGTCGTCCTTTGCGAGAGCTGCCTCCACAGCTTTGAGCGTTGCAACTCCTACCGCTTCGAGCTTGGCTCGCGGGAGGTCCGCAGCGCTCGACTCGCCGGTGAAGCGCTCACCATGCCATTCGATTTCGACCCGATGTCGGACCTGGTGCGAACGCTCGGTGTCTACGGCGTGCCCACAAAAGAGCAGACGGCTTTGAGCCGGAGTCGGATCTGGCACAATGTGGACGGTGGGCTCCGGAGCGGACGCCTCAGCCACCTGACGATCCTTGGCCTGAGCCACGGAAATGACCCGATGGTCCACATCGAGGTCGAGATGCGCCAACAGGGCGGATTCGACGTTCCGGACGGCTTGCTTGGGCTTCACTTCCTCCGTGGTGAGGAGATGAATCTCCTCAACCTCACCACCAGGACGTGCGATCACCCTCGCTGACACGACACCCTTCAAGGAGAGGATTAGCTTTTCAGCCTCCTGAATGCTCCAAACAGGTCGTTCTTCTTGCGGCGCAGTCATCGTGCTCCGGGTCGAGGCCCAAGTCCGTATCGATCTCGAGTCCTACTTGGTGGCTTTCGTGACGCAACCATCACGCTGACTCACCCACCTACATCCTGTGCGAACTACATATGTTTACAAACTGAAGAATACGTATACTGCATCACACCCATGCCTGTCAAGATTCAAGTATTGCAACAAAAAGCGCCCCCCCGCTATTTGACGGGGAGGCGCATAGATTTGAAAGGAATGAGGAAAAACGCTACCTGGGATAGATCGCTCTTCCATCCAAATCGTCTGGCGCTCGGATACCTGCCAGAGCAGCGAGTGTTGGCGCCATATCTACGGTGTACGCCGCGGAATCAGAGGATCCACGCGCCACACCGGCGCCCATGAGCATGAAGGGCACCCATCGGTCGTACCAATACGGTGTTCCGTGGGTGGTACCGGTGCGATAGGACACGAGATCACCATCGCCAAAACGGTATTCTAGGCCGTAGGGTGACAACGGACGATGCGCCCGCCCCGGGTAGTGCGAATTCCGAAACATGACCGCAAACGAGTCGGCCAGTTCACCCCGCGTCAGGTCGTGATGCGTATACGCCTTCTCCACCACACCGCGCTCCTCCAGGAGCTGTGCCGCCCGATCTGCGGTCTCTTCCGGGCTGCCCCCCTCCCGCGACACCTCTTGGAAGACCTGAGACACCGCAGCCTGTTTCATTCCGGGGTCGAAACGCTCCGCCTCCATGTTCCCCATCGCCTGCGCGGCCTCGGGAGGCGTAGCGACACCATGGTCAGCTGAGATACCGGCGACCCAGTTGCCCTCCCCCACTTGCTGGTCCAGATAGTCGAAGAAGTCCCCAAGGAGCCGGTCCACATTAATCAGGTTCGATAGCTGTTCCTGACTGAACGGCCCGTACTCGTGCCCCACGTAGTCCGTGGCGGACAATGCGATGGCCAGGTAGTCGACGTTGCCCCGCTGGCCCAGATCGAACTCATCGAGTCCGGCTTTGGCCAATGCGATGACCGCGTCGTCCGCCGGAGAATGAAGGAGTGCCCAGGCGTTGTGCCCTTGGGGTCCGGCGGCACCGCCTTCTTGCGAAGAGAGGTGGGGGAAGGACGTGTGCTCTTTGTCTCCCTCGTACGTGGCTGCGTCCGCACGGGCCAAGCGCTGGAGCTCAGGTGAAGCCAAGGACTCCCACACCGTTTCGGCGACGATGCCTGGCATCACTTCTTCGTTGAAGCGGTTGAGCCAGCCAGGATAGCTGTTCGCGTAGTGTGTGGAGGTGACGAAGCGGGCCAGCTGCGGCACCAACCAGAAGACGTTGGAGTCCGTCTGACCTGCCATCGTGATCGCGGAGCGATCCTTCGACGACACTGAGAAAGTTCGCGCGTCCGAATCTTGCGCCCGCATCCAGTCCGCCAAACCGGTGCGCATCAAATTCTTCGGCGATCGTCCCGGCAACCCCTGAACCTGTTCGAAGCCGAGGATAGGACTGTCGAGGTCCTCCACCGCATACATCGGGTTCCAAACACTCCCGGTTCGATGGGACCAGGAATTGGCCACGATGCCGGATCGGGAAGGGAACACACCGGTCGAAAGCGTGGCATGGCCGGCCGCCGTGTGCGTCACAGCATGAGCGTGCGAAGCACTCGTGAAGCGGTATCCCTCGTCTAGAAAACGTCGGAGTCCGCCCGAAAACGCCGACTTGTAACGATCGATCAAGTCGCCCCGGAACTGATCCACCGACACCATAACAACGAGTGTCGGGCTGTTCCCATCCTGCGCACGAGCGGCTGTCGCGCCAATAGTGACGGCGGTAAGAAGGAGTCCCAGCGGAAGGAATCTGCTCTTCATAAACCGGCTCTCTTGCTTCGTGTGTTCTCGATGGTCGCGTCAGGGCCGCCGCACTCGGGTAGACAAGCTCGGCGGCGGTCGGCTAAAATAGCCCCTAGAACTTTCCCCGCTACGGTGTGACGCAATCCGTGACTAAATTCATCGCTTCATTGTTTGGAAGGGCCTTTGGGGCCGTGTGTTTGGTGGCTGCGATGGTGCAGCCGGTAGTGGGTCAGCAAGTGACGTCAAATTACCAGCTCCGTTCAGGAGACAAGGTGACGCTCACCCTCTACGCAGGCTCCGGCGAAGAAATCCAGCAGTTGAGGGGAGAGAGGATCATCAACCGGGCGGGGAACATTTTTCTGCCACTTATTGGCCCCACGCAGGTTGCGGGAACCGACCAAGAGGGAATTCGTGCGCTCGTTCAGAGCCTATACTCAGATTACTACAGCGATCACGTTGTGCAGGCAAAGGTCGAGCTGAACGTCTCCGTCAGTGGTTCGGTGCGGGACGCTGGTCAGTACTTCGTGTCACCCACCGCGACCATCATTGATGCGATCAACGCAGCGGGAGGAATGACGTCTGAAGTGACGACGGGTGGCTACAGCATTCCATCGGACCAAAGCCGCGTTCGTCTTGTCCGAGACGGAGTGACGTCGATCCTCAACCTTCGACCCGACGACATCTCCCTTGAGAACCTCAGGATGCCGATCCAATCCGGTGACTGGATTCATGTGCCCAATCGGACCCGGTCCCGCGTTCGTGACGAGATCCAATTCTGGAGTGTCTTCCTCGGCCTCATAACCAACGTAGCCGCGATCATAGTCCTTATCGGACGCTAAGACACGCATCGACAAGCTTCACGCGATCTGCGTGAAGTGCGGTGACCTCGCTATGCGGATTCAGCACCTGATCGACGGCGAGACCGAACTCGCCATTGCGGCTGAGGTCGACACTCAGTCCGCTGGTAGGACTTACATTCGCACATGGTGTGGGCCCAGGCGCCCATCGGTGAACACTCAGGGCGTGGCGAGAGTTGTGTGTGAACTCATCGCCCCCTACCGACCTCGCGTCACGACTCCCCATCGGGCTGGTTGCTCAGCCCGCGGTGCTCCTCCATGAGCGGAGTCGCCCGGACTTCCAGGACATCTACGGTCACCTCGCTCGACGGTCTACGGATATCGCGACCGCGGTGACTCGGGTGCGACTCGGCACCCTGAACCTCACACCCGAGGACCTAGAGACCGTTACGAGCTTCCGCGTCCTCGTTGCCGAAATGAACGCCCTGCAACTGAGCGCCGAGGCTCGCGGGCTTATGAACGACCCTGATCGCGCCTCACGCCTGAGCATGATCAAGAACATGCTCGAGGCTGGCCGCCTGGAGGTCCGCTCCGCTCCACTCGGCGGATGGTCCCCCGACTTCACCGTATTCTCAGAAGCGGATGGACCGGTTGCGGTGCTCATGGGCTTCCATTGGTTCGAACGACCCTACCCTCACCGCGGACCTGCACTCGCAGCGCTCCACGGCACCACCAGCGCACGCGCAGCAGCCCTTCGCCACTTGGAAGTGTGGGAAGAAGCACACGACGTGGGTCCAGCGGTTTGGAACATCCTCTCACGCGCCTCAAGAAGCGCCCGCATCCAGGTTGCCGGGTCCGGTTGACACTATTCAATGGTCCGTCTTTATTTCCACCCCGATCCGGCGTAGCTCAGTTGGTAGAGCAGCTGACTGTTAATCAGCGGGTCACAGGTTCGAGTCCTGTCGCCGGAGTAAGATCAGCACAACGAGTTACGAGAACGGCCACCCCATCGCGGAGTGGCCGTTTCTTGTTGGCACGGTCCGTATAGGGTCCGATGAGACTGATTGCGCGGTTTTCGGCGACCCGCAACTGATGAGGAGGCTGCCGACCTCGAGGCTCGCCGTCGGTCGCACGGCAAGAGCCCTCGCGCGAACTGTCCTTTAGTTGCCACCATACCGGATTTCCACGCGTGTTACGGCGTGGATTGACTTGGATCCGCTTTGGTCTGGTGTGCCCACAGGATGCACCGCGGCCGATGGGATGGCCCCATGACTTCTTACGTAGCTCGGTGGGGAGATTACATATGACGGAGCAACAATCTACGGGCGAAGGGCCGCACAGACCTCGCTAAGCCCTAGTCGGACCATCGGTTACGGAAGTCGCGTTGCGATCCATGCCGTACGGTAGACCGCGGTGCCCACCGTGCCGATCGCTACAAGCGTGATCAAGCCGAACAAGACCGTACCGTCTTCCCAGCCCATGCGTGCAGACACGGCCGGGTCCAAAATGCCGCCGAAGCCCACAGAGAGAAGCCGCTCTGCGCGCTGCATAACGCCCTTTTTGCACACAACTCCCACACTCTCGCCACGGGCCCGCGCATAGCTCACCAAGAGCGAGCCCCCCAGGGCAGTGGCCACCAGGGCGACGGCGATGGCGGAATCCCGGAAGAGAACTGCGAGTCCGACGAACGCCCCAACCTCAGCAAACCGATCCAGGGTCGAATCAAGGAAGGCGCCGCGGTCTGAAGCGAGCCCCCGGGCTCGAGCGATCCGTCCATCGAAGACGTCAGCAGTGCCACCTAACAAAACAGCCCACCCTGCCAACACGACGTGTCCAGTCGCAAAGCCATATCCCCCCGCGATGCCAAACGCGACACCCAACACGTTGAAGGCGGTCGGGTGCAGACCCATCGCTAGAAAGAGCCTCTCAAGCGGGCCGATGAACCAATAGAACCAGGTTCGGATCAAACCCCCGAGAACAAAGCCGCCGCGGTCTCCGAGCTCCAGGGGATCTTCACGGTGCCGAGCTCCAGTAGCCGCGAACACGCCCATGGTCAGAAAGGCGAATGCAAGAATGCTCACTAGCGCCATCATGTCGGTTCTCATCGGGTGATCTCGCGAGAGGGGCGATTACGTAAGAAGCGGACAACACGGGGCCACAAAAAGATGAGCGGCCACCGCCGTTCCAGCGCGGTGAGTTCGATCTTCGTTCCTGAATGCCGTTCTGCTTTTCGTACCAAATAGGGCAACCAGTTGTCGAAAGTTACGATGTGCTTTAACCAACGTGAGGTCGCCCGGACCTTCGAACGCCAAAAATGTCTACGCCAACGTCGGGCAACCAATTCGCTCGCCGGAGCGACCAACGAGAAGCCCTCTGCGGACCGGACCATCAGCCCCGAGCGTTCCGCCCCGACGAGTACCGGACCGAAGACGGTTTGAAAGTGGTCCACCTGTGCATTGAAGATGGATTCAGACCGGTTCTTGGCCTCAGGCCGGATCTCACCCTGGTAACAAATCTCCAACAGCCGTTGGCCCAGGCCCGCCCCGTCCACCGGCTCGGTCAAATAGGGCAACATCCAGTCCAACACCCGCCCATGCGCAGCTGAGACGAGGTCGTTCAGCCACGCCCGTTCTTCAGGCGTCGCCGCCCACACCTGCCCCACTCTCTGAACGAGTCGGCCCAACAGGAAGTGATCCTTAGGGTTCGGCCCGAGCGCCTGTTCAAGATGTTGCTTGCTCACAATCAGACACTTGGCGAGTCCGAGTTCCCGGTCGTCGGGCGCGTAAGCGATCGTATTCGGCGGCAGTACGTTCGCCATAGAGGACATCAGCCAAACCCACCGCCGCATCCCACCGGATCTCCGCAAAGCGGAGTAAAAGGCCCGATACGAGTCCACAACGACCATGAAATCGAATGCGCTATTTCGGTTGGGGTTCGACCCATGCAAGTGTGAACCATACAGAAGTACCGCCCTGACGGAGTCCGACGTGTCCAGAACGAGACGATCTGCGAGGTCCCGAACCACAGGGTACCAAGGAGCATCCGCAGCTGGGTGGACGCCCGAGGTCATGCGACCGGCCCCCCCCGCATCTCTTGGAGCTTCTCCACCATGCTCTGCCGCAGTCCTTCGACAAACAGGCCAGCATCAGCTTTCGGGTTCGTCCATTCGAATTCGCCGACGTATTCCATTCGCGCGTCCAGCGTGTCCATGCTTCCCAGGAGGTGCTTGAATTTGGCGTACTGCCAAAGGCCATCCACGACGAAGGCGTGGACCTTCCAAGTACGCGCACGCAGGATCAACCCCAGACCCGCCGGGCGGAACGGTCCGATCTCCCCATCCTTGGACCGCGTCCCCTCAGGATAGATGAGGATAGGGACATCCGTTTCCCGGGAGATTTTTCGAAGCTGCTTGAGCATTCGTCGGGCATCCCCCGTGTTTGCTGAAGGGTCCACCCACGGGTATTGATACAGCCTGCTCAAGTGCGATATTAGCGGGATAAAACGAGTGTAGCGGCGGCGGGTGACAACACGAAGGTAGCCGCTAGTGAGTGTCTTGACCCCGAGCGGAAGATCGAGCATCGACTGGTGGTTCATGACGACCAACACTCCAGGCTCGCACGGGATGATGCGATCCGGATGAGGAAGGGACGCACCTCCGATAACTTCGAAAGGCCTCGTCACAAGCCAGGCCAAGTACTGAAGCCAGGAACCCAACACGCTGATCCGGCTCTGGGGTCGAAGCCACAGCCATGGGCCGACCAAGAAACGTTGGACGAGATCGGACAGCAGCATGCCCAGACAGGTAACGATCAGGGCCAAATAACCTCGGAGTAGCTTCAAGCGCTATCGCCTCCGGGGATCGACGAAGAGCAGGGTATAGAGCACACGAACGTGCGGCGGACGGCAAACGCTAACCGGACCCGCCGACCAGCATCAAGGCGAATAGATCAATGGATGATCAAGGCTACACCTACTACGGCTTCAAGAACTGTGTCGGAGGGTTCTTCGAGATGCCCACGTCGGACGCTCGCAAACTCCTTCCGAAGCACCTTGAGCCGCTCGAGATGCAGCACGAGCGGAGCATCTTGGCGCTGACTTGCTTCGAGTTCACCGAAAGTGAAGTCGGGCACTACTTCGAGGTCGTCCTGGCCGTAATTGTCCCGCCCATGGTTGAGCCGGGGAAGCCGCTCCCAAAGGCCGCGTTCTACCCGTTTTGCGTCGGGGTGACCAGCGCAGCCGCACGCGAACATGCAACAGAACGTTGGCATCTTCCGCACTTTTTGGGAGAGCTCGACATCGCCATGAACGAGTTCGACGACCGCATGGAAGTCGAGGTTCGCGACGACGACAAGCCAGTGCTCGACCTCTTGGTCACAAAGCACAAGTACGCCCCCTCAAAAAACCTTTACAACGCCTTTATGGTTGACGCTGACTCAGATCGAAAGTTCAAGGCCAACATTTACATGGGGGCCCCCCACTCCGAGCACGAAGAGGAGACGGGGTCGCTCACGCTTTACGAGCACGAGATGACGGCGGGTCTGACGATCGACGACGTCAACACGTACCCGTTCCGCGAACAGTGGTATCAGGCCGGCTTGCAGACCTTCGAGCCCTTGCTGGAGATCTGATCTCGGTGCCAGGCCACTTCGTCATTTTTAATCCCGCCTCGGGGCGGGGACGCGGCCGAAAACGCATCGCCGTCTATCGGCGTCTACTGGAAGCGCAACTCGACGACGTGACATTCGCAACCACAACGCGGCCCGGTGAGGAGCGGGAACTCACCGACCGTGCGGCAGGCGAGGGGTTCGACGTTGTTGTGGCGGTGGGCGGAGACGGCACGTGGAGCAACGTGGCAGATCGCTTGCTCAACCATGACCGAACTGATGTGGTGCTGGGGATGCTACCCAACGGCACGGGAAACGACTTCGGTCGCAGCCTCGGCTTCGACCCAATGAACGCGGCTGAAGCGGTGAACTCCCTGGCCAGTGGGAACCGGCGCCGCGTCGATGTAGGTCGCATCGACACGCCTACGGCCTCAGAACACTCGCCGGAGCAGAGCGAAGCCCGCCACTTCTTGAACCTGGTCGGCTTTGGTTTCGATGTCTCTGTGATCGACGCAGCGTCTCAGGCTCGGTTCCTCAAGGGCGAGCTGTTGTACAAAATCACAGCGCTTCAGCAGCTCTTCAAATTCCCGGGAATCGACCTGGAGCTCGCGGCCGCCGATGGGACCGAGCGGTCCGGGCGCCACCTGATGTTGACGGTGTCAAACGGACGTTTCTTCGGCGGAGGCTTCCCGATCGCGCCCAAGGCGACTGTCGAAGACGGACTGCTGCACGCGTGCCAGATCCAAGACGCAGCGCCAATGACCCGCCTGAAGCTCTTCAACATGGCGGAACGCGGCCGGCACGTAGAATCGGAACAGGTGGAGGTGCTCGACGACGCATCCTTCACCGTCACATTCCCGGCAGCTCCCCGCTTCGAGGTGGATGGGGACATTCGACGGGCTTCCGATCCATCGATCGTGATCCGTGCGTTACCTGCCGCTCTCGAAGTGATCGCGCCGCCCGTTCAGTAGCACAGGGGCGCAATCGTAAGCGTCAGTCCGACTATTACTTAGACGCCCTCAACGGCGAGCAGCTTCTGCTTCCGCCAGACGCCGCCGTAGCCCACGAGCTTCCCATCTGCGCCAACCACCCGGCGGCAGGGGACAACAATGGCCAGAGCATTCAGTCCATTAACCCGCCCCACAGCTCGTACCGCAGAAGGTCGCCCGACCGTGGCGGCCAATTCACCGTAGCTACGGGCCTCCCCGTACGAAATCTCACAAAGCGCACCCCAAACGTTCTGCTGAAGGTCCGTTCCCGGGGCCACGGTTGGAAGAGTGAAGTCCCGCAGAGATCCGTCGAAATAGGACGCGAGAAGGGCCTTCTCGACGAATAACCGGTGGCCGAGCCTCTGCGGCTCAATCTTCCTGACTGAGCGTCCCAGCGGAAAGGCGATAACGCTCTTCACCCAGTTGTCGCGCGTCTTCTTCGTCGTGACTTACCAAGACAAGCGGCACCCCTCGCTGCAGTGTCCAAGATCGAACGACCTGACACAACTCTGCGCGGAGCGGCCGGTCGAGCGCAGAGAACGGTTCGTCGAGTAGGAGCATCCGCGGCTCGGCGACCAGGGCGCGCCCCAGAGCGACGCGCTGCTGCTCTCCCCCTGAGAGCCTTTTTGGTCTCCTGTCCAAGAGCGGCGTGATTTGGAGAAGATCTGCGATCTCCGTTACGGACGCCTCCGGTTCCGCCCCGTAGGTCAGATTCTCTCGTACGGAGAGATGCGGGAAGAGAAGAACGTCTTGCGGAACCCATCCCACGCTTCGCTCCCATGGGGATACCCAGGCACCCGACGAGGAGTCTTGCCATACCTCCGATCTGAAGGTCACGCGCCCGCGGGATCTGCGTTCGACGCCCGCCAGAATCCTGAGAAGGGTGCTCTTTCCAGCGCCTGACGGCCCGACGATCGCGACGGCCTTCGTTCTCGTATCCAGTGAGACGCAGAGGTCGGTGCCCGGGAGCTGGAGCTCGAGCTCCAGCTTCAATCTGAAGGCGTCAGCGACCATGACGGTCCTCCAGTCGCTGCTTCTGCCGACGAGACAAGACCTCGAAGCCAAAGAGCGCCAGCAGCGAAACGGCGACGCTCGCACCCACGAGAAGCCACACTTGTTCCTGTCCCTGCGGGGACTCCAATAGCGTGTATACTGCTAGCGCGATGGTGCGGGTCGACCCCTCGACATTTCCTGCCAAGACCACAGTCGCCCCAAACTCTCCGAGGGCCCGAGCGAAAGCGAGCACGGCACCAGCTGCGATGCCTGGGAGAGCAAGCGGAAGAGAGATCCTGAGGAAGGTGCGGCGAGGCGTCACGCCGAGTGTGGAAGACAATTCTTCGTACTTCGAATCGATTGCCTCGAACGCCCCGCGGATCGAGATCACGTACAGTGGCATCCCTACGACGAACGCGGCTAAAGCAGCCCCGAGCAGGGTGAATGGGACCGGCAGGCCCAGGCTGGCCAACGCACCACCGAACGGGGTGTTCGTTCCCAGCACGCTCAGCAACAAGAAGCCAGTTACCACAGGCGGCAGAACGAGCGGAGCAAGGACGAGCGCCGAGACGATCGACTTTCCGCGGAAGTCCCACCGGGCCAACACCCATCCGAGCCCTATCGCCGGCACGAGCCCGACCAACGTGGCCAACAACGCCACGATCACCGACAGACGAATGGCGGATGCTACCCCGGGCACCCCGAGTGACGAACCGGAGCGCGCTTGCTCAGCGTCAAAAGACTCACTGGGCAATCGGAAGCCCTCCGCCCCGAAGACATCCGCAGCCTCAGTGGAGGCTAGAAAGGCAACAAAGGCGCGCGCGACATCCGGGACATCGCTGCCTACCAGGGGCGCCGCCCAGTAGCCGATGTGGGGGTGATCGTCCGAGTCGAAAACGAACGCCAGCGCTACATCCGAGTCTTGGAGGGCATCCGTGCGATATACGACCCCGGCCGAGACCTCACCGCGTGCCACCCACTCAAGCGTCCCCCTCACGGAGCCACTCCGTACAACCTTGGGTTCCACCTCCGCCCAGACCCCATGCGCCTCCAACGCGGACCTGGCATACCGGCCCGCGGGGACATTCTCCCCAGCCAGAGCGATGCGTGTAACGCCCCCCAGCTGTTCCGCCGACGTGATACCGCTCGCCCCAGCAGGGACAATCGCTACCAAGTCGTTCGATGCGATCTCAAGCGCCGTGCCCGCGAGCACGGCACCGCGCTCGCGCAGCCATTCTACCCACTGGAGATCTGCGGAGACGATCACGTCAGCGGTGGGGTCCCGTACGGCCTGCGTAGCCGCCCGGGAGGTGGCGCTGAATGAGAAGGCGACGGGCGCTCCACCTGTTCGTTCCCACGCGAGTGCCACCTGAGGAAGGACGTCGG
>Ga0209558_1000547_pt1 | contig 32457 bp, 27 predicted proteins | sample SaaInlV_150m_DNA_3_FD_184674 | JGI IMG/M metagenome (GOLD analysis project Ga0209558, IMG submission 184674) | Marine microbial communities from expanding oxygen minimum zones in the Saanich Inlet - Saanich Inlet SI074_LV_120m_DNA (SPAdes) (version 2) | ecosystem: Environmental > Aquatic >...
CCGCCGCCATTAACGAACTCGCCAACCCAAGCCCGACAATACTCAACATCATCGACCAAATGGTCGTTATTCTTGTTTTCACAGCGATCTCCTTGCATAAGCTTTCCATTGATAAACTTCCACCACATTCGCAAACGAAACCGTCGAGGCGCTGAGAAATATTGAGGTAATAATTGATTTTATGAATCTTACCGATAGCTTCATCATTTTATGCCCCATGTGGATTGAATGTGAGTTGGAACGATAGCAGCCTGCGAAATATTCCCAAAAAGTAGTTCGGTTTTGGTTATATACGTGAACGAGCGCTCATGGGTATACCATGGGGTGGGCTCCAAAAAACACCCTGGCTAAACGAGATTTTGGGTATAAGAAGAATTAACCACATTTCTGCTTCGTCTATTGAACTCGTATGCATCACGAATGCCAGAGACTAGCCTTCCAGGGTTGAGCTTCGATTGGGAGACAAGGCAGAGGAATCCGCACGTAACGTATATGAAACCGAGAATCCCCATCACTATATTGTTGGAAATTGCAGAGTAAAGCCTGCGAAAGACATCGTTCCCAAGTTACCGATCAACACAAGAATTAGTAGCCCTTTGCTGTTCTCGAAGCGCGCGAGTAAGGTCACTTAGAGGATAGGAATTATAACAGGGCTTTCGATCGAAAGTCTGAGTATCGAACCAGAACGATTGGCATTTTATGAAAGAGTGGGTGCGGAAGGCGGGTCACTCAAACTTCCCACAGGTCATTCAGATTAGCGTCTAAATGTAACGAAACCAATATGGGGAAGTATAAAAATAGAAAAATAAAGAGGGGTGTAAAAATAAAGAAGTTCCCCTTGGTGTTAGATAGCAGCTGCGGCCGCCAGATCTCGATGGGGCAGGGGGGGCTTCCCTTTCAAGCATCCAGATCCCCAGCTAGTATAAAAGCACCAAAACGCTACAGTCCTAAACCGAAACCAGTCAAATCACTTGACTAAATGGGGTAAGTGAAACCCACTTCCAACGAACTCGCCAACGTATACAACCCTTAACCCCTTATAATCTTTAAGACAATAAAGGCCATGCGATTCTGTGGGCTGCCATCCACAAATACCCATTCCTTTTTTATCTGTAGAAGGTGCCAGATCTGGAGCCATGCCATTGATTAACTCGAACATTTCCCTTGCCTTCAAAACGGAACAGGCCGTTTTTACACAAGTCTGCCTTATGGCTATATACCTATAAACAGTGGCCTACAGGATTTCTAGGTCAATATAGCCACGCTTTGGCTACGACAGAAAGAGAGCTTCTCAGCCCTTGCTATCATTCAGGACAGTAGCTTGTGCCATCGGCTTTGTAAGAAGGTGGGAATGCCTCGTAAAGCGCATTGCTTATCGAACTACCCGCAGTCAGATGAAGTTTCTCTGAGTTCTCGTTCAGAAATTTCACGGCGATCATTGTGAGCTGGCTTACTGTTACACCTTTTTGCATACTGAAATGCTGATAACAAGTTTCATCTCACACCCGTCTGACAGAAGTCACCTTTGTTAACGATGGTACAGATGAAGATGCCGTGCCTGTATTCGGCTGGCGTTTTAGTGATGTACTCGCGTTTGGCATCCACACAGTATTGCATCGATTCGCAAGTATCGTATATCTGCCAGCGGGTCTCAATTTGAGACAGCCCATCAGGAACAACAAGCATTAAGTATATTGCGTAATAATTCACAGATAATACTCCGAGATAGTAGCAGCCCCATTTCTTTGGGTATGCACCTTGATCGGTCTGGATTTAATGACATGTCCATCGTTCTTCAGGTCGTTGATACGGCTGGCGAGTGTAAAGCGCCCGAATTCCTGTAGTGCTTCAAGCGCCGTGATGCTGTTGCCTTTCATGGAATTGGCAAAACTGGTAGTGGGTATTAGCGCTGTAAGTAGTGCTGCTGTGATTAACCTATTCATTGTTATTCCCCATAAGTTGACGGGGCGAACCTTGAAGGAGCTAAGGCAGAAAACTGGTCATTGCGCGCCAAAAACCGGTCATCACGCGCCAAAGTCCAGTTATAAAAAACCCCGCCTAAGCGAGGTTTAGTGGAAAAGACTTGCTTGCCATGGATTGCTATCAGGCTCGATCGAGCAAGTAGATAGTCTCAACTGAGGTTGCCTAATGATGTAGGAAAAGGATTAAGGTTGTGTGAGCTATCTGCCCGCGATGCACAGTGGTATTCCTATCAACGAGACCAACCTTAGTTATCTGGCGGCTGGACATAAGTCGCATTTTCGTTTGATAGCGTTGCCAGACGGTCTTCTAGTTCTGAAAATCGTCGCTCTATATGCTCTTGCTCTGCTTGTACTACAGCATCTGCCTCAATTGCTCCAATCGCTTCCCAAAGCGATGGTGGCGACATGACCGCGAAAACCCGAAATGTAAACATCTCGGCGAGGTGCCAGTTCTTCAAAGCGAACAAGTTTGGGCGAAGCTGTTTTTTCAACATCGTCCAGATTACGAGACAGACATAAAGCCAACCGCTGTAAAACATAAGCACTAAAGAAAAGGCAAACCCGATACCTATATGGCCCGGATTGTTGTTTACAGCGAAGTAATTGACCGTGCCTATACCAACGGCTAGCCCAAACACAATAAGGCAACCGTTTGAAGCCCGCAGCAGCATGGTCTCTGACTTGTGGTTGATCATCGTCGCAAGGAAGATGATCGATATGAGAATCGCGTAGCTATAAGGGTGACTTGAAATAACTGGAAACTCGGTTTTCCCCACCCCTGGGGAGCTTGCAATAGTCGTCATTGAACACACAAGAACAGTCGCAAAAGACAAGAAGACCGCAACGAATTTCTTTCGTATTGATTATCCTATGATCAATAGGTTGCTCACTTACCGTGGTCCAGCTGTAACAAAAAACAGATGCTATACCGCCAACAATTGCAGTTAGTAGCGCCATGGACACCATTATATCGATCTCAGCCGCAGTAAGGTCATACAACAAAGCGACGATGGTCAACACACTAAGAAGCATACCCACAGGCGAGCCCAACAGGGCTACCGCCTCAAAAGGATGGCAAATCCTTGCCCGTTGACAGGCCCACGCAATACAAAGAGTGGGGCCAGTGTGGACAGAACAATAATAAGTGCGCTGTTGGGTAGCACAGCCAAGATCACATCAAAAACACCTTCCCGAAAGACGCCTGTAAATATGGCGAGGAGCAAGCAACAAAGCAGTATGTTTCGTTGCAATGGCGCGATGTCACAAAAATAAGCCAGCGTTACGGGTAATAGTTGTGGTAGTAACACCACAATCGCCGCAAGAGGAACCACAAAGACTCCAATGTTAGTGATCAAAACCAGCGTATCTGAACCCAAACTTACCATCTCAATTCCTTCTTATTTTTCTTGTAAGACCATCCTCAGGTTTAATGAAGAGGTTGTCTATAATGGAACTCGGTAGCAGTGCGGGTAAGGAAATATACGGATGTTGAGAACAGTTCTAGCTCATTTATGTAATATGGTCAGACTCTCTAATCTGTATAGGACATTGGTTATGCGTGGATTGATGTTATTGCTTCTGTTTTTGCCCGTTCTGAGCTTTGGTTCCGAGTCAGATAAGCAATTTATTGAAGAAACCCAGGTGGAAGCTGACCAGGGGAATGCTGAAGCGCGGTACTGGCTTGGTGGGATGTACGACCTTGGCATTGGTGCTCCTAAAGACGACAAAGAAGCCGTGTAGTGGTATCGGCTAGCAGCTGATCAAGGACATGCTAAAGCGCAGTTCAACCTTGGTGTGATGTATGCCTATGGCAGAGGTGTTCCCAAAGACAACGTGCTCGCTTACATGTGGGTCAACATTGCCGGGGCAAACGGTCATGACGTTGAGAAGTTAAGAGAAATCCTCACGGGTCTCATGTCCCAAGCTGACATTGCTAAAGCCCAAGAAATGACCACCCAGTACATCAAGGATCACCCTGATGTTTATTGATCTACTGCCCTTGAGTGAACCAGATGGTCGCTAAAAGCGTCGCCAACTAAAGACCGTTTTTACACAAGTCTGCCTTGCGCAACATACGCTCCATACTCTTCGATGGTCAGGATCCCCATGACCTGAGCCTGTTCGCGTTCAGCTTCACTTAGTACGTCTTGCATAAGATCTATGCGCTTCCACAGTGCCAGGGTGGCGGTGCCGTCTTCTTTAGGCAGATAGGGCGATGTTTCAAGCGGTTGCATGCGATGCACATAGCGCGGGCAGTTGACCCAGACATGTTCGACAGTAATCTCCACGACCAGGTTAGCACCGGGATAGCTATCGAGCATGGGACCGTCACGTAAGCAGCGGGCTTCGCCGCGCAATCGCAGTCGTTGAGGGCGTTCATAATCAACAAACAACAAACCCACTTTGGCTTGTGCCTCGATGTTGCCCATGGACATAAACATGCCATTACCATTGTAGTCGGGGAAAATTATGGTGTTGGTATTAAGCACGCGGACAAAGCCGGTGTTACCTCCCTTATAGGAACATGATGGGAAACCTGCCTCATCAATGGTGGCGAGGTAAAACATGTTGCGGGTGTGGATGAATTCCGCCTGTTGGTCCGACAGCGCATTGTCTACTGCGGCTTCGAGGATCCTGTCAGCCAAATCGGTCGACCCGAACTCGTTCTGTAACTTGCGTTGTGTTGCAGTGAAAAAATCAGACATGTTAAACCTCAAAAATAATGGTGATTAAACCGCTTCCCACTTTAGTAGACACCTTGGAGCGTTACAATGAAGTTCAAAGTAGGCGCTAATGTCTGACAAGCGTTGTACAGGGGGATTCAGGATTGCGGCAGTGAAGCACCGCAAGGGTGATACCTGTTGACCGCTTCTGAAAGTAAGCTAGATGAAGGATTCGAAATACTAGGGGGATGAGATTAAACAGTGTCTTGGTATGCGAGGGCACGGGAAATGCATTCGAGGAGATACCAATATCACCATAAAAAAGAATCCCTTGATTCCAATCACAATAATTTCCCTGGCTTCCACGCTGTTAATCGCGAACCGGTGGACCCTTACTCCCTAATGGTTCGCAAAAATTTCCCTCGCGATGTTTTTATAGTGGTACACACCAGCGAGGGTCTCAACGATCAGCGATCGTGGATAATTTTCTGCATTCTACTGTCAAGCGTCTTCTAAATTAAACAACCATACCTTAGGTTTACGGAGGAGGGCGTGCTGCCTACCTCCGAGGATTAGATCATGGGGTATAGGGATCTATGCGGCGTCAAAACTTGTATTTTGCGGTCAGGCCGGCATAGCGTTCGGCATTACGAGGCGTAATATGTACAAGTGCCGTCGTGTTGCCAAAAAGAACACCAAAATCTATTAGCTCACTTCGGTAGCTTTCGTCAAAGGCATTGTTTACAAATGCGGTAAGTTCGTAGCGGTCTTCTTTGTCAACGATTCCAAATCGAAGATTCGCAATACCATAGCTGTCCTCTTTCAAAAATGGAGCTTGCGAAAGGCCAAAGCTGATTTCATCCTGCCACACGTATAAAACGTTGGCATAAAGATCAAAAGGCAGGTTTACCAGGCCCTGCTGATACTCGAGTGCAATCGTGTACTTCCACTCAGGCGAATTCGGTAAATCACCGCCATCAACAGTCTGAAATCCAGCAATACAACCCTGCGCCTCTGTCTGGTAGCGATAACATTGCGCGCCACCGTAATCGTTGACGACTGCATCGATATAAGCGGCATTGAATATCAAGCTAAACCGTTCGGACAGCAATGTCAGGGATTCAATTTCAAGGCCCTTCGTCTCTAACTCACCGACATTCGCTTTCCTGAACACAATTGTGGGTCCGGTAGTAATAGCAGTTTGCACTTGAAAATCATCATAAGTCGTCTGGAACGCAGTAACATTCAACTGCATTCGCTGATCCCACAACGTACTTTTTATACCAATTTCGAACGCATCGGCTGTTTCAGGCTTGATCGGGTTGTCGGCATTGCTCTGAGAAAATCCAGCCGTGATGTCGTACGCCTGCGCTTTATGACCTCGCGTATAGCTTGCAAAGACCATTGAATTGTCATTCAAAAAGCGTTGGATCGATATTTTGCCGGTGACCGCATTATCGTCATCATCTGCATCTATGGTTATTGGTGTTGCCACGGCAAAGTCCGTGACTACTGTACTCATTTCCTCATCGACATAGCGTAATCCCACGCTAACGGTTGTCTTCTCACTTGGACGCCAGTTCAGCTGGCCAAAAACAGCATAGTTTTCATTACTCGCAAAAGCATCAAAATTCGCTGGCGCCACAGGTAGAATCCGGAAAAATGAACGGTCCACGTCGGTATCTGAGTAGTAAAAGCCAAGCAGATAGTCATAGTTGTCGTAGGTCGGCGATAATAGACGCAGTTCCTGGGAAAAGAATTCCAGTTCGCGAACGCTATCTGAGTAGAAATTGCCGTTGACAGCCCCGCCGGTAAATATTGCCAGCACATCGAGTTCACTTAAGTCCACGTCTTCACTGTTGGTGTAGTCCCATTCGTCATACGCAGTAATCGATATCAGTTGAAAATCACCGATATCAACACTGAGTCGAGCACTTACGCCTTGTGAATCATTGTCGCTATTCGGCAGTGTGTCGTACCGAACCGTCGTGTTGTCATCTGTAGCATTGACGCCTGCGGCAAAAACGGATTGAGGTATAGCGCCAAACAGTGCTGCTCCTGGTTCAAACCCGCCAAGAACACGTGCACAGCATTGACTCTCCTCTTCTGTAACATAGGCTTTCAGTTGAAGGTCGACGTTGTCGTTTATTTCCCAGTACAACTTGCCGCTGAAACCCTTGCTTTCTTCGCTATTGAAGTCATCAACACCGGTGGCTAGATTATCGACCCAGCCATCAAGGTCAGATGAGTGTGCAGTGAGGCGAAACCCCGCATTGTCAGAGATTGGCCCCGATACAGATGCCATGACCTTGTAATAGTTCTCGTCCGTTGCCGTTAGCTCAACAGACCCCTCGAACTCATCAGACGGGCCCTTGGTGGTGATGCTGATGACACCGGCAGAAGAAGCTTGACCAAAGAGCGTACTTTGCGGACCGCGGAGCACTTCTATGCGCTCAATATCCACCATATTTGCCAGGCCCTGGCCCTGCTGGACCTTGGAGACATCATCGACGATAACAGCCACGCCCTGCTCGATTCCAATACCAAACAGGTTCGTACCGATACCGCGAATACTAAAAGCACTGTTGGTCTTGTTGTTACTTTCGGTCACCGTGAGCGAAGACGATAGTCGCGCAATATCTCCAGTGCTCTGCAATCCAAAACTGGATATCGTTTCAGCAGTAATTGCTGTAACAGAAACCGGGACATCCTGGATACTCTGTTCCCGCTTCTGTGCGGTGACGACAATTTCCTCAATTTGCAGATTGTTTTCTGCCGTGGCGGCACTCGCTGTAAATGCGGCAAGGGCGCCTACAAGTACGCCGTTAGTTATCGACCTGATTTGCATCATATTATTCCTGTTAGTGTTACGTTATTTGAGTTACTCGCTCTGCGCATCATCAAGGAAATTTGCAGCTCTTAATTGCACATCTCTACTGAAGAAAAATAAGATAGCTGAAAATGAAGGCCAGAACTAGTTGTTCTGGTCAGCCTATGAAGCCAATTTTTGTAATTCTTCCCAGTATTATTATTTTGGTTGATGGCTACAAAGAAACAAGGCATTCATATCTCATTCCAGAATAATTGACAGCGATATCGAATATGGACACTATCAAACCCGACGCCGGGACGGTCTGGCATCGCCTCGAGCCAGAATTTGGCGGAGAATCATTCTAAAAATCCCAATTGAGGAACTTAAACAGTGGATTCTACGGTATCCGGCGGAATTGAACAGGGCAATGCCCACGAAGCAGCTAACTACAGGTTTGCATTAACGGCATTGACTAGCCTCTTTTTCATGTGGGGCTTTATTACCTGCCTGAACGATATACTGATCCCACATCTGAAGAATGTGTTCTCACTCAATTATGCCGAGGCCATGTTGATCCAGTTCTGCTTCTTCGGCGCCTACTTTGTCATGTCGATTCCGGCTGGCGCGCTGGTTCACAGAATCGGTTACAAACGTGGGATCGTGGTTGGCCTGGTCATCGCCGGAGTTGGTTGTGGCCTGTTTAACCCGGCGGCTTCGTTACGGGAGTACGGTCTTTTCCTGGGAGCTTTGTTTGTCCTAGCATCCGGCATTACGATTTTGCAGGTTGCTGCGAACCCCTATGTGGTGATTCTAGGGCCTGTCGGCACAGCGCCCAGTCGGTTAACGATGACACAGGCGTTTAATTCACTGGGCACGACAGTTGCCCCGTTCTTTGGTGCGTTTATGATCCTTGCCGCCACCTCTGAATTCTCGGCTGACATAGCGAGTATCGCAGCAGAAGAAGTGGCGACTTTTCGTGAGCAAGAAGCGGATGCTGTCAAGGTGCCTTATCTGATACTGGCGGGTGCCTTGTTTGCTCTAGCGGTGATCTTCAGCCTGCTGAAACTGCCAGTTTTTGATGACGAATCGGCAGCTGCATCCTCGTCGCACGAATCCGGGTCCATCTGGCAGTTTTCACATCTCGCCCTGGGCGCGCTCGGGATTTTCATTTACGTCGGGGCAGAAGTATCGATCGGCAGCTTGCTAATCAGCTATCTGGGTGAATCTAACATTGCCGGGATGCCGGAAACCGAGGCAGCGGGTTATGTCGCCTACTACTGGGGCGGCGCCATGGTCGGTAGATTTATTGGATCGGTTGTCATGACCCGGGTAAAGCCAGGTTCTTTGCTCGCGTTCAATGCTGTTGCTTCAGTAATTCTGCTTGCTACGGTCATACTTGGCAGTGGGTCGATAGCCATGTGGGCGATACTGGCCGTGGGACTGTGTAACTCGATCATGTTCCCGACCATTTTCAGCCTAGCGGTACAGGGGCTCGGACCTTACACAAGCAAAGGTTCAGGCCTGCTGTGCCTCGCAATTGTTGGTGGTGCAATCATTCCTCTGGCGCAGGGCATACTGGCTGATGCAATCGGACTGCAGCTTTCCTTCATTCTTCCTGCTGTCTGCTACCTCTATATTGTTTATTACGGGTTGAAGGGGTGCGAGATCAAATTTACGGTTGAGGGACAAACAAATTGATGCAGGTACTAAACCCGATGAAGCTATTCGTCACTTTTTGGTCTTTGATTTTCACTGTTTTTGCGCTGACAGGCTGTGACACGTCGGAAACCGCTTCTGGACCCCCAGGGGGGCAGGCACCTGTCGAAGCAGGCTATCGTGATCTTAACAATAATGGCCGATTGGATACCTATGAAGATGAGTCAGCACAGATGGTTGCCCGGGTGGCTGACCTACTGTCGCGCTTGACCCTCGAACAGAAGGTTCGTCTGGTCAGTGGCCTGGGTATGAACATGAACCCGGACCAGTCTGGTGACTTCGAAACAGTACCCGGTGCGGCTGGCTATACGTATCCGATCGATGAACTGGGCATGCCTTCTATTGTGCTTGCCGATGGACCGGCGGGTTTGCGAATCTGGCCAGAGCGTACCGGCGAGGAACGAACCTACTACGCCACCGCGTTTCCGATTGAAACATCGCTGGCTTCGTCCTGGGATACTGACCTGATCGAATCAGTGGGCAGGGCAATGGGCGATGAGGTGAAGGAGTATGGTGTGGATGTGCTCCTTGCACCCGGTATGAATATTCACCGGGATCCACGAGGTGGCAGAAACTTTGAATATTATTCTGAAGATCCTTTTTTGAGTGGCCATATGGCCGGCGCGCTGATTAACGGTGTCGAATCAGTCGGCGTTGGTGCAACACCTAAACACTATGTGGCCAACAATCAGGAAACCAACCGGGTCATGGTTGATACTATAGTTAGTGAGCGTGCACTGCGAGAGATCTACCTGCGCGGTTTTGAGATAGCTGTAAAGAAGTCTGATCCCTGGGCGATTATGAGCGCCTACAATAAAGTCAACGGCATTGCGGTGTCCGAGCACAGGCCGCTGCTGGTTGATGTTCTTCGCGAAGAGTGGGGATTTAGCGGCGTTGTCATGACGGACTGGTTTGCTGGTTATGACCCTGTCGCACAGATGATTGCGGGTAACGAACTACTGATGCCGGGTCAGGAGGATCGTACATTGCAGATTCATGAGGCGGTGCTGAACGGCGATCTGGATGAGGCAATACTAGATCGCAATGTCGCGTTGATTATTGAGATGGTGTTTAAGTCGCCAACCTTTGCCGGTTATGCCCATAGTGATGATCCCGATCTTAAAGCCAATGCCAAGACGGCGAGAGTGGCTGCAGCAGAAAGTGCTGTGCTGCTGAAGAACGAAAAACGCGTGCTTCCACTGACGTTTTCTACGAAGAAAATTGCGGCTTTCGGCATCGGGTCCTATGAGTTCGTTTCTGGAGGCACAGGTAGCGGCGATGTTAATGAGTCTTACACAGTGGCTCTGATAGAAGGGCTAACTAACCGTGAATATGAAGTCGACAAGTCGCTGCAGGAAATTTATGAGTTCTATATTGCGGGAGAGAAGCTCAAACTTCCCAAGAAAAAGTCCTTCTTTGAGTTGGTTCCGCCGCTGCCTGAAATGCCTCTCGATAGTGACTTACTGGACGGTGCCGCGGTTGCTAATGACATCGCTCTGCTCACCATCGGACGAAATTCAGGGGAATTCCAGGACCGGGAGCTGAAAGGTGACTTTTATCTGACTGAAGTCGAACGAGCCATGATTGATGGGGTTTCCAGCGCTTTTCATCGCGCAGGGAAGAAAGTTGTCGTAATCCTGAATATTGGCAATGTGATCGAAACCGCAAGCTGGCGGGGTCAAGCAGATGCGATTCTGCTTCCCTGGCAAGGTGGACAGGAGGCGGGCAATGCCGTGGTGGATGTTCTGACCGGTGATGTGAACCCATCCGGAAAACTACCGACAACTTTCCCCATCCGGTATGAAGACGTGCCGTCGTCCGATACCTTTCCAGGTATAGAAATACCGGGCGAAGAGATTTCAATTGCCGGTGGTCTGCTCAAAGCAAAGCCTTCGCGCGTTGAGTACGAAGATGACATTTTTGTCGGCTATCGATATTACGATACCTTTGATGTATCTCCTGCTTATGAGTTCGGTTATGGCCTCTCTTACACGCGGTTCGATTACAGCGACATCACAATAGCCGCTAATGGTGGGTTTTCCATTACTGTCACTGTAACCAACGCCGGTGCTGTAGCAGGCAGGGAAGTGATTCAGCTTTATGTCACAGCACCAGAGGGAAACCTGGTAAAACCAGCAAAAGAACTTAAGGGCTTCTCCAAGACAAGTGAACTCCCACCAGGAGCATCGGAAACAGTGACCTTTGAGCTGTCGTCGAATGACCTTGCCTCTTTCCATGATGATCGAGCGGCCTGGATTTCTGAAGGCGGTGAGTATCTGGTCAGTGTTGGCGCTTCGTCCCGTGACATTCGATCAGCTGCCAGCTTTATTCTTGAAAAGGAAGTTGTTGTCGCAGACAACCTGATTGACCTGTCTCCGGATACTAATCCCAAGAGACTACCATTAAGTATGAGACCATGAATTCTTTTTACCTGGCGGCGTCCGGTAATCCAGCATGCGATGCTGATTTGTTAAATGATCCGTGAACGACTGCATACCGCCCGCTATCCAGGCAACACCTGATGTTGCAAATAGTCTCAGGTGGGGTTGTTTGGTGATGTAGGACAAGGATTAAGAGCGTGTGGGCTATCTGCTCTGAGAGCAATTGGTGATGCGATGATCAGAACCGTTCAGAACCAATCAAGATACTTTTGAAATCCGGAATTAATGCGGTTTAAACTTCCTATCCTCTCCTTCCCTGATAGTTCGATGGAACCACTGGCGCTTGGTCTTGCCGGTCTGATCGAAGCCCCAGTCTATTCTACAAGCAGCCAGATCAAGACCCAGGCCACGGTGTACATGGCTTTTTTTGAAGGCGACCCTGCTGACCTCGGCATTGAAAACGCGATAACTATTCCTACTTCAGTTGAGGGTGACCCCAACACTTTCGTCCTGATGATTATCAAACAGAAAGAAACGTCAAATGCCCGCAATCCAAACATGCGACGTGTTAATGCAGAAATCGGCAAGCGTGACGGATCACAGGCTTACTTCTTTCAATTGGCTATCCAAGTCAGTTAATACCAGTCCCAACTAGTTGGGTGTCCGGGCTTGTCCGGGCACCCTTCTTTTTTTGTTGTATCTCCTTTCCAACCTGACATAGCATAAAGGCATCACTTACTGATCAAGGTCCGAAGTCGTATGTCTGATTTGAAGAACTTCCGTGAAACTACACGGGCATGGCTTGAAGAGAATTGCCCACCAGGTGCCAGAGGTCCCGGTGAAGTCTCAAACGGTTCTACAAAAATAGTCATAGAGGATTCAGATACCAGACTCTGGCTTGAACGCATGGTCGAAAAAGGCTGGACTGTACCCAGCTGGCCAAAAGCCTATGGCGGCGGCGGCCTCAGCACAGCAGAATATGTCATCCTGCTGGAAGAAATGAAACGGATCAGTGGCAGGCCCGCCCTCTCTGGATTTGGCACGAGCATGATTGGCCCAACCCTGCTTGAGTATGGTACAGAAGAACAAAAACTTCGTCACCTGCCACGCATTGCGCGAGCAGAGGTCGAATGGTGCCAGGGCTATAGCGAGCCGGGCGCTGGTTCTGATCTTGCCAGCCTGCAAACCCGTGCCATGCTCGACGGTGACAACTATGTCATCAATGGCTCAAAGATATGGACTTCAGGTGCGCACAATGCAGATTGGATGTTCATCCTGGTCAGAACCAACCCCGATGCACCAAAACACGAAGGCATCAGTTTTATGCTTTTACCCATGGACCAACCCGGTGTAGAAGTCAGGCCCATCAAACTGATCAGCGGCAACTCGCCTTTCAACGAAACCTTTTTCGATGATGCGCTGGCTGCCCGGGAAGATCTTGTGGGAGAGCTGGACCGGGGCTGGACCGTAGGCAAACGACTGCTTCAGCACGAACGTTCAGGCATGGAGTCTTTGCTTCAGGGCGGCACCAGCAAAGGTAAATCAAAGCTCTCGAGCATCGCCAAGGATTACATTGGTGAAGCTGATGGAAAAATCGCCGACAGCGCCATGCGTGACCAAGTGCTGCAGTACGAAATGGCGCAACGCTCGTTGAACCTGACCAAGCGAAGAGTTATCCAGGAATCCGCAGACGGGGCGACGCTTGGTCCGGCAACATCCATCTTCAAAGTCATGTCGACAGATCTGGAAAAAATTTACTCAGACCTCGCAACCAGTTTGCGCGGCAGCCAGGGCTTCGGCTGGGAAGGTGATGCCTTTACCGACACCGAACTAGAAGATATGCGGGTACTCTTATCATCGAGAGCGGCCTCGATTTACTCCGGCAGCAATGAGATACAAAGAAACATTATTGCGAAACGCGTTCTGGGGTTACCGGACTAACTCATGAATAAACTGACAGGCTCCTGTCTCTGCGGAGCAGTCACGTACAAAACCACAGGGCTGGTTCTGGGCTTTAACGTGTGCCATTGCGACATGTGCCAGAAAGCTACTGGCGGCCCATTTGGCCCTTTCGTCAGGATAAAGAAGACAGACTTTCAATTTCTGACGGGTGAAGATGTGATTCAAACGTATAGCTCCAGCCCAGGCGTCACCTGGAGCTTCTGTAAAACTTGTGGTAGCACGCTGCAATGGTTGCGCGACGACAGTGATGGCCTGGGGTTTACTGCAGGTACATTGGATACACCACTCGACATGAAGCCGACAGCTCAAATCTTCTGCGGTGAAAGCCAGGCCTGGCATCAGCTGCGTGATGACGTTGAACAGTTTGACCTTTACCCCGGCGCAAAATAGCTTCAACCGTTAAGCGCCCTGTCACCTGAAAACAGCCAGATCGGAAATACTTCGATCTGTGTTCTGCCAACCCGGCCGCCTGTAAGACAGTAGATCATTAGCCAATTAGACATTGACCATCCTCTACCGAAAAACTACCCCACGGACTTCTTTTCGCAAAAAAACAATCAAGGTACTTTTGAAATCCGGGTTAAATGCGGTTTAAACTTCCTATTCTCAAAGCGCTGTTATAAATCCTATCCTCGGCAATGGTGTAAGATTGACTGAAGATCAAGAGCGCCTGATGCGAATTAACGTTACTCGATCATATAAGGATACCGGACGTATCGGAGAGTCAACGCATTCGTCCTAGAGAGTTGTATTATGGGTAAGCTGAGTGCAACCGGTGGGCTGGTGCTTGTCCTGACCTTCGCCGTTGCCATTGATATTGCGATACGTCTAGGTTTTTTTGAATCAGCCTCAGACAGCGTTGTTGATGGTGCGCATATTATCTCCACGGAGCCTGGTGATAGTGTTGACCTAGAGTTGAGAACTTTAGATTCCTCTCGCCTTGATGAGCGTTCTATTGACAGTGGTAGGGTCAGGTTCAATCACATTGGTATCATCGTGACAGATCTTGATCGTTCTATTGAATTTTATAAAAACCAATTTGGATTCGATCTGCTCAGCAGGCAGCGCTCGAAAGGTAGCTCATGGGAGCTCGCATTTCTCGCCGCGGGAGATGGCGAGCCAGTTCTTGAGTTGCAACAGTACATAAGGGGTGATGGTAAAGCCCCGACTGGGTTCTCTCATGTGGGTGTCTTTGTCTGTGATGTGAATTCATTCTATGACACCTCACCGGTCCCCGGGGGTGCCTGGCAAGGAGATGTTTTTGAAACAAAGATCGCCCAGATGCGATTTATGACCGATCCGGATGGATACCGGGTGGAAGTAATGGGATATCTGAAAGGCGAAGGGACCGATCTTGAGTTAGCGGTAGATTCGGCTGAGCATTGTGGGGAGCGTTTGTTCTTTCACAAAGTTGATGACTGACTTCTTATATAGCTTATATTTTCTCTTTCGCCATAGTCAGTACTAGACCTTCAATCATGTCTTCCTGGCCCCAATCGTGCCGCGATTACCTGGCTTAACAAGAATATCTCTTGCAGGGACGCCATAGGCTTTTTCCGCCCGTTGGGTGAAAAGCAGAAATGAACAATAGACACCCGCGTCCCCCCAGGGTTAAGGCATCGCGATCAATGCGAATGGATTGCTCCATAACGGGCACTACGCGATCTTCTGTGACACCTATTATTTTGCAGAGGTTGATACCGTGACCGGCTTGCATGCGATCAAGAACCGCTACGAGCACCTCACGCGGCGTATTACCTGCACCAGCACCCACGCCGGCTGCGGAGACATCGATTCGGTTAGCTCCAGCATCCAATGCTGCCAGTGAATTTGCGATACCCACTGCCCACTGCCTAGATTATGGTGTTCGTGAAAGCCAACCTCGGTGGAGGGGTTCAGCCCTTCTCGCAGTAAGCTGTTTTTCGGTGCCAATATTCCCGGGACCAATAATCGCTGCTCTTAATTTTTTGCTCATTATTGGCTTCTTTTCTTAAAGGGTACGAACTGGGTGCCGCCATAGGTTTGTTCAGTAGGTAGAATCTCCATCTGACTAACATTGACCCGCCAGGGTGCGCTCACGCAGTACACAATTGCATCAGCAATATCGTCGGCGATCAGGTCTTCGCAATTGGTTTCTACAGTTTGTCTTAGTTTCTCATCATCATCGATTGCAACATTATAGAACTCGGAAATTACTCGACCGGGATTAATCTCTGTCACTCGCACACCGGTGCCTTGTAGTTCCATTCGCAGATCACGACTTAGCTTGTGAATTGCACCTTTAGTTGCGCCATAGAGCGCTGCTGCAAGGGGATATAGGGCGACGACAGAACTCATATTCACTATATGCCCGCGCCCTCGTTCTATCATGCCCGGGAGTACAGACTTTATCATCACAATGGCCGATGTAACGTTGGTATCGACCGTCATCTCAATGTCTTCGATTTCGGCCTCCCACATAGAGCCTAAAGCTCGCCCTAGTCCTGCGTTGTTGATAAGGATATCAATCGCATACGATTCCCCGAACTTAACTACTCCTTGTCTATCGCGAACGTCCAGCTGAACCGGGATACATCCAGTTTCATCAGCCAATTTTTCCAGTCGATCTATGCGTCGTGCAGCGGCGAAGACTTTAATGCCTTGCGCACGAAGTGCACGGGCAGTGGCTTCGCCAATCCCACTAGAAGCGCCAGTCACAAGTGCCGTTGTTCCCTCTTCAAATGTCATAGTGTCTCTCTCGCCCCAAAATCCATTAAGCGGCCTTGTAGTTCTTAAGTTTAGACATCTTTCCCACACCTGAATTGAAGCTATTGGTGGGATCGAGCGATTGATAAAAGTTAGCTAGGTCTGGTTCAGCTTCATATAAGTGGCCAACGTTGTGTTCGGCTGGATATTTAGCACCGTGTTCATCGAGGATCGCTAGGATGCGTGCTTTTAATGGCTCTATTTCAACGCCTTCTTTCACTACGAAATCCCAGTGTATGACCTGACAAAAAAAGTGGCCCAAAGAATATGGCGCGGCTAATTGATCCAATACGTCCGGCGGCAATAAGCAGTGCCAGTCATCGCAATTACGCGGTAACGCGATGTCGAAGGGCATCAATCCGCCACATTCTTCATCGTGCATAATTGCATAGCGCCCAGAGGCACCACCTGCAACGAAGCGATGTATTTGGGCTGCCAAACCTTCAGAGTCTGTACATTCAAAGTAGTCACCGTTGTCTTTTTTACCACTCTCTGATGTCTCGTCAGCACCAAGCTCTTCAGACAGTAGCGCTCGTGTACTTTCGATAACTTCGTCATTTGCTACGATCATTAAGTGATGTTCATAGCGATTACGATATTCTCGCATTCGTTTTGGTAGATGGTCCGGCCATATTCTGGCAAGCCTCTGGAGTGTGCGATCAGAGAAACTCTTGGGTATAAATGACAATTTGTTCATTGTCCCATCCACCCAGGACTTGATCGCGAACAATTTAGGCAAGAATGCGCTCCCTAAGTACTTAATAAAGAGAAAAGAGTCCTTACAGTATTTGTCTGCACCGTCGAAGTAGCTTCGATGCATGTATTCACCCATTTCTGGTAACTCATCAAATTCCGTGAGGATTCGCTTTCGCAAGTGTGAAAGTTGTGAGGGCTTATTCGTGCCAATATAAAAGACTTTCTCAGTCGTCGGCTTGTTAAACGTGTCTACAATAACGGCAAACACGGCGAGCTTACCTGCGCAACCACTCGACTCATGTAAGCGTCTTTTGTCAGCGTTAAACCGTGCAGGAGTAGACTTATCGATTTCTCTCACTCTTCGCTGATACTCATTGTCTGAAGCTACACCCGGTGAAGGATCAGTCTGGTTGGCTTCAAAATTCCCATCTTGGAGATTAGTCAAAATATCTTCCGGAGAGTCACCGAGATTAATATTCAGGTGATTAACCAAGCTCAGTTCACCCTCAGAATCTAATTGAGCGAACAGCGACAGTTCAGTGTAAGCCGGACCTCGGTTTACAAGATTGCCTCCGGAGTTATTACAGATGCCACCAACCACCGAAGCACCAATACAAGAAGATCCAATGACTGAATGGGGGCCTCTACCAATCGGCCGTAAGATGTCTTCCAGTCGGTAAAGACTGGAACCTGCCCAAGCCAGGACCTGTGCGCCCCCGTTAAGCAATGTTAGCTTGTCTAACTTGATATTACTGATAATGACGACGTCACGATCGTAGTCGTTTCCATCCGGAGTTGACCCGCCGGTCAATCCTGTATTTGCTGCCTGGCAAATGACAATTTTGTTGAATTCAGTGCAGACCTTTAGTGCCTGCCAGAACTCCAATAGGCTCGCTGGCTGTACTACTGCACAAGCATCACCGCCGCCAACTTTGATTCCAGAGCGGTACCTGAGCGTGGCTTGTGGACTAGTTAGTACCCGTCCCCGTGGCGTGGCTGAACGAAGTGCTTCAATAAAAAGTTGAGATGAATTGGTCATGGCGAGTATGCGGTATCCCTGGGCTGCTATTCTTCGACAAGTCGATTCTTGTGCGGGACCTTGATTGTAAGCATTATACTTTGGTTAATGTGCGTGATGCGATGTTTATCGGCGGGAACAGGAAGAATTAGTTATGGCCGGATCGGTGCTTATCTTCCATATTTGAAAATTCGGCTAGGCACAGTTCCAGCGAAACTTGGTTTGAGTAGTTGAGTAGTTGAGTAGATCTTTATCAGTCCGTTTTCCTAACGAGTACTGTGTTGTGGGCATAGAACCACATGGGAGGTCCCGCCATCATAGGGGTCTTAAGGGTGACAACTACCACCCATTAAACGTGCAACAGCTTGCCAACCCTAAAACATTCGCGGATAAACAGCCAAATCAACTTTGCGCGGAACAAAAATCTTTTCAGTGATCAACCCGGCCGCCTGTAAGACATTAGATCATTAGCCAATCAGACATTGACCATCCTCTACCGAAAAACTACCCCACGGACTTCTTTTCGCAAAAAAACAATCAAGGTATTTTTGAAATCCGGGTTAAAGGCGGTTTAAACTTCCTATCCTCTTGGAGCAGCGTGAGTCGTGGGTTTGGACGTTTTAAAACACCCACTCTGGTCAATCGCAACATCGTCCTCTGGGATGTTTTTAGACGGCGTTGCGTTTAGAATTGGTCGGAACCAGCCATGGGCACTGCGTGTCGAACCGGGAACTCGTTCTCTAGGCTGAACAAGGCGGACACGACCGTGCTGCATCTCGACGAAACGACCCGCCTCGGCGTGACCGGTATCCTGTATACCGTGACCGATGTAGATGGCGGAAGGACTGAGGAACAGGAGCGCTTCCTCTAGGCACTTGCCCGGCACGTAATGCGGGTCCTGCCGCGTGAGGCTCCGATCGTGACGGCTGCCGAGGCTGCACAGGTCGTCTCCGACAAGCCGCGGCTGTGCAAGGGCATCGGTGAACTCCTGGTCACCCTCGAACTGATGCGACACCCGGCAAGCGCGGCGCTGATCCAGCGAGTCGAGGAGTACCTTGCGGCACTCGGGATCGACGAAGGTTTCCAGCAACTCGCGGCGGACTATCTCGTGAACGATCGTAAGCACATCGAACGGGATTGGGAGCGAATTCGCCAGCCCGACCTCGAAGAGAGCTTCATCGCTGGTCTGAGCGATGACGATGTCGGTGCCAGAATGCAGACACTAGAGGATCTACCTGCGGACAGTCTTGGACGGACACTCTTCGACTTCTACCGCCGCAATGGCTTTTCCTTCGTGCCCGACGACGAGCCCGAACAGGGCAGCCTCGTTCCCCACGACCTCACCCACGTACTGGCGGGATACGGAACTACCGCGGAAGCGGATATCGCTCTGCAGGCATTCATGGTCGGCGCGGCACGGGGCGAGAAACACTTTTCTTCTCTCGCCGCATCCCTGCTGCTGTTCGAGGTGGGCATGATGCGCTTCCCCGGGATCTAGGCCACCGAGGGCGTGTTGGGCCGACCTGGTGCCGCTGAACTCGTCGCGACCGCGATTTCGCGGAGGCTGCAGTGTGCCGGCGATATCAAAGGAGACCATGCGCACCTTCTGCCCCTCCCACTCGCCGAGGTTCGCAGCAGGCTCGGGATCCCGGAGCCCGATCCCGGCCCGCACATGTTCATCCTCTGACGCGACACGCAGCGGCGGCTACCGCCGCTCGACCGCGTCACGACCGGCCCGGTCCTCCCCTGCTTGGATTGAGCGCTGTGGATGGACCACCTCAGAACCGAAGAGATTAACAAGGACGCTTAAGCCGCTCTTGAAATAGATTCCGGTATAAAGTTGATTGATTGCATATCGAGGTGACACGTTCTCGGACAGTGGGACTGTCCCCTATACAATCAGCACGCGATAAATGCAGTTCTCTCTCATCGAAGTGATTTTTGAAAGTAATCTTCTCTGGAAAGTGTATATCGTTCATTCCGCGACTGACGCATAACGCTTGGCGAAGCGGCAATAAAAGAGTTCATCAGCAATCACCATAGATGACCCTTGTTCGGAAAATGTAGTTTATACTTCGTGTCTTTTAAAACAGATAATCTTTACCTTTACCCGCACATTAAAAAACACACCATGGCGAGAGTTCTTACAGGCGTACAAGCTACCAACGTTCCTCATTTAGGAAACGTGATGGGCGCTATGATGCCTGCAATCAACATGTCGAATGAACCTGAGAACGAAGCGTTTCTCTTCATCGCTGATATGCACTCGCTTACTGCAGTGCACGATGCTGAAGTACTGCGCAAGAACACAAGAATGGTTGCTGCGGCTTGGCTAGCGCTCGGGTTTGATATTGATAAGAATGTGTTTTACCGTCAATCCCGCGTTCCTGAAACGACCGAATTGACATGGTATTTGAGCTGCTTCATGCCGTTTTCACGCCTGAGCAATGCCACGTCATTCAAAGACAAAGCGACTAACATAAGTGAAGTAAACACGGGATTATTCACCTATCCCATGCTTATGGCTGCCGATATTTTGCTGTACGATGCTGATATCGTTCCTGTAGGAAAGGATCAGAAGCAACACTTGGAGTTCACGCAAGAAGTTTCTCGGAAAATCAACATCCGATACGGCAACGCAGTAGAAAATAGCGTGTTCGTAGTACCCGAAGCAGGCATCAACGACCAAACGGTTACCGTCCCCGGCACTGATAGCCGAAAGATGAGCAAGAGTTATAAGAACTTCATCGATGTGCTGTCAACAACAGACAAACAAATGCGCAAGCAGGTTATGTCTATCAACTCAGACAGCACGCCACTTGAAGATCCAAAAAACCCCAACCACTTCATGGTCGACATTTACAAGCTTGTAGCTTCAGACGCGCAAGTGCAAGAAATGCAAGCCAGCCTCAAAGCCGGCGGTTACGGCTGGGGCCACGCGAAACAAGCCATTTACGAGCAACTCCTTGTATTTTTTGGAGACGGCCGTGTGAAGTTTGATTACTACATGAACAACGATGCAGAGCTTGAAGAAAAGCTTCAAATCGGCGAAGCGAAGGCACGTAAAATTGCTGTGCAGACTCTTGAGCGCGTTCGTAGTGTAATGGGGTTCTAGAACTGTTCCACACCCCACCCTCGATTTCCTCAGTAAACTCGCCCCCCTGTAAGACAGTAGATCATTGGCTAATCAGATATTGACCATCCTCTACCGAAAAACTATCCCACGGGTTTCTTTTCGCAAAAAAAAACCAATCAAGATACTTTTGAAATCCCGGGGTAAATACGGTTTAAACTTTCTATCCTCAACAGAACTTTTTATCTTCAGATAGCGCTAACCGCTGACCAATCGGCAGCGCTTCGTAGCTATATACTCTCGCGCTAGGAAGAGATCCGCAGGTGTAGCGAGTGACATTGATATATAAAGCATTCAGGGGTCTTCCAGTTAGTGAATTTCCATCGTGACGATGGCGTTAATGGCTATCCAGGCAACAGTGTTGACCGAGCGATGGTGGGTCGAATACTCTTCACTTAGCGGCACCAATGACCTTTGAGGGTAGGTAGCTATGAGTCTTACAAAAACAGCGTTAAACCATCGGGGGCTAGTCATGAATAAGACCGTCTTATCTTTAAGCCTTTATTGTTGCTTGTTAACAGGCGTCTTTGTTAGTTCGGAGTGCCTGGCCGAACAAGGCGGTAGACCGGATTACGTGACGCTTTCCAATTTTCAGTTTGGTCCGGTGAATCGGTGGAGCTTTAGCCACCTTCGTGAGGTATTGCCGACAGTCAATATTGAGCACGATAGTGAGCGTGTTTTGGCGCTCGAACAAAGCGACGGCTTTGTCAGCGACTTCTCTGTTCTCTACCAAGGCCGGGAGCAGCCGATCAACGAGATTGCGCAAAGTTGGTATGTCGATGGGTTGCTCATTCTTAAAGACGGCGATGTCATTTTCGAAACTTATTACGGCCACCTGACTAAAGACAGGCCGCACTTGATGAATTCGGTTTCCAAATCGGTGGTCAGTTTGTTGGCAGGCAAACTAGAAGATGACGGCGTTATCGATCTGTCGAAGCCGGTGTCGCACTATGTGCCGGCACTTGCCTCAAGTGGCTGGGGTCCGGACTCATTAAGAAGCTTGCTCGATATGAAAGACGGGTCAGATTACACGGAAGACTATCCGGACTTCGGCACGACGTTTCGTATCCAGGATTGTGCGGTGGGCTGGACTGATGCCGACTACTGCCCTAAAGGTATACCGCGCGGTGGTTACGAGTATTTTCCCACCATAGGTCGCAACGAGTCCAATCTCGGCAAGTTCTATTACCGTTCGGGTTCCACGGATGTGATCGGCTGGGTCCTGGAAGAAGCCACGGGCCAACCTCTGGCGAAGTTGATTTCTGAACATATCTGGAAACCGATGGGCGCGGAGTTCGATGCGTTCATTACGGTTGATGAAAGCGGGTTCGTACTGGCGGATCATGGCATGAATTCCACGCTGCGCGACCTTGGCCGCATGGGCCTGTTGGTGATGAACAAAGGCAAGGCGTTGGGTCAGCAGGTCGTGCCGGCTGACTTTATAGAAGACATCCATGCTCAACCGGGCGACCCGACCTGGCCGTATGAATCGCCTCAAAATCTTGAGCCGTATTACCGCTCATTTTGGTGGGGCAAGGGGAACGACGAGCGCGATATCAGCGGTTCTGGAATTCACGGCCAGACCGTTCGCGTTGCACCTGAGGCTGGCATTGTCATTGCTTTGTATTCGACCTGGCCGCGCGCCGATGGTGATAATACCGACCAGTACTGGGAGGCGAACGAAGAACTTATGGATGCTCTGGTTGCGAAATTTCGATAACGCGGAAGACGCCGGGCCAAAGGTGCATGCCGAGTTATCCAAAATCAACAGAACGCTGATCTTCGCACTGAGATCAAAGCGTTTGACCATGCTTGCGCTAATAGCGGTGTCGAAAAATACTTTAGTTTTTGTGCCGGCGATGCGACTGACAATTTTCAGAGGATAGGAAGCATAAACCACATTTTCGGAAGAACGGTTAAGTATGGTGATTGCTGAACTACTGACAAGCCCTGTCTATGGCCGCCATCTCCCTGACGGTGGCTACTAGTCCGTACTTTTCGATCAACCGATCCCACCGTTGAGCATAGCCACAATTGTTAATCGCTGGCATCCATAGGTCAGCCAATAACCACTAACCCTGATAACGTTTAACCACTACTAGTCATACGGCTCCAATCTTTCATAAAACAAACAGGCAACCGAGCTGATTCGATACTCAGACTTTCGCTCGAAAGCCCTGTTATAGTTCCTATCTACCTTGGGTCTTGTACTATCTTAAGCAAGTGAAAAAAGGAGTTATAGAATGGGAATAATTGATGTTGTTTCGGTGTTGTCTGAGATGCCCACACTCCTGAAACTAAAAAAAGGCATGGTGCCGCGTCCCGCCACAGTCGCCGATTGCTTTGGTGCGCGCGTTGAGGCGAATGCGAATAAGTTCGGACATCGATCCGCGATCGTATTTGAGGGAAAAGAGGTCACCTGGTCCGAGTTCAACGCCCTGGCGAATCAATATGCGCACTACTTAAAAAGCCAAGGCGTGCAGCGCGGAGACACCGTGAGTGTGATCATGGAAAACCGAATCGAATTTTTGGCGCTGCTGGTTGGCGTTAATAAAATTGGGGTGACCGCGGGCCTCATCAATACCAACTTAACGGGTAAGCCCTTAATCCATTGCATTACGGTGACCAACTCAAAGAAGTGTATTTTTGGCAGTGAGGTTTCAGGCGCGCTGAACGAGATCAAGGCGGAGCTTGCGCTGACCGAAGGCGAAGACTATTTTGAGATGCCCGATGGCGGTCTCGATCCAACCACCAACTGGGCAAAGAATCTAGCCAACGGTGCAGCTGTGGCAAGCACTGACAACCCTGAAGAAACAAGCCTGACAACCTTGGGTGAAGTTGCGCTCTACATCTTCACCTCGGGGACAACCGGTCTGCCGAAGGCGGCGGTCTTATCGAATCGTCGCTTTCTAACCAGTGCCGACATGGCCGCTATGGCTGGATTTAAGTGCACCGAGAAAGACCGTATGTATATCTGTTTGCCGCTGTATCACGGCACAGGGCTGATGGTTGGTGCGGGCGCCGCGATGGTCTCGGGGGCCAGCATGTTCATCCGCAGAAAGTTTTCAACCTCGAATTTTCTGCCAGAGGTGCGAGCGAATGGTTGCACCTTGCTGGTCTATATTGGCGAGTTGTGTCGGTACTTGTCGAACACCGGGGCGCAAACGGATGATCATAAAAATCCACTGCGCTCGATGATGGGTAATGGCATGCGGCCGGATGTTTGGCTTGGCTTTAAAAAACGCTTTGGGATCTCAAGGGTCGCCGAATTTTATGGCGCCTCGGAAGGCAATGTCGCGTTCGCTAATTTAATGAACCGAGACTGCACCGTCGGTATGACCTCGGCGGAAGTGGCGCTCGTTGAATACGATGTTGATAACGACGAAATCGTTCGGGATGCGGCTGGACACTGCGTGCGGGTGAAAGAGGGTGAGCCAGGATTACTCCTTGGGAAAATAACGCAAGACACTGTCTTCGAAGGTTATACAGATCCCGAAGCGACCGAAAAGAAAGTCATACGATCGGCCCTTGAACCTGATGATGCCTGGTTTAACTCTGGTGACCTGATGCGAACGGTCGATGTTGGGTTTACCCTTGGGTATCCCCATTATCAGTTTGTCGATCGTGTTGGCGATACGTATCGCTGGAAATCTGAAAATGTGTCCACGAATGAGGTGGGAGAGATTATCAACGGTTTTGATCAAATTAAATTTTGTAATGTATTTGGTGTTGAGATTCCGGGCGCGGACGGTCGCGCAGGGATGGCCGCCGTGACGTTGCAAGACGGGGTTGCAGCGCTGGACCTTGAAGCATTTTCAACGTTCTTGCGATCCTCACTGCCGCCTTACGCGGTGCCGCTGTTTGTTCGAATTCAGCCTGATATTGATGTCACTGGAACCTTTAAAATGGTGAAGGGAGAATTGCGTAAGCAAGCCTATGATGTTCGTTCTTTTGAAGACCCGGTTTTTGCTTTGTTACCCGGGGCAGAGGATTACGCTCAGTTCGATGTCGCGATGCTTGAGAAAATTGAAGCTCGGGACGCTGGGTTTTAGGGTTTAAACATTTTCCTGAAACGTTTGGGTGCGGGAAAGCTTGCCAGTCTTGCTGAGGTTGATTCAAGACAGACTGGTTTGAAAATCCATTTTCCCAAAACAGGTTCTTCTAGAGTGCGACGATTAGAACAGGACTTTTAAAACAGAGCGCTTAGAACAAGCGCTTTTGGAATAGAGGCTTTGGATGGGGCTTTGAATAGGCCGTTTAGAATCTGACCGCTAAAATTTCTGCTCCATCAGCCATGTACAAGTTCCACCCAAACACAGGGATTAGATTCAATTTTCAATGGAATCCGATGGTTTTTGACGATCTAACCGCATAGACCACACTCGCTGCGCCAACAGGAGGATAGTAAGTTTTAACCGCACTTATGCCGGATTTCAAAAGTATCTTGATATGGACTTTTTGCGAAAAGAAGTCCTTGAGGTGGTTTTTCGGTAGAGGATGATCAAGGTCTGAATAGCCACTGATCTGGCGGCTTACAGACTGTTGGGTTGATCACCTAGGCGATTGGTTGGCAACTCTCTACTAGCGCAAGACCCTCGCCACACGTTCTTGGTGGGCACGAGCTAATCCATGTGATTCTGGCTGCAACGAATCTGCGGCCGTGGTTAGAAGGGCTTAGCCGTAAATCGGATGATTTTTTAACGCTCAGGAGGAAACCCCTGCATCCAACCGTTATTCTTAGGGTCTGCTGATTCGCTTATCTAGCCACCAATCACTATACGTCCGGGAAACACGTTGGGCACAATGATGCCCTGATTGACAACTAACTGGCCGTTGACGATGACTGCCGTGATTCCGGTGGAGGGAGAATATGGTTGATCGTAAGTCGCACGATCTCGAATAGAATCTACATCAAATATCACAATGTCAGCATCGGCACCGGGTTGAATTCTACCCTTTCGCTTAAATTTAGGCGCAACGCCCTCTAAACGTTTCGCCGGAAGATACGACATTTTCGAAAGCGCTTCCGAGAGGCTCAATATTTTACTACCTCTTACATACTCGGCGAGCACTCTGCTGAAAGTTCCAATGGCCCGCGGATGTGATTTGATCTTTTTGCTGAAGATAGGCATTGCGTCACTACCGATCATCATTGCGGATGATACCATTGCACGCTGAGTCCAGTCCTCTCGGCCATAGTGATGGATGATGGTAGCGCCAGGATCCTCCGCTCTCACCTCATCCCAACGGGCTTTGGTAAAGAACTCACCCGTCTCTGCCAGTTGAACATCGCTGTAGGTGATACCAAATATGCTTTGCCAATCTCGGTTAAAAACATCAGCACCGATCGATGTTGAACCGGCGTTGTAAGGATAGGATTCAGCGCTGATATCGACCCCTGCGACGAGCGCCTCATCAACGAGTTCGAGAAAGTTGTCGATACCACCCATCGCACTCGCGCTGAGATGACAAATGTGGATTGATGCACCGGTACGTTTTGCTAACTCAATGACCTCTATCAAACCTGAAGGGTCTCCGGCTATTCCACGCCTGATATGAATAAACAGTGGCGCGCGGCGATCAGCTGCAGTGGTAAACAATGCTTCGAGTTCACCATCACTCACAGCGTCATCCAGGTAATCTAGCAGCAAACCGATACCGATGCCCCCTTGATCAATACCCAATCCCACGTGCCGCATAGCGCGCGCTATTTCGGCTTCATCCATCTGCTTTGTAAAAGCTGCATCCTTAAAGCTAAAGGATTTCCCAGCGAAGAAAATGTAAGGCTGCTCAGTATTTGAGAGAACCTTTGCACGCATTGAGGCGTAACTCGCTGACGCACCAAAATTGATCAATGCTTGATCGGAAATATTGTTCGCTACAGCAGCCACCGGGTACGCACCAGCCTCTAGATCCAGCGCAGTGGTCACACCATCTCTTACCTGAAACTGTTGTCCTAGTTGGGTTTGTGCATGACTGTGTAAGTCTATGAATCCGGCAGTGACAACCTTGCCTTTCGCGTCGATCGTTTCTGTGCCTGACAAAGGCGATTCACTGACAGCGACTATTCGGTTATCAATAATCCCGACATGAAGCATGGCATCGGTGGATGATGCAGGATCAATCACACGACCATTGGCGATCACCAAGTCAAAAGATGTTTCTGCTGAAGCCTGGATACTGAATATGCAAGCGAGTAGGACGCAAACCCAAGCTTCCGTACGATGGCCAACAACGAATTGATTCTTAGTCATGATGAATTTTCCTGTTCATACGGCAAAGGGTGCAAAGATCGTAAACGTGGCTACGATGATTGATTCAGTAAAAAAATGTCGCCGTACCATTCACGTTACCCGGAGGATAGGAGGTTTAAACCACATTTTCTGAAGAACGGTCAAGTATCACAGTTGTGACGTGTCCCTGTTTGGCCAGGTGCGGTCTCTATTCAAAATAGGAGAACGGGCCTTTCATAGTCTTAGCACAGGAGACTAAGCTTGAGCCTGAAGCGGGAAATCTGATACCTTCTGCCCCTCTATTCTTGCTCCTTCGCTTCGCCATAACCTAATGTTCAGAGGTTTGGGTGATAAATTTATCAATATAGTTAGCAAACTCTCAAGTATCACTGTTGTAGATGTTCGGTCCATTTCGAACAGCTTTAGCCATTTAGATGGGTTGATTGATGGGTAGATCGGCATGTGGTTTGTAAGAGAATTCCTGGCGCTACCCAATGTACGCTGTGAGACATATGAATAAATTGAACGGTACTTCAGGCGTTGCCTGGAACCTCGTCGCTGATATCGGTGGCACAAACGCTCGTCTGGGTATTGAGGATTATGCCACCAGCAGGCTGCAACTGGTGGAGCAGTACACGGTTTCCCAGCATGAAAATTTCTCCGACATATTGTCGGCTTTTCTGGCCGGAATCGCTTCAGCCCAGACATGGAAGCCGCAGCCTGAGGGCGCGTGCTTTGCAGTTGCCTGTGCCGTAGAGAGTGATTGTCTTCAGCTGACAAACAGCAGCTGGACAATCGACAGGGCTGAGATTTCAGCTATGCTGGGTGGTATTAGTGTTGAGTTGATCAATGATTTTGCTGCCGTTGGGTATGCGATAACAGATCTAAACCCGGAGGACTGGCACGAAGTTGGCCGCGGCCAGCCTGTACCCGGTCGACCTATCGCAATTCTTGGACCGGGAACCGGTCTGGGTGTCTGTTCGCTTCTACCGGTTGGTGCTGAGTATTCCGTCATCGAGGGTGAAGGCGGGCATGTCGACTTTGCACCGGCCAGCAGTCAGGAAATTCTGATTCTGAAGGCTTTGCAGGTAGAATTCGGACGGGTATCCGTAGAACGCCTGCTGTCAGGCAGCGGCCTCCTTAATATCTATCGGGCGCTTGCCAAGTCAGTTAACGATACACCACGATTTGATACCCCGGAGGCTGTGAGTCTGGCAGCGCAAGCCCACCAGAACGGACTGGCAGTGGAAGCATTGTCGACGTTCTTTGCGGTGCTGGGTTCAGTCGCAGGAAACCTGGCACTCACCTTGGGCGCCAAAGGCGGCGTATACATAGCAGGGGGTATCGCGCCCCAATTGATTGAATTCGCAGAAGCCAGCGAACTCAGGGAACGGTTCGAGGCAAAAGGACGCTTTCGATCGTACCTCGAGAATATTCCGCTACGCATCGTGATTAAAGAAGACCTGGGTTTGGTCGGTTCAGTTAAGAAACTAAGCCTTAGTCAGTTCTAAACCGGACAAAATTCGATACCTATTTGAAGTGAAGGAAAAGACCTGATGATGATAAAAGCAGTTCGGTATCTCGGGATTAGCATTGTTGCTGTCCTGGCGGCAGTCCTGGTAGCAGTTGGCGGATATTCTGGCTATTTAGTGGTTCAATCGAGCCAGAACATTGCCAACGCTGGAAGCGAGGCGCCAACGCTCGACCATAATGGCTTCTCTTATCGTGACTTGAATAAAAATGGACGACTTGATGCCTATGAAAACTCGGGTCTGGAAATAGAGGCACGGGTTGATGACATTCTTTCGCAAATGACGCTGGAAGAAAAAGCCGGAATGATGTTCATCACGATGATTGGGGTAGCCATGGATGGCGGCCTGCAGGAATTTCCTGACCCGGATAATCCTTTTACCTTCGCATTTCCAAGCAACTCGGACTATGTGGTGAACAAACTGATGAACCATTTCAATGTCATGGCGACGCCAGAACCAGGGAGGCTGGTGACGTGGCAGAACAATCTGCAGAAGCTCGCCGAACGGACTCGGCTGGGTATCCCCATCACGATCGCATCAGATCCCAGGCATGCTTTTGGATACAACCCAGCGGCCAGTATTTCTTCTGAGCATTTCTCTTTGTGGCCCGAACCCCTGGGTTTGGCCGCTGCGCGTGATTCTGAAATGGTTGAAGCATTTGGCGACATAGCGCGCCAAGAGTATCTCTCCGTTGGTATCCGTCTCGCCCTTCACCCCATGGCTGACCTTGCGACGGAGCCTCGTTGGGCCCGCGCGGCGGGTACGTTCGGTGAAGATGCTGAGCTGTCGGCCAAGACAGTATATGCGTATGTAAAAGGGTTCCAGGGTGATGAACTTGGGCCCGACAGTGTAGCAACCATGGTCAAACATTTCTCAGGTGGGGGACCGCAGAAAGATGGTGAGGACGCGCACTTTACTTATGGTAAGGAGCAGGTCTACCCGGGCGATAACTTTGATTACCATCTGATCCCGTTTGAAAAAGGCGCTTTTGCGGCGAACGCAGCGCAGATTATGCCTTACTATGGTATTCCGGTTAGTCAGACCAGTGAGGATGTTGGGTTTGCCTTCAATAAAGAAGTTATGACTGGAATGCTAAGAGATAAGTATGGCTTTGATGGCGTGATCTGCTCGGACTGGGGACTCATCTCAGAGTTTTCGATATTTGGCGTTACGATTCTTGAAGCAAGAGCCTGGGGCGTTGAACATCTGAATGAATCCGAGCGGGCGCTCAAGATGTTAGATGCGGGCGTTGACCAGTTTGGTGGTGAAAACATTCCCGAAATTGTTGTTGAACTTGTGCGGTCAGGCCAGGTTGAAGAGGGCCGAATTGATCAGTCCATACGAAGACTGCTCCGTGACAAGTTTACTCTTGGGTTGTTTGATGACCCTTTTCTGGATCCTGACGAGGCTAGAAAGGTGGCCGGTTCAGAAGAGTTTCGTAAAGCCGGTATTTCAGCACAGAGGAAATCACTCGTACTGCTGAAAAATCCCACCCAGACAACAACGGGTGTGCTGCCACTTACAGGTAAACCGAAGATCTATATTGAGAATATTGACCCCGCTATCGCCGGGCGTTACGGCCAGGTCGTAGAAAGTAAGGCCGATGCAGATTTTGCGATTGTTCGTGTGTCCGCACCCTACGAACATCGAGAAGGCTTGTTCGAAAGTTTTATGCACGCCGGTGATCTGGATTTCAAAGGCGTAGAGAAGCAGCGACTCATAGCCCTGATGGATGAGGTTCCGACAATTGTGGACATCTATCTGGATCGAGCGGCTGTCATCCCTGAAATTAGTGAGAAAAGCGCAGCGTTGATTGCCAATTTCGGTGCGACAGACGGGGTTCTTCTGGATGCCATTTTTGGTAAATTCAGCCCGACAGGAAAGCTACCGTTTGAAATGCCGTCGTCTATGGATGCTGTTCGCAAGCAAAAAGAAGACGTGCCATACGACTCAGTGCTGCCACTATTCACTTTCGGGCATGGTCTTACCTACCCACGTGTGGCACTGAACAATAGGAAATGAGGTTAACTTATGATTTGGTTGAAGAGATTATGTTTGTTTATCGGGGCGTTGCTGCTGCTCGGTGTATTGACGGTTGGCTTTTGGGTGGGAGCAAAAATCGTACTGTATGATCAGCAGGACGATGCAACGCATCTTACAGAAAAGAAACGTTATCTAGAGAGCATAGGGAAGTTGGATCGATCTACTGATCGCCCCAATATTGTTTTCATCCTGTTTGATGACCTAGGTTATGGCGATCTAGGTATGACGGGCAGCCAGGCGATAAAGACCCCGACGATTGATAAGTTGGCCAGCGGTGGTCTCACCATGACTAATTTCTACTCACCTGCGCCAGTCTGCACCCCTTCGCGGGCTGGTTATCTGACCGGTCGATTCCCTGTGCGTGCAGGTATGCCTCTTGTGCTGTTCCCCAGTTCATCGCCGATAAACAATGCCAACCGGATTTTTGGTGTCAATAACCGATTCCCCGCGGAAGAAATTACTTTGGCTGACACGCTGAAGGCCAGTGGGTATGCCACCGGCATGGTCGGGAAGTGGCATCTTGGAGATCAGTCACCGTCCTTGCCAAATGACATGGGATTCGATAGCTTTTTTGGCGCTCTGTACAGTAATGACATGACACCGTTTGCGTTGTACAGGAATAAAACGGTAGCAGTAGAAGCTCCCGCTGATCAGAGTCGACTGAATGAATGGTACGGTCGTGAGGCAGAGCAGTTCATTTCAAACAATAAAGAGGAACCGTTTTTTCTTTACCTGGCCCACAATTTTCCCCATATCCCGCTGTATGTGCCGGATGAAGATAAGCGCAGATCCAGCGGCGGCCTTTACGGTGATGTCGTCGAAGGCCTGGATGATGTGGTGGCCAGAGTCATTACGTCGCTGAAAGCCAATGGTGTCTATGAAAATACCATTGTCCTGATCACCAGTGACAATGGACCCTGGTTTCAAGGCAGTCCAGGTCATGATCGTGGACGTAAAGCAGATACTTTTGAGGGCGGAATGCACGTTCCTATGGTCGTGCACTGGCCCGCGAGGTTCAAACAAGGCAGGTCCGTATCGGGTCTAAGCATGGGAATGGACTGGTACCCGACGCTGCTGGACTGGCTGGATATTCCGCTCCCGACTGATCGTACTATTGACGGGAAGAGCCTGACGGCAATGCTGGAAGACGGCCAGGGTTCTCCCCATGATTACCTCTATTACTTCGACGGAGAAAATCTGAGGGCAGTCCGGGACGAGCGTTACAAGTACCATGATGAGCCGAGAATTCCCTACGCCGGAGGAACTACACCTGTAGCTGCTCGTATTGCAAAAGGACCGTGGTTATTCGATATGATGACAGATCACAATGAGTCCTATGACATTTCAGGCAATCAGCCTGATAAAGCGAGTAGCATGCGTGCTGTACTTGAGGCGAAACGGAACGAAATGCTCGAAAACCCACGTGGTTGGCTAAGCTCTCCACCATAAAACGAATCTTGTTATTTCTCCTGATTGTCACTGTACTCCCTGCGACTGGGAGTACAGTGATGCCCTCTTTTTTAAAACTGGCCATCTTCTTT